>Ga0208324_1000183_pt1 | contig 33182 bp, 33 predicted proteins | sample Sb_taG_2_FD_187707 | JGI IMG/M metagenome (GOLD analysis project Ga0208324, IMG submission 187707) | Peat soil microbial communities from Weissenstadt, Germany - Sb_50d_5_LS metaG (SPAdes) (version 2) | ecosystem: Environmental > Terrestrial > Soil > Wetlands > Peat | place: Germany... | reverse complement strand
CTCGGCCAGGCCGACCAGTTCGAGCACCTCACCCACCCGGCGCTTGGGCAGGTTGTTGGTCTGGGCCAGGCAGAGCAGGTGGTTGTAGGCCGAACGGCCGCCGTGCACCGCCTTGGCGTCGAGCAGTGCGCCCACCTCGCGCATGGGGTAGGCCAGGCTTGCGTACTGCTTGCCGTCGATCCTGGCCGTGCCGGCGTTGGGGTAGTCCAGGCCCAGGATCAGGCTCATGGTCGTGGTCTTGCCCGCTCCGTTCGGGCCGAGAAAGCCCGTCACCTTGCCCGGCATCACGTCGAACGACAGGTCCCTGACGGCGGTCGTCTCGCCGTACCGTTTGGTGAGTCCTCGTACCTCGATCATCGGATGCCTCCTCTCCGGCGGCGCCCCGGAAGGCGATGCCGTGCGGTTAGCGGTGAAGATCCGGAATGCCGCCGTTGCTTACCGGCGCTGTCCCTTCCTCCTTTCCGCTGCGTGCAGATGGAGTGGGACTGCCACCTCCCGGCGCGGAGACACGCCAGGCATCCATGGAGATTGATCCTCCATGTTGGCGATCACTCCATTAATCTCAAGCTCGACGGGCCTGTTGACCGCACCAGGGCCAGATGACCGCTATGGGAAGGACCTTGTTCCTGATAGTCAGCCAACGTCTTGCGGCCCAGCGGAAGGCCAGCGGCGCGCACGAACCGGTGCCCGGGGCCTGGCGGCCGCGGACCGGGCAGCACACCGCATCACGCCGGGCCTTGGCAGGGATTGGGCCCTCACACCACGCGCACAGCCTGGCCACGCCCGGCCACCCGTTCCTCCCTTGTAAGGAGCCTGATGCCAGGCGGTTTCACGGGCGTGGACGCGTGGCCGCCTGTCAGCGGGGAGGCATCCATGCCGTCGCTGGATTACGAGTGGGGTTTGCGCACGTCGCTGCCGTCCTGGGGCAGTTCCCGGGCGCCGGGTTGACCTCGCAGCCCTGCGGCGCGAAGCAGGCAAGAGCCTTCTCCATCTTCCCCGCCGCGCGGCCGGGCATGCGCAGGACCTGCCGCTTGCTCGCCGGGCGGGACACCGGCGCGCTGGCGGCCGGGCGAGTGCACGTCGATCTGTGGGCCGCCACCCAGCTCGACGCGGGCGCGGCGGCCTCCAGTGTGCGCCGTCGCCTGTCGGCGCTGTCGTCGTTCTACCGGTACTGCGCGGCCCATGACCTGATCGGCCGGGTGCCCACCCAGGGCGTGGCGCGGCCGGCGGTGGACCCGGATTACACGGCCACGGTGGGCCTGGGCCGGGAGCAGGCCCGGGCCTTGGTTGCCGCCGCCGACGCTGACACCGGTGCCCAGGCGCTGCGCACTGCGGCGGTGGGTCGGCTGCTGCACAATGCCCTGCGCGTCGATGAGGCCTGCGCCGGTGACATCGCCTACCTCGGCGAGGACTGCGGCCACCGGGTGCTGCGCGTGGTCCGCAAGGGCGGCCGGAAGGCGAGATGCGCCACGATCGGGAGTCGGGATGGCCTTGGCGAAGGCGCGGCGTCCGCCGGACAGGGTGATCATGAGGTGCTGGTAGCCGTGAGCCAGGGCGGGTTCTGGGGCGCGCATCCGGACCGGGAAGCGGTCGGGACCGAACCGGGCATCGAGCCGGCGAGCCAGCCGGCGGCCGACGTCCTGCATGGGCCGCTCCACCAGCAGGTAGGTCACCGAGCACACTGCGAGCAGGACGACCAGGAACAACGCGTCCACGAGCAGCTGGACCCAGAACGTATGATGCGCCGTCCAGGTCAGGTGCTGGTAGACCTCGATCAGCGCCGGGTGCAGCAGGTACACCGAGTAGCTGATCAGCCCCAGCCAGGTCAGGAACCTGGGCCAGGTGACGCGGCGGAGGGCCAGCCCGGCCCCGAACGTCAGGCCGGCCAGGAAGAGCGACATGAAGTAGCAGCGCTCCCAGATGAACTCGGCGTGGGCGGACATGCCCCAGGCGTGGCTGTGCCACAGGCCGGCCGTGATGGCGAGCGCCAGCATGGCGATGGCGATGGCGGTGGCCTTGGGCCAGGGGTACTGGCCCTGTTCGGCCCGGTAGAGCATGGTCCCGGTGAACATAAGGGCCAGGATCGACAGCGCCTCCCACGGGAACAGCCAGGTGCCGTTGAAGGCGAGCAGGGTCAGCCCGACCATCGCGGCCAGGGTGGCTCCTAGCAGGCGCGGCATGCCGCGCAGGGCGACGGCGACGGCCAGACCGGTGAGCACGATCAGGTCGGCGACGAGCGCGATGATGCGCGGGCTCCACAGGTTGGTGGTGAAGTACGCCTGCGGCAGCAGGCCGCCCAGCGCGACGGCGGCGGCCGCGAAGGCCAGCGCGTACCTGCTGCTGCGCCGGTGAATGCGGGCCACGAACAGCGCCGTCAGCAGCAGGTAGAAGATCATCTCGTAGGAGAGCGACCACACGACGTAGGGCAGGTTCTGCCCGGCCAGCACGTTCGACATCATCAGCATCTGGGACAGCACCGCCGTCTCCGGGTCCGAGCCCTCGCCGGGCAGGCCGCCGACGTGCACCGCGTACAGCACCAGCGCCAGCCCGACGGCCAGCAGGTACAGCGGGTAGAGCCGGAATATGCGGCTGACCCAGAAGGTCCGCACGCTGCCCTTGCGTTCCAGCGAGGCGGGCACGATATACCCGCTGATCAGGAAGAAGACGAAGACACCGTAATCGCCAGGGTTGAACCATTGACAGATGGGGTTATTCAACCGCGGTGGCACGAAGTAGCCGAAGTGATTGAAGACCACGCACAGCGCCGCCAGCCCGCGCAGCACATCCAGCCAGGCCAGCCGGCTGCCGCTCCTCGCCGCGCCAGCTGGGGCGGGCTGCGTCTGGGGTGGTGGTTCGGCTCTGGCCGCTGGCTGGGCACGGTTACGAGTGGTCATCCCGCGGTCACCACCCCTCTCCGCGCCAGGTTCAGCGGTCCCTTGGCTGAGCCCCGACTTGTGACACGCTCTCCGATCCAGAGCGTGTGCAGCTCGCTGACCTGGCGGTTTGCGGGTCGTGGTGAGCGGGTCTGCGCACTAATCCGGGCCAGGGGACCGACGCCGGAGACTGGTTCCGCGAGCCGGGCAGAACCCTCTGGCCGCCAGCTAGCGGTCAGCTGGCGAGCGGGGCCAGGCGCCAGGGGCGTAGTCGGCCGAATCCAGCCTGGTGTAGCCGCTGCACCGGCAGCGCCGCCACCAGTGGCCCCGGACCGAGCAAGAACCCGGGTGCAGGTGCGAATCGGCACGGCTCGGCAGACCAGGTACTGCAGGCGATAACGGGCCTGGCGACGGGCGTCAAGCTGCGCGGGCTCATCCTGGACCTGCGCGGTAACGGCGGCGGCACTGTCGCCGATCCCGCCAGGCTGCTCGGCGCCTTCATCCACGGCGCGGCCTGGTCCTACGACTGCGACGTGCACGGCAGCTGCACCGCGCACTACACCGACAGCAGCGTCCCGCTGCTGCACCTGCCGCTGGTCGTGCTGACCGACCGGAACTGCGCCTCGGCGTGCGACGCGTTCAGCGGCGGGGTGAAGGACCTGCGGCTGGGCACCCTGGTCGGCACCCGGACCTCGGGCCTCGTGGCCGTCCCCGCGGCCGCCTACCTGCTCGACGACGCCAGCCTGATTATCCTGCCGGCAAAGCACGAGCTCAGCGCCCACCACGAGCTCATCAACGGCATCGGCGTCGCGCCCGACTACTACATCCCGCTCACCGCACAAGACCTGTCTACCGGGCACGACCCCGACATCGCCAAAGCCCTCACCCTGCTCAGCAGCTAACCTGCACCGGTCTCCCATAATCCGCCGGTCGTGGGTTCGAGCTCCACCCGCCCCACCAGCCACGCGCGGCCGCCCGCAAACTCCGCCCGTCAGGTGTGCGCGTCGAAGATTTCGACCTGGCATCGTGCTGCACCGCTGCGTTTGACCCGCGCGTCGGCGGTGATCAAGGGGACGTGGAGGGCTTCGGCCAAGGCGACATACTGAGCGTCGTAGGCGGGCAGGTTGGCATGAAGGCTCTTCAAGCGAGGCCACAAGGGCAGCACGTCCTGCCGTTCGACAGGGAACGCGCGGTAGTTGGAGAGCGCGGCGTCGGCTTCTCGTCCCGAGATTTTTTGTCCGCGTATGAGCCCGAGAAGCGCTGAGATGACCTCTGCGTCGAGCACGTATGGCGCATACAGGGTCTGCGCTGCGGTCACCCGGCGAGCGATGGCATCTCCTGTCTGCGTGTTCGCTGCCAGCAGTTCGATCATGGCCGAGCAGTCGATGACGGTCAACGTCCGGTTCGTCCCTCGTCGATTGCGGTGAGGATGTCGGTGGTGCTGATGTCGGCGGTCGCCTGCCTGCGGGCCTGCTCCACAGCCTCTGCCACGGTGGGTCTGGCAGCCTCGCGCTCAATCAGGCTGCGGAGGTAAGCCTGCAAAGATTGGCCGGCCTGAGCCGCGCGAATTTTCATCGTGCGGACGGCGTCTTCGGACACGTCTCGGATGGTGAGCGCGGTCATGAATGCATATTGTCATCATTGACTGCGTAGTGCATTCATATGCAGCGCGCGGCCGACATCTCCATGCGGGTCGGCCAGCCGCCACCGCTGAGCAGCCACACCACGCGGAGGGTGAGCGAGGCCACAAGCAGGCGTCCCAGCGCGAGCGCACCCGGCGCGAAATGCCCGCCCGCGCTGATGACCGCGCAAGCGGATCCATGCTTCATGCACCGTCGAACAAGCAACATGACCACTGTCGGCCAGCATCGTCGGCGCAATGAAGGTCGCTGCCGCGCTGTCTACGGTAACGTTCTGTAGCTGGCATCCGGTGATCACCATGGAATGCGTGGACCGGTTCGTGGACCGAGCCATCGGTGCAAACAGTGCAATCAGGGCCATCGGCGGCACGGCTCCGTGGTATCCGTGCAGCTAGCGCTTACGATGCACGGGGTCGTACTTCTCATAATCCGCCGGTCGTGGGTTCGAGCCCCACCCGTCGCGCATGGCTCGGGGACCGTGGCGAAGGCCAGCGAGGTTACCACGCCGAACTGCCCGCCGCCCGCGCCGCGCCCACAACAGCTCCGGCTCGCGGTCGGCGTCGCAGTCGACGATGCGCCCGTCGGCCAGGACGACCCGCGCCGGCCAGCGCGTCGCAGGTCAGCCCATGCGTCCGGCCGAGCAGGCCGAGCCCGCCGCCCAGGGTGAGCCCCGCGATGCCGACCTTCGGGCCGCAGCCGGCCGGGACGGTCCGCCGGCGGTTGTGCAGCGCGTCGTAGACCTGGGCCAGCCGCGCCCCGGCGCGGATCCTCGCGCGCCCGTCCGGGCCGACCGTGATGGCATTGAGGCGGCCGAGGTCCAGCACCAGCCCCTCGGTCGAGTAGCGGCCCGCGAAGCAGTGCCCGCCGCCGCGCGGGACGACCTGCGCGCCGGTGTCCCGTGCGTAGCCGATCGCGCGGACGACGTCCTGGGTCGACGCGCACCGGACGAACGCCTGCGGGCGCACGTCCCGGTACCGGGCCATCGCCGGGTACCGGGCGGTGTCGTAGCCGGGTGAGGCCGACGTGAGCAAGTCCCCGTCAAGTGCCGCGCGCAGCCCGTCGAGATCGTTCACCGAACCGACGCTACGGCGACGCTGGATCGAGGGCTTGAACGAAACGCGCGTCCTCAACCGGTCCGCGCGGCCCGCGCACGGCCGGTAAGGAACGACAGGTAGGAGGCCGAGTGCTCGTGCCCGCACCCGCACCGGTCGGACCTGCTGCCGAGCAGCTCTCGTGGCGTGACGCCAGTCAGGCGCAGGCATTCGCGGCTCAGGTGCGCGTGGTCGGCGTAGCCCGCATCAGCAGCGAGGTCGGCCAGTGTGCCGCCGGGCATCAGCGCTGGCCCGCCGGGTGTCGAGGCCGCCTGGGCGAGCGCGAGATAGCCCTGGAAGCGCAGCGTTCGCTGCACGGTCTTGGGACCCAGACCCACGGCAGCCGCGAGGCGGCGCCGTAGCTGGCTCGCCGAGATCGCCAGGTGCGTGGCCAGGGCAGCGATCTCGACGGGCTGCCACGGCATCAGCCGGCGCACCGCCTCGGCTACGAGCGGGTCCGGCCGCTCGGTGCGTGCCTGCCGACCGATGAGGTAGCGCTGCAGCAATTCCAGCGCCGCCTCTGATCCCGGCGCGTCGGCGAGTATCTCGCCGAGCCGCGAGGCGGTACCTCCCCACAAGTCGTCGAGCCGAACGGTCAGGTCGACAAGCTCGTCGGCCGGCAAGCCGAGCAGCGGCGACGCCACGCCCGGCTGAAAACGGGCACCCACCACCGTCGTATGCCGAGGCAGCACCTGAACACTGGCAGCGGTCAACGGCCCGACCAGCCGCGGCAGAGCGCCGATCGGACATTGCAGTTCGAGGCCGCCGGTGGGCAGGTTCCGCTGCAGGTACGGCCGCGGGCCGGTGCGCTGGACCCAGACCGTGCGCACCCGGGCAGCCAGGGCCGGCAACGGGAGCGGCTCGATATAAGCCTGCGCCCGATCCACGCACCCAGCATAGGAAGATCCTGCGACCAGGCCTACACTCCTGCCACGCAGCCCAGCCTGGACCAGGCGAAGTGCTAATGAACGGCATCTAGCAGATGAAACATGCCCCGGGTGCACAGCACTTCGGACATCCGTGCGACGACTCCTGACATCGACAACAGAACATCCTGATCTGCATCAGTGGAAGGCCCCGCCGTTTCCGGACTGCGGAAACTGTGTTTTCTAAGCCGCTACCTGCAATGCCAGGAACTCGTTGCAGGCGGATCTGCCCGAGCCGGTCCGCCGCTACCTGCGCTACACCGGGGCGGTGGGCAAGCCCACCGGATCTTCACCGGCAAGCTGGCCAGGAAGCACCTCAGCTTCCCCGACCGGGCGATGGCCTCCGCCGTCCGCGCCGCCGAGGGCGACTTCCGCAACTGGGCCGAAATCCGCGCCTAGGCGGCCAGCATCGCCGACACCATGCTCACCTGACTTCACCGCCGGCGGCCCGGGGCGGATCAGATTCAGACAGGGCCGCGTCCATGCCCCATCCGGCGCTGCTGTGGGGTCGGCGCCGCCGTTCATGGCTAAGGCCGCTGCTCACGAGGGAGGACTGGCGTCCTTGAGCAAGATGACCTATGGCTCTGTTGACCGGGGTGCACGAGCTAGACGTTGATAAGGACTGGCAGTTGAAAGGGGGCGTTATGGCCCCTGTAATTCATACCCATGAGAGCAGAGAAGTCGCCTCGCGATCGTTGGCACACCCGGTCATCGAGGTCTCAGGCCTGCGCAAGTCATATGGCTCGACGGCTGCCGTCAAAGACGTGTCTCTTGAGGTTGAAGACGGTGAGATCTTCGGCATCCTCGGGCCGAACGGCGCGGGGAAGACCACCACTGTCGAGTGCATCTCCGGACTGCGAACACCAGACGGCGGGACCATCAGCGTCCTGGGTCTGGACCCGCAGCGGGACCGCGACGCCTTGCGGGAGCGCGTCGGCGTGCAGTTGCAGGAGGGCACGCTGCGGCCGCAGCTTACCGTCGCCGAGACGGTCAACCTGTTTGCCTCGTTCTACCCGCGGCCCGCAGATACCGGAGAACTCATCGAGATGCTGGGCCTGGGCCCCAAGCGGAATGCGTACTACCGGCGGCTATCCGGCGGGCAGAAGCAACGGCTCTCGATCGCTCTCGCGCTGGTCGGCAACCCGCAGATCGCGATCCTGGATGAGCTGACCACCGGGCTGGACCCGCAGGCCCGGCGGGAAACGTGGCGGCTGATCGAGGCCGTCCGGGACCGCGGCGTCACGATCCTCTTGGTGACACATTTCATGGACGAGGCGGAGAGGCTGTGCAACCGGGTGGCGGTGATCGACTCCGGCCGGGTCGTGGCTCTCGACACCCCGGTGGGGCTCGCCGAACGGGAGGGCGGCGGCAACCACATGCGCTTCCGGCCGAGCAAGCCGTTCGATGACCGGGTGCTGGCCGGGCTTGCCGAGGTGGACCGGGTAGAGCACGAGGGACCCCGCGTGGCCGTCAGCGGCACGGGAGAGCTGTTCAACGCGGTCATCCGCGCTCTTAACGCCGTCGGCGTGGAAGCGCTGGAGGTCCAGCTGGAAAGCGCCACCCTCGAAGACGCGTTCCTGCGGCTGGTCCAGCCGTCCTGGAAAGGCCGCGAGGAGGTGACCACGTCATGAGCGCCCCAGCCGCGACGCTGTCGCGCCGGCCCCCTCACCGGGCTTTGAAGAAGCTGATCGTTACCGAGGCCAAGTGCGCCTGGCGTGCTCCGGTGGGCCTGGCCCTGGGCGTGCTGGTACCCGTGATCATTCTGGTGATCCTCGGGTCAGCGGACGGCCTGAGGAAGACCATCCCCGGCAGCAACCCGCCGGTGACCTACATGACCACGTACGTCCCGGTGCTGATCGGGCTGGTGCTCGTGATGATCGCCCTGGTGAGCCTGCCGATCGTCCTGGTGAACCAGCGTGAGCACGCCTTCTTGCGCCGCCTGTCGACTACCCCGGTCGCTCCGCGCTGGCTGCTGGCCGCGCAGGTTGTGGTGAACTTCGCCTTGGCAGTGGTGGCGATGATCTTGATCATCGCGGGCGCCACTCTCTTCTACCACGTGTCGGCGCCGGCGCAGCTGGGTGGCTTTGTCCTGTCGGCCCTGCTGGCCACAGCGGCCCTGTTCGCGATCGGCCTGTTCGTCGCCGCCGTAGCAGCGAACGGTGTGGTTGCCGCCGTCTTGGGCACGCTCTTCCTGTACCCGATGATATTCTTCGCCGGGCTCTGGGTCCCGCGCCAGTCGATGTCGGTGACAATGCGCCACATCAGCGACTACACACCGCTCGGGGCGGGAGTTCACGCCATGCTCAGCTCGATGCAGGGCTCGTTCCCCCCCGTTCAGCCGCTGCTGGTCATGGCCGCATGGGCGGTGGTCTTCGGCCTCGCTGCCGTCAAGCTCTTCCGGTGGGAGTAGCGATGATCTCGACGATAACGGGCATCATCGCCGCGGCGGTCTTGATCGGCTCCGCGTTCCTGTTCCCGTGGCTGCAGAAGAAAGGCATCGTCACCTTTGGGCCGCGCAGCTACACTCTCACCGTTCCCGGCACGAGAGAGGAATTGCTGCAGAGATCCTGCGACGCGCTCGACGCCGCCCGGCATTTCTCGATCGTGGAGGTGTCCGACCGTGACTTCGAAGTCAAGGCCAGATACCGGGTGCCGCCGGTGTGGGCTGACCTGACGGTCTCACTCTTCTCGCAGGACACCGGTTCGATAGCCATCAGAGCCACGATCTCGGTGCTGCCGAACCTGTTCACGGTCGTGACGGTCCCCGAGCGGAGGATCTTCGCCCGCTTCACAAGCGCCATGCGCAAAGAAGGTGCCCTGCCATCGAAGCGACCGGCACCCACGCCGGTAGCTACGGACCAGACGTCTCCGAAGTAACCGCGTGCCCGTCGCATGAGCGCACGGTGCTCGTGCTGGGCAGCGCGCGGCGAGCGGCCGCCTCGGCGATAGCCAGGTAGTGCGCGCAGTGCAGTAACCCATGAACCCGAACTCGGCGTTGTTCGCCTGGCAGCTAGCCGTCATGGCGGTCGTCCCGGTGGTGGCGCTGGCCGCCTGGCTCACCGCCGTCTACCTCGCCGCCAGGGACACAGGCGGGCACAAGCAGGCGGCGGCTGGTTCACCCCCGGAGCAGCCGCCGGGAAGGGCTCCCGTTCGCTGCCCCCGGCGCGGGAGCCCGTGCGGCCGCCAGCCGACCGTGCGGCCGCGTAGCCCGGGAGCCGGATGAGACTGCCGCCATCCGGCCTCCCGGGTTATCCCTGGTTGCTTGTCCCTCATTGGCAGGGCAGCGGTGTCGAAGCGGTTCCGGCTGATCAGCCTGGTGCGGCCGTTCACCGGGCGGAGCTCGAACGACCATACCCAGGCGTGATTGCTGGACCGGATCACCAGCACCTGCCCGGGATCGAGGCGTTCCACGCGCATGGCGTAGCCGGGCATCGGGATCTCGTCGCCGACCTTGAGGTTTTGCAGTTCGGGAATGATCCGGTCCGTGTTCCGGATATCGATGCCGAGGCGGCGTCCGATCCAGGCATAGGTGCAAGCGCCGCCCCGCCCCGGCCCCATCTGCACCAGCCACGGCCAGATGGCTGCCGGAGGGGCGTCGATCTCGACCACCCGGGTCGCCACGATGTCCGCGTCGGGCATCAGTTCGTCGCCCGCGACCTGCCCGCCGGCCTCCTGCGCGGTCGCGCCCCAGGCCATTGTGCCGGCGCCGCAGGAAACCGAAATACGCAACAGCAACTCCTGCCAGCATGGCCAGCACAGCGCCGACGGGCTTGCCCGTCATGATCAGCTTCATTCATCACCTCCGGCCCAGGCGCCGGTGTCCATCTGGCGGTCCATGCGGTCCGCGGTCCCCTCCACAGCCGACCGCACCCGCCGCACGGTGGCGGCGGGAGTGGGCTCGCTCGGCACCGGCCGAGCACTCCGGACAGGCCGATCACGTGGTAGCCATCGGCCACAAGCGCCTCGAAGAGGGCGCAGAGCCCGTCGACGCTTATCAGCCGGCGGGCGGGAATCGCGGTCGCGGTAGCCATGACCTAGGTCCGTTCGGGATCGATCTCGTGGTCTTTCCCTCCACCTTCGGCCGGCGTCGGCACCCTGGGTCATGGGCGCTGGTTGCCGCTTCCCGGGCCTTTCGTCCCTTCCGCCGGCCCGCCCCGGTCCCGGAAGGCCTGCACCGCCGTGGGCAGGGTCGGGAACAACAGCTCCGTCCCGATCTTGTCGGCCAGGCCGAAGGCCTGCAGTCGGGCCAGCAGGTCCTGCTTGACGCGGGCCAGGGCGAACACGGCGCCCCGGCCGGTGATCTCCACACGGATCGCGTCCATGGCCTCGAGCGCGGTGAAGTCCACTTCAATGTTGGCCTCGACGTTGAGCACGAACCAGCGCAGGGGGCCGGGCGGCCGGCCCGCGGCGGCCAGGGCGCGCCGCCGGAAGTCCTCGGCGTTGGCGAAGAACAGCGGCGCGTCGTAGCGGTATACCACCAGGCCGGGAATGGTCCGCGCGTCGGGGTAGTCGTCCACGTCGTGCATGCCCGCCAGGCCGGGTACGAACCCCTGGACCGCGTCGTGCGGGCGGGCCACACGGACCAGCAGGTCGGCCACGGACAGGCCGATCGCGATCAGCACCCCGTACAGGATGTCGAAAGCGAGCACGCCGAGGAACGTGGCCACGGCGATCAAGAGCTCGGTGCGGCGGAAGGTGAGCAGCCGCCGGAAGGCCGGCACGTCGATCAGCTGGATCGCGGCGAAGATCACGATCCCGCCGAGCGCCGCCGTCGGGATGCGAGACAGGAGGGAGTGCGCGAACAGCAGGACCACCAGCACGGCGGCCGCCACGGCCAGCGAGTACGCCCTGGTCTTGTTGCCGACGGTGACCGCGATCGCCGTCCTGGTCCCGCTGCTGCTGACCGGGAAGCCGTGCACCAGCGCCGAGCCGGCGTTGGCCACGCCGAGCGCCAGCAGCTCCCGGTTCGCCACGATCTCCTCGCCGCGGCGCGCGAACGAACGGGCGGTCACCACGTCGTCGCTGAAGCCCACGATCAGCACGGTGAACGCGGGCAGCAGCAGCTCGCGCAGCGATTGCGGATGAAGGGCGGGCAGCTGCACCGTGGGCAGCCTGGCCGGGACCGGCCCGACGACGCCGACCCCGCCCGGGCGGAAGGCCACCACGGCGACGGAGGCGAGCAGCACCGCCAGCAGCGGGCCCGGCAGCCGCGGCCAGCGCCATCGCAGGAGAAGGAGAAACCCCAGGACCGACAGGGAGACCGCGAGGACGGTCGGCTGGACGTGGCCAAGCCCGCGGGCGAACGAGCCGACCTGGGCGAAGAATACCTGGCCGGTGACCGGGACCCCGGTCACGTGCTGGAGCTGATCGGCGATCATGATCAGGGCCACGCCCGCCATGTAGCCGACCAGGACGGGCCGGGAAAGTAGGTCCGCGACGAAGCCCAGCCGCAGCAGCCAGGCCGCCACCGCCATCACCGCGGTGAGCAGGGCCAGCGTGCTCGCGAGTTCCGCGTACCGGGCCGGATCCCCGGCGGCCAGCGGCTTGATGGCCACGAGGGTCATCAGCGCGGTCGTCGCCTCGGGGCCCATGGACAGCGACTTCGACGAGCCGAACAGCACATAGGCGATGAGGGCCGGGACGGCGGCCCACAGGCCGGTGACCGGGGGCAGGCCCGCGATCGTCGCGTAGGCCATCACCTGCGGCACCAGGTAGGCCGCGACGGTGACGCCGGCCAGCAGGTCACCGGCCAGCCAGGCACGGCGATAGCCGCGCAGCTCAGCCAGTCCCGGGATCACGCCCCTTTCTTACCCAGGTCCCGCCCGGACCTATTCCGGCCAGGTCATGACCAACGCCCCTGGCCGCGCGAGCCCGCCGGGGGTAGGGCTGAAAATGGAGAAAGGGGGAGTCATGACTACGGTAATGACGCATGAGCCCTCCACTGACGAGCCCGACCGCCGGGGTGTGGCGGCGCGGCTCCTCGTCCCCGGTTTCTGGGGCGCGGTCAGCATCATCGCGATGTGGCTCGCCGTGATGTTCGACGGCATCTTCGGCGGCGACATGGTCTTCGGCAACAACGCGGGGGGCGGCCCGACGATCATCCCATCAGCGGTGCTCCTGGGGCTGTTCGCCGTCATCGGCACGGCGTCCATCGCTAAGCGCGTCTTCGGCCGCCGGGACGCCGGCTGAGCGGTTCCGGGACGGCAGCGCGATTAGGGCGATGAGACAACCCGGCGGCCAGGTCCCGCCCCCGATGGTCAGGCCCGGTGCTATCCGCGGTCTTCCGCGGGGACGATGACGGTAAAAGGCGTCGAGGTGGCCGGCCTTAGCGCGAATCTGCTCGGCCAGTCGGGGCGTGGCACCGGCATGGGACAGGTCGGCCGTGATGACATGCGCGGTTGCCCCGGCACTGGTCAGATCCTTCGCCAGACGGTCAAGCGGCTCCTGGCGGCGGCCCACCAGGGAACCCCGGTTCGGGAGCCGATCGAGGAGTTGCTCGTCCAGCGTCGATCCCGGCTCGCCATCCGCCCGGTGCCGCGCATCCTGGCCGCGCCACCGCACACGCTCAGCCGGCGCTGTACGCCACCGTGGCGTAGTCGTAGTGAAAGGGTCCGGTTAGCCCGGTCACGTATACCCTGCTCCCGCCGGGGCTGACCGCCACGGCGGCGAGCAGCATGTCGTTATGGCGGGCCAGCCACAACTGCTTGCCAGTTGCGGCGCCATACGCGAGCGTCACGCTACCGGGGTAGCTTGACCCTGTGACGTACACGGTGCTCCCGCTGGGGCTGACTGCAACCGAACGAGCGGCGTCGTTGCCGTTGGCCGGGCCGTTGTACCGCGTCACCCATAGCCGCGCGCCGGTGGCGGCGCCGTACGCCACCGTGGCGTAGTCCGGGCCCGACTTGGTCCCCTGGCTTGCCCCGGTCACGAACACCCTGCTCCCGCCAGGGCTGACCGCCACCGAGGAGGCAGCGTCGTTGCCGTTGCCCGGGCCGTTGTAGCGCTGCACCCACAAGCGCGCGCCGGTCGCGGCGCTGTACGCCACCGTGGCGTAGTCCGGGCCCGACTTGGACCCCTGGCTTGCCCCGGTCACGAACACCCTGCTCCCGCTAGGGCTGACCGCTACCGAGGAGGCAGCGTCGTTGCCATGGCCCGGTCCGTTGTAGCGCTGCACCCACAACCGAGCGCCGGTGGCGGCGCTGTAGGCCACCGTCAGGTAGCCGGTGGTGGCTGCCCCCCGGCTTGCCCCGGTCACGAACACCCTGCTCCCGTCCGGGCTGACCGCCACCGCGGAGGCCGCGTCGCCGCCGTTGCCCGGGCCGCTGTACCGCTGCACCCACAGCCGCGCGCCGGTGGCGGCGCTGTAGGCCACCGTGGCGTAGTCCGGGCCCGACTTGGTCCCCTGGCTTGCCCCGGTCACGAACACCCTGCTCCCGCCAGGGCTGACCGCCACCGAGGAGGCCGCGTCGTTGCCGTTGCCCGGGCCGTTGTAGCGCTGCACCCACAGCCGCGCGCCGGTCGCGGCGCTGTAGGCTACCGTGGCGTAGTCATCGCCCGTGGCGGCCCCGCCGTAGCTAGTCCCGGTCACGTACACCGTGGCCCCGCCGGGTCTGACCGCCACCGAGGAGGCCGAGTCGAAGCCGTTGCCCAGGCCGTTGTAGCGGGCCGCCCACAGCCGCGCGCCGGTCACCGCGCTGTACGCCACCGTCGCGTAGTCCAGGCCCGACCTGGTCCCCCGGCTTTCACCGGTCACGAACACCCTGCTCCCGCCGGGGCTGACCGCCACCGAGGAGGCCGCGTCGAAGCTGTTGCCCGGTCCGTTGTAGAGCCTCACCCATAGCTGCGAACCCGGGGCACCGGCCGGGCGCCCGGTCCCGGCTGCAGCCGCGGACCGTGCGGCTCCCGGGGCTGCACCTGCTGTGACCAAAGTAAATGCGGCCAGCGCGGTGCCCGCCGCCAATGCGCAGAGCCCGCGCGTCACGTTCCCGCTCATCAGGGCCTTCCCTTCCCCGGCGCCGGTGGCCGGGAACCCGCGCCGCGCTCGGGAGGCAGCGCCGTCAGCCTCCGGTCCCGGACCCGCATCCGCGGATACAGGCCCCGCTGCGTGGCTCCGGCAACTCCGCTGAGCCTGATGGCAGGCTGGCTCTGCCAGGCAGCGGCCGGTAGTGTCCAACGACCCTGAGGCGCCGGGCCAAAGACCAGAACGGTATGCGCCGGATATCTGAGTCCGTCCGCCCGGCGGATGCCGGGACTCGCCTACAACGGGACGGCCAGTGGCGATAGCGGACGGAGGACCGCTGGGTTACCGCCGCCGGCCGTTCGGATGTTAGACCGAGCTCCGTGGCGGGAGGATGGAAGACTTGCCACGTGCCCAGACGTATGTGGCTTGACAGCAGGATCGACGTGTTCCTGGAGGAGCTCGCTGCGTCCGGCATGCACCTCGACCGGCAACGTGCCGGTGAGCTGATCACCGGGCAGGTCCGTGCCGTAGCAACCCTGATGAGAGTCACCGAGGCCACCGCCCGCACCTATCTCGACGATGACGAGATCATCAAGGACATGGCCCGGCGGATGCTGTTCCAGGTCGCCGGCGAACGGCCCGGCGCCGACCTGATGGAGGCGCCACGGACCGTTCCGCTGCCGCTGGCCCTGGTGGGGATCACCGTCGCGGCCCTGGCCGAGGCGATGCAGGTCCGGGCGGCGAACGAGCCGCCCGATCACCTCCCGGACGTCATCACCACCTACGCGCAGGCACTGTCCGGACTCGGGCAGATCACCGCCGACGCCGCGCTCAGGCAGGCCGGCAACCCGGCAGGGATCCTGTTCCCGCCGGCGTTGCTGCGCCGTGCGGCCAGGTACATCAGCGGTGCCGCCGACCTGGCCGCGAGCGGCGGCAAACTCCCGGACGGGATTCCCGAGACGGCACGTAACCAGCTGGCCGCGACCCTGCGCCGGGACGCTGACGGACTGACTGCGATCACGGCCACCGACTGATCCTTATGGCCGCCAGCACTCTTCCAAGATCCGAACGGCCACTGACGGTAACCCAGCGGTTTTCAGCTCGCTATCGCCACTGGCCGTTCGGTTGCCGTTACCAAGCCCCTCTTCGGCCCGACGGGCGAGGGCAACGGCCTGCTCGGTCAGATCGGTAGTAACCGGCGGCCTGGCCGAATACCGGGCATCGCGCGCATAGATGATCCGGGCAGCCGACCTTGCCGTGGATACCGGCTGCCGGACTCCCGCTGAGATCGCGCACCAGATCGCCGCCGCTCTGCCCGAACCCATGAGAACCGGCTCGCCACGGACAGCGCCCACAGCGGCATAATGGGGCGTTCACCCTACGCCGAAGCGTCCCTGGCGAATCGGATGGCCGCTGGTGCACTGCTGGCCGCATAGGCTCAGGCGGTGACCGGCGGAGGAGCTGCGGCGTGGACGGGGAGCCTGGGGCGCGGCGCGCGCAGAAGGATCTGGGGGCATAGCCCGGCGGCTGGCCCGAAGGCCCTGCCCAGGGTGAGGCGCACGGCTGCCTGGCCGGCCTGCGCCGCCGTTTAAGAGCAACTGAGGAGAGGGCGAGTATGAGCATCACCAAGCCGGAGATCGACTTTCCCGGCGGCGAACCGCCGGCCGAACTGCGGGTCACCGACATCTGGGAAGGAGACGGCAGCGCGGCACGCCCAGGCGACCTGGTCAAGGTTCACTATGTCGGGGTCGCATATTCCACCGGCGAGGAATTCGACGCAAGCTGGAATAGGGGTGATCCTTTGCAGTTCCGGCTCGGCGCCGGGCAGGTCATCGCCGGCTGGGACCAGGGCGTGCAGGGCATGAGGGTGGGCGGCCGCCGTCAGCTGATCATCCCGCCGGATCTGGCCTACGGAGACCGGGGCGCCGGGCACGTGATCGCGCCGGGCGAGACCCTCATCTTCGTGTGCGACCTGGTTCCGATCTGAAAATGTCCGCCAGCCCTGAAGACCTGTGTCCTTCGCGCTGCGATCATCCGCTATTCGGGCGTCGGACGGCCATCGGGTCATGCATGTAGTTGGATACAGATCGCCCGGTTCGGCGTAGCCTCGGGCGGCCAGCCCGGCAACCAGGTTGGCGAGCATATCGGCGGCACTGTGCGCCCGGCCCGAGACCATGGCCGATCACTTACCGTGACGCCTGCGGCCGGTGACGCGGTAACCCTGCCGAATACGAGCGTGCGACGGCTATGCCGCTTGCGCGGCCAGCATTGCGCATAATAGCCAGATCTGCGTGGTGTGGAGCCTCAGCCGCATCGAGCCCGTGTCGGTTGCAGAAGGATCCTTCTGCGCCGTGAGCGCGATGACCGGCGACCGGCAGTGCGCACATGTCAGGCGGCTCGGTGTGCACTTGCGAACCCCGGATTAGCGTTTGCGGGCGGTCACGAGCCAGTGCCGGGGCGCGTCGGGGAGGCCGGGCGCCGGGACGGGGAAGGGCCAGCGCCCGTAGTTGGCTCCCGGCTCACCGGGCTGGGTGAGGGTGGCCTCCCAGCCGCGTTCGGCCAGGAATGCGGCTGGGTCGTCTAGGGTGCCGAGCCAGGGGGCGCCGAGCCTGGCCTGCATGTCGATCCACGGACGGGTCAGCGGGTGGGTAAGGGTGGCGGTGTTGACGATGTCGAACCCGAGCCAGCTGCCCGCATGCGCGAGCCCGGTCACCTCGTCCAGGAGGCGGGCGATCCTGTCCCCGGGCAGGTAGAACAGGAACCCCTCCGCCAGCCAGCAGGACAGTGCCCGCGGATCAAACCCGGCGTCCAGCAAGGCGGTGGCCCACCGGCCGGTCAGATCCACGCCGACGGCCCGGCGCGCGCAGCGGGGTTTCGCCCCGGCGCCGTCCAGGATGTCTTGCTTGCGGTCCAGGACCTCGGGCTGGTCGAGCTCGAACACCTGAACCCGGCCGGGCCAGCCCAGCCGGTACCCGCGGGTGTCCAGTCCGGCCGCCAGCAGCACGACCTGCCTGACCTCGCCGGTGCCGGTGACCCGCCGCAGGAAGTCGTCGAAGAAGCGGGCCCGGATGATCATGTCCGCCAGCGCCGGGCTCCCGGCTCGCTCCCCGAGCCAGTCCTCCCCATGGGGTCCGGCCAGTGCGGCGGCCCACGGGTCGTCCAGGATGCGGTCGGGCCGGCGGGTCTCGCTGGCGCGCACCGCAGCGATCCACTCGGCGGTCGCGGCCAGCGGCACGCCCGGCGATCCTGGGTGCGGCTGTTGCTGAGACATCGCATTCACCCTATCCACGCGCCGAGCGGGCCTGCGTCACCACGGCGCCGACGGGTGATCACCGTTACCGGCGCCGGCTTCACCGGCGAGAACCGTCAGCAAGGCTATTGGCTCCGGCCAGCACATCCTCGTGGGTGATTCTCCGGGCTTTTTGGGGTTCTTCCAGTACGGGGCTGTGAGCGGACCGCTCAAACGTACAAAAGCCCTTCAGCGCCGCCTTCAGTCTCTCGAGCTAGCGGGAGCACCTTCGCCACCATGACCTCGTTGAACAAGTCCCTTTCCTCGGAATTAGGCAGGTGCGCCGACCGGTCGAACCAGATCAGCTCCTTCGACGGCGCCTTGATCGAGTCAAAGTAGCGCTCGGCTAGTTCATACGGGGCTTCCCAGTCGGACCTGCCTTCCATGAAGAAGACCGGGACCTTCAGCTCCGGCACGCTCGTGAACAGGTCGACCTGGCTAAGTTCGGGCCACAGGAGCCGCATGGAGCCGAGGATCCCGCGGAAATAGCGGACCCGGTCGGCCAGCGTGTACTCGCGCGAGAACATCAGGTTGCGGACCACCAGCCCAAACGCCCCGGTCCGGCTCTTGTGGACCTCGCCGCCGAAGCGCGCCAGGTAGCTTCGCTGGGTGACGACCTTCTTGCGCCAGTCACCCTGGTAGGGCGGCGCCCCCATCGTCACCAGCGCCGCGACGGCCCGCCGGTCCTGGCGCTTCCTGGCCTGCTCGAGCGTCCACCAGTAGGACGCCGACTCGCCCTCTTCCACGCAGGCGACCTGGCCGATCCCGACGTAGCACGAGTAAAGCTCCGGGAATTTCGCGACCGTCAGCGCGGCTATCACGCTCCCCCACGAGTGCCCGGCCAGGACCAGCCGCTCCTGGTGGAATTTCGCGAGCAGATACAAGGTCAGCTCCCTGGTATCCGCCACGAACTGGCCGATGTTCATCCGGCCGGTATCGCGGATCGCGCGGTACGACTTGCCGGCCCCGCGCTGGTCCCAGTTGACCACGGTGAAGTACTTCTCCAGGTGCCGGGTATTCCGCCGGTTCGAGGTCAACTGCGACGTCCCCGGTCCGCCGTGCAGGTAGAGCAGAACCGGGTTGCGGACGTCTTCGGACCTCTCCAGGACCCACTGATCGCACCCGCCGAGGCGCACCTTTTCCAGGATGGCGATGGGCCGGGCCCGTTCGGCACTTCCCTTGCCCTTGACCCGGATCCGCGGCGTGCCGGCCGGGAGGACCGACCTGATGACCGCTAGGCCGCCGAGTCCGGCGGCCGCCGCGGCGGCCACCCGAGCCTTCCCGCGGCGATCGATGGGCACGCTCATGACCGGCACCTCCTCCCTGCTACCGTGCCCGGCCGGCCCGTGACCGGGTAGGGTCTATCGGCCTTACTCCGGCGGGGCTGGAGTCCTGACGGTCATGGCTGCCTGCCGCGGCTCAAGGCTAGTTCACCCCGCAGGTCCCGGTACACCGGGCCGCGGAGCGCGACGAGGACGCGATCGCCGCGTGGCGGGCGACGACCTGGGCGAAGATACGAGGCTAGCGGCGGCGACCGGGGCGTGGATCGTCTTCGAGGACGAGGCCGGGCAGAACCTGCGCCCGCCGAAGGCCCGGACCTGGGCACCCCGCGGCCGGACCCCGGTGGTCACCGTGTCCGGCAAGGGCCCGGGCCGGGTATCGGTGGCTGGCCTTGTGTGCCTCAGGCCGGGAGCGCGGAGCCATCTGTTCTATCGGGTCCGCATCCACCGCGGGCGCAGGGGCGAGCGCCGCTCGATGTCCGAAGCTGACTACGCTGGCCTGATCACCGCCGCGCACCAGGAACTGCAGGCCCCGGTCATCTTGATCTGGGATAACCTGAACACCCACATCAGCGCGGTAATGCGCGCTTTCATCCAGGCTCATCCGGACTGGCTGACCGAGGTGCGGCTGCCCTCCTGTGCCCCTGAGCTCAACCCGGCTGAGGGCGCCTGGGCGAACATGAAGGACGGCATGGGCAACCTCGCCGCCGCTGACGTGGACCGGCTGGCTGCGATCATCAAGAACCGGCTCAAGCGCATCTAGTACCGGCCCGCCCTCATCGAGGGGTTCCTCGCCCAGACCGGCCTGACCCTCGAACCCCAGCCCCCGCAGGACGGCATGAATGCTGACCTTTCAGTTTCTGTAGGCCGAATCGCTCATAATGCAGCGTTCTGCGTCTAGTTCAACTGCGGCACCGAAATGGCCGGCAGGCGTGCCGAATCGCCGCGCCCCGATACGAATGACAATGCTGGATCGGCAGCTGCGACCGTTAGCGCACACAATCCAGCGCATAAGTTTCTTTCCCCGCAGGGATTTCGCCGGTCGAGTCAACTTGGGTTGCGTGTTGCGACTGGTGCCTGAGGTGAGCGGTGCTTGGTGGCGGATCGTGGCTGGATGCCGAGTGAGGCCTGGCTGGCGAGGTCGGCGATGGCTGTCTTGTAGGCGCGGTCGGCCTGGCGGAGCGGGCTGCCGGGCGGCGGGCCGGCACCGGTGATCTCGGCGAGTGCGGGGATGATGACGCGCCTGGTCAGGCGGGTGAAGAACAGGGCCGTGGACAGGCCGTCGGCGGTGACCTGGTAGTTGCGGCTGTGCGGGATGCATTCGATGATCTGGTGGGCGCGGAGCCTGCGCAGGTCGTAGCTGATCTGGCCGCCGGACATGTCCCCGGGAGCTTTTCCCTGCTGGGGGGCGAGGAGGTGCCGCAGGTCGCGGCTGGTGAAGCCGGCGGGCCGCAGCGCGAGCGCGCAGCAGGCCGCGAGGAGCGCCTGAACGCGGGGGTCGGGGAAGCGCATGCCGGGGACGCGGGTGCAGGTGGTGCTGATAACCGGGCTGGTGAGCATCTCCAGGGCGGCGGTTTCCGGCGGCGGGGTCGTGGCTGATGCATTCGGCGTCCAGGAGGCGCCGGCTGGCTGTGTAGCCTGCCTTCGCCATGGCGGCGAGGTTCGTCAGCTCTTTGCCGATGCCGAGGTCGCGCGGCTGGTTGAAGGTGGTCTCGGTGCGGAGCGCTCGTCCTTCTTTGTGGTGAGGTACTGCTTGACGTGGGTTTTCTTGTAGAACAGGTAGAGGTAGGGGCAGGTGCCGGTCGTGATGACCTGGGTGCGGAAGGTCCCGGGGGTGCGGAACTTGCCGCGCTGGCGGATCATCCGGCCGAAGACGATGTTCACCTTGTCCGGGCGGCCGATGCCGGGGTTGTCGCGGATCAGCTGCCCGGAGAAGATCCGCCCGGTGACCGGCCGGTCCAGGGCCATGGTGGTGGAGAACTCGACCTGCTTGACCGACAGCTGCCAGCGGTAATCGGCGTCCTCGTCGGCGCGGGTGAACGGCTGCGGCAGCCGGGCCAGCCACTTGCCGGCGAACCGGTAGATCTTCTGGTCGGTCAGCCCGTCGCGGATCCGCCGGGTCCGCCTTGGCGTCGCTGACCGTGCCGAACGCGCTGTCCAGGGCCGTGAACGCGATGCCGGCCTTCAGGCACTGCTGCTTGGCGTACTCGTGCCCGTTTACCTGTAGATCTGGCCGGTGTACGGGAAATAACCGCAGAACTTGATATGGAACGGGCCGAAATCGGCGTCGAGGCCATAGAAATACCAGTGGCTGGCCATCGCCTGCTCCTGGTAAAGCCACGGGTACCGCTTCCCGGTCACCGCGTCCCGGCGCTGGGCGGTCCGCACACCCGGGTCTTCTCCTGGGCCACGCCGGCGAACAAGATGCACTCCCGCCGTGGTGCCCGGCCAGGTACTCCTTGGCGACCTGGTCCTTGCTCTGCCCCTTCGCGAACCGGACCAGGTCCAGCCGGCGCGTATCGATGTAATGGCGGATGCCGGCGGTGAACCGCCCGGTCATCGGCAGCATCAGCGCCGAGGAGACGAACCGGTTGCCCCGGTGCTGGCAGAAGAACCTGTGGATCCCCTGCCCGTACTGCAGCCGCGGCTGCCGGACCGTCAGCATCACCCGGTCAATACAGCGGACCTCCAGCATCACATGACCGGACAGGACCTCAGCTGCAGTACACGGTAGCGTCATAACGGGCTCCGGCTGCAGGCTCGGCCGGCAACGGCCACCCGACCGCTGCAAACGGCGAATGAACAGTCACATTGTGAACTGCCTTGGGCCCCGGCCGGAGCCCTCACCAGCTACAGCCCGCCCGCGCGCAGACACCAGCCCGCACGCGCATGCCTCGTCGGGTTGGGGCGAAGCCCCGCGCCGCCGCCGACGCCGCGGCCGCCGTCCCCGCCCGCATCCGCCTCGGCGAGATCACCCCGGACATGGTCCGGCTGGAAGCCGAGGTCAAGCAGATCACCCACGCCATCCGGATGGCCGCCTACAACGCCGAAACCGCCCTGGCCCGGGCGCTGGACGGCCGCTACGCCCGCGCCGGCGACGAGGCCTACGCCCTCATCCGCGAAGCCCTCACCAGCTCCGGCGACATCATCCCCGGCCACGGCGAACTGCTCATCCGGCTTGACCCGCTCACCGCCCCTCGCCGGACCCAGGCACTCGCCGCCCTCTGCGACCAGCTCACCCAGGCCCAGGCCCGCTATCCCGGCACCGGGCTCATCCTGCGCTACGAAGTCAAGCCCACCCCTGCATGATCTTTATCCCTATGTCAGGAGTCCTGGACACAGACATCCGCGACGAACGCTCATCGGCAGATCCGGGATAGCGCAGTCAGCGGCCAGATGTTGATCAAGCCCCTAGAATCGGGCAATGCAGTCAGCCTGGAAGGTCGTCGCTTACGTCTTTTGGGTTGGCGCCGCAACTGTAGGCGCGTACCTGCTGATGACTACCCACCCTGGGAAAAGCGGAGCACTCTTTCTCGCGCGTCCCCAGGCTCAGCTTTGGATCCTGGCACTTGCGGTTCAGGCAGGTCTATGGGCAGCCGTCACGCCGTTTCTGTGGCGGACTTGCCGGGAGTTCAGCCCGGAGACCCGGTGGGGCTGGGTGGGCTGGCTCCTGCTAGATGCGGTCATAGTGGTGCTGTTCTTGAGGCTCGAACAGGCAAGGCTGTATGGGCCCGGTCCAAGGTATCCGCTGGCCCATCATGGCGGGCGCCTCCTCGCGCTAACCATCGCCGGGGTGGTCTTGGTTCTGGGATCGGGGATTCTGGCGCTGTGCCTGATCTGGCATCGGCTTCGCACGACGGCCCCTCCTGATTACTGGAACTGGCCAGCCGCTGGCAAGCAGGCAGGCGAGCTGCTCAGGGCCCGGGAAAGGCTTGCCCAGGTCCTGCTCGCACTCGGTCTGGCGGTTGGAGCTGTCACACTGGCCACCGGCGCGCTCAGGAGCGCTGTGCTCGCTTACCTGCCGCAAGAGGCCAGCCAATTCCCGGCGCTTACTCCCTGGCTGTTTGGCGCGGGCGCAACCGTCGTGCTGGCGGCAGGCTATTTTCCAGCATATTTCGCTCTCCAGCACGCCTCGCGGCGCCTCGCCGACGCCATATACCCACTGGAATGGACAGTCCGCCCCGATCAAAACTGGTATGCGGACCGCACGAGTTTCATCGCGCTGCTGAAGCTGGAAACCGGCCCAGTGGAGTCCTTCCGGACCGGTGTCGTGATCCTCGCCCCGCTACTGGGCAGCCTGCTCGCCACTCTTTTGCCAGTAAAGTGAACAAAGCCTATTGTCATCATTGCTGGCTGACGCACCGAACCAATAATGGCCATTCTGTGTCACTCCGCATCCGCGAACCAGAGATAGAACGAGATCGCATAGTCGGCGGGGAGGAATTACCTCGGGCGCGCAGGCCGTCTTGATGACGCTAGGTTACTCGGACGCGTCATCAGCTTCTAGAAGTTGCGGGATTGGATCGGTCGGCTGGGCTATGTCAGGGGCTCCTGCGAGCCCACAGACACCCACAAGTCCGCGACACGGCGGCCGGTCCCCACAGGAATCCCACAGACGAAACGGCACACTCCGGTACACTTGTTATGCGTGTTAAAAGCACGGAAAACACCCGGTTAGCAGCGCCGACGCGCGCGAGCTGGGCTGATGGAGCCTTTTCCCGGTAAGCGCTCTCGGGATGACAGAGCTCCTGAAAAGCGGAAGCTCAATAGCATTATCTGTTGTGCCGGAAAACCCGTCGCAGGAGAGATCAACACACCGATAACACGAACAAGACGGCCCTACCCGGTACTACAGTCCGGGTTTGTGATCTAGGGGCGGGTTGATCGCGGTGTGACCTGGGTTGCCGTGCGGTATGCGAGCGGCCACCCCATGATCATGCTTCGTGACTAGACAAGACGATGAGGTGGCCGCCGGTGCCATCGTAGAAGACGGGGCCTGGCTGGCTGACCTGAGACGGGAGCTGTTCGGGCTGCTGGCGGGGGTGTTCGCGCAGGCCAGGTCGCGGCTGACGGCGTTCGCGTATATCGGGGCGCTGCTGGCCGAGCCGGGGGATCGCAGGTCGTGCTGGCAGCTGGCGGAGACGGCCGGGCATGCCACGCCGCGGCGGATGCAGGCTCTGCTGGCCGAGCACGCCTGGGACTGGGCGGCGGCGCTGGCCGCGCTGCAGCGGTTCATCGTGGCGCGGCTGGGCGATCCAGGGGCGATCGTGGTGCTGGATAAGACCGCGGAGCTGAAGAAAGGCCAGGCCAGTGTGGGGGTAGGCCGGCAGCATGCCGGGATCACCGGGCAGGTGGAAAACTGTCAGACCGTCGTGTTCGCCGCCTACGTGACCGCTCGTGCCCACGCCCTGTTCGACTTCCGCTCTATCTGCCGAAGGCCTGGTGCCACGACGGTGAGCGGCGAGAGCGGGCGCACGTCCCGGACGAGACCGAGTTCACCATCAAGCCCGCGCAAGGCACCGCGATGATCACCGCCGCCGCGGACGCGGGCGTCCCGTTCGCCTGGGCGGCCGCCGACGAAGTGTATGGCCGCAGTTCCAAGCTGCGCGAAGCATGCGAGAAGGCCGGGAAGGGGTACGTGCTCGCGGTCCCGCTCAACTTCACCGTCACGCTCCCGTCCGGGCGGAAGACGACGGTGGCCGCGGTGGCCCGGCTGGTCCCCGCGGCCGCGTGGGAGACCCGCTCGTGCGGGCCCGGCTGCAAGGGCCACCGCGACTACGCCTGGGCCTGGGCCGCCACCGCCTCACCCCGGCACTGGGTGCTAATCCGCCGCAGCATGGGCGACCCCGCTGACCTGGCGTTCTATTACTGCCACGCGCCGGCAGGCCGGCTGGCGTCGCTGCCCGCGCTGATCAAGGTCGCCGGGAAGCGATGGCCGGGTAGAAGAATGCCTGCAGCAGGGAAAGGGGCAGGCCGGCCTGAACCAGCACCAGGTCCGGACCTGGCACTCCTTCCACCGGCACACACCGTGCTGTCCATGTGCGCCCAGGCGCTGCTGGCCGTCGCCGCCGCCCGCCCGGCCCCACATGACCAAACTCCTGCTGCCGTCAGCCTCGCCGCCAAGCCCGCTGCCTGGCGCGACACCGGGAAGCTGCCCGCCAGCGCGAACGACCAGCCACCCGGAGACGACCCCGGCCTGGTCAAGGTCAGCGTCCCCAAGGCCCGCCGGCTCCTCCGCCTGTCCACCGCGCCCATGACCCGTACTGCCCGCGACCTCGGCTACGCCTGGTCACGATGGCGGCGCCGCCACCAGGCTCGCGCCCGATGGCACCACTACCACACCCGACTCAAGGCCACCCAGGTCACCTAACCTCCGGCCGGAAGAAAGGAGGGTGCCATGTAACAAACCGGGACTGTAGTACACGGCGGCACGACTCCTGCCATCACCTTACAACAGCAGTGACCAGCAGCCATGCTGGTGAGCTGAGTTAGCTTGCTGGTGATTGACCTCGGGCGTGATGGACCCTCTTGTAAACGGCAGATCACATCATCGACCACGATCGAGGTGGGCGATAACAGGCTCGGTTAGCGCTCCTCGCGTCGCGTAGCGTGACAAGCAGGCATATTGTAATTAGCTCGAACAATTACAGATCGCCGAATCGGCGCTCGTTCAGAGATGGCAAGATCGCTGCGGCTGGCCGCACAGAATTGCCAGTTCGGGCGGTTTTGCAATTGGGATGCGTGCCGGAGCCGGCTCCTGCGGGCCGCGCCTGGCACCGGGAGGCATCCGACTGATGCCACCAGCTTCCCGGACCGAAGTCAAGAAAGTAGGGCATCGGCGATGCCGGTTGCCCAGTCTCTGATCTCGGCCCAGTTGCGGAAGTCGCCTTCTTGGGCGCGGAGGGCTGAGGCCATGGCCCGGTCGGGGAAGCTGAGGTGCTTTTTGACCAGCTTGCCGGTGAAGATCCGGTGGTCGCGGGCTTCGCTAGCCTGGAGGATCTTGGTGACGTCTACGGGGTTGTCGGCGGGCTTGGCCGGTTCGCCGACCGGGCCGCTGGAAAACAGCCAGACCGGCCGGGCGCCCAGCGCGCCGGCGGAGCGTTCGGCCAGTTCGCGCGCGGGTTTCATCCACTGGCCCATGTAGACCGCGCTGCCCAGCACCACCGCGTCGAACTCCTCGACCACGCCCACCTTCTCCGGCGGGAGCACCCTAACCTCGCAGCCGCGCTCGGCCAGCACGTCCGCGACCGCCTGGGCGATCTGGCTGGTTGCCCCGTACTTGCTCGCCGCGCAGACCAGCACCTTCATCGGGCCACCCCTTCCGGCGCCGGGGCGGTGTGGTAGCGGAGGTCGGTGATGGTCACGTCGATGTACTTAAGGTCCCCGCTGGGGAGCTTCCAGATCGCCCTGCCGCGGGTGGGGAGCCGGAGCCCTTCGAACTCGCCGTAGCCGGTGACCGGGGTGGACCAGGTCTCTGGGTCGCCGCCGTCGGCGGTCCGGTAGCGCTGGGCCACGAAGTCGGTGAGCCGTCCCTGGGTGTCGAAGAACATCGTGGCGGTGGCGGTCCGGCCGTGGTCAGTGAGGGTGACCAGGGCGGAGCTGTCATCGACCGCCTCGAAGAAAACGTTGCTGGCCAGGAAGGCGGCGGGGAACCAGATCATCTCGCTCAAATAGCGCATCATCGCGGCCTGGTCTGTCTGCGCGCTACGGGCGTCGACCACCGGCCACGGCGAGGCCACCTTGACCAGCATCCGCCCGTGGCCCTCGGCATACATGTCGCGGGCCCGTACCACCGCAACCGGGCCCAGGCGCGCCGTGCCGGCCCACACGAACCCAGGCGGGCTGACCGAGTAGTGCTCCTCGGCATCCAGCGGCACCCACCGCTGACCCCGGCCGAGCCGCATCGTGCCCGTCTGGCGCAGCCGGATGGTGGCGGGGAACGGCTTGCCCACCACCCCGGTGTAGCGCAGGTAGCGGCGGACCAGCTCGGGCAGATCCGCGAGCATCTCCTCGGTGACCACCCCGGCCCGGCCCGGGGCAGCCCGGGCCCGCAGCGCCTGGACGTCTCGCCGGACCAGGCGAGTAAACGCCCGGTGCCCGGCGCGCCCGGCGCCGATCCCGGCCACCACGGCCAGCCCCGCCAACGCGGGCAGCCGCCTAGACATCTCAGCCATGGTTTCCTCCTCTTCACCACAGGCGCCCGGGGGACCCGCCGTTACCGTCGGCGGCCGGCCAGGGGGGATCGCGGGATGCTGGCTGGTGAGGTTAACCCGCAGGCTTCCTGCACGTCGCGCAGGGCACTTCGCTGACGTCGGTGACCTTGAACAGGTCGCTGCCGCAGTCGCCGGTCAGGTTCATCTTGTCCTCCTCGCGGTGCGCGCCTCCCTGCCGGGATCGGCACGTCGCCGGTCAGGTCGATCACCGTGCGGGCCGTTGGCTGATCGGAGCGGTGTGCGGATATCACGACGCTCCTGGGAACGCCCGGGAAACGGTGTGGCGGACCTTGGGGTAGATGGTGAGCGCGTTGATGCCCTGCAGAATCCAGGCCTCGCCGGGGGCGACGTGCAGGGTCGTCCCGTCCTCATACCACTTCACGTTGACCGTGGCCGTGATCAGGGGAGCGCGCCGGATCTTCAGCGCGGAGTCCGACGTGGCGGTCACCTTGTAACCGTGCCCCAGCGCGTCGCTCAACGTGCGCTGGATCTGTTCGAGGGATATGTCACGGCCTATTTTCGTTGTCGACATCCTGTCCACCTCCTCGTTCTGCTGGACAGACGACGGGCCTGCTACTCCCATCGGAAGAAGCGCACCGCCAGGACGCCGAACAGCACCGCCCAGCCGGCCAGGATCAGCAGCGATTGCGCGGATGGGAAGGTGCCTTGCATCGAGTCCTGCAGCGCGTGCACCGCCGCCCCCAGCGGTGACCACTGGCTGATCTGCCGGAGCGCCGATGTCATGTTTTCCTGCTGGATCCACATGCCGGAAAAGAACAGCAGGGGGTACAGGAACAGCTGCCCGATGAGACCCGCGGCGCCGGCGGTCCGCGCGATGGCCGAGATCCACAGCCCGATGGCGAACATGGACGCGATGCTCAGGACCAGCGCCAGCGCAAACCCGCCCGGTGCCTTGGGGGCGCCGAGGCCGAACCCCGCAGTGCCCGCCACGACCAAGATGCCCAGCGCCACGACGGCCAGGGCCAGGTTGATGATGACCTGGGCCGCGAGCATCCAGGAGGGAGGCACCGGCGTGGTGGACATCCGCCGCAAGATGCCCTGCTCCCGGTAGGTGGCCAGGTGCACCGGCAGGCTTATGAGTGAGATCACGGCCAGCGCGAGCGCGATGAGGATCGGGAAAAAGATGCTGAAGTAGGTGAGGCCACCGAAGGACTTGACCGGCTTGTCCGGGCCGGGGACGGTACCGAGGATTACCAGGACCAGCACCGGGACGGCGACCCCGAGGACCAAGCCGAGCGGCACCCTCCAGGCGACCTTAATTTCGCTTTGCAGCAGCTTGCCGAAGGCCGACCGCGGCGTCCTTGACGGCAGTAGCCAAGCGTGAGCAGTCATCGGTGGACCCTCCCGATCTCGTCATGGAGGTGGCGGCCGGTCAGCGCGACGAACGCGTCCTCCAGGCTGGCGGTGTCCAGGTGCAGCCCGCCGGCGGTCACGCCAGCTGCTGCGAGGGTAAGGATCACGGCATTGGCCAGGTCCCCGGACCCGGTGACGATGACGTGCCCGCCGTCGCGTTCGACCTTGCTGACCTCGGGAAGGCCGGTCAGCAGCCGGTCATCGAACGACTTGGACGGCGCGAACCGCACGCGTTTGTCCACCCCGGCCCGGCCGGCCAGCCCTTCCGGAGTATCGATGGCGACGATCCGTCCCCGGTCCAGCAGGGCGATACGGTCACAGAGCCGTTCGGCCTCGTCCATGTAGTGGGTCACCAAGATGATCGTCACGTCACGATCGCGGACCTGCTCGATCAGCTGCCAGGTGTCGCGTCGGGCCTGCGGGTCCAGCCCGGTCGTCATCTCATCGAGCACGGCGACCTTGGGATTGCCGATCAGCGCCAGCGCGATCGACAGCCGCTGCTTCAGACCGCCCGACAAAGACCGGTAGTAGGCGTTGCGCTTTTCCGCCAGCCCCAGGGAATCCATGATCTCCCCCAGGTCGGCGGCATCGGGGTAGAAGGAGTGATACAGATCCAGGATCTCGCTCACCTTGAGCTGGCCGGGAAGGGCGCTGGCCTGCAGCTGGGCTCCCACGATCACGTGAAGTTCCTCGCGATCGGCCTGCGGATCCAGGCCCATGACCCGGATATCGCCCGCGTCTGGGCGGCGGAGCCCGATCACGCACTCGACGGTGGTGGTCTTGCCCGCCCCGTTCGGGCCCAAGATGCCGAAGATCTCCCCTTCCCGGACCGAGAACGAGACGTCATCGACCGCAACCGTGGCCCGGTACGCCTTGCGCAGGTGCCGGACGTCGATAGCAGCCCCGGTTTGGGGAATAAGGCCGGGTCCGGACGCCTGGCTTTGTGTCGCCGCGGGCACACCGCGACGCGAGGAGAGGCTCATCGCGGCCCCCTCTCCTGGGGTTCAATACACGCTCGCGCTCGCCGGCTGGGGCTTTAAGGGCCGACCGGCCAGTCTTGTAGAGCCCAAAGGCCCAGATTCAGGGGACGATCGGACTCCTCCTCGTCTCCTTCGCGGCCCTCAGCCCTGGCGGCCCCACGGTCGGCAAGCCGCAGTTCTCCACGGCCACCCGCTCCCACCTGGGCCGCCAAGCCATCAAGGCCTTCATCCGCGGTCAACGCCGAAGTCACGTACTTCCTGCACGGCGCGCTACCCGCCATGGGCACCGTCTGCGAGCAGCACACCGCGCCCCTTTGCACCAGGCCCCTAACCGTGAGCATTGGTCCTCGGCCTGGTGACAGGCCGGCACATGCTGGATACGGGAAGAGGTCCCCGAGGGCGGCACGCACTGGTCCAAACGGGAACTGGCCCGCCAGGTCGGCATCTCCCCGACCAGCGTGCACCGCATCTGGCGGGCCTTCGGGCTGCAGCCCCTGGCGCACGGAGGACGCCAAGATCTCCCCGGACCCGCTGCTGATCGACAAGATCCGGGACGTGGTCGGGCTGTACCTGGCGCCGCCGGCCAACGCGGTGGTCTTCGCGGTCGATGAAAGCCGCGGATCCAGGCCCTGCAGCGGACCGCGCCAGTGATGCCCATGATCCCCGGGACGCCCGAGCGGCGCAGCCACGACTACGTCCGGCACGGCACCATCGACCTGTTCGCCGCGCTGAGCACCGCCACCGGGAAGGTGATCGGCCACCTGTCCGCCCAGCACTGGGCGGTGGACTTCCGGGATTTCCTTGATGAGATCGACTGGCAGACCGACCCCGGCCTGGCCATCCACGTGATCTGCGACAACTTCTCCGCGCACAAGGCACCGGTGGTGCATAAGTGGCTGCTGGCCCATCCCCGCGTCCAGCTGCACTTCACGCCGACCTATTCGTCGTGGATCAGCCAGGTCCCCGGTGGTTCGCCGAGCTGCAGCGCCGCTGCCTGGACCGCGGCGTGTTCTGCTCACCCGGCGAACTCACCACCGCGCTGGAGGAATGGATCAAGATCTGGAATGCCAGCGCCCGGCCCTTCAGGTGGACCAAGACCGCCGATCAGATCATCGACCGCATCTGCCGCTACTGCTCACGCATCTCCGGACCGGGACACTAGCCGCCCGCGAGCTGCTTTTGTGGCCGGCTGGCATCTGGCCGTGGCGGCCACGCCCGGCGGTAACGGCGTTCCTGGCCGAGGGTGCGGCATGGAGCTGCTCGCCGTGTGTTTGTGCGGCCTGACGGCTCATGGTGGGCATGCGGCTCCTCGCCCGCACAGGGCCAGGCCTTCGGTGCGCCGGACGTAATCGACGAGCGCGGACCGGGGCTGGAATGACAGGGCGCTGGCGCCGACGCTAGCCAGTGCGGGGGATGCGCCGGGCACGAAGATGAACAGGTAGGTGATGCAGCCGCCGGGGAAGGTGTAGAAGCGGAGGGGCGGACTGTCGAACCGCCGTATGCCGGGCTGGCCGGAGGGGACCTGCTGGGCGCCGGCGGTGTCGCAGGCCGCGGTCAGGGTGACGGTGATGGCCGCCGGTCCTGCCTGGTCGGAGTTCAGCCATATGGTGGTATTCCCGCTGGTGATGTCGGCGCCGACTATGCTCCAGCCTGGCGGGAGCGCGGTGATGCAGGGCAGCATGGCCGCCGACGGGACCGCCTGGGCGCTGAGGATCATCGAGGGGCCGGTGCCGCACCTGGGAGCGTTGACGCCCAGACCAGGCGGACCGGGGCGGAAGACCAAAAACACAGCGGGCCAAAACAGGACGGCGGCGGCGGTGATGGCGAGCGCCATGGCGAGCGCCGCGGCCACCAGAGCGACCCGCCGGGCACTCCAGCGTTGCAGGGCGATCGGCGGCCGCGGCGGGGCCAGGGCCCGGAATTCGCCGAGCAGGTCACGCGGGTCCCGTCTGATGAAGGCGCGGAGCTGGGTGGGGCTGGCCACCCCGCGGGTGGCGGCGAAGGCTTCGGCGAGCTCGGCCTCGGTGAAGTACGCCCGCGCCCGGCGGTAGACCCGCTGCGGGTCCGAACGGATCGCGAGCACCAGCATCATGTTGCCCAGGTCGACCGCCTGCCGCCACGGCGACGGGCGGACCTGCGCGAAGGCCACGTCGATCAGCAGCAGCTCCCCGGCGCGGACCATGAGGTTGCCCGGCTTGATGTCGCGGTGGGCGATCCCGGCGTCCCACAGCTTGCGGATCATTGCCAGCCCCTGGTCGATGACCGCGTCGTCGACCTCGGCCTGGCCGATCTCGACCGCACCTTTGAAGAACTCGGTGATCACCAGGTACTCACGCTCGGGGGTGATCTCCACGATCCCGTAGGGCCGGGCGGTGCGGACCCCGGCTTCCCGCACCAGGTGCAGGGCATAGTCCTCGTATTCGGCCAGGCGCCGGACCGTCTGGAAGGGGGCCTCGTCTTCCAGGGCGCCGTAGGCGATGGCCCGCCCCAGCTTGTACCAGCGGTCGGCGCGGACGTGGCCCTTGGTGTACAGCTTGGCGAACACGAACCGCTCCGGGCCGCCCGCGATTCGCAGCCGCAGCGGGGTCGAGCCGGCGGAGGACGCCAGGCCGACCGGCTTGATCTCGGTCACGTCCAGCCCGAGCTGGTCGGCCACGGCCCGGCGGATCGCCTCCCCCCGCCGGCCGGTCACGTCCACGTGCGCGGTGCGGCCGCGCCGGTAGGTGACCGGGAATATCTCGTTCGGGGTGAAGTAACCGAACGCGGTGACCGCAAGCGCCACCGCGAGTGCCGCGCCGAGCAGCACGTCGTCGGGGTGATCGACACCCAGGTACAGGCGGGCCAGACCGAACACCGTGACCACGGCGGCCGCGGCCGCCTTGGCCCAGGAGCGGGCCCGGCCCGGCACGACCAGGCAGTAGACGACGCCCATCAGGCAGAAGGTGAGGAACCCCGTCACCGGCGACCCGCTCGCATACCCGGCCCAGCTGCCGATGATCGGCACGCCGTACGGGCGTGGCCGGGACAGGCCGTCGTAGATCCACGTCCCGGCAATTCCCAAGACCAGCAGGCTGCCCGCGAACACGGCCAGGTGCCGCCAGCGCCGGAACGCGATGGTCACGGCGACCACCGACAAGGCGAGCACGCTGGCGCCCCAGCCGGAGCCCGCCGCGTTGATCCCGTTGGCCACATCGGTCAGCCACGGCGTCCGGACCGCCGCCAGCTGGCCCAGCACCCACGTGCCGGCCCGGTCATCAACCCGCAGCCACGGCGTGTCCTGCGCGGCCACGCACGCAGCGGCCAGGACGACCGCCGCCAGGACCAGCCACGCGGTCGTGGTGATGGTGGCCGGGTGCGGCAGCGGCGGCGGCGCGCCGCTCGGGCGGCGCTGACGGTGTACCTTGCCGGCGGCCGGGCCCGGCGGCAAGCCGGCCGGGCCGTCCCCGGCAGCCACGCGCCCGGTGTCCTCACTCATCGCACCGCACCCCGCCTCCCGCCGGGATCAGCCGGTCGCCGATCAGGTGGATCACCGCCTAGGCCGTTGACTCGCACCCGG
>Ga0208324_1000180_pt1 | contig 33405 bp, 28 predicted proteins | sample Sb_taG_2_FD_187707 | JGI IMG/M metagenome (GOLD analysis project Ga0208324, IMG submission 187707) | Peat soil microbial communities from Weissenstadt, Germany - Sb_50d_5_LS metaG (SPAdes) (version 2) | ecosystem: Environmental > Terrestrial > Soil > Wetlands > Peat | place: Germany... | reverse complement strand
GCCAGGACCGAAGCTGTCCTCTATCTTGCGCCTGATCTCGTCCAGGTCGATGCCGATCGCAGCCAGGGCTTCGGCGTCACCCTCGGCCGTCTCGCCCCGTGAATCCCGTGAATCCCGTGAATCCCGGGAATCCCGCGGGTCTGCAGGTGCCCCGGACCCTGGACCCGCGGACGCGCCGCGCTCGATCTCGCGTTCGACCGCGGCGGCGTCGACGCCCAGGGCGGTCAGGGCCCTGGCCGCCACGCCATCGGTGGCGGCCAGCCCGTACAGCATGTGCACGGGACGGATGTGGTCATCGTCTTGCTCCGTGGCCTTGGCCTTGGCGGTGACCACGACCTTCCTGGCCTTGTCGGTGAATCGCTCGAACATCGCGGGTATCCCCTCGGGTAGTGCTTTCGGAGCGCGCGCGTCGGGCCAGCCGCCGCGCGGCCGCTAGCGGACACGGGCGCGGCGGCCGACGGGATGGCTGAGGTCTGACCGCCGCGCGTGTTTCTTGTGGACGGCCTGCCGCGACACGCCGAGGATCTCCGCGATCTCCTGCCACGACCAGCCGTGCTCCCGTGCGTTGTCCACCTGGAGCGCCTCGAGCTGCTCCAGCAGCCTGCGCAGCGCGGCGACGGCCCGGAGCCCGGTACGCGGGTCCGGGCTGTCAGCCGCGGCCGCCAGGGCGGGTGCGTTGTCCATGAGTGTCAATTTATGTTGACACCGGCGGCTTGTCAACTTCAGTTGACGAGGAGGACCCGGCGGAGCCGTGCCGATTACGAAGCGCTTACCGGCGGCGGGTGAACCGTGCAAGAGCGCGTGACGTACCCGTAATAAGAGGGGAGAGGGCCGGCCTTCGCCGGTACCGGAACCGAGATCATGCGCCCTGGCGGCCCATGGAGCCCGGTTGAGCATACGATCCAGCTAGGCCCGGCTTTACCGCGGGTGCGGTGCGCAACAGGAGGTATGGTGACCAGCCTGACCAGGGGCTCTGTCCCGGCTCGTGACGCCGGCGGCGACCCGTACCCCCGGCCACCGCGAAGCCCGAGCCGACCCCGGCCGAGCTTGCCGCGGCCGGGGCAGGTGACACCACGGCCCGTTCCGTATCAAACAGGGCACGGACGGGTGAGCCCGCGCGCGGTCCTGGCCGTGATCGGGATCGGCGCGCTCGCCGTCGTCGTGCTGTGGTGGCACGGCACCCCGGCCGTCAGCGGGCTCGGCGGCTGGCTGACCGGGGCGGGCGAGATCCTCGGCTTGCTCTGCGGGTACGGCGTCGTCGTCCTGGTCGCTCTGATGGCGAGGCTTCCGCCGCTGGAGCGCGGCGTCGGCACCGATCAGCTGGCCCGATGGCACGCGATGGGCGGCAGGTACATCGTCAGCCTGGTGGTCGCGCACGGCCTGCTCATCCTGTGGGGCTACGCGGTCGAGGCGCACACCAGCTTGACCAGCGAGACGGCCACGCTGCTCACCCAGTATCCGGATGTGCTGATGGCCACGGTGGCGGGGTTCATGCTGCTCGGCGTGGGCATCCTCTCGATGCGCGCCGCGCGGCGGCGGGTGCGCTACGAGACCTGGTACTACGTGCATCTGTATACCTACCTGGCCATCGCGCTGGCCTTCAGCCACCAGTTCGCGGTCGGCGCGTCGTTCGTCAGCGACCTGGCCGCGCGGTTCTGGTGGTCGGCGATGTACCTGACCGTGGCGGTCCTGGTGCTGTGGTACCGGGTCGCGGTCCCGCTGCGCGCTTTCGCCCGGCACAAGTTCGCGGTCATCGGGGTGAAACCGGAGGGGCCCGGCGTGATCTCGGTCTACATCGGCGGCTCGCACCTCGACGAGCTCGCCGCCGAGCCCGGGCAGTTCTTCCGCTGGCGCTTCCTGACCAGGTCGCTGTGGTGGTCGTCGCACCCGTACTCGCTGTCCGCCGCGCCGGGCACCGATGTCCTGCGGATTACGGTGAAGGACATCGGCGACCACAGCCGGGCCCTGTCCCAGCTGCGGCCGGGCACACGGGTCATCGCCGAGGGACCGTACGGCGCGTTCACGGCCGGGCGCTCGGACCGCGGAGTGGTGCTGCTGGCGGGCGGGGTGGGCATCACCCCGCTGCGGGCCATGTTCTCCACGCTGCCCGGGCCGGTCACCCTGATCTACCGCGCGAGCAGCGAGCGGGACATCGTGTTCCGGGACGAGCTCGACTCCATCGCGGCCGCTCGCGGGGCGAAGGTGTACTACCTGGTCGGGTCGCGGGCGGAGATCGGCGGCGATCCGCTGTCGCCCAGGATGCTGCATTCGCTCGTGCCCGGGCTGGATCAGCAGGAAGTCTACGTGTGCGGACCGTCCGGGATGATCTCGGCCGCGTCCGAGGCGCTGCGCGGAGCCGGGGTCCCGCGGCGGCAGATCCACTTCGAGTCGTTCGAGTTGTGAGCGGCCGCGTGGCGGCTTGTCCGACACGCGCGCTCCGGGAGTACTGAGGGGAGACGATCCACGTCATGCGCCGGGTGATCCTCGCCGTGACCGGCACCATAGCCGGCCTGGTGGCCCTGCTGTCGTTCAAGTCGCACGACCCGACCATGCCGGTCGCGGCGACCACCGGAACGGGCGGCGGGTCAACCACGTCGTCCTCGTCCTCGTCGTCGTCTTCCGCGACGACGATACCCGGGGAGTTCCGGAGCGTGGCCGGCACCCTGACCACGGGGGAGACCACGATCACCGGCAAGGTGGCCAACACCGTGTACGGCCCGGTGCAGATCCAGCTGGTCGTGAAGAACAGCAAGATCGTCAAGGTGGCGGTCCTGGAGCAGCCGACCAACACCATCCACGACATCCAGATCGGCGAGTTCGCCTTCCCGCGCCTGATCAGCGAGACGCTCGCCGCGCAGAACGCGAAGATCGACGCGGTGTCCGGGGCCAGCTACACCAGCGCGGGCTACATCTCCTCGCTGCAGAGCGCGGTCGACCACGGCCTCTGACCGGCGATGACCGCAGACCCGACCCCGACCCGACGAGCCGGACGGACCCCACGGACCCGACGACTCCGGCACGCCGAGCACGTGATGGGGACCGTGGTGTCTTTTGACGTGCCGGACTGGGCCGGCCAGGTCATGGGCCGCGCGGTCGGCTGGCTGCACTGGGCCGACGCCGTATTCTCGCCGTACCGGGAGGACAGCGACGTGAGCCGGTTCGGCCGGGGGACGCTCACGCTGGCCGAGTGCGCGCCCGAGCTGGCCGAGGTCCTGGCCGCGTGCGCCGACGCCGCCGCGTGCAGCGACGGGTACTTCACCACCCGGCCCGGCGGCCGGTTCGACCCGTCCGGCTACGTGAAGGGCTGGGCCATCGAGCGGGCCGCGGCGATGCTGACCGCCGAGGGCTCGGACGAGCACAGCGTCAACGGCGGCGGCGACATCCAGTGCGTCGGCGACCACGGTCCCGGCCAGCCGTGGCGGGTGGGCATCGCCGACCCGCTGCGGCCCGGCTCGCTCGCGCTGGTGGTCTCCGGGCGCGACTTCGCGGTCGCCACCTCCGGTATCGCCGAGCGCGGCCCGCACATCGTCGACCCGCACACCGGCCAGCCGGCCACCGGCCTGGCCAGCATCACCGTGGTCGGTTCCAGGCTGGCCACCACCGACGCCTACGCCACCGCGGCCTTCGCCATGGGAGCCGCCGCCCGGGACTGGATGGAGAGCCTCGACGGTTATGAGGCGTTCGCGGTCACCCCCGGCGGCGAAGTCTGGCAGACCAGCGGATTCGCGGCCTACCTGGATCCGGCCTGACGTCCACCTGGCTGCTAGAGGAGGGTCGGCTGCCCGCCGTCGTAGACGAGCAGGCCGTCATCCCGCAGCCGCAGGCCGGGGGAGAGGCAGTGCTCCTCCAGCCGGCCGTCATGCATGAGGTGGCGGACCGGCACGCCGCGCACCGCCGTGACGAAATCGGCCAGCATCCGCCGGTGACAGCGCCACCACAGGCTCTCGGCGCACATCACCGCCGCGCCCCGCGCGCTGGCCAGGGCGAGCAGCTGATCTACCGCGGTCAAGAAGGCCGGGGTCCGCATGTGCCCGGCGTAGCCACGGAGCGTATTCACGGCGAAGGCTACGTCCGGCGAATCCAGCTCGGGGGCGCGCAAGCCACCGAGCCGCCTGTCCCAGCGGTAGCTGATGCCGGCCTCCGGCAGCCAGCGCTGGAGTTCGGCCCGGGCCACGTGCGGATGACGGCGGCTGCCCGGGGCGGTCCTGACGTCGATGAGCATGGATACCCCGGCTCCCCGCAGCAGGCTGATCATCTGCTCGGCTGAGGCCGCTCCGTGCCCGAACGTCAGGAGCATCGACTGGCCTCCGGAGTGTTTGTTCGCCTCCGCTTTTACCCTCCTCTGCCCTCTCGACCCGATCTGCTCGCCTCCGCCGGGCAGCCAGGTTATCGCGATGGCGCCGGCGGTTGCTCGTCCCCGGGTTCCTCGCCGCGATCATTATCCCGGACCAGCGCGGTGACCTCGCGCCTGATGCCGATCGACGGGCCCCCGATCAGTTCCCAGGACCGGGCGATGCCGATGAAGAAACAGCAGACCACGAGGATCGCGATCGTATCCACGTCACCGGCGTTATCCGGGTTGGCGATCACGGCGATGCCCTCGGCCATCTGGATGGTGAACACCACCACCAGGCCGAGCAGGAAAATGGCATCACGGGCGGTAGCCCACCGCAGGTGGCGGAGGCGGACCAGCGACAGCAGCGCCGCCGTGACGAACAGCAGCCCAGTGGCGGCGACGACCACCGACGTCACCGCGATCTTCTGCCCCGGGATCAGCGAGAACAGCGATATCGCCAGCGCGTTGGTGAACGCGGTGAGGGCCGCCACGGCCCGGATGCGGTGGACCTGAGTCCCGGCTTCCTCCCGGGCCAGCCGTTCCGCGGAGACGGAGATGGCCACGAACAGCAGCCCGATCAGTGCCCCGGCCACACCGGCGCTGGCCGCGAAGAAGTCACGGATGCCTTCTGGGACCATCTGGAGATTCTCCCAGCCGGATGATCCGGTTGGCGCTGGTGGGGCCGGCCGGGTTGAGCTGCTCGCCGCGCACCGGCTGTTCCACGTGACCAGACGCGCGCTTCCCCTGACCAGTCAGCGCTGACGCGCTACTCCGGGGCCCGGGCGAGCGCCGCGAGCAGTTCGCGCTCGCGTCCGGCGCTCAGCCCCGCGCGCCGCGGCCGGCCCAGGCCCTGTTCCCGTTCCCAGGCCAGCACGTCAGCAAGCAGATCACGGCGCGGGCGGTGCCGTAGCCCAGCGGCTCGCGCGGCCCGGCCGCTGCGGGCCGCGAAGCCCTCCCAGCCCGGCTCGCACACCCACATGGGCAGCGACTCCGGCCCCATCCACTGCTCGACGCCCTGGGCGACCAGCCACGCCGGGTCGGCCTCGATTACCGGCCCGGTGTGCCCGCCGGCCGCCCTGGCCAGCTCGATCCATTCACCGAACGGCACCACGGGGCCGACCGCGTCATAGGTTCCCGTGATCCCGGCCGCCGCGGCATCCAGGAGCCATGCGGCGAGATCGCGCGCGTCGATCACCTGGGTCGGCGCATCCGGGGGAGCCGGGACGAGCATCGGCCCGAGCGGGTCACGGGCGGCCCGGGCGACCCAGTACCCGGATCGCCCGCTGTGGTCGCCGGGTCCGCCGATCAGGCCCGCTCGCGCGATCAGCAGCCGGTCAGCGACCACGGAGGCCGTACTCTGCTCGCACGCCACCTTGGCCTCGCCGTATTTCTCGATGTCCGCTTCGTCCAGGTCGGTAGCGGGCAGCAGCGGCGTGGTCTCATCGGCCCCGGCGTCGGCGTTCGAGGCGTAGACGCTTCCGGACGAGACGTAGGACCAGTGCGCGGCCCTTTCGCCCAGCGCCGCCAGGGCCCCGCGGACCAGTCCGGGCTGCCACGAAACCTCGACCACTGCGTCCCAGTCACGGTTGCGGACCCGGTCGTAGGCCCCGTCCTCACGCCGGTCCGCGGCGACCAGGATCGAGCCGTCGGCGGCTGGGCCGCTGTCGCCGCGGGCCAGGCAGGTCACCGAATGGCCGCGCCCGATCGCCTGCTGGGCCACCTCGCGGCCCAGCCACGCCGTCCCTCCGAGCACGAGAACGTCCATGCGCTCTAGTCCAGCACGCCCGGCTTAGCTCTCGCGGGCAGGTTCACCTCGGGCGTAGATCCCGGGACGTAGATAGGGTGTGGTGAGACCGGGGGTTTACCTTCGCAGGGCGGCCCTGGACCAAGAGTCAGGAACGCCTGAGAGGCTGTTCAGCGAACTTCCAGGCCAGCTTCCTAGGTTCCGATGCAGGGATCTATGACGGGTCTGTGCCGACGCAGGAGCAGGAAAGGGTTTGGGCCGTGTTGGACAAGGTGACCATCGCGTACCGGGGCGCGACGTATGAGATGGGCCGCGGGCGCGACTATTTCGGGATCTGGACCGTGAACGGGTCTCGGTCGCAGCCGCTGGAGTGGTGGCCGGAAACCCAGGAGGGCTGGTCCGCCGCGTGGGCTCGCTTCACGGCTCTGGAAGGGCCCGGCGGGATCACCCCGGCAGGCCGGAACGCGACCCGGTCCGGCGAGCGTACCGGTGCGGGCTTCGTCCCGGCGATCGGCGCTGGCCGCGGCGCCCTCGTGGCTGCGCTGCTGCTCGGCGTCGGCGTGGTGCTGGGGGTCGCCGGGCTGTTCCCGGAATACCTGGACGGGACGAGCCTGGCCGCGCAGCCGGACAACCTGGTCGCCCACGTGATCTACCTGGCCACCTGGACCGCGGGTGCCGTGCTCATCGCGCTCGGCGGCAGCCGCCTGCGGATCGGTGCGCTGCTGGCGACCGGGCTGAGCATCGTGACGTTCGGCCTGTTCCTGGCGGACGCGGGGACGGTGATCGCCGGAGGCGCCCACCTGGCTGGCGTGGGCCTGCTGCTCAGCTTCCTCGGCTGGCTCGTCTGCGCCGCGGGATCCGCGGTGGCCTTCCTGATCCGGCCGGTCCGCACGGCGGACCCGGTCCCTGCGTCCGGCCCGGCCGCTGCGGGCGGGCGCCTGGTCACCCTGGGCCGACCGCGGGGCGCGGCGCTCGGCCCTGCCATCCTGCTGGTGCTGGCCGGGCTCGGTGCGGCCGCCGCGTTCGCTCCCTCCTGGGACAGCTTCACGCTGCACACCGCGGCTGGGCAGACGCAGACCATCACGTTGGGCAACGCCTTCTCCGATCCGGGACCGGTGATCGCCGGGAACGTGATCGCGATGGTCGCGCTGGCTGCGGTGGTCATCGCCGCCGCCCTGTGGCGCCCCGTCCGGCACGGCGCGGTCCTGCTCGCCGGGGCCATCATCCCGATGGCGGCCCAGGCCATCTCGGCGCTCGTCCAGGTCGGCGAGGCGACCTCGCCTACCCAGTTCGGGTTCACGCCCACGCAGGCCTCCCAGCTCGGGCTGACCATCAATGCCGGCCTGACCCCGGCGTTCTGGATCTACTGCGTGTTCGTCGTGGTGCTGGTGGTCTCCTGCGCGTGGATGCTCTTCACCCCGCACGAGCCAGCCATCCTGGTCAGCACCGGGGCCGGACCCGGGCCGGGTGACGACGCTGACATCCAGGTCCCGACGTGGCACGTCGCCCGGGCCGACGCCTACGACACGGCCGGCACCCGGACCGCGGCGCCCGACGACGGCGACTGGGATATCGACAAGAACACCGGAAACGGCGAATTCGATAGCTACGAAGAATTCGAGAGCGACAACCCGGCGGACGGCACGGTAACGCCCGAGAGCCACGAAGAGGAGACCGGCCGCCAGGACTAGCGGCCGGAATCCTACAAGACGGTCTGGATGGCGGTCTGGGCCAGTTCCGGCAGCTTCTGCTCGGCGACGTTGGCGGCGCCCCGCACGCCGCCCCAGGCCAGCGCCAGCCCGTACGCGGCCGCGCCCAGCACGAGCACCGGCAGCCGGATCGCCGCCGGAACCGATTGGGTGAACACGGCGACCAGGATGACCGGCGTGACCGCCAGCCCCACGCCGAGCAGGGTGATGAGCTGCGACCCGGCCGCCTCGCCGTTATGCCCGCTGGCCGCCCTGGGTATGGGGGTGCCGCCCCGCTTTTCCACCGGGTAGGCCGACGCGACGGTGAACAGGTTGGCCAGGGCCAGGCCCGCGCCGATCCCGGCCAGCCCCACCGCCATGCCCAGGAACCCGCCCATCGGGTGCTTGGCCACGATGGCCAGGCCGAAACAGACCGCCGTGACCAGGGGCACCGCGATCGCGCCGAGCGCGATGTTCTGCCCGGAGAAGTAGGCGCGCAGCGCGCGCCGGCCGTTCAGGGCCATCGCCTCCAGGCCGAACCCCGGTCCGGACATCCCGATCGCGTTGCTGTGGAACGCGCCGACGAACGCGCCCCCGGCGGCGCCGCTGGCGAGCAGGCCACCAAACCAATCCGGGCTCAGGACGAGCCTGAAGGCCACGACCACCATGATGACCGCGGTGATCGCCCAGTAGATCAGCGCGAACGGCTCGCGGCGCTGGTAGAGCCAGAACCGGGCGGCCACGGTCCCGCGCAGGCCGTACCGGGCGAACGGGAGCGCCGAACCGCGCACCGCCGACTGCGTCGAGGTATCGGTCGTCACCAGGGCGCGGCCCAACGACCTGATCCACGCCACGCCGAGCACCACGATGATGCCGCCCAGCAGCGCCAGGCGCAGGAACGCGGTTCCGGGGTGCCCCGCGGAGGCGTCCCAGATCGCGTGCACGGCCAGGCCCGGCGGTGTCCAGCGCAGCCACCGGTCCACGCCCCCGAAGCTCGCCGCGGTCAGCGCGCCCTCGGAGGCCAGCTTCGGCACGATCTGGATGAAGCCCTCGTACGCCGCGAAGATCGGGATGATCAGCAGGGCCGCGAAGTCCTTGCCGCGGCGCGAGCGCAGCATCCCGGCCAGCCCAGTGGTCACGAACCGGGCCAGCGTGATGCAGAACAGCACCTGCAGCACCACCGCGAGCAGCGCCACGAGCACGCCGAGCGCGCCGCGGGCCAGCCCGATGGTCACCCCGAGCAGGCCGATCAGGGTCGCCGCCGGCCAGGCGCCCGTGGCCGAGGCGGCCAGCAGCCCCACCGCGAGCGGGCGGATGCGCAGCGGGTAGAGGGCCAGCGTGGCGGGATCCAGGGTGCTGTCGAGGCCGAAGACGACGAGCGGCAGGATCAGCCACGCGAGCCCGAACAGGGTGAAGATCACCGTGGTCAGGTCCGCCGCCGCGATGCCGCTGCCGCGCAGCATGGCCAGGAGGTAGAAGACGCCGCCCGCCACCACCGCCGCGAAGACCGTGCTGAGCACGAAGGCGACCTGGGCCCCGGTCGACGCGCGCAGCGCGTTACGCAGCAGGCGCAGCTTCAGCTGGACGAGGAGCCGAGCCATGACAGCACCTCCTCGTCGTTTGCCCTCGAACCGACCAGGTCGATGAACGCCTGCTGAAGCGTCTTGCCGCTCCGGATCTGTTCGGTGGTGCCGGTGGCCACGATCCGGCCCTTGTCGATGATGGAGACGTGGTCGCAGACCTGCTCGACCAGCTCCATCACGTGGCTGGAGAACAGCACGGTCGACCCGGAGCCGACGAACCGGGTCAGCAGCCGGCGGATGACGTCGGCGGAGATCGGGTCGACGCCTTCGAGCGGCTCGTCCAGGAACAGCACCGGGGGGTTGTGGATCAGCGCACAGCCGAGCATGGCCTTCTTGCGCATGCCGGTCGAGTAGTCCGCGACCAGCCGCTTGGCGTCCGCGGTCAGGTCGAGCACGCCCAGCAGCTGCGCCGCCCGGGAGCGGACCTCGCCCGCCGGCAGGCCGCGGAGCCGCCCGGCGTATTCCAGCAGCTCCTCACCGCTCAGCCGCTCGAACAGCCTGGCCTCGGCCGGCACCACCCCGATCACCGCCTTGGCGGCGGGCGGGTCGGCCCACATGTCCATCCCGTTGATCAGGACCCGGCCGCTGTCCGGCCGCAGCAGCCCGGTCATCATCGACAGGGACGTGGTCTTCCCTGCCCCGTTCGGCCCGACCAGCCCGGCGAGGGACCCGGCCGCGATCTCCAGGTCGATGCCCGCCACCGCCTCCTTCGGACCGAAACTCTTGCGCAGCCCCGTCACTGCGATCGCTGGTTCGCCCATGTCTGCCTCCGTCGCTATCCAGGTAGCATGAGCTTATCATTCTGATATCAGATTTCAAAGAGGAATCTGCGGGCGGGCCCGTGCGCCACGTACCCCGAACGCCGGTGCTCACAGCCGGGGCGTGAGCTGCTGCCCGGCCGCTGGAACGGCCTGAAGGCCGACCGCGCGGGGTCACGCGGGCTTGCGCTGGGACGAGTGTAAATGCTACAAATAAATATCGGATAGACAATTTGTTGTTGAATGACCGGCCGGCGTGACCTGGCGTCGAGCGGCCGGGAGGCGGGTACGGACTAACGGGTACCCCAAACGGGCCAGGCCCGCTCGCACCAGTCGGCAAAGGACAGCATGATGCGCCACAGCACCGAACACCGGGCGCCCCGCCCGGCGCGGCCGGCGGCGGCCGCGCTCAGCAAGATGTTGTCCCGGTCCTGGTCGCTCCCGCCGCAGCGGAACTTCAGCCCGGCCACGGATAAGGAAGACGTTCATGCCTGACCAGCCAAGGGTCGAGTTCCGTACCGCCCCGGAGCGCTACCGGCACTGGCGGCTGGCCACCGAGGGCCCGGTCGCGACGCTGACCATGGACGTGGACGAGCAGGGCGGGATCGTCCCGGGCTATGAGCTGAAGCTGAACTCCTACGACCTCGGGGTCGACATCGAGCTCTACGACGCGGTGCAGCGGCTGCGATTCGAGCACCCCGAAGTCCGGGCCGTGATCGTGACCAGCGGCAAGGAGAAGGTCTTCTGCGCCGGGGCCAACATCCGCATGCTGGCCGCCGCCCCGCACGCGTGGAAGGTGAACTTCTGCAAGTTCACCAACGAGACCCGCAACGGCATCGAGGACGCCAGCGAGAACTCCGGGCAGACATACCTGGCGGCGTGCAACGGCACCGCCTCCGGCGGCGGGTACGAGCTCGCCCTGGCCTGCGATCACATCATGCTCATCGACGACCGGTCCTCTGCCGTCGCGCTGCCCGAACTGCCGCTGCTCGGCGTGCTGCCGGGCACCGGCGGGCTGACCCGGGTCACCGACAAGCGGCACGTCCGCCGTGACCTGGCCGACTACTTCTCCACCAAGTCCGAGGGCATCGGGGGCCGCAAGGCCGTGCAGTGGAGGCTGGTGGACGAGGCCGTGCCGCGGGCCGCCTGGTCGCAGAAGGTGGCCGAGCGGGCCGGCGAGATCGCCGGGCGCTCCACCCGGCCCGCGGACGCCGAGGGAATCGAGCTGACCCCGCTCCGGAAGACCCGCACGGATACGGAGATCACCTACCGTCACGTGACCGCCCGGCTCGACCGCGACCTGGGCGTCGTGGAAATTACCGCCAGCGCCCCGGAAACGGGGGCGCCGCCGGGGATCGTCCAGGTACACGAGCAGGGGGCCGATTTCTGGACGCTAGCCCTGACCAGGGAGCTCGACGACCTGATCCTGGACCTGCGCACCAACGAGCTCGAGCTCGGTACCTGGGTCTTCCGCACGCGGGGCGATCCGGCGGCAGTCCTCGCCTACGACCGGCTGCTGCTCGAGGGCGCCGACGACTGGCTGGCCAACGAGATCATCCACTATCTCAAGCGGACCCTCAAGCGCCTCGACGTCACCAGCCGCAGCCTCCTCGCGCTGATCGAGCCGGGCAGCTGCTTCGCCGGGTCCCTGCTGGAGCTGGCCCTGGCCGCGGACCGCTCCTTCCAGCTGGCCGGCGTTTTCACCGAGACCGAACCGGGCGCCGAACCCGCCGCGGTCACCCTGGGCCCGATGAACCTCGGCCCGCTGCCGATGGGTAACGGCCTGACCCGGCTGCAGACCCGCTACCTCGGCGACGGCAAGGGCCTGGCCGAAGTCGAGAAACACGTCGGGGAACCGCTGACGGCCGACGAGGCTGAACAAATAGGCCTCGTCACCTTCGCGCCCGACGACATCGACTGGGACGACGAGATCCGGATCGCGCTCGAGGAGCGGGCCAGCTTCAGCCCGGACGCGCTGTCCGGCCTGGAGGCCAACTACCGGTTCGCCGGGCCGGAAACGATGGAGACCAAGATCTTCGGCCGGCTGACCGCCTGGCAGAACTGGATTTTCAACCGGCCCAACGCGTCGGGACCGGAGGGCGCACTGCGCCGGTTCGGTACCGGGCAGCGGGCTGTCTTCGACCGGAAGCGAGTATGAGTGTGACCTCCCCCGCCGATTACACCGAGAAGATCCCGAACAACGTCAGCCTGCACGAAGACCGGCGGCTGCAGCGCGCGCTGGAGTCCTGGCAGCCCGACTTCCTGGACTGGTGGCAGACGATGGGGCCGTCCCTGCCGACACAGGACGTCTACCTGCGGACCGCGGTGAACGTCGGCCGCGAGGGGTGGGCGCAGTTCGGGCACGTCCCGATGCTGGACTACCGGTGGGGCATCTTCCTGGCCGAGCAGGACCCGGACCGCCGGGTCGGGTTCGGCCAGCACAAGGGCGAGCCGGCCTGGCAGAAGGTGCCGGGGGAGTACCGCGCAGACCTGCTGCGGCTGATCGTGATCCAGGGCGACACCGAGCCGGCCAGCGTGGAGCAGCAGCGCAACCTGGGCGCCACCGCTCCCAGCCTGTATGACCTGCGCAATCTGTTCCAGGTCAACGTGGAAGAGGGCCGGCACCTGTGGGCCATGGTGTACCTGCTGCACGCCTACTTCGGCCGGGAGGGCCGCGAGGAGGCGGCCGAGCTGCTGCGCCGCAACTCCGGCAGCTCCGACGCGCCGCGGATCCTGGGCGCGTTCAACGAGGAGACCCCGGACTGGCTCAGCTTCTACATGTTCACCTACTTCACCGACCGGGATGGCAAGTACCAGCTCGGCACGCTCAAGGAAAGCGCCTTCGATCCGCTGAGCCGTACCTGCGAGTTCATGCTCAAGGAAGAGGCCCACCACATGATGGTCGGCACCACCGGCGTGGACCGGGTGGTGGAGCGGACCGCGCAGGTCATGATCGAGAACGACACCGACGACGTGGCCGCCCTCGGCGCCATCCCGCTGCCGGTGATCCAGAAGTACCTGAACTTCCACTACTCGGTGTCACTGGATCTGTTCGGCGGTGAGACCTCCACCAACGTGGCCAACTACTACACCGCCGGGCTCAAGGGCCGCTGGTCAGAGGACCGGCGCCCGGACGATCACCGGCTCACCGATGACTCGATCATGGTCGACGCGCTGATCGACGGGGAGATCGGCGAGCTCGAGGTCGCCGCGCTGACCGGGCTCAACACCGACCTGCGGCGGCAGTACATCAATGACTGCCGCGGCGGCGTCAACCGCTGGAACAAGATCCTGGCCGACGGCGGGCTGCCGCAGCGCCTCAAGCTGCCGCACATCGCGTTCAACCGCCGGGTCGGCGCGTTCGCCGGGATCGAGGTCACCCCGGACGGGCAGCAGCTAACCGCCGCGGAGTGGGAGCGCCGCCACGGTGAGTGGCTGCCGACCGCGGTCGACAAGATCCACGTGCGCTCGCTGATGCGACCCGTGTACGAGCGGGGCAAGATCGCGGCCTGGATCGCCCCGCCCCGCAACGGCGTCAACGGCAAGCCCTTCGACTTCGACTACGTCCACCTGTCCTGAGTGCATAACGCCACGGTCCGTTCGGCTGAAATCGCGGCGGTGCTCATCATCGCGGCGCTCCACTGAGCCTGCCGGTTCAGGATCGCGAAGGGTTCTCAGTCTGGGCGGACTCAAAAGTCTTCATGATCATGGGCGGAGCCGCACCGGCAGGGTCTCCAGGCCGTGGATGAGGGTGCTGGGCCGCCAGCGCAGTTCGTCCGGGGGTACCGCCAGCGTGATCTCGCCGAACCGGTCCAGCAGCGCGCCGAACGCGATCTCGGCCTCCAGCCGGGCCAGCGGCGCGCCCAGGCAGTAGTGGATGCCGTGACCGAACGCCACGTGCCCCCCGGTGTCCCGGCCGAGGTCCAGCCGGTCGGGGTCGGCGTAGCGGGACGGGTCGCGGTTGGCCCCGCTCAGCGAGACGAGCACCACCTCGCCCGGGTCGATGGCCACGCCATCGATCTCCACCGGCTGCACGGCGAACCGGAACGTCGCGTTGTTCACCGGGTTCACATACCGCAGAAGCTCCTCGACCGCAGCGCCCAGCAGCGAGGGGTCAGCCCGCAGCCGGGCCAGCTCAGCGGGGTTGAGCAGCAGCGCGAGGGTGCCGCTCGCGATCAGGTTGACCGTGGTCTCGTGCCCCGCCACCAGGAGCAGGAACGCCATCGACAGCAGCTCGTTCTCGCTCAGCCGGTCTCCTTCGTCCCGGGCCGAGATCAGCGCGGACAGCAGGTCGTCGGCGGGCTCGCGTCGCCGGGCGGCCATCAGCCTGCGGAAGTAGCCGGTCATCGCGGTGGCATGGTCCTGGAATACCTCTGGTGCGACCGTGTCCGTGACGATGGTCGCGGACCAGGCCCGGAACTGGTCCCGGTCGGCCACCGGCACGCCGAGCAGCTCGCAGATGACCGTGATCGGCAGCGGGAAGGCGAACGAGGCCAGCAGATCGACCTCGCGCCGGGTCGACATGTCGTCAAGCAGCCCCGCGGTGATGGCGGCGATGCGCGGCCGGAGTTCCTCGACCCGGCGCGCGGTGAAGGCCTTGTTCACCAGCTTGCGCAGCCGCTCGTGATCCGGCGGGTCGAGGTTGAGCATGTGCAGGTCGAGGGAGGCGAGCAGGGAGTCCGGTGGCGGACGCCAGCCCTCCGGCAGCTTGGCCAGCCGGGGATCGGTCAGCGCGGCGCGCGCCTGCGCGTACCCGGTGACCAGCCAGGCGGGTGTGCCGCCCGGCATGATCACCCGCGCGACCGGGTGCTGGGCGCGCAGCCGCGCGTGCACGGAGTAAGGATCGGAGAAGTACCCGGCACCGAGGTGCTCGACGACGGTATTCGCCTGTGTCACAACTTGCCCCTAGTCAGATCCGGCGAGATCCCCTAGGCCATCTTAAGTAATAACTTATACGTTGTAAAGGTGTCGGCTGCGGCGCGGGGCGATCCGGTGGCGCGGCCGCGGGGGCGATGGCCGGGCGCATCCGGAACAGCTCGGACGGCCACCAGTTCCACCGCCCGATCAGTACCGCCGCCGACGGCACCAGCAGCGTTCTGACCAGGAAGGTGTCCATCAGCACGCCCAGCGCGAGGCCGACGCCCACGTCCACGATCGTCCGGACGTTCTGCTGACCCGCGCTGCCGGAACCCACGATGGCCAGCACCCCGAACGTCCCCGCCAGCACCAGCCCGGCCGAGCTGACCGTGGTGCCGGTGACGTTGAGCGCCCGGCTGACCGCCTCGGGCAGCGGCAGCCGGTGCGCCTCCTCCCTGATCCGGGTCATGACCAGGATGTTGTAGTCCTCGCCGAGCGCCAGCAGGAACATGAACAGCAAGAACGGCAGGATGAAGGTCAGTCCCGGCTGCCCGGCGGCCCTGACGAACACCAGCACGGTCAGCCCGAGGGCCGAGAAGTAGGACAGCACCACGGAGACGATCAGGTACAGCGGCGCCACCAGGCTGCGCATTACGACCGCGAGCAGCACCGCGATGATCGCGATGGCGATCGGGATCACGGTGCGCAGGTCGCCGTCGGACAGCTGGGCGACGTCGTAAGTGAACGCGGCCTGACCGGTGACGCCGGACGCCGAGGCTCCGGCTACCCGCGCCGCGCGGGAGGCGGCGGCGCGGATGGCGGGCACCGCCTCCTCCGCGGCCGTGCCGGCCGGGCTCCCCGCCGCCAGCGCGGCCGCGAACGAGATCGTGTACCCGTCCGCGCTCACGTACGATCCGCTGGCCCGGTAGGCCTCGTAGGCCGCCAGCTGCGCCGGCGGGACCGCCGCGCCGTTCGCGGCGGTCAGGGCGCGCGGCGACCCGTAGGCGGCGTGCAGCGAGGCGTACTGTGCGGCCGTCAGCGGCGTCCCGTTGGCGTCAAAGGGCCCCGAGACGGCGGTGAACTGCGGGTCCGCGGCCAGCTGCCGTTCGGCCGCCGCGGCTGCGGCCGCAGCCGTCCACACCGGCTGCGGCAGGCGGAACACGATCACGGTCGGGTTGGCGGCCGTCTGCGGGAAGTGCTCGGTCAGCAGCGTGTTGCCCAGCGCGGAATCGCTGCCCGCCGGGGCGGTCACCCCCCCGCCGAAACCGGACGCCAGGTAGCCGGCCGAGGCCACCGCGAGCGCGCCGAACACCACCAGGCCGACGGCCAGGGTCGCCGCCGGGCGGCGGACGATCCGGGCGCACGCCCGCCCCCACCACCCGTGCCGGCCGGTGCCCGGCCGGACCGAGGACGGCCAGAACGCGGCCGGGCCGAAGATCGCCAGCAGGGCGGGGAGCAAGGTGAGCCCGGCGATGAGCATCAGCCCGATCGCCATGGCCAGCGGGGCGGCCAGTCCCGAGTACAGGCTGAAGGACGCGGTGGCCAGGGACAGCAGCGCGGCGATGAGGATGCCCGCGGAGAACGTGATCGTCTCCCCGACCCGCCCCACGCCCAGCACGATCGCCTCATGGCAGCGCTGCCTCGGGGGGACGACCCCCCTAGCACCCCCCGATGTCAGTCCCGCACGCATCTCCTCTCGCACGCGGAACATCAAGAACAGCGCGTAGTCGGTGCCCGCGCCGAGCACGAGCACGATCAGTAGCAGTGAGGCGATCTGGGACACGCCCAGCCCGTGCACCGCCGCCTCGGCCGTCAGCCGCTCGGCGATCAGCACGACGAGCAGGGCGGGCAGCACGGCGATCAGCGGCGCCAGCGCTGACCGGAACACGACCATGAGCAGGGCGATCACGAAGATGATCGAGAACCACTGGACCTGGCCGCCGGTCTTGCTGGAGGTCGCGTTGGTGTCCACCCGGGTGGCCACGGGACCCGCGGTATGCGCCGCCAGCCCGGGCGGCAGCGCTGTGGCCCGGATGGCCTCGCGCAGGCTGGTCACCAGGCCGGCCTGCTGGGAGGTGGCCAGCCCGCCGGACTGGGCCAGCGCGGCCAGCACCGTGAGCTGCTCGGCCTGGCCGTCCGAGGACTGCCCGGCGTCCCGCACCGAGGTCACCCTGGCCACCCTGGCCAGCATCCCGGACAGCCGCGTGATGGCCGCCTGGTCGGCGCCGGTCAGCGGCCCGCCGGACCGGGCGGCTACCACGGTGACCGCGGTCAGCGACGCCCCCTGCAGCGGCGAGGCGAGCTGAGCCGCCTGCTCGCTGGGAGCGCTGGACGGCAGGAACGAGGTGTTGTCACTCTGCGTCACCTCCGACAGGGACGGCAGCAGCACCATGGCCGCGGCCGTACCGGCCACCCAGGCCAGCACGATCGCCCAGCGGAAGCGGACCGACAGCCGTCCGGCCAGCGCAAAGGAGGTACTCACACCAGCTATCGTCGCCGGCCAGAGGGCGAAGCGGTTAGAGCTGACAGCCACTGTGGCCGGCGCGGGGCGGAATATGTGAGACCCGCCGGGGCGTAAAGTTACTTCGTGGCAGATCCGCACGGCTACCGCCCGGCGCCGGGCGCGATTCCCGATTCTCCGGGCGTCTACCGGTTCCGTGATCAGCACGGCCGGGTGATTTACGTCGGGAAGGCGAAATCCCTCCGGCAGCGGCTGAATTCCTATTTCGCCGACTTCGCCGGCCTGCACCCGCGCACCCAGGCCATGCTGACCACGGCGGCGGGCGTGGACTGGACCGTGGTCGGCACCGAGGTCGAGGCGTTCCAGCTCGAGTACTCCTGGATCAAGGAGTTCGACCCCCGGTTCAACATCAGGTACCGGGACGACAAGAGCTATCCCTACCTCGCCGTCACCATGAGCGAGGAGTTCCCGCGGGTCATGGTGATGCGGGGCGCCAAGCGGAAGGGCACCAAGTACTTCGGCCCGTACAGCCACGCCTGGGCCATCCGCGACACGGTGGACACGCTGCTGCGGGTCTTCCCGGTACGCACCTGCTCGGCCGGGGTGTTCAAGCGATCGGGCCAGATCGGCCGGCCCTGCCTGCTCGGTTACATCGGCAAATGCTCCGCGCCCTGTGTCAAGCGGATCAGCGCGGAGGATCACCGCGCGCTGGCCGAGGACTTCTGCGACTTCATGGCCGGGCAGACGGCCCGGTTCGCGAGCCGCCTCGAGGCCGAGATGAAGGAAGCGGCCAGGCTCGAGGAGTTCGAGCGCGCGGCCCGCCTCCGCGACGACCTGCGGGCCCTGGAACGCGCGATCGAGAAGCAGGCGGTCGTGCTCGGCGACGGCACCGATGCCGACGTGATCGCGCTGGCCGAGGATCAGCTCGAGGCGGCGGTCCAGGTGTTCTACGTGCGCGGAGGCCGGGTCCGCGGCCAGCGCGGCTGGGTGCTGGACAAGGTCGAAGAGGTGAGCAGGCCCGGCCTGGTGGAGAACTTCCTCGGCCAGGTCTACGGCGACACGCCGGCCGACGCCGAGGCGGTCAACGCCGGCATGCCCCGCGAGATCCTGGTGCCCCAACTGCCGCCGGATCCGGCCACCATGACCCAGTGGCTGGCCGAACGCCGCGGCGGCCCGGTCAGCCTGCGGGTCCCGCAGCGCGGCGACAAGAAGGCTCTGCTCGAGGTCGTGGCCCGCAACGCGGCCGAGACGCTCGCCCTGCACAAGACCCGCCGGGCCAGCGACCTGACCACGCGCAGCAAGGCGCTCAACGAGATCCAGGGCGGCCTCGGCCTGGACGACGCGCCGCTGCGGATCGAGTGCTACGACGTGTCGAACCTGCAGGGCACGCACGTGGTCGCGTCGATGGTCGTCTTCGAGGACGGCCTGGCCCGCAAGAGCGAGTACCGCAGGTTCGCCATCAAGGGCGCGAGCGGCACCGACGACATCGCCGCGATCCATGAGGTGATCCTCCGCCGGTTCCGCCGGTACCTGGCCGAACGCGAGAAGACCGGCGAGCTGGACACCCTGGGCGACCCCGAGGCCGCAGGTTGTGTTGACCCGGGGGGACGCTCTACCCCCCGGGGACACCCCGAACCCCATGGGCCCGGAACCCCCCGAGGGCAAGACCTTTCTATTGAACGGGACGTGGTGGGAGCGCAGAAGAAATTCGCCTACCCCCCCAACCTGGTCGTCGTCGACGGCGGGCCGCTGCAGGCCGCCGCGGCGGCCCGGGCCCTGGCCGAACTCGGCATCGACGACGTGGCGGTCTGCGGCCTGGCCAAGCGCCTGGAGGAAGTCTGGCGGCCGGGCGAGGAGTACCCGGTCATCCTGCCGCGCAGCAGCGAGGGGCTGTACCTGCTGCAGCGGGTGCGGGACGAGGCTCACCGGTTCGCGATCGCCTACCACCGGCAGAAGCGGGGCAAGGCAGCCACCGCCAGCGTGCTCGACGACGTGCCCGGCCTGGGTCCGGCCCGGCGCACCACACTGCTCAAGCATTTCGGCTCGGTCCGCAAGCTCCGCGCGGCGAGCGTCGAGGAGATCGCCGCCGTGCCGGGCATCGGCCCCAAGCTCGCCGCCACGATCTCGGCCGCCTTGGGCTCCAATCAGGTAGGTGAGCATGCGGACGGCTGAGGATCAGACTGACATCGTGATCATCACCGGGCTGTCCGGTGCGGGGCGGTCCACCGCGGCCAAGGCGCTGGAGGACCTCGGCTGGTACGTGGTGGACAATCTCCCCCCGAGCCTGCTGCCGACCATGGTCGACCTGGCGGCCAGGACCAACGGCGCGGTATCGCGGATGGCCGCGGTGATCGACTTCCGCAGCCGCGCGTTCAGCACGGACCTCAAGTCGGCGGTCAGCGAGCTGGTCGGGCGCGGCGCGGCCGCGCGTATCGTGTTCCTCGAGGCGGCCGAGGACACGCTGGTCCGCAGGTTCGACAGTGAGCGGCGGCCGCATCCGCTGCAGGGGACCGGCCGGGTGACCGACGGCATCGCAGCCGAACGCGAGCTGCTGCGCGAGGTGCGCGGCGACGCCGACCTGGTGCTCGACACGTCCCGGCTTAACGTCCACCAGCTGCGCGCCAGGATCAGGGACTTCTTCGGCGGCGGGACCGCGGCTGGCCTGCGCCTGTCTCTCATCTCGTTCGGCCACAAGTACGGCCTGCCGGTGGACGCCGACATGGTGGCGGACTGCCGTTTCCTGCCGAACCCGCACTGGGTCCCCGAGCTCGCCCCGATGACGGGGCAGGATGCGCCGGTGCGGGACTACGTGCTCGCCCAGCCCGGCGCCGAGGAGCTGCTGCGGCATTACACGGAGCTGCTGAGCGTGGTGCTGCCCGGCTACGAACGGGAAGGGAAGCGGTTCGTGACCTTCGCGGTCGGCTGCACCGGCGGCAAGCACCGCAGCGTGGCGATCGCCGACGAGCTCGCCGCCCGCCTCGCGGCGGCCGCCGATCCGGCCGCGTCCAGGGGCATGGACATCCAGGTCGTGCACCGCGACCTGGGGCGGGAGTGAGCTTGACCGGGGTGCGGACGGTGGCGCTCGGCGGGGGGCACGGGCTGGCCGCCTCGCTCGGGGCGCTGCGCCGGGTCACCGAGGACCTCACCGCGATCGTGACCGTGGCCGACGACGGCGGGTCAAGCGGCAGGCTGCGCCGTGACTACGGTGTCCTGCCTCCCGGGGACCTGCGGATGGCGCTGGCCGCGCTGTGCCGGGACGACGACTGGGGCAACACCTGGAGCAAGGTGGTGCAGCACCGGTTCGGTGGTGACCAGGAACTGGCTGGCCACGCCGTCGGAAACCTGCTGATCGTGGCGCTGTGGGACCTGCTCGGCGATACGGTCGCCGGGCTGGACTGGGTGGGCAGGCTGCTCGGCACCGGCGGCCGGGTGCTGCCGATGGCCGCGGTACCGCTGGACATCGTCGCCGAGGTGGTGGGCGCCGACCCCGCCCGGCCGGACGAGGTCACCACCGTCCGGGGACAGGCGAAGTGCGCCACCACGCCGGGCCAGGTCCGGTCGATAACCCTGCTGCCACCCGACCCGCCCGCCGTGCCCGAGGCGGTGCGGGCCGTCCTCGACGCCGACTGGGTGGTGTTCGGCCCCGGCTCGTGGTTCACCAGCGTGCTGCCGCACCTGCTGGTTCCGGAGCTCGCGGCCGCGCTGCGTGTCACCACCGCGAGGCGGGTGGTGGTACTCAACCTCGTGCCGCAACCGGGGGAGACCGGGGGTTTCTCGCCGCCCAAGCACCTGGAAGTCCTCGCCGGCCACGCGCCGGCCCTTACTGTGGATGTGGTCCTCGCGGACACCAAAGCCGCGGGAACCGGTAGCCTGGCCGACCTGGAGAAGGCAGCGGGCATGCTCGGAGCCCGGCTGGTGGTGGCCGACGTGGCCGCCGCCGACGGCACGCCCCGCCATGACCCCAAGCTCCTGGCCGGGGCTTACGCGCAGATCTTCCAAGGGGGGTCTGGGGGGATGGGTCCCCCCAGACGCGGGGGGTTCCGGGGGGTCGTCCCCCCGGGCAGACAGAGTGGGGAGTGACGCCAATGGCGATGACCGGCGTGGTGAAGGACGAGCTCAGCCGGGTACCGGTGATCAAGTCGTGCTGCCGGAAGGCCGAGGTCTCCACGCTGCTCAGATTCGCCGGCGGACTGCACCTGGCCGAAGGCCGGGTGGTGATCGAGGCCGAACTGGACACCGGCGCGGCCGCCCGGCGGCTGCGGGCCAGCATCTCCGAGGTGTTCGGGCACCCGGCGGAGTTCCTGGTGCTCGCACCGAGCGGCCTGCGCAAGGGCAACCGCTACCTGGTCCGGGTGGACAAGGGCCAGTCCGGCGAGATCCTGGCCCGCCAGGCCGGGCTGATCGACAGCTTCGGCCGCCCGGTGCGCGGCCTGCCCAGGCAGGTGGTGTCGGGCGCCACCTGCGACTGCGAGGCGGCCTGGCGCGGCGCCTTCCTCGCCCACGGCTCACTGACCGAACCTGGCCGGTCGATGGCCCTCGAGATCACCTGCCCGGGCTCTGAGGCGGCGCTCGCCCTGGTCGGCGCCGCCCGGCGGCTGAAGGTGCACGCCAAGGCGCGCGACGTGCGCGGCGTGGACCGCGTGGTGATCAGGGACGGCGAGGCGATCGCGGCCATGCTGACCCGGCTCGGGGCCCACCAGGCCGTCCTGGCCTGGGAGGAGCGCCGGATGCGCCGTGAGGTCCGGGCCACGGCGAACCGGCTGGCCAACTTCGACGACGCCAACCTGCGCCGCAGCGCCCGGGCCGCGGTGGCCGCCGGAGCGCGCGTGGAGCGTGCCCTGGAGATCCTCGGCCCGGACGCCCCGCAGCACCTGACCATGGCGGGCAAGCTGCGGATGGCCCACCGCCAGGCCAGCCTGGAGGAACTGGGCCAGCTGGCCGACCCGCCGCTGACCAAGGACGCCATCGCGGGCCGCATCCGCCGCCTGCTGGCCATGGCCGACCGCCGCGCCGCCGATCAGGGCATCCCGACCACCGAAGCCTGCCTGACCGCCGACATGCTGCCCTAGGCCCCAGCCCCGCGAGGCGGGGGTGCTCACGGTTACAGGTTCCGTTTGTGGTAGGCGATCGCCGCGGCGGCCACGGCCAGGAAGGCGAGCGTGGTCAGGCCGACGCGCAGGCCGAACTCGCCGGCCAGGAAGCCGATCGCGGGCGGCCCCAGCAGGAACCCGCTGTAGCCGAGCAGCGAGGTCAGGGCGACCCCGGCCGAGCCGGCCAGCAGGCCGGCCCGCGCAATGGCGGCGGGGAACAGGTTGGCCAGCCCGAGGCCGGTGGCCGCGAACCCGGCCAGGGCCAGCCACACATCGGGGGCGAGCGAGGCGACGAGCACGCCAGCGCAGGCGGTCAGGCCACCCAGCACCAGTACCCGGGTGCGGCCCATATGCTCCAGGAGGGACGTGCCGGAGAGCCGTCCGGTCGCCTCGGCCAGCGCGAAGGCCGCGTAACCCGCGGCGGCCAGGCCTGCGCCCGCCCCGAGGTCCTGCCGCAGGTGCAGCGCCCCCCAGTCGCCGATGGCGCCCTCGTCGTAGGCCGCGCAGAGCGCGATCAGGCCGAACACGCCCACGGCCCGTCCCGTCCCGAGGGTCCGCCGCCAGGCCGAACCCTGCCGGTCCGCCGGAGCGGCACCGTCCCGCCCGGCCGTGTCCGCCGGCAGCCGGGGGACGACGGTCAGCAGCGTGCACCCGGCCACGGCGGAGACGAGCAGGCCGGCCAGCGCGACCAGCAGCAGGTGCCTGACCGGGGACAGGTGCGGCGCGAGCAGGCCGCCCAGGACCGCTCCGGCCAGGCCTCCGAAGCTCCACGCAGCGTGGAAGCGCGGCATGACCGGCCGGCGCAGCGCGGCCACCAGGTCCACGGCAATGCTGTTCATGGCCACGTTGAGGCAGCCATAGGAGGCACCGAAGACCAGCAGCATGAGGCCGAGCGCCGTGACCGACCGGGCGAGTGCGGGCAGCACCAGGGTCAGCGACAGCAGGGCGCAGGAGATCACCGCGACCCGCTGGCTGCCGAGCCGGCGGCACAGCGTGCCGGCGAGCATCATCGTGGCCACCGCCCTGGCCGACAGGCCCAGCAGCGCGACTCCCAGGGCCGCTGATGAGGCGCCTGTCTGCTCCTTGACGGCGGGCACCCGGACCGCCCAGCTGGCGAAGATGAACCCGTGCGCCGCGAACACCGCGCACAGAGCGACCTGGGCCGCGAGGAGCCGGGCTGGGTCATGGGGTCGGCGGCGGGCCGCGGACCCCGGGTGCTGGATTTTGTTTACCAGCGGCACAAAATAAGAATATGCACATGACCCACACGAAGGCCGGCGGTGCGGGCCTGGCAGCCGGTCCTCGACGACCCGGCCATCCTCGAGGGCTAGGCCTCTTCCTGGAACGGCCGGACCTCGACCGGGACGGTGCACGCGCGGGTGGCCTTGCGGCCCCATGCCAGCGCGGCATCGAGATCGGGAGCCTTGATCACCCATATACCGCCGATATGCTCCTTGCCCTCAGCAAACGGGCCGTCTGTGATGATCACATCGCCGCCTTCGAGGCGGGCTACGGTCGCCGTGCTGGACGGGAACAGGCCCCCGGCGAAGACCCACGCACCGGACTGCTGGAGCTCGGTGTTGAGCGCGGCCACGTCCGCCCTGATCTTCTGGATGGCCTCGGGCTCGAGGGTGCCGTCCTCGGGGTGGTACACGCTGAGCAGGTACTGCCTCATTCTTCCCTCCTAGATGGTCCAGCGTCTCACCTGCTACACGAACGCCCGCGGCCGGCATCGAGGCGGCCGCGGCCTGTTTCCCGGGTGCGGGTGCACGCATCCAGGCCCGTTCAGGAAATGATCTTGTGTCTTTGATAAGGTCTAGACCTCAGGAGTCTGTGCACGCCTGCCCGGCACAGGGGCCCAGACAGGCTCCCGCACGCGCAATGGGGGGATGGGCGGGCCGCCTTCCGGGTAATCCTCGGGGGGCGGCGTCCGATAGTCTCTGAGCGCTGGCGATCGCGGGATCGACGAGGAGATTTAGTACTGTGACAATTCGCGTGGGAATCAATGGTTTCGGCCGCATCGGCCGTGGCTTCTGGCGTGCTGCCAACTCCGCCGAAGGCGACCGTGGCATCGAGATCGTCGCCGCCAACGACCTCGGCAACATCGCCACCATGGCGCACCTGCTCAAGTACGACACCGTGCTCGGCACCCTGGCGGACGAGGTGTCAGTATCCGGCGACATCATCCGGGTAGGCGCCAAGGAGATCAAGATCCTGGCCGAGCGCGACCCGGCCAACCTGCCGTGGCGCGATCTCGGCGTGGACATCGTGATCGAGTCGACCGGCCACTTCACCACCGGCCCGGCGGCACGGGCGCACCTCGAAGGCGGGGCGAAGAAGGTCATCATCTCCGCGCCGGCCAAGGAAGAAGACATCACGATCGTGATGGGGGTCAACGACGACGCGTACGACCCTGCCGCGCACCATATCCTGTCCAACGCCTCCTGCACCACCAACTGCGTCGCGCCGATGGCCAAGGTGCTGCTTGAGAACTTCGGGATCGTCAAGGGCCTGATGACGACGATCCACGCCTACACTAACGACCAGGTCATCCTGGACTTCCCGCACAAGGACCTGCGCCGAGCGCGCGCTGCCGCGCAGAACATCATCCCGACCACGACCGGGGCGGCGAAGGCGACCGCGCTGGTGCTGCCCGAGCTCAAGGGCAAGCTGGACGGGATGGCCATGCGCGTGCCGGTGCCGGACGGCTCGGTGACCGACCTGGTGGTCGAGCTCGCCCGCGCGGCCACCAAGGACGAGGTGAACGCCGCCTTCCGCGCCGCCGCCGAGGGGCCGCTCAAGGGTTACCTGTACTACACCGAGGACGCCATCGTGTCCTCCGACATCGTGGGCTCGCCCGCGTCGTGCACCTTCGACTCCTCGCTCACCATGACGTTCGGCAACCAGGTCAAGGTCATCGGCTGGTACGACAACGAGTGGGGCTACTCCAGCCGGCTCGTCGACCTGACGGTCCTCGTCGCGTCCCGGCTGCGGTAAATGCGATCTGTCGACGACCTCGAGGTGCTCGGCCGCCGCGTGCTGCTCCGGTCGGACCTGAACGTGCCCCTCGACCTGACCGGTACCGGGGAGATCACCGATGACGGCCGGATCCGGGCCAGCCTCCCGGTGATCAGCAAGCTGTCGGACCGGGGCGCTCGGGTGATCATCATCGCGCACCTCGGCCGGCCGAAGGGCGGGTCGTTCGCCGAGCGGGCCGCCGGCGGCCCGTCGCTGCGGCCGGTGGCCGAGCGGCTGGGCGGGCTGCTCGGCCGGCCGGTGGCGTTCGCCACCGACGTGGCCGGCGAGTCGGCGTCCAAGACCGCGTTCAGCCTGGGCGACGAGGACGTCGCGGTGCTGGAGAACGTGCGTTTCGAGCCGGCCGAGACCAGCAACGACGCCGAGCGGGCCGCGTTCGCGCAGCGGCTGGCCCGTTTCGGCGAGCTGTACGTGGACGACGCGTTCGGTGCCGTCCACCGCAAGCACGCCTCCGTCTACGACCTGCCCGCGCTGCTCCCGCACGCCGCCGGTGACCTGGTGCGGGAGGAGGTAGCCGTGCTGCGCCAGCTCACCACTGATCCCGCGCGCCCGTTCGTGGTGGTGCTCGGCGGCAAGAAGCCGTCCGACAAGCTCGCCGTGATCGGGAACCTGCTCGGCCTGGCCGACCGCATCCTCATCGGCGGCGGCATGGGGTACACCTTCCTCGCCGCGCAGGGCTATGAGGTGGGGAACTCGGTACTCGAGGCCGATCAGATCCCCGCGGTCAAGGCGGTGATGGAGGAGGCGAAGCGCCGCGGCGTGGAGCTCGTGCTGCCCGTCGACCTGGTCGCGGCGACGCACTTCGCCCCCGACGCCGAGCATTCGGTGGTGCCGGTGACCGCCTTCCCGGCCGACCGGGAAGGCGTGGACGCCGGTCCGCGGACCCGCGCCCTGTTCGCGGAGAAGCTGGCCGACGCCAAGACGGTGTTCTGGAACGGGCCGGTCGGCGTGTTCGAGTTCCCCGCCTTTTCCGGCGGCACCCGCGCCGTGGCGGAGGCGATCAGCCGGGTGGACGGGCTGACCGTGGTGGGCGGCGGCGACTCGGCCGCGGCGATCCGCACGCTCGGCCTCGACGAAGGCGCGTTTGGGCACATCTCGACCGGCGGCGGGGCGAGCCTGGAGTACCTTGAAGGAAAGACCCTGCCTGGCCTGACAGCGCTGGAGGACGATTCGTGAACGCTAGGTCCCGCGCGGCCGGGAACAAGCTGCCGCTGATGGCGGGCAACTGGAAGATGCACGAGAACCATCTCGAGGCGATCGCCCTGGTCCAGAAGCTCGCGTTCACCCTGACCGACCGGGATTACGACTTCGTCGAGGTGGCGGTGCTGCCGGCGTTCACCGCGCTGCGCAGCGTGCAGACGCTCATCGACGGGGACAAGCTGCGCATCGCCTACGGCGCGCAGGACGTGTCCCCGTATGACTCCGGCGCGTACACGGGCGACGTGTCCGGGCCGATGCTGGCCAAGCTGGGCTGCGACTACGTGCTGGCCGGGCATTCCGAACGGCGCCAGTTCCACCACGAGTCCGACGAACTGGTCAACGCCAAGGTGCAGGCGGCGCTGCGGTCCGAACTGACGCCGATCCTGTGCGTGGGCGAGTCCCTCGACATCCGCCAGTCGGGCCAACATGTGCCGCACTGCACCGGTCAGCTGGACCGGTCGCTGAAGGGGATCCCGACCGACGCGGTGGCCGCGATGGTGATCGCTTACGAGCCCATCTGGGCCATCGGCACCGGTGAGGTGGCCACGCCGGCCGACGCGCAGGAGATGACCTCGGCGATTAGATCGCGGATTTCGGAGATTCATGACGCCGAGACGGCCACGAGTGTGCGTATCCTGTATGGCGGGTCCGTCAAGCCCGACAACGTTGCGCCCATCATGGCACAGCCGGACGTTGACGGCGCCCTCGTCGGCGGGGCCAGCCTCGATGCCGGGCAGTTCGCTCAGATCTGCCGGTATCGTGAACTGGCAGCGTAGGTCCTCGGCAGGAATTGGATAACAGAGATGATCATCGGGCTTTCCGTTATCCTGGTCATCACGAGTCTCGTGATGGTCCTGCTGGTCCTGCTGCACAAGGGCAAGGGCGGCGGCCTGTCGGACCTCTTCGGCGGTGGAGTGACCTCAACCCTGGGCTCCTCCTCCGTCGTGGAGCGGAACCTGGACCGGATCACCATCTTCTTCGGTGTTCTCTGGTTCGTCGACATCATTGCTCTCAATGTGCTGGTCAATCGCTAACCCGTACGTCTTCCCGCACCGAAGTTCTGGGTTTACAGCTCTATGGCCTTCAAGGGGTGATCTGTGAGTAGTGGCAACGCCATTCGCGGCAGCAGGGTCGGCGCGGGACCCATGGGAGAGGCCGAGCGCGGCGAGTCCGCGCCCCGCGTCTGGGTGTCGTTCTGGTGCGCCAACAAGCACGAGACCCGGCCCAGTTTCGCCACCGACGCCGCGGTCCCCGAGACCTGGGAGTGCCCCCGGTGCGGCAACCCGGCCGGCCAGAACGAGCAGGACCCCCCGGCTCCGCCCCGCGTTGAGCCCTACAAGACACACCTGGCCTACGTGAAGGAGCGCCGCAGCGATTCCGACGGCGAGGCCATCCTCGCCGAGGCTCTAGCCCGCCTGCGCGGCACCGCCTCTGTCTGAACCCGCCTCCGCCGGCCGGGAGCAATAGCCGTGGATAGGCCCCAAGACCCCGGACCGGGCGCCGGTAGGCACGACCTGTCGGCGGGCGGGGACGTCATGGACCGGGTGGCGGCGTGCGCCAGGGCGGCGCTGCGCCACTACGACTGCCACCCCGATGCGTCTGTCGAGCTGCTCAACGTCTCGGAGAACGCCACCTTCCTGGTGTCCGACCCCGGAGCCAGGCCCTCAGTGCTGCGCGTACACCGGCTCGGGTACCACACGGAGCAGGAGATCGCCTCCGAGCTGGCCTGGATGGACGCGCTGCGCGCGGAAGCCGGGGTGCGCACGCCGCGGGTGCTGCCCGCCGCCGACGGGCGGCGGGTGGTGACCGTGCCCGAAGCGACCGGGCCGGGCCCGAGAACCCGGTACTGCGTGCGCTTCGAGTTCCTGCCCGGCACCGAGCCCGGGGGAGAGCCGGCCGGAGAGCCAGCCGGAGAGGTACGCAGCCAGCTGACCGGCCGCCACTTCGAAGAGCTGGGCGAGATCACCGCGCGGATGCACCGGCATGCCCGTAGCTGGGCCCGGCCGGCGTGGTTCACCCGGTTTCACTGGGACTACGCCGCGGCGTTCGGCGAGGAGGCCCGGTGGGGCCGCTGGCAGGACGGCCTGGGCGTCGGCGCCGCCGAACGCCATGTGCTCGCCCGCCTCGACGATACGCTCCGCGCGCGGCTGACTGCGTTCGGCCAGGGCCCGGAGCGCTTCGGCCTGGTGCACGCCGACACCCGGCTGGCCAACCTGCTCGTATACCAGGAATCGGTCAGCGTCATCGACTTCGACGACTGCGGGTTCAGCTGGTACCTGTACGACCTGGGGGCCTCGGTGAGCTTCTTCGAGCACTCACCCGAGGTGCCGGGACTGGTGGACAGCTGGCTGGCCGGGTACCGCCGGGCCGGCCAGCTGACCGCTGAGGACGAAGCCGAGATCTGGACGTTCATCATGTTCCGGCGGTTGCTCCTGCTCGCGTGGATCGGCTCGCACCGGGGCGTCGACATCGCCGCCGAGCTCGGCGCCAGCTACACGCAGGGCAGCTGCGACCTGGCCGAGTCATATCTCAGCACGCACTGAAAGAGGGCCGTCATGTTCACACCGATCGCCGGCCGCGCCGTGGTGGTAACCGGCGGCAGCCGCGGCATCGGCCAGGGGATTGCCAGCGTGTTCGCCCGCAACGGCGCGCGGGTCCTCATCACCGGCCGTGATTCGGACGCGGCCCGGGCCGCCGCCGAGGAGCTCAACGCCGCGGCCCAGGCCCCCGGCGAGGTCTCGTTCGTGCAGGCCGACGTGTCCAGCCGGGAGGACTGCCGGCGGATGGCGGCCATCGCCGAGGAGCGGCTGGGCGGCATCGACGTTCTGTGCGCCAACGCGGGCGTCTTCCCGCACAGCCGGCTGGCGGACATGACCGAGGACGTGCTCGACCAGGTACTCGGCGTCAACCTGAAGGGCACCGTCTTCTCGGTCCAGGCCTGCCTGCCCGCCCTGGCCCGCTCGGGCCGGGGCCGGGTCATCCTCATCTCGTCCATCACCGGCCCGATCACCGGCTTTCCGGGCTGGACGCACTACGGAGCGAGCAAGGCCGGACAGCTGGGCTTCATGCGGACCGCCGCGATCGAGCTGGCTCCCAGCCGCATCACGGTCAACGCGGTGCTGCCGGGGAACATTATCACCGAAAGCCCGGCCGAACTCGGCGAGGACCACGCGGCCACGATGGCGGCGGGGATACCGCTGCGCCATCTGGGCAGCGTCGACGACATCGGCTACGCCGTGCTGTTCCTGGCCACCGAGGAGGCGGGTTACATCACCGGGCAGACGATCGTGATCGACGGCGGTCAGGTGCTCCCCGAGGCGCCCGAAGCCATCGCGGCGGCCGAGGCGGGCGGATAAGGGCCACTGCTTCGCGACCAGGGTGAGGACGTCGTAGGTGGCCACGGACTTGCCGTCCTGGTTGGTCACGTCCGCGTCCCAGCGCACCTCGCCGTGCTCGGCGTCCTCCCGCGGCGTGATCTGCTTGCAGGTCAGCGTCACGGTGAGCTCGTCACCGGGGTACACAGGGGTGAGGAAGCGCAGGTTCTCCAGGCCGTAGTTGGCCAGCACGGGCCCCGGATCGGGCTGGACGAACAGGCCGGCCGCGAAGGAGACGATCAGGTACCCGTGGGCCACCCGGCCGTCGAAGAACGGGTTGGCCCGCGCGGCCTCCTCGTCCATATGGGCGTAGAAGGTGTCGCCGGTGAAGTCGGCGAAGTGCTCGATGTCGGCCAGCGTCACCCGGCGCGGGCCCGCCACCACGCTGTCACCGATGCGCAGTTCGGCGAGCGACTTACGGAACGGGTGACCGCCCGCCGTGTTCCGCCCGGTACCGGGCATCCAGCGGCCGGTGACCGCCGACAGCACGCGCGGGCTGGCCTGGATCGCGGTGCGCTGCATGTGATGCATCACGCCGCGCATGCCACCCATCTCCTCCCCGCCGCCGGCCCGCCCGGGCCCGCCGTGCACGAGCATGGGCAGCGGTGAGCCGTGCCCGGTCGACTCGGGCGCGTCGTCGCGGTCCAGGACGAGCAGCCGGCCGTGCCACGGAGCCAAGCCGAGGACCACCTCGCGGGCGAACTCCGCGTCGGCGGTGACGACCGAGCCGGCCAGGCTGCCCCGGCCGCGTGCCGCTAGTTCGATCACCTCCGCGGCGCCGTCATAGCCGATGATCGTGCTGACCGGCCCGAACGCCTCCACCTGGTGCGGCTCAGGCCGCCCGGGGTCGTCGCTGTGCAGCAGCAGCGGGGCGATGAACGCCCCGCGCTCGGCGCTGGCCCCGACGACTTCCACGCGGTCGGGGTCGCCGAAGATCAGCCGTCCCGCCGTCAGCAGGGCCTTGACCGAACGGCGTACCTCCTCGCGCTGCTCCAGGCTGGCCAGTGCGCCCATCCGGACGTCATCCTCGGCGGGGTTGCCGACCACCACCGCGGCCAGCCGGTCGCACACCGCCTCGGCCACCTGGCCCGCCAAGGCCGCCGGGACGAAGGCCCGCCGGATCGCGGTGCACTTCTGGCCGGCCTTGACCGTCATCTCGGTGACCAGCTGACCCACGTACAGGTCGAACTCCGGAGTGCCTGGGTGGGCGTCCGGGCCGAGGATGGAGCAGTTCAGCGAGTCCGCCTCGGCGTTGAACCGGACGGACCGGCTCACGACCGCGGGGTGCGCCCGCAAATGCTGCGCGGTCGCGGCCGACCCGGTGAACGACACCAGGTCCTGCTCGCCGGCGTGGTCGAGCAGGCCGCTGGCGCTGCCGCAGACCAGCTGAAGCGAGCCGGGCGGCAGCAGCCCGGTTTCGATCATGAGCTCCACCAGCCGGGCGGTCAGGTACGCGGTCTGGGTGGCCGGCTTGACCAGGGTCGGCACGCCGGCGATGAAGGCGGGCGCGAACTTCTCCAGCGGGCCCCAGACGGGGAAATTGAACGCGTTGATCTGCACCGCGACCCCGCGCAGCGAGGTGAGGATGTGCTGGCCGACGAAGGCGCCGCCCCGGCCCAGTGGCTCGACCGCCCCCTCGGCCAGGACGACCCCGTCCGGCAGCTCGCGCTTGGCCCTGCTGGCGTAGCTGAGCAGCACGCCGATGCCGCCGTCGACGTCGAACTTGGCGTCGCCGAGCGTGGCCCCGGTACGCGCGGACAGCGCGTACAGCTCCGGCCGGTGCTCGCGCAGCATCTGCCCGAGGGACTTGAGCAACGCGGCTCGCTGGTGGAAGGTCAGCTCGCGAAGCGCCGGGCCGCCTGTGGCCCGGCCGTAGTCCAGCGCCGCGGCGACGTCGATCCCGGCCGAGGAGACCCGGGCGACCTCCTCGCCGGTGACCGCGTCGAGCACGGGCCTGCCCTCGTCGGTCGGCTCGGTCCACGCTCCGCTCACATAGCTTCGCAGCAGCGTCATCGTCGGCTCCTCCCTTGGGGGGCCATCCCCCTGAGTTTCCCCCATACCCCCCGAAGGACCACCCCGCCCTCGCAGCCATCGTAGGTGGCAGCCGCGCGGTAGTACACCACGACCGGTGCCCCTGGAGCTAAGGACGGGATGATCATGTGGCAAGACCTGCAGCCTGACGACCCTGGACGGATCGGGCCGTACCGGCTCCGCGGAGTACTGGGCTCGGGTGGCATGGGCCGGGTGTTTCTGGGTGCGTCGCCGGACGGCCAGCTGGTGGCGGTGAAAGTGATCCGCGCCGACCTGGCCTCCGACCCTGAGTTCCGGGCGCGCTTCCGGCGGGAAGTCACCGTTGCGCGCAAGGTGAGCAGCCGGTTCACCGTGCCGCTGATCGACGCGGATACCGATGGCCCGGTGCCGTGGCTGGCCACGGCCTACGTGACCGGGCCGTCGCTGGCTGACGCGGTGACGGAGCACGGGCCCCTGCCCGTGCGGTCGGTGCTGGAACTCACGGCGGGGCTGGCGGCGGGGTTGAGCGCCATTCATGCCGCGGGGGTCGTGCACCGCGACCTGAAGCCATCGAACGTGCTGCTGGCCCAGGACGGGCCGCGCGTCATCGATTTCGGCATTTCCGTCGCGGCCGAGACCAGCCCGCTGACGCGTACCGGACTGCTCATGGGTTCGCCCGGCTACATGTCCCCTGAGCAGGTCGAAGGCCGGGAGGTCGGCGCCCCCAGCGACATCTTCAGCCTGGGCGCCGTTCTCGCCTTCGCCGCCACGGGCGAAGCGCCGTTCGGCCGCGGATCGGCTCCCACGCTGGCCTACCGCGCGGTCTACCGCGAGGTCAACCTGGACCGCGTGCCCGCCGAGGTGCGCGGGCTGATCCAGCGCTGCCTGGCCAAGGACCCCGGTCAGCGGCCTACCGCCCGCAATCTGGAGTTCGCGGCGAGCACGGGCGCGATACCGGCGACGCGGCCCGAGCCGGTCACCCGGACGCTCATCAAGCTTCCGGAGACCGGCGACCCGTCCAGGACCGTCACGTCCGCGAGACCGTCGCCGGTCTCCCAGCCCGCTTCTGGCCGTCCCGGTCGGCACGAGGGCCGACGCCACCGGCGGCTGGCCCGCCCGCTCACGATCGCCTCGATGGTCGTCGGGCTGCTGGCGGCATCGGCCGCGGGTGGCGTCGCCCTGGCCGCCTCGGCGCACCAGACGCCTGGCATGCACTCCGGGCAGGCCGTATCCGGGCATGTGACCTTGCCCACCGCCGCCCCGAGAAT
>Ga0208324_1000179_pt1 | contig 33413 bp, 26 predicted proteins | sample Sb_taG_2_FD_187707 | JGI IMG/M metagenome (GOLD analysis project Ga0208324, IMG submission 187707) | Peat soil microbial communities from Weissenstadt, Germany - Sb_50d_5_LS metaG (SPAdes) (version 2) | ecosystem: Environmental > Terrestrial > Soil > Wetlands > Peat | place: Germany... | reverse complement strand
GTCCTTCTCGCCCGCCGGGATGATGCGCCCGACCACCAAGCACCTGCACGCGTGCGTGTGGGGGATGGAAGGAGCCGCTCCGCTGCTGGACTGGCTCAGCGTCCAGCGGCGGCACCGTTACGGGCGCGCCAGCGCCCTCGATGAGGGCGAGGCGTTGCTGACCGGGCTGCTCCTGCTCGACCTGCCCGATCACGACTCGGTGGTCACCGGCTCGGCGGCGATGGTCGATCGCCTGGTCAAGCTGGCCGACATGCTGGTCTGGGTGCTTGACCCGCTGAAGTACGCGGATGCGTCCGTTCACCAGCGGTACCTGGTGCCGCTAGCCGGGCACGCGACCGTGACCACGGTGGTGCTCAACCAGGCCGACACGCTGACCCCCGATCAGGTCGCCGACTGCGCGGCCGACCTGCGCCGGCTGCTCGACGCCGAAGGGCTGCTGGAGACGCCCGTGCTGGTGACCTCCGCGGCCACCGGAGCCGGTCTCGGTGAGCTGCGCCGCACACTGGCCGCCGCGGTAGCGGCCCGGCGGGCGGCGAGCGACCGGATCACCGCCGACATCGACGCCCTGCTGGAGCGGTTCGCCGTCTACGCCGGTGACTCCGTGCCCGGGTGGCTGCCGCCAGCGGTACCGGCGCCGCAGATCCCGGCCGCCCCGATGGCCGATGAGGCCGGATCCGCCGCCCGCGAGCCCGGTCCGGCGTTGCCGCGGACGCCGGAACGGCCGCCCTGGGAGCAGGCCGGCTGGGTTGATCACGAGGACGCCGGGGTCACGGCGCGGGCGTCCAGCCCGCCCTGGCCGGACGCCAGCCCCAGAGCCGGGAACGACCCGGTCGCGGGGAACGGCATCGACGGTCCGGCCAGCGGCCGCGCGGGCGGCCCTGGTGAGTGGCAGCCCTGGCAGACGACCGCCGCGCCGACCAAGCCGGCTTCCACGGCGCGTCCACCCTGGGAAGACGCCACGCCCGACGGCCAGGGTGGCCGGGCGGCCGTCCTCGACCCCGTGATGTACATCCCCCCGGGTCCTGCCGCCACGCTGACCGGCGCCTTCGCCAAGGCCGCCGGGGTGGCGGCCGCGACGGAGACGCTGAACGGCGCCCGCGAGCGCCGGGCCGCGAGCTACATCGGCTGGCCGCCCGGGCGGCTGGCCGCGCGGCTGCGCGGCGCCGACCCGACCTCGGCCCGCAAACTGCTGGCCGGTGACGGTGCCGCTACCACGCAGGCGCAGCGATCGGATATCGACAACGCGATCACGGTGTTCGCCGATGAGGTCGGCGGCTCGCTGCCGGAGCCGTGGTCGCGGACCGTGCGGGCGGCGGCGCGGTCGAGGGACAACGAGGCCCAGGCGGCCCTGGGTGCGGCCGTGGCCCAGGGGCTGCCGCCGCGCGACAGGGTGACCGGCTGGTGGCGGCTGATCGCGGCCGTGCAGTGGCTGCTGATGCTGCTGACCGTGGCCGGCGTGGTCTGGATCGCCCTGATCCTCTCCCTCCACGGGTCGCACAAGTCGTCCTCGCTGATCAGCGACACCTCACTGGTGCCCTGGCTCGCCGTCATGGTGGTCGCGCTGTTGCTGCTGGGCTGGCTGATCGAGTCGTGGTGCCAGAACATGGTGGTGCTTGCCGCCGACCGCGAGCGAGAACAAGCCAAACAGGCCATCACGTCCCGGATCGCCGCCGTCACCAGCCAACTGGTCCTGGCTCCCACCGGCCGCGAACTCGCCGACTACGAGCACTTCCGCGCCGAGCTGGCCGCCGCCCGCGACCGCGTCCTGGCCAGCTGACCGCCGCACGGACCCCGGACGTCCGCCCGCCTTTCATTGAGCCGAACGGGGCGTGGTTCACGCTCCCCGGTCCGCTACCGGAACCGCGCGACCCCCGCCACCAGCTCACCCTGGTTCCGGGTACGGCCAGGGCCCTACGGACGGCCGAGCCACGCGGCCAGCGGCGGCGGGTCATCGGCCCGGGTGGCCCAGGCGATGTGGCCGTCGGGTCGGATCAGGATGGCGCGGAGGCCGGCCCATCCGGGATGATCTCCCGCGAGCTCCGCGGTCACGACGTCCAGGCGGCCGGAGTAGCTGGCGGGGGCATAGTCGGCCTGGGCGGGCGCCGCGGGCGCCAGGTTGAGCAGGACAAACTTCGCGGCGGGCAGCAGGCCGAAGATCGTGGCGACGCGGGTGCCGCGCAGGTCGAGGTCGGGAACCCGGCAGCCGGCCGCCTCATCGGCGGGCGGGCCGGCGGAGGGATCGGCGGGCGGGCCGGCGGAGGGATCGGCGGGCGGGTAGCGGATGGCTAGGCCGGACAGGCGGAAGGCGAGCTCGCGGGACAGGGACGGGTGCGCGCCGAGGATCGCGTTGAATCTGTCCCGCAGCGCGATGCCTTCCCGGCTCGCGGTGGCGATCAGCCCGCACTGCGCGAGCGAATCGTCGATCACGTCGAGGCCGACGGGGAACCGTTCGGCGTGGTAGCTGTCCAGCAGGCCGCCGGGCGCCCAGCCGCGGATCTCGGCGGCCAGCTTCCACGCCAGGTTGGTGGCGTCCTGCAGTCCGAGGTTCAGGCCCTGCCCCCCGGCCGGGTAATGGACGTGCGCCGCGTCCCCGGCCAGCAGCACGCGCCCGGCCCGGTAGGAGGCCGCCTGCCTGGCCGCGTTACCCACCCGGCTCAGCCACATGCCAGGGGTCTCCCGCATGCCGAAGTCGGTCCCGGCCAGGCGCAGCGCGCTGGCCCGCAACTCACCGAACGTCACCGGCTTGTCGACCGGGTCGTGCAGCGTCGCGTGATCGATGACGGCCACCCGGTACCGGCCGGCGCCGATCGCCACCAGATACATCGACCCGCCCGGCTGGTTCAGGGTGAGCGCCGGGACCTGCGGCGGGTCGGCCAGCTCGACGTCACCCAGGATCGTCCGCCAGGTGTCCGGTGTCCCGGCGAATTCGATCCCGGCCGCGGCGCGGGCCACGCTCGCCGCCCCGTCACAGCCCACCGCGTAGGCGGCGCGGACGACCTCCGGCCCCCCGGGTGTGTCCACGTCGAGGTCGACGCCGGCCTCGTCCTGCCGCAGGCCAGTGACGACGTGCCGCCTGCGGTACGGCAGGCCGAGCTCGGCCAGGTGCTCCTCGAGCAGTTCCTCGGTGCGCTGCTGCGGGAGGAACAGCGTGTACGGGTAGCGGGTGGGCAGGAACGAGAAGTCCAGCCGGTTCTTCAGCAGCGCGAAATGCGAGGACGGCACGGGAGTGCCCTCGGCCAGCCAGCGATCTGCCAGCCCGCGCATCGCGAACTGCTCCACGGTGCGGGGGTAGACCGTGAGCGCCTTGGAGTGCGGCGGCCGCTGCGCGCGCCGCTCCAGGACGACCGGGCGCACTCCCCCGCGGTGCAGTTCGGCAGCGAGCCACATGCCCACCGGGCCGCCGCCGACGACGGCGACGTCATAAGCGTCCATCACAGGTACGAATAGTCGACGGCGTCGGCGACCTGGTCCGGGCCGCCCGGCGGGAGCGAAGGGGTCTGCGGGAGCGAAGGGGTCTGCGGGAGCGAAGGGGTCTGCGGGAGCGAAGGGGTCTGCGGGATGAGGCCGCTGGAGGCCAGCGCCCTGATCACCGCGGCGAAGGCGCCGGGGCTGGACCGCAGGTCCCGTGCGAGGACGCCCTCGGCGGCCAGCGCCTGGCAGGCCTGCCGGGCGTAGCGCGGCTCGATCGAGGTGCGCGCCGCCGCGATGGCCGCCGAGGCTTCGAGGTGGCCCCGGAACCATTCCGCCGCCTCGGCGAGTGCGTGGAGGAAGGCGGTAACCACGGGCCGTTCGGCCGAAAGAATGTTGATGCACACGGCGTTGAGGGCAAATTCCTCGGTCACCGGTCCGAGGTTCGTGAAGCCGGCGTCGGTGGCCATGGCGTCGTACGGGATCATCTGCAGCGCCGCGTCGATCCTTCCGGCCTGCAGCGCCTTCCACCGCTCGACATGCGAGCCCTCGAGTGCGAAATCGTAGTCGGCCGGGTAGGTCAGGCCGTGCGCGGCGAGCATCCGCTCCGCCACGTGCCGGGTCCCTTCGGTCAGGGATGAGGTCCCGATCCGGCCGCCGCGCAGGTCGCCGACGCTGCGGTGCCGGGGTATCGCGATCAGCGACAGCGGCGGGCGGTCGATGAGACCCGCCACCACGCGCAGCGGGCCGCCGGCCACCGCGTCCGCGATGCTGCCCTCCGGCGCGGTCAGCGCGATGTCCACCGCGCCGTCCCGCAGCGCGTTCGTCACCCCATGGGTGGTGCCGAGGATCTGTTCGGCGGCGCTGAGCCCGCGGCGGGAGAGGAACCCGCGCTCCTGCGCCACCCACAGCGGGACGTTGACGTAGGCCGGGGCGACGACGCCGACCGTGATCTGGGTCATGGGCCCATCATTCCGCCGCGAGGCCGGATCGGCGGCACAGGAAGGCATATCCGGCGTTGAACTGGGATTGCGGCCAGACCTCTGCCTTCTTCAGGGCGATCTCGGCCGGGTCGGACCATAGCCGGATCTGGCCGGCCGCCATCGCCTGCAGCTGGACGTGACACGCCCGGGCCAGCAGGACCGCGCGCATCACCGCCGTCGCGGCATCGGGCCCGACGGTCACCAGCCCGTGCCGGGGGACCAGGCAGCCGACCCCGTCGCCGATCGTCTCGGCCAGCGCCCGGCCAAGCTCGGCGGACTTGATCAGGCTGCCGGTCCGGGTGAAGCGCGTGATCTGCGGCTCGGCGAACTCGACCCCGTCGTGCGAGATGGCCAGCAGCGGCTCGTCCAGCGCGGCGAAGGCGACCGCGGCCGGGGCGTGCGTGTGCACCACGCTGCCGACGTCCGGCCTGGCGTTCATCACCTCGGTATGAATGGGGTATTCGATATGCCGCCGCCCGCTGCCCGCCAGCACCTCGCCGGCGGGGGAGACCAGCACGATCCGGTCCGGGGTCATCTCCTCGAACGACCATCCCGCCGCCTTCACCCAGGCCCCGCGACCCTCCGGGTCGCGGACCGACGCGTGGCCCCACACCATGTCCGACTGGCCGCTCGCGCCGAGGGCCCGGTTGGCCTGGGCGGCCTCGGCGATCAGGCGTTCGGCGGTGTCCATGCTGTGTTCCCCGCGGTCAGGCGAACCGGATGTTGACGCTCTTGAGCTGGGTGTAGGACTCGATCTCCGCGAGGTCCTCTTCCCGGCCGACGCCGCTGTTCTTGACGCCGCCGAAGGGCGCGCCGAGGAAGTGCCTGGCGGTCTCGTTCACCCACACGTAGCCGGCCTCCACGTCCCGGCAGAACGCCATCGCGGTCCGCAGGTCGCGGGTAAAGACGCTCGCGGTCAGCCCGTACTCGACGCCGTTGGCGATGGCCACCGCCTCGTCGTAGTCCGTGAACGGGATCGCGGCCAGGACCGGGCCGAAGATCTCCTCCGTGGCCAGCCGGCCGGCCGGGTCGACGTCGGCGAACAACGCCGGGCTGACGAAGTTGCCCGCGCCCAGGTCCCCCTCGGTCAGCCGCTCGCCGCCGGTCACCAGCCTGGCCTGCTCGCTCTTGCCGATCTCGATGTAGGACAGCACCTTGTCCAGCTGCTGCCTGCTGACGATGGCGCCGAGATCACTGGCCGGGTCGAGCGGCGGGCCTGGCCGCATGGCGGCGATCCGCTCCCCTACCCGGGCGACGAAGTCGTCGTAGCAGTCCCGGTGCACCAGCAGCCGCGAGGTCGAGCCGCAGGACTGGCCCTGCCAGGTAAAGTTCATCCCGCGGATCGCGCCCTCGACGGCCAGGTCCAGGTCGGCGTCGGGGAAGACCACGATCGGGTTCTTCCCGCCCAGCTCGAGCGTGACGGTCTTCACGCCGCGGGCCGCGGCGCTGGCCTGGATCCGCCGCCCGGTGGCGGCGCTGCCGATGAAAGCGACGCGCGGGATGCCGGGGTGGTGGGCCAGCGCGTCCCCGACCTCGGTGCCCAGCCCGGTCAGGATCTGCACCACGCCGGGCGCGAACAGCCGCTGCAGGTCCTCGCCCATCGCCAGCGCCGACAGGGAGGTGAACTCGGACGGCTTGAGGATCACGCTGTTGCCGGCCAGCAGCGGCGCGGCGAGCTTGGTCGCGGCGAACATCAGCGGGTGATTGAACGCGATGATCCGGGCGACCACGCCGAACGGCTCACGCACCGTGTAGTGGAGCCGGCCGGGGGTTTCGGGCATGGTCCGGCCGCGCACCTCGAGCGCCAGGCCGGCCAGGTACCTGATCTGGCTGGTGGCGAGCCCGATGTCGTTGCGCATCTCGTGCAGCGGGCTGCCGTTGTCCAGTGAGTCGAGCCGGGCGAGTTCCTCACCGCGTTCGGCTACGGCATCGGCGAAGGCGAGCACCGCGGCCGCGCGCATCTGCGGGTCGGTGGAGCGCCACCCGGGCGCGGCCCGTTTCGCGGCGGCCACGGCGGCCTCGACATCGCGCGCGTCACACCGGGGAATGCGCCCGATAACGGTGTTCGTCGCGGGGTTGACCACGTCCAGGGTGGCTCCGGACATCGCGCCGATGCGTTCGCCGTCTACCAGGGCGAGGCTCAGCGTGGCGGGGCTCAGTGCGGCATCCACCGGTCGAGGTTACCTCCGCGGATCCCGCCGCCCGGGTCGTGACGCAGTCTTGTTCTGCGCTGCAGAACGGCTAGCCGTTACTGGCCGCGTAGCCATCCGGACGGACCCGCACGTCCACCAGCACGCACTGCCCGGACCGGGCCGCCGTGGCCGCGGCGGTGAGCGCGGCCGGCAGCTCGGCGCGGTCGCGCACCTGATCGGCCGCGCGCCAGCCGAGCGAACGGGCGAGGGCCGGCAGGTCCGGATCGGGATCGGAGATGGCCTGGCCGATCCAGGAGTTCCGAGCCGGCCGCCCGCGCTGCACCGCCATGCGCTCCTGGTGCACGACGTCGTTGTAGAAGGAGGAGTTGTTCGCCACCACGATCAGCAGCGGCAGCCGGTAGTGCGCCGCGGTCCAGACCGCGGTCCCGCCCATCAGGAAATCACCATCGCCCAGGACGGCCACCGGCAGCCGTTCGCTGCCCGCGAGCGCGAGCGCGGCGCCCACGGCCATCCCCGGCCCCGAGCCGATGCCGGCGCCCCCGTCCATCCCCAGGAAGTCCAGCGGGTGGTCCACCTGGAGGTCGGCGCCGCTCCAGCCCAGCGGGACCCTGACCAGGCAGGCAGGCGAGCCCGCGAGCGCGCCGCGCAGCGCCTCGGCGAGGTCGTGCATGACGATGCCGGAGCCGTCGCCGGCCGTGGGCGGGGCCGGCGTCCGGTCCGGGATGACGTCCGGGGCCGGCGGGGCCGGCGGGGCCGGCGGGGCCGGCGGGGCCGGCCATTCGCGGGGGCTGGCCGGCTGGCCCGATCCGAGCAGCGCGCGTACCAGCCGGTCGGGATCGGCGGGCACAGACAGGTCAGCCGGCTGGAGTCCGAACGAATCCTTCGACCAGCCGTTGCGCAGCGCGGAGTCCATCGTGACGGAGATGATCCGCGCCGAGGCCGGATGGCCGTGGGCGGCCGCCGCGGCGATGGTCCCGCCCAGGTCGACCCAGTCCAGGCTCAGGATCAGGTCCGCGGCGCCGATCAGCGCGGCGGAGGAGGCGGGCAGGAAGATGCCGGGCGGGTTCGGGTGCAGCGGATGCCTGGTCGGGAAGACCGCGCCGTTCTTGAGGTCGGAGATCACCAGCGCCCCGTACCGTTCGGCCAGGGCGACGCGACGGTCCCAGTCCTGCTGGTCGCCCCGCAGGCGGCCGAGCAGGAACACCGGCCGGCGTGCCTGGCCGAGAAGCTCCAGTGTGGTCCTGACCGCTTCCGCGTCGGGCCCGTGCGAGGCCGGCGACCGGTCCCTTCGGGCATCGGGCATCACCGGCGGCGTGGGCAGCGGCCGCTCCTGCAGGCTCACGTCGAGGCAGACGTAGACCGGCGCGGACGGCGCCTGGACAGTGAGCGAGTACGCGAGAGCGAGCGAGTCCAGCGCCGCCTCGATGGAGGCGGGCTGATCGTCCCACTTGGAGAACTGCCGGATCAGCGCTCCCTGGTCGGCGGAGGTGTGGATCCAGTCGATCCAGGGCCGCCGCCTGGCCGCGTCCACCGGGCCGGTCGCGCCGACGATCAGCATCGGCACGCGGTCGCAGTAAGCGTTGTACACGGCCATGACCGCATGCATCAGGCCCACGTTGGCGTGTATCGCGACCGCCATCGGGCGCCCGGTCACCTTCGCGTAGCCGTGGGCGATCGCGACCGCGTGCTCTTCGTGCAGGCAGACGAGCATCTGCGGATCACGGTTGCCGCCGTAGTTCACCAGGCTGTCGTGGAGCCCGCGGTAGCTCGAGCCGGGAACGAGCGCGATGTACCGCAGGCCGAGACGGCTCAGGAGCTCGGCCATCGCGTCGCTTCCCCACTCGATCGCGGTATCGCCGCGCTTGACGCCTTCGGGATCTTCCGCCAGCACGCCAGCTCCCTTTTCTCCAAGACCCAGCCGCGCGGCCGGTGGCACGATCGAAGTAAGCGGGAAGGATACGACAAGATGGTAGATGACCAGCCGAAATGGCGCACCGGGAGGCCAGCGAGCATGACCAATGAAAGCGTCGACCTCGACCGGATGCTCGACCTGGCCACGCCCTGGTGCCTGATGGTCGCCGCTACCCTGCGCATCCCCGACCTCATCGCCGAAGGTCACCGCGACGTCTCCGACCTGGCCACGGCGGCCGGCTGCGACCGGGATGCCCTGCACGCCGTCCTGGACCATCTGGTCTCCAAGGGTGTCTTCCAGGAGACGACCCCGGGCCGCTTCGGCAACAACCGCGCCGCCGGGCAGCTCACCGGCGCCGGGCGTTTCCTCGACCTCGAGGGCATCGGCGGCCGGATGGCGCATACGTGGGGGACGCTGCTCGACTACGTCCGCACCGGCCAGCCGGCCTACCGGGAGCTGTTCGGGCGGCCGTTCTGGGAGGACCTCGCCGCGCACCCGAAGATCGCGGCGGACTTCGACGCGCTCATGGGACCCGCCGGGCACGGTGTGCCGGACTTCGACATCGAGCTCACCGGCGGCTGGGGCGGCCTCCGCACCATGGTCGACGTCGGCGGCGGCACCGGCGCCATGCTGGCCTCGCTGCTGCGGCGCCACCCGCACGTGCGGGGCATCCTGGTCGACTTCCCCGGCACCGTCGCCCGCGCCGGCGAGATCCTCATCGCCGGCGGGGTGGCCGACCGGGTGACGCTCCGCGGGCAGAGCTTCTTCGACCCGCTGCCCGCCGGGGCCGGCCTGTACCTGCTGAAGAATGTGCTGAACGACTGGCCCGACGAGCAGACGGTGGCCATCCTCCGCCGCTGCGCCGAGGCCGCCGAGGCCGCCGCGGCCGCCGAGGCCGCCGGGCCCGCCGCGGCCGCCCAGCCCACCAGCCGGATCGCCGTCCTCGGCGGAGTCTCACCCGACGACGCACCCCGCTCCCTGGGCATCGACATGCTGGTCGCAGGGGGCAAGACCAGTACGATCAGCCAGTTCACCCAGCTGGCGCGGCAAGCCGGCCTCGAGATCGTCGCCGCCGCCACACAGGCCTCCGGCCGCTACGTGGTCGAGTGCCGGCCAGCCAGCCACACCGCACCAGACGATTAAGCTCCGGGCGGAACGCCCGCGGGTAAGCACCCTTCCCAAATCCTGGTTGCACTGTAATCCTGTAATCAAGACTCTGGAAGGCCTCGGGAGACCGACATGGAGGCTAGCAACCCGCTGGACGCGTACTCGCGGATCGTGGCCGGTGTGGCCGAACAGCTCACGCCCCGGGTGGCGAGCCTGCGCGTGCCGCGTCAGGGAAGCCGGGGAGGGACGGGGGAGAGCCTCGGCTCGGGCGTCGTCTTCACCGGTGACGGGTTCCTGCTGACCAACGCGCACGTGGTGGGCCAGGCGAGCGGCGGTACCGCGGCGTTCTCGGACGGCACGTCGGTGCCGTTCCGGGTGGTAGGCGCCGACCCGCTGTCCGACCTGGCGGTACTGCGCGCCAACGGCGAGACCCCGGCGCCGGCCGAACTGGGCGAGGCTGACCGGCTCGTCGTCGGCCAGCTCGTGGTGGCGGTGGGTAACCCGCTCGGTCTGGCCGGCTCCGTCACGGCCGGCGTGGTCAGCGCGCTCGGCCGGTCCCTGCCCGCCCGCGGCCGTGTGATCGAGGACGTCATCCAGACCGACGCCGCGCTCAACCCGGGCAACTCTGGCGGAGCGCTGGCCGACGCGAATGCGCGCGTGGTCGGCATCAACACCGCGGTGGCCGGCGTGGGTCTGGGCCTGGCGGTCCCGGTGAACGACACCACCCGGCGGATCATCTCCGCGCTGATGGCCGACGGCCGGGTCCGGCGCGCCTACCTGGGGCTGGCCATGATGCCGGGACCGGTGCCCGCCGCCTGGCGCGAGCGCCTCGGCCGCAAGACCGGGCTGCTCATCGCCCAGGTGGTGGCCGGCGGACCCGCCGACCGGGCCGGCCTGCGCGCCGGGGACCTGCTGCTCACCGTGACCGGCAGGCCGGTCGCGGTCTCCCAGGACCTGCAGCGGCTGATGTTCTCCGAGGCGATCGGCCAGCCGTTGGCGATCACCGTCATGCGCAACGGCGCCCTGGTCGACGTCATCGCCGAGCCCACCGAGCTAGTCGCCGCCTGACGCCGATCCTGCCACCATCAGCCCCACCCGTCCCCCCGGTCACATTTGCGCGGAGGATTCGGCCGTCACGGAACATCCGGGCACCCCCAGTTGCCTTGGCCCAAATCTTCCGCCTAAGCCGGATCCTCCGCGATAAACGGGGGAATGCTCCGTTTCGTGCAGGAAACGGCGCACTGAAGCCGGGCTCCGCAGCCGGACAAACCGCAAGTGCCTGTTAGCCGGATCAGCCCTCGCCGCCTCGTAGCGGGCCCGGTGGACGGCGTGCGTGTGCCAGGCCCACGCGATGACCGACTCGTCCTTGTCCAGCGTGAAGAAGTTCCGCCACCGCTCGCGGTTGCCGTTCCACAACTCGACCCGGCCGCCCACCCGGCGCAGGGTCCGCCAGATGACCCGGCGTATCACCGTGCGCCGCGGCAGGTCCAGCCAGACCACGGTGTCCGCCCGCGCCCACACGAGGTCCTGGACCGAACGGTAGTTGCCGTCGATCACCCACCGCTCGCCCTCAGCCGCACCAGCGACCAGAGCCCGGAACTCAGCATGAGGCAGCGGTCGCCAGTCCGCCTGATGATGCACCGCGTCGAGCTCCAGGAACGGAGCCCCGAGCAGCCGTGCCAGCGACGAGGCAAATGTCGACTTCCCCGACCCGGAGGTCCCCACCACCGACACGTGCCGCACAGTGTCCTATCCAAAAGTTCGCGTTAGGCAAGAATCCCGCTGCGCTTGCTGCCCGTGCGACCTGCACCGGCCGCTCGCGCAGGCCCAGAAGGCCGGTCTGGCATAACGCTCACAGGCGCCGAACCTAACAACCAAAAGCCCTCCTGTCACCTCGATAAGCGCCCTGCCATGATGGGGGACATGATCGCCAGCCACGAACCAGCGAGCCACGAACCGGTACGCGCGCCGCGCGGCCCGCAGCGCACCTGCAAGGGGTGGGCCCAGGAAGCCGCCATGCGCATGCTCATGAACAACCTCGATCCCGAGGTGGCCGAACACCCCGACCAGCTCATCGTCTACGGCGGCTCCGGGCGCGCCGCCCGCAGCTGGGACGCCTACGCGGCGATCATCAGGACTCTGCAAGATCTCAACGACGACGAGACCATGCTCGTCCAGTCCGGCAAACCGGTCGGGGTCCTGCGGACCCACGAATGGGCCCCGCGCGTGCTCATCGCCAACTCCAACCTCGTCCCGCAGTGGGCGACCTGGGAGGAGTTCCGCCGCCTCGAGCAGCTCGGCCTGACCATGTACGGCCAGATGACCGCGGGCTCGTGGATCTACATCGGCACCCAGGGCATCCTGCAGGGCACCTACGAGACCTTCGCCGCGATCGCGGCCAAGCGCTTCGGCGGCACGCTCAGGGGCACGATCACCCTGACCGCGGGCCTCGGCGGCATGGGCGGCGCCCAGCCGCTGGCCGTGACCATGAACGGCGGCGTGGCCATCTGCGTCGAGTGCGACCAGTCCCGCATCACCCGCCGTATCGAGTTCGGCTACCTCGACGAGCAGGCGGACAACATAGACGACGCCATCAAACGAGCCACCGCCGCCCGGGATAAAGGCCAGCCCTTGTCCATTGGCCTGCTCGGCAACGCCGCCGACATCTTCCCGCAGCTGCTCGCCAGCAATGCCCCGATCGACATCGTCACCGACCAGACCTCGGCCCACGACCCGCTCACCTACCTGCCCCAGGGCGTCGCCTTCGAGGACATGGCCGCCTTGCGCGCCGAAGACCCCGCAGGCTTCACCCGCAGGGCCCGCGAGTCGATGGCCGTCCACGTCGCGGCCATGGTCGGCTTCCTCGACGCCGGGGCCGAGGTGTTCGACTACGGCAACTCCATCCGCGGCGAGGCCCAGCTGGCCGGGTACCAGCGGGCGTTCGACTTCCCCGGCTTCGTCCCGGCCTACATCAGGCCGCTGTTCTGCGAGGGCAAGGGCCCGTTCCGCTGGGCCGCCCTGTCCGGCGATCCCAGCGACATCGCCGCCACCGACCGGGCCATCCTCGACCTGTTCCCGGAGAATGAGGCCCTGGCCCGGTGGATCCGGCTGGCCGAGGAGAAGGTGCACTTCCAGGGCCTTCCGGCCCGGATCTGCTGGCTCGGCTACGGCGAGCGTCACCTGGCGGGCCTCCGCTTCAACGAGATGGTGAAAGACGGCCAGCTCAAGGCCCCCATCGTCCTCGGCCGCGACCACCTGGACTGCGGCTCGGTCGCCTCGCCGTACCGGGAGACCGAGGCCATGGCCGACGGATCCGACGCGATCGCCGACTGGCCGCTGCTGAACGCCCTGGTCAACACGGCCTCCGGTGCCTCCTGGGTGTCCATCCACCACGGCGGCGGGGTGGGCATCGGCCGCTCCATCCACGCCGGCCAGGTCTGCGTGGCCGACGGCACCGAACTGGCTGGACAGAAACTGGAGCGCGTCCTGACCAACGATCCCGCGATGGGCGTGATCAGGCACGCCGACGCCGGCTACGAGAAGGCCTCCGCCGTCGCCGTCCAGCGCGGCGTCCGGGTCCCCATGACCGAGCAGTCGTGACCTTCGCCGAGCTCTGGCGCGAACTGGAGCCGCTCGGCCGTGACACCGGGACCGGCGGCTACCGCCGCTACTCCTGGACCCCGGCCGACGCGGCCTGCCGGGCCTGGTTCACCCGCCAGGCCGAAAAGCGCGGCCTGGACGTGGAAACAGATAACAACGGCAACCTATGGGCCTGGTGGGGGCCGAAAACCGCTAGGGCGGTCGTGACCGGCAGTCACCTCGATTCGGTCCCCGACGGCGGCGGCTTCGACGGGGCGCTGGGTGTCGTCACCGCGCTCGCCGCCGTAGACCTACTGCAGGAAAAAACCTTTGATACCGAACGTTCCGTGGTGCTTGCCGTCTTCACCGAGGAAGAAGGCGCGAGGTTCGGCGTCCCCTGCCTGGGGAGCCGGCTGCTGACCGGAGCCGTGGACCCGGACGCCGCCCGCGCCCTCACCGACGACGCCGGCACCACGCTCGCCGAGGCCATGACGGCCGCCGGTCACAACCCCGGCCGGCTCGGCGCCCGCGACGACCTGCTGGACGGCATCGGCGCGGTCGTCGAGCTGCACGTCGAGCAGGGCCGCGCGCTCGCCCCGATGGGAGCAGCCGTCGGGCTGGCCGAGGGGATATGGCCGCACGGGCGATGGCGGCTCGAGTTCCGGGGCCGGGCCGACCACGCGGGCACCGCGCGGCTCGCCGACCGGCAGGATCCCATGCTCGCCTACGCGCGTGCCGTGCTCGCCGCCCGCGAGGCCGCCGCGGACCACGGTTCGCTGGCCACGTTCGGCAAGGTCATCGCGGAACCGAACGGCTCCAACGCGGTCTGCTCGGCCGTGAGAGCCTGGCTGGACGCCCGGGCTCCGGACGAAGCCACGTTGCGGCGGACTGTCACCCTGGTCCGTTCGGCCGCGGAAAGATCGTGCACGCGCGACGGGGTCACGCTGAGCGTGCGACAGGAGTCGTACACCCCGTTGGTGCGTTTCGACCAGGGCCTGCGGGACCGGATGGCCGGGGTCCTCGCCGCGGCCGGGGTCCGGGCGCCGGTGCTGCCCACCGGCGCGGGGCACGACGCCGGGGTGCTCGCGGCGCGCGTCCCGACCGCGATGCTCTTCGTCCGCAACCCCACCGGGATCTCGCACTCGCCTGCCGAGCACGCCGAACTAGCCGACTGCGAAGCCGGCGTCCGCGCCCTGGCCGCGGTAATCGAGGACCTGGCCGGATGAGTGCTAGCCCGGGGGGGTCGATCCCCCCCAAACCCCCTCCGCGCAGTGCTGGCCCGGGGGGGGCGACCCCCCCCAAACCCCCCCCGCTCATGGGGGGAAGCCTTTCCCCCCATACCCCCTCGGCCCCTGGGAGGCGATGGCTCGCCGACCTGGCCTGGCTTCCCGGCCAGGGCGCAGTCCGCGACGTCCTCATCGAAGCCGACGGTGACCGCTTCACCTCCGTCACCCCCGCCGCCCCCGCCGCCCCCGATGCCACCCTCCTGCACGGCCTTACCCTGGCCGGGTTCGCCAATGCGCACTCGCACGCGTTCCACCGGGCGCTGCGCTCCTCCACCCAGGCCGGCCGCGGCACGTTCTGGACCTGGCGCGAGCGCATGTATGAGGTCGCGGCGCGGCTCGATCCGGACCGCTACCACCGGCTGGCCCGGGCCGTGTTCGCCGAGATGGCGCTGGCCGGGGTGAGCTGCGTGGGGGAGTTCCACTACCTGCACCACCAGCCGGGCGGGCGCCCGTACGCGGACCCCAACGCCATGGGCCGCGCCCTGCTCCAGGCGGCGGCCGAGGCGGGCCTGCGCATCACGCTGCTCGACACCTGCTACCTGGCCGGAGGCCTGGCTGAGGAAGGGCTGCTGCCGCTGGCCGGGGCCCAGCTTCGGTTCGGTGACGGCGACGCCGTGCGCTGGGCGGAACGCGTCACCGGCCTCGGGTGCGACCAGCACGGCCTGATCTCGGCGGACGCCCAGATCGGCGCGGCCATCCATTCCGTCCGCGCGGTACCCAGGAAGCAGATGCACCCGGTCGTGGCCTGGGCTCACCGGTTCGGCGCCCCGCTTCACGTGCACATGTCCGAGCAGCGCGCCGAGAACGAGGCCTGCCAGGTGGTGTACGGGATGTCGCCCACCCAGCTGCTGTACGCCGAGGACGTGCTCGGGCCGCGGACCACGGTGGTGCATGCGACCCATGTCGACGACGATGACCTGGAGCTGCTCGGCGGGTGCCAGACGTTCGCCTGCCTGTGCCCGACCACCGAACGCGACCTGGGCGACGGCCTGGCCCCGGCCCGGGCACTGGCCGCGGCGGGCTGCCCGCTCACCCTGGGCAGCGACAGCCACGCCGTGATCGACATTCTCGAAGAAGCGCGCGGGGTCGAATACGCCGAACGGCTGGCCCGCCGCGTTCGCGGCCACTTCACCGCCGAGGCCCTGCTGCGCGCCGCGACCATGGCGGGGCATACCAGCCTGGGCTGGCCCGACGCGGGCGAGATCGCCCCGGGCGCGAGGGCCGACCTCGTCACCGTGTCCCTGGACAGCGTGCGGACCGCGGGCGCGGGCGGCGGCCTGGCCCTGGAGGCGGCCGTCTTTGCCGCTTCGGCGTCAGACATCACCGACGTCGTGATCAGCGGCCGTGACGTCGTCCGGGACGGGGTCCATCTCCTCGTCCCGGACGTGCCAGGGGAGCTGTCCCGCTCGATCCGCGCCGTCCTGGCCTGACCGCCCACTCACCCCGGCCCGCCAGCCCGGCTGACCGCCCACTCACCCCGGCCCGCCGGCCCGGCTGGGACAATGGCCGATATGACCGGCATTCCCCTGGTGAACCTAGGCGGCGGGGCCGTTATGCCGATGGTGGGGTTCGGCACCTGGCAGCTCGGCGGCCGTCGTGCCTACGAAGCCATCCGGTACGCCCTGGACGTCGGCTACCGCCACATCGACACCGCCACCATGTACCGAAACGAGCACGAGGTCGGCCAGGCCATCCGGGACAGCGGCCTGGACCGCGGCGAGGTGTTCGTCACTACCAAGCTGCCGCCCGGCAACGCCGGCCGCGCCCGCGCCACCCTAGCCGAGAGCCTGCGTGCCCTCGGCACGGACTACGTGGACCTGTGGCTGATCCACTGGCCGCCGCGCCGGTCGGCCTCCGTACCGGTGTGGCGGGAGCTCCTCACCCTGCGGGACGAGGGCCGGTGCCGCGGCGTCGGGGTCAGTAACTACGACATCGCCCAGATCGACGAGCTCATTGCGGCCACGGGAGAGCCGCCTGCCGTCAACCAGATCCCGTGGAGCCCGTCCCAGTACGATCCGGCCCTGCTGGCCGCGCACGCCGACCGCGGCGTGGCGGTCGAGGGGTACAGCCCGCTGAAGGGGACCCGGCTGCGCGATCCCGTCCTGGCCGAGATCGCCGCCCGGCACCACGTAACCCCCGCTCAGGTCGTCCTGCGCTGGCACCTGGAACACGGCATCACGGTCATCCCGAAGTCCGCCCAGCCAGACCGCATCAAGTCGAACTTCGACCTCTTCAGCTTCTCCCTAGCCCCCGAAGAAGTCTCCCGCCTCGACCACCTCTAACCCCGTTGACCCTCCGCCCGTCCCCCTCCGCCGTACCCGCGGTCCCAGCCGTAATGCGGGTGGATGTGCCGTTGTACCAGTTGGAGCTGGTACGGTGGCCCATCGACCAGGTCGCCAGAGCGCCAGTGCGCTGCGCAAATGCCGTAAAACGGGCAAATATCCACCCAGTACGGGGCGCCGGAACCCGCAGCGGGCCATTGAACACCTTCCGGACCCCGGACACGCCGCATACCGCGACCGTTATTTCGGAATGATCACATAGCTGCCCGGATCCTCCGCGAAGCCAGAATCCCCCGCGAAGCCAGAATCCCCCGCGAAGCCCGGATCCTCCGCGAAGCCCGGATCCTCCGCGAAGCCCGGATCCTCCGCGAAGCCCGGATCCTCCGCGAAGCCTGGATCCTCCGCGAAGCCCGAACGGGTCGTATTGCTGGGAGGCTGGCGCTCTAATGGGGGCTGCGGGACTATGGCGCGCGCGGGCGGCGCGGTGGCGGGCACACAGGACTCTGCCCGGCATTGGCGCACCACCGGGAGTCCCTCCGGCCCCGTCCCGACCTGCTGGCGGCCGCGTATTGTCCCGCAACGTGTTGCGGATGGCAACTGGTTGTCCACAGGCGCGTATGCTGCGCCTGGGTTATCCACAGGATCGCGACGGTTGCGCGGCGGGGGGCGCAGGCGAGCCACCGTGGAGAGACCGGCGGCGTCGGGCTGCCGGGCATTCCAAGGAGGATCGCAATGAGCCAGGGCGGATACGTGACGCTTGTGGGCTTCGTGGCCCAGGACCCGGTCCAGCGCGAGACCAAGAACGGCGTCATGGTCACCGACCTGCGCGTGGGCGCCACGCCTCGCGTGCAAGACCGGGTGACCAACCAGTGGCGCGACGGTGTCACCTCGTACTACGACGTCAGTTGCTGGCGCAGGCTGGGTGACCATGTACGGGCCAGCCTGCGTAAGGGCGACCCGGTCACGATCAAGGGGAAGTTCCGGTCCCGCACCTTCGTGGATAAGGCCGGAGTGTCCCGAACCGTGATCGACATCATGGCCGACACCGTCGGGCATGACCTGAACCGCGGCGTGGCCAATTACCTTGGCCGACAGCGCCCGCCCGCGAACACCGAGGGCGATCCCGCCGCCGATGTACCCCAGGACACGCTCGAGGACCGCGACATGATCGACCGCGACATGATCGATGAGGAGGCGATCGAGCAGTTCGGACGGGAACTCGACGGCCTCAGCGAAGCCGAACTCGGGGCGAGCGCTGTCGGGGAGGGCCAAAGGATCGACGAAGACGAGCAGGACGATGCCGCCCAGCCGACCGGATCGCCAGCGCACTTGTGAGCGCTAGGTCCAGATAACGCCTCGCATCGGCCTAACTCTCCTCAGCTCTGGTACCGCACGGGGCTCAGCTCCGGTATCGCACGGAGCGGATACGAATGACATCGTAGCGTAGCCGCTCCGTGCGGTGACCAATGTTACCGTCAGTCACAACGCGCGCGTTTCTTCTCTCCGGCCTGGTACGGCCCGCAACGCCTGCCCCACAGCCGAATAAGCGTCGGCCAAGATATCAATTCTGCCGACGGCGAGCACTGAGCGAAGCTAGAATGTTACTTAAAGTGATAGCCGGGCCCGGGGGGGCCGAGGTAGCCTGGCCGACCCTTGGGTGGGAGGTATGGCAGCAGTTCAGGAGGCTATCGAGCAGCATCAGCGCGGGCTGCGGCGGCTGGTCAGATGCTGGCCGCTATTCGCCATGCCGACGTCACTGATCGTATACATACTGACCATCCTCGCCGGTGACTTGGGGCTGATCGGCTGGGAACTTGCTCATACACCGCTTCGACCGGGCCACCTGGCGTTGTTCGCCGCGCTGCTGGCCGCCACGGTGGTGTGTATCGAGGCCATGCGGCGGCTCGGCCGGCCGCCTGGGGTGTCGCGGGACCTCCTGTCGGCCTGGTGGTTGCCGATTGCCCTGCTCCTGCCACCGCTCTACGCACTGCTCGCGCCGTTCGCTATCGGCACGGTGCTCTACCTGCGGACCCGCCGGATACCGATGTACCGCCGCGTGTTCAACTCGGCCGCGCTCGGGCTGGCCGGCGCCGCCGCGTCGGCCACGTTCCACCTGGCCGTGCCGCAGGCCTTCCGGGTCAGCCTGGACGACTCGCAGGACTGGCTGACCCGGCCGGCCGTGATCTCGGCCGCGGTCGCCTGCGCGGTCGTGTTCGCCGTGCTCAACGCGGCCATCGTGGCGGTCGCCGCGCACCTGGCCGACCCCGGGGCGCCGTTGGCCAAGGTGCTCTGGGACCGGGAAAGCCTGCTGCTCGACCTCACCGAGACGTGCGTTGGCATCCTCGTCGCCGTTACCTGCACGCTCAGCTTGCTGCTGCTCCTGGTCGCCCTGCCGCCGGTCATCTTGCTGCAGCGCAGCCTCATGCACCAGCAGCTGGCCGCGGCCGCCCGCACCGATCCCAAGACCGGCCTGCTGAACGCCACGGCCTGGCAGCGCGAGGCCGATGCGGAGGTCACCCGGGCACTGCGATCCGGCGCTCCGCTCTCCCTGCTGTTCGTGGACGTCGATCACTTCAAGCAGGTCAACGACTGCCACGGCCACCTCGTCGGGGACGACGTCCTGCGCGCGCTGGCCACCGAGCTTCGGCAGCAGGTCCGCGAGTCGGACGTCGTGGGCCGGTTCGGCGGGGAGGAGTTCACCGTCCTGCTGCCCCGCACCGACGGCGACGGCGCCTGCCGGATCGCCGAGCGGCTGCGCAGCCGCGCGGGCCTGCTGAGCGTGGCCGCCAACCCGAAGACCGACGCCTGCATCACCGTCACGGTCTCCATCGGGGTGGCGGTGCTCGGCCAGCACGGCAGCGACCTGTTCGAGCTGCTCGCCGCGGCTGACCTGGCCCTGTACCGGGCCAAGGACTCCGGCCGGAACCAGGTCCGCCTGTGCGCCCCGCGCCAGCAGCCGCGGGGTCACCCCGGCGGACCACGAGAGTGACGGGGCAACCGGCGCGTGCCCGTAGGCTTGAGTACATGCCGGAGTTCATCTACCAGATGCGAGGCGTGCGCAAGGCGCACGGCGACAAGGTCATCCTCGATAATGTCACGCTGGCTTTCCTGCCCGGTGCGAAGATCGGCGTCGTGGGCCCGAACGGCACCGGCAAGTCGACCCTGCTGCGGATGATGGCCGGCGTGGAGCAGCCGTCCAACGGCGACGCGCGCTTGCTGCCCGGCTTCACCGTGGGCCTGCTCGCCCAGGAGCCCCAGCTCGACGAGACCAAGTCCGTGCTCGGCAACGTCGAGGACGGCGTGGCCGAGACCAAGAAGCTCCTCGAGCAGTACAACGAGATCGCCGAGAAGATGGCGACCGACTACTCCGACGAGCTGCTCGAGGAGATGGGCCGCCTGCAGGAGCAGCTGGACCACAAGGACGCCTGGGACCTGGACAGCCAGGTCGAGCAGGCCATGGACGCGCTGCGCTGCCCGCCGCCCGACGCCGAGGTCGCCAGCCTGTCCGGCGGGGAGAAGCGCCGGGTCGCGCTATGCCGGCTGCTGCTGTCCCAGCCCGATCTCCTGCTGCTCGACGAGCCCACCAACCACCTGGACGCGGAGAGCGTGCAGTGGCTGGAGCAGCACCTGGAAAAGTACCCGGGCACCGTCGTGGCGGTCACCCACGACCGGTACTTCCTCGACGACGTGGCCCAGTGGATCCTCGAGCTCGACCGCGGCCACGCCTACCCCTACGAGGGCAACTACTCCACCTACCTGGAGACCAAGGCGGCCCGGCTGAAGGTGGAGGGCGCCAAGGATGCGAAAAAGCGCAAGCGCCTGGAGGACGAGCTCGAATGGGTCCGCTCCAGTCCCAGGGCGCGTCAGGCGAAGAGCAGAGCGCGGCTGCAGCGGTATGAGGAGATGGCCGCCGAGGCCGACAAGAACCGCAAGCTGGACTTCGAGGAGATCCAGATCCCGCCGGGCCCCCGGCTGGGCAGCGTGGTCGTCGAGGTCAGCAACCTGGTCAAGGGCTTCGGCGACCGGTGCCTGTTCGAGAACCTCTCCTTCAGCCTGCCCCGCAACGGCATCGTCGGCGTCCTCGGCCCGAACGGCGTCGGCAAGACCACCCTGTTCAAGATGATCATCGGCGAGGAACAGCCCGACGAGGGCACGATCCGCGTCGGCGAGACCGTGACCATCTCCTACGTGGACCAGGCCCGGGCCCGGATGGACCCGAAGAAGAACGTGTGGGAGGTCATCTCCGACGGCGAGGCGCATATCCGCGTCGGCAACATCGAGATCCCCAGCCGCGCGTACGTGGCCGCGTTCGGGTTCAAGGGCGCCGACCAGCAGAAGCCGGCCGCCGTCATGTCCGGCGGCGAGCGGAACCGGATGAATCTGGCCCTCACCCTCAAACAGGGCGGCAACCTGCTCCTGCTCGACGAGCCGACCAACGACCTGGACGTGGAGACCCTGGCCTCGCTGGAGAACGCGCTGCTGGAGTTCCCCGGCTGTGCGGTCATCACCAGCCACGACCGCTGGTTCCTGGACCGGGTGGCCACCCACATCCTGGCCTGGGAGGGCGGCGCGAACTGGTTCTGGTTCGAGGGCAACTTCGAGGCCTACGAGAAGAACAAGATCGACCGGCTCGGCGCCGAAGCCGCCCGCCCCCACCGCGTCACCTACCGCAAGCTCACTCGCGACTAGCGCGGCCCGCCGGTCAATCCAGCGGGCCGAAGAACGTCCGCAGGTCCGCGGCCAGATCGGCCGGAGCCTCCATGGCGGGGAAGTGCTTGCCGTGGGTGAACTCGGTCCAGTGCGCGCCAGGCGGGGCGGGAACGAGTTTGCGGGCCGTCTGGTCGGCGCCGAAGACCGCGAAGCCCTGCGGGACGGCCGGAGGAGTACCCCAGTCCGACGAATGCGCCTGCTCGTACAGGGTGTGTGCGGCGCTGGCGCCGGAGCCGGTGAACCAGTAGAGGCTGACCGTCGTGAGCACTTGGTCCCGGTCGACCGGCAGGTCGGTCCACTCGTGCACCTTCTCGGCGATCCAGGCCAGCTGCAGCAGCGGGGAGTCCACCAGGCCGTAGCCGATGGTCTGCGGCCTGCTGTTCTGGATCGCCAGGTAACCGGAACCTTCGCGCCGGAACGCGTCCATCCGGTCCAGGATCAGCTTGTCGACCGGATCGTTCTCATCAAGGCGGTTGGCCATCCCGGGAATGAAGGTGGCGACGTTCGCCGCGGTCAGCGGATCGGTCACCACGTGGACGCCGATGACATGCTCGCCGTCGAGCCCGGCAACCAGGCCGGACACCCCGGCGCCGACGTCGCCGCCGTGCACGCCGTACCGCTGGTAACCCAGCCGGCCCATCAGCTCGGCCCAGGCCCGGGCGGTGCGGCCCATCGTCCAGCCGGACCCGCTCAGCGGGGTGGAGAAGGCATACCCGGGCAGGGAAGGGGCGACGACGTGGAACGCCTGGAGCCCCAAAGCCCCCAAAGCCCCGGAACGAGAGGGCGGGTTGACGAGCGGCTCGATCAGCTGCAGGAACTCGGCGACCGAACTGGGGAATCCGTGCGTGATCAGCAGCGGCTTGGCGCCGGGCTGGTCGGACCTGACGTGCAGGAAGTGGATGCGCTGGCCGTCGATCTCGGTGGTGAACTGCGCGTAGGAGTTGAGCCGCGCCTCGGCGGCGCGCCAGTCATATCCGGTGCGCCAGTGGTCGGCGAGTTCTCTCAGGCAGCTGGCGGGGATGCCGCGTGTCCACCCCGCGCCGGGCAGCTCGCCCGGCCAGCGGGCGCCGCCGAGCCGGCCGTGCAGATAGTCGAGGTCGGCCTGGGGAATCTCGATACGGAACGGGTGAATGCCGTCGCTCATCGTACTTCTCCTGTCGGCTCTGCTGTGCTGATGAGAAAAAGCTAGGAACAATAGAGGAAAGAATCGTTCCTAAATGCCCGTCAGGATCGGAGAATGGCCGAAACTTCCGCGCGGCTGCTGCGCCTGCTGTCCCTGTTGCAGGCCCGGCGCGACTGGACCGGCACCGAGCTCGCCGTCCGGCTCGGCGTTACCACCCGCACCATCCGCCATGACGTGGACCGGTTGCGCGGGCTCGGCTATCCGGTCGACGCGCGGCCGGGCGTAGCGGGCGGATACCGGCTCGGCTCGGGCGGCGCCCTGCCGCCGCTGCTGCTCGACGACGAGGAGGCGGTGGCCGTCGCGGTCGGGCTGCGTACCGCCGCGAGCGGTTCGGTCGCCGGGATCGAGGAGGCCTCGGTGCGCGCGCTGGCGAAGCTGCAGCAGGTTCTTCCTTCGCGGCTGCGCCCCCGGGTCGGCGCCTTTCAGGCGTATGCGCTGCCGGTGCCGTCGCGCGGCCCGCAGGTGGATCCGGACGTGCTGACGATGATCGCGAGCGCGTGCCGGGACCGTGAACGGGTCCGGTTCGACTACCGCGCGCACTCCGGGGCGCTCAGCCGGCGCGACGCGGAGCCGTATCGCCTGGTGCACGACCGGCAGCGCTGGTACCTGGTGGCCTGGGATACGGACCGGGACGCCTGGCGTACCTTCCGCGTCGACCGGGTCGAGCCACGGCCGTCAGCCGGGCCGCGGTTCGCGCCCCGCGCGCTGCCGTCCGACCAGGAGATCGCGGCGCAGGTGGCACGCGGAGCGGGCGAGGCGACCTGGCGGTACCGGGCCAAGGTGATCGTGCACGCGCCCGCCGCGTACGTGAAAGCACGGCTCCCCGTACCCGTAGCGGTGGAGTCCCTGGGCGAGGACCAGTGCGCCTTCGAGCCGGGTTCGGATCACCCGGAGATGCTCGCCCTGTATCTGGGCCTGCTGGACGCGGACTTCACGATCGTGGACTCGCCGGAGCTGGTGACCACGCTGCGCAAGCTGGCCAGCCGCTACCAGCGCGCGATCCAAAACCAGCCCGCAGGGCTCAGCCCCTGACGAGCCGGAAGAACGCCCGAAGCTCCTTGAGGACGAGTTCCGGCTGCTCGAACGCGGCGAAGTGACCGCCCCGCGCGGGCTCGCTCCAGTGCCGGATGGAGCTCGTTTGCCGGTCGCCAGAGTTCAGCGCTTGGCGATTGCTTCGCGGACGGCGGGCACGACTTCGTGGGCCCAGAGGTTCAGTGTCGTGTCGCTGAGGCTCTCGCCAGGAGGGAGCAAGTAGATGAAAGCGGCGGCGCCGTGTTCAAGCACGGCGAAAGTCAGTTCCTCTACCCACTGCGTCACCCCGCCCCCGATCCAGCGGCCCTCGTCGTCGCGGGTCTCTGACAGCGGGACCCGGGTCAGGCGCCCCGACACGTTGTAGATGGTGTCGACATCGGTAGGGTTTCTCCCTGCCGAAGCAGCCGCTTCGTCGATGATGGGCCGTGACTCGGCCACTCGCGTACTGCGCCAGTCGGCGAGGTGTCCTGGTATCCATCCGTCCGCGTGTCGGCCGGTTACTGCCAGCGCCTTCGGGCCGAGCGATCCGATCCAGATCGGTGGCGTTGGTGCGACCGCGGGTGTCAGCCCGGTGACGTGGTAGAACTCGCCGTCGAACGTGACCGGATCGCCGCCGCCGGAGAGCACTCTCACGACCCTGATCGCCTCTTCCAGCGCTCGTACTCGGGCTGCGGGCGACAGGCGGGGGACACCGAGGGCGACGATTTCCTCCCATAGCCCGCCCGCACCGATTCCGAGAACGAAACGACCGCGAGAGATCGTGGACAGTCCCGTGACGGTCCGGGCGAGGATGGGAGCGGGACGGCTTAGCAGGTTTGTCATGATCACCGCTCCGGCGATCTTGCTGGTTGCGCCCAGAACGAACCCCAGCGCGGCGTAAGCGTCGATGCGCTCGGCGAAGTAGGGATGGTCGGAGAGGCTGACGACGTCGAGACCCGCGTCGTCGGCCAGCCGGGCGTGCCCGAGCATCTCGCTCACTTGGTGGACGCCGGTCTCCAGCCCGAGGCCGAAGAGGACTTTGTGGTTGAGGGTCACGGTGCCGTCGCCTCGAGCAGGCCGAGGTGCACCTGGAGTTGCCGCACTCCAGTCCCTGGTCTCACTACCATCAGCTATTCATATCCTGAACTGTTCATTCTGCACACCTCGGTATAGCGGAGGTTGATCTCCCCACGCCGTGAGTCGTCAGAGTGGATACGTGGCCTCGATCACGAGACAGCGGCCTGCGGGAGCGAATTTTCTCCGCTCCGTACGCCTCCTTCTTAACGAAGGCGAGCTGTCGCCATAATGAATCGCCAAGCGCAGCTCACACCAATCCGGCCAGGGGGAGCGGTCCCATGAAGAACATCAGGCTCATCGTGTCGTCGGTGGCAGCGGTAGCCGCCCTCACCGCCACGACCTCCATAGCGGCGTCCGCGCAGACCCGCGATGTGCGGGGCGTGAACTGGGGCGACGTCACCATCCCCGGCCAGCTGTGCGAGGTCAAGGGCCAGATCCACCTGCACAACGGCCACGCCACAGTGCGCCGCAGCGGATTCGGCATGGCGCTTGACGTGCTGATGCTGGCCGTCACGCATGGTGACCTCGGCCACGGCCTGCAGGTCGCCGCCCTCCAGATCTGGTGTGACAATACGGGTGGCACGGCGGACGGGGAACTAGCCGAAGGGATCATGGTGTTCGACAGCCCGGGTGGCCAGGCCCACCTGCTCGGGATCCTCACTCCTCAGCACAAGACCAGCGCGATGGTGCACATCCCCTACATCGTGGTCAATCGCATCGACACCGCCGGCCACGTTGCTGTCACCGAGCTCTTCTACAACCCCAGCAACGCGACCTGCTGTCCCACCGGCCGCGCGGTCACCATCTGGAAATGGACCGGCCGTAAATTCATCCCGGGCCGGACCAAGATCACGAGCAGCTGAGGCAAGCGGTCCGAGGGCTTCTCGCTCGGCATGAGCCAGCGGCTGGGCATCGCTGCGGCCCTGCTCGGCGACCCGGACGTCCTCATGTCCGACGAGCCGGTCAACGGCCTGGACCCCGAGGGGATCCGGTGGATCCGGCTGCTCATGCGGTCCCTGGCCGCCGAGGGCCGCACGGTGCTGGCGAGATCCTGGCCGTGCGATGGGAAGACAAGACCGCGCCCGTCGGCGAGCCGGGTGCCAACGCGTGGATGGCGGGCCTGCATCAGCCGTTCACTGAGCAGCTCCCGGACCGGTCCGGGCGTTCCGGAAGGGGCCGCCGAGGCGGAGACCGAACCGGTTACCGCGTCCACCTACGGCCCGCGAGTAGAGCGCACCACCGGACGTGCGCACAGGCATCAGGCCGGGGTGAGCCCAAGGTCGCCGTGCCCGTGGGCGGGCTCGACGTTGACCAGGCTGTGCGCGGCCATCACCAGGTAGTCCCAGAGCTGCGCGTCATGCGCCTCGTCCAGGCCCAGCTCGTCGAGCGCCTCCCGCATGTTGTGCAGCCACGCGTCCCGCTCGGCCTCGCCGATCGCGAACCGGACGTGGCGCATCCGCAGCCGTGGGTGCCCCCGCAGCTCGTTATAGGTCTGCGGCCCGCCCCAGTACTGCATGAGGAACAGCCGCAGGTGCTCCTCGGCCGGGCCGAGATCCTGGGCCGGGTACACCGGCCGCAGCACGGGATCATCCGCGACGCCCTGGTAGAACCGGTGGACCAGGCGACGGAACGTCTCTTCCCCGCCCACTGCCTCATAGAAGCTGGCCGGCTGGCTCATGCTGTCAGCTTACGGGGCAGGCTCACCCGGATCGTCCGCCGCCGACCCCGACTCCGGAGGCTCCACCGCACCCGCCGCAGACTCCACCGCACCCGCCGCAGACTCCACCGCACCCGCCGCAGACTCCACCGCACCCGCCGGAGAACCCCCGGGCGGCGCCGTGATCACGATGGTGTCCGGGCCGGCCGGGGCCACCCCCGCCGCGTCCAGTGCCGCCTTGACCCGAGAAAAGCAGGCGGAAAAGCAAAACGCGCTCCGGGATATTCCGTTCACCGGAGCGGAGCTGGAGGAGCGTCGCGGTGGTGGGCCAGGGCCGAGTGCAACGGGTCAGCCCCGCCACCGTGCCGTACGGGCGTGGCGCAATCCCGCAGCCCCCATCAGTGCGCCAGCGCCCCATTTGCGCGGAGGATCCGGCCTTCGCGGAGGATCCGGGCGGCGGATATCATTTACCAACCGGTGTTGCGACGACCCGTTGAGTCCGGGGGCAGCTATGGTTGCCCAATTCTTCCGTATAAGCCAGATCTTCCGCGTAAATCAGGAATAGGTCGTATGTACGTGCGAAAAATGGGCCGCGTGAGGCATGTGTGCTTGATGAGGGGCGCGGGGCCCGGAACGGACCCGGCACCAGGCGGACCCCGGCACCAGGCGGACCCCGGCACCAGGCGGACCCCGGCACCAGGCGGACCCCGGCACCAGGCGGACCCGGCACAAGGCGGGCGATGACCGCTGAGTACCCGAAGCGCGCTACTCCACCGTCAACCCGCTGTAACGCGCCGCGAACGCGAGCGTGTCCCCGGCCAGCTCGGCCGTCCGGCTCACCGCCCGCGCCCCGTGTCCCACCTGGTCCTCGGCACGCAGCAGCACCGGACGCCCCGCAGCAGACGTAGCGTACTGTAGCGCCGCGCACATCTTGTACGCGTGCACCGGGTCGACCCGGGTGTCGTTGGTGAACACGGTGAACAGCACCGCCGGGTAGGCCGCCCCGGGCACCACATGATGGTACGGCGAATACGACAGCAGCCACCCGAACTGCGAAGCGTCCGCCGCCGTGCCGTACTCGACGTTCCACGTCTGCCCCAGCCCGAACCGTTCGTACCGCACCATGTCCAGCAACGGCGCGGAGCAGATCACCGCGGCGTACAGCGACGGCTGCTGTACCAAAGAAGCGCCGACCAGGAGCCCGCCGTTCGACCCGCCCGAGATGGCCAGCTGCCCCGACGTCGTCCACCTGTCGCGGATCAGGGTCTCGGCCGCACAGCGGAAGTCGTCGAACACGTTCTGCTTGCGGTCCAGCATCCCGGCCCGGTGCCATTCCTCGCCCTCCTCGCTGCCGCCGCGCAGGTTGGCCACCGCGTACACGCCGCCTGCCTCCACCCAGGCCAGCGCGGACGGCGAGTACGCGGGCGTAAGGCTGATGTCGAACCCGCCGTACCCGGTCAGCAGCGCCGGCCGGGGCTCGCCAGAAGCCGACGAGGCCGCACCGAGAACCAGCATCCGCACCGGCGTCCCGTCCAGGGACCGATACGTCACCTGCCGTGCCGTCACCGCCGGCACCGAGACCGAACCCGGCCCCGTCGCCCATATCCCAGCCGAGGAGTCCCGGGCGTCGAACCGCAGCACCAGCGGCGGTGTCGTGTAGTCCGTGTACCCGAACCACGCCTCGTGCCCGCCCTCGGGCCGCTCGCTGAGCCCGCCCGCGGTGCCCAGCCCCGGCAGCGCGACGCTGCCCACCAGCTCACCCGAGGCCAGGTCATGCACGGTGATCTCGCTCAGTGCGTGCCGGGTCCAGGACACGACCAGGACCGGCCGCGCCAGCGCGGAACCGTCCAGGATGGCGTACCCGCGCAGCACCGCCTCGGGATCCTCGGCGATCAGCTCCCGCCAGCCCGCCGGGTCGGCCAGGTCGCCGGAAACCGGATCGGCCACCGCGATCCGGCCCCGGGGGGCGCCAAGGTCGGTGAACAGGTACAAGACCCCGTCCCGCCCCACCCGCAACGAGGTCTGTGCGTCCACCCCCTCCTGCACCACCCGCAACTCGGGTGTGGTGACGTCAGACGACGACAGGTCGGCCAGCCAAAGGTCGTTGCGCGGCGCCGTGCCCCGGGACGCGGAGATGGCCAGCCAGCGCCCGTCCCGGCTGACCGAGGCGTAGTAGTAGTCCGTCTTGTCCCGGCCCGTACCGAAGATGAGCACGTCCTCGTCCGCATCCGTGCCGACCTGGTGCAGGTAGACCCGCCGGTGGTACTGGCTCTCGCCCTCCGGGACCGAATCGGCCGGCAGCCGCCGCGTGTAGTAGAACGCCTTCCCGCCCGGCAGCCAGGCCACGTTCGAGTAGCGGCACCGGTCGATCGGGCCGTCCACCACCGAACCGCTTCTGACGTCCAGCACCCTCAGCAGGGATTCCTCGTTGCCGCCCTCGGACAGCTGGTAGGCGAGCAGCCGCCCCTCCTTGTCCGGCTGCCAGGCGTCCAGGGTGGTCAGCCCCGACGGGTCGATGGCCATCGGGTCGACGAGCACCTCGGCCGGGACCCCGGAACCATCCGAGGTATACAGCACGGCGTGCTCCTGCCCGGGGTCCCGCCTGGTGAAGAACGACCTCTCCCCGCGCCAGGCCGGCGTCCCCACGAAGCCGACGTCCAGCAACTCGGCCACCCGCGCGGCCAGCCGGTCCCGCCCGGGCCACGTTTCCCGCTGCGCGGCGAACAACCCGGCCTGCGCCGCCAGCCAGTCTGCCCGTTCGGCGCTGCCGGCGTCCTCCATCCAGCGGTAGGGGTCGCTGACCTGGTGCCCGAAGATTTCCTCGGTCAGGTCCTGCCGCCGTGCCCCCGGATACTCGAACTCGCGTGTCCCGCTCATGCTCGCACTTTAAGGCCCGGCCGGCCTTGTACGCTTATGAGGTGGCAGAAGCGCGTACCAGGCGACACACTGGGAGCATGGGCTTCTGCTAGACGGCGCCAGCGGGAGGTGCGGTGCGAAGAGTGCTGCTGCTCAACGTGACGTATGAACCGCTGACCACCGTCGGCCTCCGCCGCGCCGTGTGCCTGGTGCTGGGCGGCAAGGCCGAGGTTGTCCACGACGACGTCGACGGGGCGCTCCTGCACGCGGCGTCCGTGGTGCTGGCGACGCCGTCGGTGATCAGGCTCAGCCGCTACATCCGGGTGCCGTACCGCAACCGGGTGCCGCTGACCCGGGCCGCGCTGATGCGCCGGGATAACTACCGCTGCGCCTACTGCGGCCGCCGCGCGGAAACCATCGACCACGTGGTGCCCCGCAGCCGCGGCGGCCAGCACGTCTGGGAGAACTGCGTCGCATCCTGCACCATCTGCAACCACCGCAAGGCCGACCGTCTGCTCTCCGAACTCGGCTGGACACTGGCGGTGCCGCCAGTGGTACCACGTGGCGCCCACTGGAGACTGGTGGGCGCTCAGCACGACGGCGACCCCCAGTGGGCCGCTTATTTGCGTGAGCCCAGTGCCGCCTTAAGACCAAGCGCCGCCCTATCGCCGCGCCCCGCCGCACCGCCCGCCCCCGCCGCCCTCCGTTGCGGCCTTTTTTATTTGAGCCGAACGGAACGTGGTCTCAGTTTTCCCGCCCCTCTGTCTTCCCGCTCGTTCTGTTTTCCCGCTTGCTCTGTCTTCCCGCTCGCCTCCGGCGTGCTTTTCAGGCGCTCTCTTCCCTCCTCGCTCGTTCGTCGCTCGTCAGTCCAGACAGCGCCGCGCGCCTTTGGCTCGCGAGGGGCTCCTCCGCGCCGGCGCCCTTGCTCGCGGGGGACGCCCCGTCGCTCCTGCTCCCATCAGCTGCCCCGAACTCCCGGAACTCCCGCTGGGTCAGCCCGCCCAGGATGGCCGCCGCCACGACGGCGCCCGCCACCGGGAAGAACAGCGACGGCCCGATGTGCCGGACCAGCACCCCAGAGATCGCCACCGACAGCGGGAAGCTGCCGAACGCGCACAGCATCAGCGCGCCCATCACCCGGCCGAGCAGCGCCGGAGGCGTCTGCTTCTGCAGCACGGTGAGGAAGGTGACGTTGCCCAGCCCGTTGGTGGCGCCCGTGACGAACAGGGCCGCCGCGGCGCCGGCCTCTCCGCCCAGGTACGGGGTCACGGCGAGCGCCGTCGCGGAGATCAGGAACGCCATCGACGCGAAGATGGCTGGCCTGCGCAGCCCGCCCGTGCGGGCCGCGGCCAGCGTGCCGAGCACGCTCCCGACCGCGAAGCAGGCCAGCAGCGCCCCGTAGCCGGCCGCCCCGAACCGTACGTGCGCCAGCGACGGCAGCGCTATGCCGTCGGCCCCGCCGCCGACCAGGTTCGCCGCCACGACCACCACCAGGATGACCTGCAGCGCCCGCGACCTCTTCAGCAGCGCCAGCACCCCGTGGTCCCCGCCGCCTGCCGTCCCGCCCGCATCCGCGTCCGCCGTATCCTGCGCCTCGGTAACTCCAGTGGCCACAGACCCAGCCGCTGGCCTTCGCGGGATCAGTGCCAGCGTGGCCGCCGACACCGCGAACGACGCGGCGTCGATGGCGAAGGCCCAGGTTGACGCGCGGGTGGCGGCGACCAGCGCGCCGCCGAGCGCCGGGCCGACCAGCGACCCGGCCTGCACGGCCGCGGTGGATATCGCGTTGCCCGCCGCGAGCCGCTCCCCGTCCAGCAGCGAGGGCATGATCGCGAACGACGCCGGGATGAACAGCCCCTCGCCCGCGCCGATGAACGCGGCGATGGGCCCGAGGGCGGCCAGCGAGGTGGTGTGCCGGGCCGCGAGCACGGCCAGCGCCGCCACCAGCACGCACCGCGCGGCGTCGGCCGCGAGCATGACCGTGCGCGGCCCGACCTTGTCGGCCAGCACCCCGCCCACCGGGATCAGCACCGTACGCGGCACCCCATAGCAGGCCAGCACGGTGCCCAGCAGGACCGCCCCGCCCCCGTTCGACAGCACGAGCCAGGGGAGGGCCACCGCGTAGCAGTAGTCGCCGATCGTCGACGTGAATTGCCCCCCGGCCAGCAGCCGGAAGCTCCGCACCCCCAGCGGCCCGGACCTCAGCGACTCCAGGCGGCTCATTGTGCCTCCTCCGGCCGGAACCAGGGGAACATGTCGAGCATGATCCGCACCGGCAGCGCCCCAGGCGACCGCTCGGCCTCGTCCAGCCGTATGTAAGGGGTCAGGACGTCCAGCAACTTCGCGCGCAGCTCGTCCAGCTCCTCCGGCGTCACGTGCGCGACGCTGAACACCTCACCGGACGCGGCCTGCCAGGCGGCCGGGTACTCCGACTTGCGGTCCAGGTAGCGGACGCGGACCTCCTCCGCCGAAGCCCGTATGTTCTCCACCAGCAGTCGGCTGGCCACCCGGCCGGCGGCCGGGGTATCCGGACGGTCCTCCATCGTGAAAGCCAGCAGCCGCGCCCGCCACGGCCGCTCCCGCCCGTCCGCCGTGGCCGCCCGGTCCTCTTCGATGAACCCGTACCGGGCCAGCGTCCGCAGGTGGTAGCTGCACGCCGAGGGGGAGAGCCCCGCCACCTCCGCGCACTCGGTCGCCGTGACCGCGCCGCGCAGCCCGATGTGCATCCAGATCGCGATCCGCGCCGGATGCGCCAGCGCCCGCATCATCTTCGGATCGGTGAGCTCGACCGGATTCCCCGGCATCCCCACCGCAGCTTCCTCCGTCATACGTGAAAGATTACTTTCGAAATGAATGTTTCACAATATGTCCGGGGTACGATTCAGGGGGAGGAACGAAGGGGTCGAGCCGATGCGGCGGGAAATCTTCACCCAGGACCATGACGGGTTCCGGGACATGGTGCGGGCCTTCATCACGAAGGAGATCACGCCCTATCACGAGCAGTGGGAACGGGACGGAGTCGTGTCCCGGGACGTGTGGCTGGCGGCCGGCCGGGCCGGCCTGCTCGGCATCCACATCGACGAGAAGTACGGCGGTGGCGGCGACCCCGACTACCGGTACTACGTGATCCTGAACGAGGAACTCGCCAGAGCCGGCGCCACCGGGCCGATGTTCCAGCTGCACAACGACATGATCGGCCCGTACCTGGACCGGCTGTGCACGCCGGAACAGCGGGAACGGTGGCTCCCCGGCTACTGCTCGGGGGAGATCATCGCGGCGATCGCCATGACCGAGCCCGGGGCGGGCAGCGATCTGCAGGGAATCCGGAGCACCGCCGCCCGCGATGGCGACCACTACGTGCTGAACGGGCAGAAGACGTTCATCTCCAACGGGCAGCTCTGCGACATCGTGATCGTGGTGGCCCGCACAGATCCGGCTGCCGGGCACCGCGGGATCAGCCTGCTCGTGGTCGAGCGCGAGATGGCGGGCTTCGCCCGCGGCGCGAACCTCGACAAGCTCGGCATGCACGCGCAGGACACCTCGGAGCTGTTCTTCACCGACGTCCGGGTGCCGGCCGCGAACCTGCTCGGCGAGGAGGGCGGCGGCTTCGCCGCTCTGATGCGGAATCTGCCTCGCGAGCGCGTCACGATCGGCGTCACCGCGCTGGCCATCGCCGAACAGGCCTTGGCTGACACCCTGGCGTACTGCAAGGAGCGCACCGCGTTCGGCCAGCCGATCGGCAGGTTCCAGCACAGCAAGTTCGTGCTGGCCGAGATGGCCACCGAGATCGCGGTGGCGCGCGAGTTCACCGACCGCGCCATCATGGAGCACTGCGCGGACCGGCTGAGCACCGACGAGGCGTCCATGGTCAAGTGGTGGAACACCGAGCTGTGCAACCGCGTCACCGACCGGTGCGTGCAGCTGCACGGCGGCTACGGCTACATGCGCGAGTACCCGGTCGGCCGTGCCTGGGCCGACAGCCGCGTGATGTCCATCTTCGGCGGCACCACCGAGATCCAGAAGGAAATCATCGCCCGCGGCCTCGGCCTGTAGCCTGACCAGGACTTCTACGAAGACCGTGCTGCCGACGCCACGCCGGACGGGGTGATCTGCGCGCATATGCCGGCTGTCGGGGTCTATTCTTCCCATGCGGAGGTCGCCAGCGTCCTGGGCTGGCCGGCGCATCGCGAGCGGCCGCTGGGCCTGACT
>Ga0208324_1000178_pt1 | contig 34007 bp, 34 predicted proteins | sample Sb_taG_2_FD_187707 | JGI IMG/M metagenome (GOLD analysis project Ga0208324, IMG submission 187707) | Peat soil microbial communities from Weissenstadt, Germany - Sb_50d_5_LS metaG (SPAdes) (version 2) | ecosystem: Environmental > Terrestrial > Soil > Wetlands > Peat | place: Germany... | reverse complement strand
ACGGTGCCTGGCCGACTGGGGCGGGGGCGTCAGCTGGGGCGGGGGGATCAGCTGGGGCGGGGGGGCCAGCTGGGGCGGGGGGCCCAGCCGGGACCGCGGCGGCGGCGGTCTGGTTTCGGGTCGTGTCGTCATCCCCGGCAGCATCGTCCGCGTGATCCGGTTTGGCCGCTCTGGCCGGCTGGTCCGCTCGATCGGCCGGGGACGGCTGAGACGCTGCGGACGGCTGAGGCCCTCTGGATTGCTGGGATTCTTGAGACGGGGACGGCTGGGGTTGCTGAGGCGTGGGCTGCTGGGGCGACCCCGCGGGTCCGGATGGCGGCCTCGGGGGCCCGGCGGGCAAACCCGAGGACCCGGAAGGCACTCCCGCGGTGCCGGCCGACGGCATATCGGGGCCGGGGTCGGACGCTTCCGGTCTACCGAGGGCAGGCATCACGAGGGTGTCATCCCCGTTCCGCCACTGGCCCTCACCACCGCCCGGAGCATCACCGGTTACATGGCTGACGCCAGGGTGATCAAAGTCGGCAGCCGCAACCGCGCCTGCGCCGGGCTCGCCATGACGGCCGGCTTCAGACGCCGCGGACGCCGCTACGCCCTGACCTTCCATTGTTCCAACGGCCTCCTCAAACCCCTGGGAACCCCGCGCTCCTCCGGGGGACTGGTTCTGCCGGATTTCCGGCAGTCGCCTAGCACGCGGAGTTTATCCCCTTCAGCAGGCGGTTACATTGCCGATCAGCTCTGTTATCTCCGCCGCGACACCCACCACGTCACCGACCACGATAATCGCGGGCGGCCGGATGCCCTCTCGTGTCACCATGCCTTCCACTTGTCCCAGTGTTGAGTTAATTGTGCGCTGAGTCGGCATCGTCCCGTCTGCGATTACAGAAACGGGGGTATCCGGACTGCGTCCGTGCTGGATCAGTTCGGCCGCCACCGCGCCGATCCGCTGCACGGCCATCAGCAGGACCAGGGTCCCCGGGCTGCCGCCGAGCAGTACCCAGTCCACCGTAGACCGATCGTCGCCCGGCGGGACGTGAACCGACACAACATGGAACTCCTGCGCCACGCCCCGGTGGGTAACCGGCACCCATGCGCCGGTGGGCACGCCCACCGCGCTGGTCACACCCGGCACCACGGTGACCGGCACGCCAGCCCGCAGGCAGGCCAGGACCTCCTCGGCGCCCCGGCCGAAGACGAACGGGTCACCGCCCTTGAGCCTAGCGACGAACCGGCCTGACCGGGCCCGATCGATGAGCGTGGCGTTGATCTGCTCCTGGGCCATGGAGCGACCGTAGGGGATCTTGCTGACGTCGATGACCTCGACGTCCGCGGGCAGTTCGTGGAGCAGTGAGCGAGGTGCCAGCCGGTCGGCCAGCACCACGTCGGCCTCGGCGAGCAGTTGCCGCCCGCGGACGGTGATCAGCCCGGGATCGCCCGGGCCGCCGCCGATGATCGCCACCCCGGCGCGGCGCCCGCGGCCATGCCGGGCGCTGAGCTGGCCGGTGCGGATCCCCGCGATGATCGCATCCCTGATCGCCGCGCTGTGCCGCGGATCGCCGCTGAGCACGCCGACCTGGACAGCGCTACCGGGGATAGCGCCGCCGGGGACAGCGCCGCCGGGGACAGCGCTACCGGGGACAACGTTGGCACGGACGTCTTCGGCCCGGCCCGTGGCCGGCGTCCACGCGGCCGAGGCCTGCGCGTCGTCGGCCCGGACGTACCAGGTGCGCTGCCGTTCGGCGGCGGCCGCGACGGCCGCGTTCACTTCGGGGTCGTCCGTACAGGCGCAGACCAGCCAGGCGCCCGCGCAGTCGCCGTCGGCGTAGCCGCGCGGCTCCCACCGGATCCGGCCCGCCGCGGCCAGGTCCTCCAGGGACGCCGTTACCGAGGGCGACACCAGGACGATGTCGGCACCCGCGTCGAGCAGCGCCGGGATCCGGCGGGCGGCGACCGCTCCCCCGCCGACGACGACCACGCGGCGATCTCGCAGCCGGAGTCCCAGCAGGTACGGGTCCATGGCTCCTCGGTCGCTTCGGTCGGCACAGCAACATTTGATCAACGTGGCGGGCGGCCTTACTGTCGCGATCTCATTCTCATGCATGGCACGGGCTCGCGAGTCGGTGAGGCCTGTGGACGCCGTGGTGTATGAGAGCGTTTGGTACTCCCATTCTGGGACTCCGGGGCATCAGGTGGCCGAACGGGCTGACTTGGCGCGGGTTATCCCCGGGTTATCCCGCCCGCAACGCCGTCGCCGCGCTGCACCGACGAGTTCCGGGGCCCGGGTGGCCCAACATCAAGCACAAATTCCTCACCAGTCTAATTTTTCGCACACAGTCACTAGAAATGGATGATTAACGCGGAAGATATGGCTTATACGGAGGATTTAGGCAACTATAGCTGCCCCCGGCGCCGCTGAAGCCGAATCCTCCGTGCAATTGGGGTGCAGGAGTTTCAATGGTGCTGGCGGGGCGCGGCGGCGGGGAGCATGAGCCTGGCGGGGCCCGGCGCACGACCGGAAGGCTCCTGAAGGCGGGGCAGGAAGGCGGCGGGGGGAGACGGCGGGAAGTAAACGGCGAGAAGTAAGGAGCGCGGAACGGGCGGGGTTAGAGTTTCTCGGCTACGCCCGCGGAGTCGAAGGTGGCGACGTCTCGCAACGCGCGGGCCGCGCTCTGCACCAGGGGCAGGGCGAGCAGGGCGCCGGTGCCCTCGCCGAGTCGCAGGCCCAGGTCCACGAGCGGGCTCAGTCCGAGGTGGGAAAGGGCGATCGCGTGCCCGGGCTCGACGCTGCGGTGGCCCGCGAAGCAGGCGGCAGTCACGGCGGGGGCCAGGGCCGCGGCGGCGAGCGCGGCGGCGCCGCAGATGACCCCGTCCAGGATCACCGGGACGCGCAGCGCGGCGGCGCCCAGGATGAACCCGGCCAGGGCGGCGTGCTCGAAGCCGCCGAAGGCCGCCAGGACGCCTACCGGGTCGGCCGGGTGGACTGGGCCGGTCAGGCCGGCCGGGCCGGCCGGGTGGGCTGGGCCGGCCGGGTGGGCTGGGCCGGTCAGGCTGGCTGGGCCGGTCAGGCTGGCTGGGCCGGTCAGGCTGGCTGGGCCGGTCAGCACGGGCACTACGGGCACTACGGGCACCACGGGCACTACGGGCACCACGAGACGGTGCCGGGCCAGGCCCCGGCAGACGACGTCGACCTTCCGCGCGTAGGTGGCGGCGTCGATCCCGGTGCCGCGGCCGGTCGCCGCGGCCGGGTCGGCACCGGTGAAGGCGCAGATCAGCGCGGCCGACGCGGTGGTGTTCGCGATGCCCATGTCGCCGGTGACCAGGCAGCGGTTGCCGGCGGCGACCAGGTCGCGAGCGATCTCGAGGCCCACCGTCAGCGCGGCGGTCGCCTGCTCGCGGGTCATCGCGGGACCTTCGGTGAAGTCAGCGGTGCCCGGCGCGATCTTGCGGGGCAGCAGCCCGGGGACCGGGTCGAGCGGGGCGGCCACCCCCACGTCGACGACCGTGACCTCCGCGCCGGCCTGGGCCGCGAACGCGTTGACCACCGCCCCGCCGGCCAGGAAGTTGGCCACCATCTGGGCCGTCACCTCCTGCGGCCAGGGGCTGACGCCCTGGGCGTGGACGCCGTGGTCGGCGGCGAAGATCGCCACGCAGGCCGGCTCGGGCAGCGGCGGGGGACAACTGCCCGCCAGGCCCGCCAGCCGCACCGACACCTCTTCGAGCACGCCGAGCGAGCCGCGCGGCTTGGTCATCCGGTCCTGCCGCTCCCGCGCGGCGGTCATCGCCGCGGCGTCCGGCGGGGCGATGGCGGCGATCACGTCGGCGAGCGGGTCCACTGGTTCCTCCCCTGGCAGTCCGCGGCGGCCGAACTCCTCGGCGTGCACCGCCCACGACACCGGCCGGCGGCGCGCCCAGCCGGCCGTGGCGAGCTCCGGTTCGGGCGCGAAGCCGGTCACGTAACCCAGGCAAAGATAGGCGATCACCTGGATATGCTCGGGCAGCCCGAGCGCAGCGGCGAGTTCGCGCTCGTCGAAGAAGCTCACCCAGCCGACGCCGAGGCCTTCGGCCCGGGCGGCCAGCCACAGGTTGGCCACCGCGAGCACGCTGGAGAAATCCGCGGTCTGAGGCTGGGCGTGGCGGCCGAGCGTGTGCCGGCCGCCGCGGGTGCGGTCACAGGTGACCACGATGTTGACCGGGGTGTCCAGGATCGACTCGATCTTCAGCCGGTCGAACGCGCGGGCCCGCGCGCCCGGCAGGTCCGCGGCGAATTCGTCGCGGTGCCTGCGGGCCAGGGCAGCCACCTGCTCCCGCCGGGCCCGGTCGGTGATCACGATGAAGTCCCACGGCTGGGAGAACCCCACCGACGGCGCCTGGTGGGCGGCCGTGAGCAGCCGCCCGAGTACGTCGGCGGGCACCGGATCGGGCCGGAAGCCCTGCCGGACGTCCCGGCGCTCCGCGATCACCCGGTATACAGCCTCCCGCTGCTCGTCCGGGTACCGGTGTCCGTCAGGCATGGGGTTCCTCCTGGGATTCCTGGGCTATCCGGAGCAGCGCCTCGAACGCCGCGACCGCTACCGCGGGGCCGCCCTTCTCCGAGAGGTTGCTCAGCGACGGCAGGCCGCTGCGGCGCAGCGCGTCCTTGGCCTCGGCCGCTCCGACGAACCCGACCGGCACGCCGACGACCAGGGCGGGCTCGACCTCCCGGGCCAGGATCTCGAACAATGCGGCCGGAGCGCTGCCCACCAGCCAGACCGCGCCGGGCCCGGCCTCGCTGAACGCCAGCCTGACCGCGGCCGCGCTCGCGCTGATGCTGGCCGTACGCGCCAGCCGGGTGGCCAGCGAATCGCTCGCCTTGCAGATCACCGGGTACCCGGCGATGCCTGATGCGACCGTGGGCGCGTCGGCCACCAGGCGGGCACCGCGCCGCACCGCGTCAAGCCCGGCGGCCAGCGCGGGCTCGACGCAGACCAGGTCGGTGGCGTAGTCAAAGTCGGCGGTGGCGTGGATGACGTGCTCGGTCACTGCCCGGCTGAGCGGGGGCAGCCGGCTCAGGTCGAGCCGGGACCGCAGGATGCGGTACGACTCGGCCAGGGCGGGGTCCGGGCCGCGGCCAGGACCGGAGCCAGGACCGGAGCCGGGGCCGGGGCCGCGGCCAGGACCGGAGCCGGGGCCGGGGCCGGGGCCGGGGCCAAGGTCTGCGGGCGTCACATCACCATCTCTATATCGCGTGGGCCGAGCGAACCGCCAGAGGCGGGTAAACTGACGCGGGTTCGGACGGGCCCAGGGTTCCTGGATCCGAGTCTCCTCCCGAGCCGCACGTTTGCCAGTCATTCACCAGCAAACTCTCAGCGGCTCCGGGTAGCGTGAGCGAACGGAACCCGGACGAACCGGACGGCAGATCACGCCGTCTGCGGACAGCCGGGCATGACGCCCGGGCTGCACGCATATTGGCGCGCGGCCTGGCGCGCACGAAAACATGACATTTTATTCACATGCTGAACGGAGCACGCATGGCTGATCGTTCCCGCGTCCTGGTGACCGGCGGCGCCGGCTTCATCGGCCGCAGAGTGGTCCGCGCTCTGCTGGCCGAGGGGCACGAGGTGACCGTGGCCGATCTCCGGACGTTCCCGGACCCGGCGATTCGTCCGGCGATCCGGGAGGTCGCCGGGGACCTGTGCGACCCCGGCGTGCCCGAGGAGGCCGTGCGGCGGGATACCGACGTCATCATCCATCTTGCCGCCGTCACCTCGGTGCTCGCCTCGGTGGAGAATCCGGCCGGCACATACCGCGTCAACGTGGACGTCACCGCCCGCCTGCTCGAACTGGCCCGCCAGAACGAGGTGGGAACCTTCCTGTTCGCCTCCACGAACGCGGTCACCGGCAACGTCGGCAGCGCCATGATCTCCGAGCAGACCGTGCTGCGCCCGCTCACCCCGTACGGCGCGGCCAAGGCGGCGGCGGAGATGCTGATCGGCAGCTACGCCAACTGCTACGGCATCACCGGCGCGGCGCTGCGGTTCTCCAACGTCTACGGCCCGGGGATGGCCCAGAAGGACAGCTTCATCGCCAGGCTGATGCGCGCGGCCCGCGACGGCGCAGGCGTCCAGGTCCGCGGAGACGGCACCATGCTCCGCGACGTCGTGCACGTGGACGACGTCGTCCAGGGCCTCCTGCTCGCCTGGCGGGCCCAGCACACGGGCCCGCTGATCCTCGGTTCTGGCCAGATCGTCTCGGTGAACGAGATGGTGGCGACGGCCCGCCGGGTCACCGGCGCCCCGATCCCCGCCGGGCACATACCCGTCCCCCGGGGCGAGATGCCGGCCGTCGTGGTCGACATCTCAGCGGCGAAAGCGCTCGGCTATCAGCCCGTTTATGACCTCGAATCCGGCATGGCCACGGTCTGGCCGGAATTCGACCCCGAGCACCGGGACGACCTGGAGAGCCCCGCGGCGGTGGTCCGGGCATGATCTACGGCAACCCCCGGGACCAGGCCGTCGACGACGCTGCGGAGGCGGAGTTCACTCAGGGCTACGGCGAGCGTGCCACCGGCCTGTCCCCGGTGGCGATCGTGATCGCGGCCTACAACGAGGCGGGTGCCATCGGCTCGGTGATCGAGGCGCTGCCCGCCGAGGTATGCGGCCTGGCCACGGCGGTCATCGTAGTCGCTGACGGCTGCGCCGACGACACCGTCAAGGAGGCCACGACGGCCGGGGCGATGGTCTGCGACGTGCCGGTCAACCGGGGCCAGGGCGCCGCGCTGCGGCTCGGCTACCGGCTGGCCCGGCACGGCGGAGCGGCCTACATCGTGACCACCGACGCCGACGGCCAGTACAACCCGGCGGAGATCGGGCGGGTGCTGGCCCCCGTGGTGGCCGGCGAGGCGGACTTCGTCACCGGATCCCGGCGGCTGGGCAGCCAGGAGACCAAGGATCTCATCCGCAAGTCCGGCGTGCGGTTCTTCGCCGGCACCCTCAGCCTGCTCACCGGGCAGCGGATCAGTGACACGACGTTCGGTCTGCGGGCCATGCGGGCCGAGGTGACCGGCGCCGTCCGGCTGGAACAGCCGCAGTACCAGGCGTCCGAGCTGCTGATCGGGGTCATCACCCACGGCTACAAGGTGGCCGAGGTGCCCGCCACCATCCACCGGCGCCGGATCGGAGAGAGCAAGAAGGGCCAGAACCCGCTCTACGGGCTGCACCTGCCGGGCGTGAACAACTTCTTCTACGGGCTGCGCTTCGCCCGCGTCATCTACGGCACCTGGTGGCGCGAGCGTCAGCGCGCCCGGCGGATGTCCTCCGGCGGGCCGGACGGGTCCTCGTCGTCCGGGACGGCCCGCATCGGGCCGGTGGATTCCGCGGCGACGACGAACGGCTCAGGCCCGGAGTCGGCCGAAGCGACTGCCTCCTCGACCCGGCTCGGCGGCTCGGGCGCGCGGGCGAAGAGGACGTAGTGGAAGAACACGAACCGCACCAGGAACGTGAAGAGGTTGGCCACGCCGTACACCGCGGCGAGGTACAGCGCGCGTTCCGTCCCGTGCAGGTCCCACCGGGTCGCCATGTGGTAGCCGAGGTACTTGTCCGCCAGCTCGAGGACGACGATGACCATCGCCGAGACCACGCAGAACGGCACCGTCTCCCTGAGCAGGTTGGGGCGTCCCTTCCGCTCCCACGCCCACCTGCTGAGCACGTAGCTGACCACGACGCCGGAGAACCAGCCCACCAGCGTGGCCTTGGTGGAGGACAGCCCGAGCGGCGCGGCGCAGATCACGTAGACGATCTCGCTGGTCGCGAACGCCGCGATGGCCGCGACCGCGAAGCGGCCGAAGCGGATGCCGAGGGTGGAGTGCGCCTTGCGCCACACCCTGGCCGCGGGCCGATTGGATGTCAGAGCCATGTATGTCCTAGGTTAGCTAGCCGACCAACACACAAGGAGCAGGTATACAGTACGGAAACCGCAGGCCGGGAGAAGCTACCCTGGCAGAGCCGCCCGATGCGGCCGACAGGAGCGTGATTTCAGCATCCGCACTCAAAGCACGTTACCGCCCCGTGCGGCGTCCCGCACAACGGCACAGAAACTCTCAGCAATCTGACCGAAGGAACTTCTAGGAGCCAGAGCATGAAAATCTTGGTGTTGGGGGGGGACGGGTACCTTGGGTGGCCCACTGCGCTGCACCTCTCGGAGGCGGGGCACGAAGTGGCTGTCGCCGACAACTTCGTCCGCAGGCACTACGACAACGAGCTCGGCGTCGAATCGCTGGTGCCGATCGAGCCGCTGCAGACCCGCATCGCGGTATGGCAGGAGCTGACCGGCAAGAAGATCGGGATGTACGTCGGCGACCTGACCGACGCGATCTTCACGTACCACATCATCAGGGACTTCGAGCCCGAGGCCGTGGTGCACTTCGCCGAGCAGCGGGCGGCTCCGTACTCCATGATCGACCGGTGGCACGCGGTGTACACCCAGCAGAACAACGTGGTCGGCAACCTCAACCTGCTGTTCGCGATCGCCGAGACCAACCCGGACATCCACCTGGTCAAGCTCGGCACGATGGGCGAGTACGGCACGCCGAACATCGACATCGAGGAGGGCTGGCTGGACCTGGAGCACAACGGCCGGACCGACCGGGTGCTGTTCCCCAAGCGGCCCGGCTCGTTCTACCACCTGTCCAAGGTGCACGACAGCCACAACATCGAGTTCGCCTGCCGGATCTGGGACCTGCGGGCCACCGACCTGAACCAGGGCGTGGTCTACGGCCAGCGGACCGCGCAAACCGCGCTGGATGAGCGGCTGGCCACGCGGTTCGACTACGACGCGGTGTTCGGCACGGTGCTGAACCGCTTCACCATCCAGGCGGTCATCGGCCACGCGCTGACCGTGTACGGCGAGGGCGGCCAGACCCGCGGCATCATCGACATCCGGGACACGGTCCGCTGCATCCAGCTGGCCTGCGAGAACCCGGCCAACCGGGGCGAGTTCCGGGTGTTCAACCAGATGACCGAGTCCATGTCGGTCAAGGACATCGCCGAGACCGTGGCCCGGGCCTACCCCGGTGACGTCACCATCGAGAACCTGGACAATCCCCGGGTCGAACTGCCCGAGCACTACTACAACGTCAAGCACACCAAGCTGGTCGAGCTCGGCCTTGAGCCGCACCTGCTGTCGGACACGCTGATCGAGTCGCTGTTCGACATCACCAAGCAGTACGCCCACCGGGTCCGCCTGGACGCGCTGCGGCCCACGGTGAAGTGGCGCTCCCCCACCGCTAGCTGAGGTCCTGGTCCGGTAAGGACGCACCACGGCCCGTTCGGTACATTGATCTTTTAATGCCGAACGGGCCGTGGTGCGTGCATGGGGACCTGTATCTGTGCGACCTGTGGTAACCATTTCCCCGACCCGTGCCCCGGCGTATGCACGGTGTGCGCCGACGAGCGGCAGTGGCTGCCGCCGGGCGGCCAGCGGTGGACCACGCTGGCCGAGTTGGCCGCGGCCGGGCACCGGTCCGACATCAGGGCCGTCGAGCCGGGGCTGACCGGGATCGGCGCGGACCCGCCGGTCGCGATCGGGCAGCGGTCGCTGCTGGTGGCCACGGCCGAGGGCAACGTGCTGTGGGACCCGTCCGGGTTCATCGACGACGGGGCGGTGGCCGCGGTCCGCTCTTTGGGGGGCTTGCGGTTCGTCACGGCGAGCCACCCGCACTTCTACGGCGCGATCGCGGAGTGGGCCCGCGAGTTCGGGGCGGAGATCCTGGTCCCGGTGGACGACGTGCACTGGCTGCGCGCCGGCCCGGAGTCGCGCGTGCGGCTGTGGTCGGGGGTTTTGGAGGTGCTGCCCTCGGTCACGCTGATCCAGTGCGGGGGGCACTTCCCCGGCAGTGCCGTGCTCCACTGGGCGGCCGGGGCTTCCGGCCGGGGCGTGCTGTTGTCCGGGGACACGATCTTCGTGACGCCGGGCGAGGACCGCGTGACGTTCGTCTGGTCGGCGCCGAACCGGCTGCCGCTGTCCGCGGAGGCGGTCCGGGGCGTGGTCTCGGCGGTGGAGCCGTACCAGTTCGACCGGATCTACGGCGGCTGGTGGGCCCCGGTGCTGCGGTCCGGCGCGTGGGAGACGGTCCGGCGGTCCGCGCTGCGCTACATCGAGCACCTGAATGGCACCGCCTAGCCATTTACGGGTAATAGCTTGCCCCCGGTGTCACAGCAGCCCCATTGGTAACGCGTGCTGGCCCGGTCCGGCACCGCCGCCCGCACGCCCCGGGAACTTTGAAACCAGGTGTACGTTTCCGGGCTTCCCGCGTCTCTGTTCAGTAGATGCATCAGCCACCTCTTGCCCCCCTCTGTCATGATGTGCCATTGTGCGGCGCGTCGCTGACCGGGTCGGCGAGATGCCCCGCAGGTACCCGGGCCGGAAGATGTACCAGGGCGGTGGCCCGGAGCATGGGTCGGCGTAGTTTCGTGATTGGAGAGGCAAAGAATGACCATCTTCTATCCTGACGTTTCCTCTTACCAGACTGGTGTCAGTTTCGCGGGCTGCGTCATCGCCGTGGCGAAAGCGACCGAGGGCATCGGCTATACGAACCCCGACTATGCGTCGGCCAAGACACGAGCGGCGGATGCTGGCGCTTATTTCTGCGCGTACCACTTCCTGCACCAAGGCAATGGAGCCGGCCAGGCGTCATATGCCCATGGCGTTGTCGGCAGCGAGGTCCCGCTGATGATCGACTTCGAGCCGGAGTACAACTCCAACGGCACGATTTCCTCAGCACCGCAGGTCTCCGACGCCGTGGACTTCATCAACGAATACCGGGCGCTCGGCGGCAAGACCTACTTGCTGTACCTTCCGCACTGGTACTGGCTGGGCAATCTCGGCCAGGCTTCGCTGGCCTCGCTTGTCGACCTCGGCATGCTGCTCGTCTCGTCCGATTACACCGCCTACAGCGACGCCGGCCCGGGCTGGGCCCCGTATGGCGGAATGACGCCCATCATCTGGCAGTACACCTCGACTGCGACGCTCAATGGAGTCAGTAACGTGGACATGAACGCGTACAAGGGCACGCTGGCCGATTTCCAGGCCCAGGCAGCGGGCGGCGCCGGGGCCGGCCCCAACGTCAACAACGCGCCCAGTTCCGAGCCCACGCTGACCGAGGGCGACACCGGCGCGGAGGTTCAGACGCTGCAGAACCGGCTGAACGTCTGGGGCGCGACCCTGACCGTCGACGGCGACTTCGGCCCGGCCACGCTGGCCGCGGTCCAGGCCTTCCAGACCGAGCAGAAGCTGACGGTCGACGGGATCGTCGGCCCGCAGACCTGGGCGGCGCTCGACGAGAATCCCGGCACGTATCCGGCCCCGACCGGGCTGGCGGTCGGCTCAGTGACCCTGGCCGTCACCTGGGACGCGGTGACCGTCAACGGCCAGGCGGTGGCGGGCTACACGGTCCAGGCGGTCGGCCTGAACGGCGAGGTCTACGCCCACGAGACACCGGCCACCAATTCTGTTGTCCTGTCCAACCTCGTTCCCGGCTGGACCTACAACATCCTGGTCTCGGCCAATGGCGGCGCCGGGACACCGCCTTCCGCTTCGATCAAGGTCACGGTCTAAACCCCCCACGCGCAAGGTCCAGGCGTCGGCGGCGGCTTCCCGGCGCAGTTCGTATACTCCGGCCGCCATGCCCTGGCCGGATGACGCCTCGACCCGCCAGAACTCCAGCTCGGGCTGGCCGGCCTCCTGCGGGCCGGCCTCCTGCGGGCCGGCCTCCTGCGGGCCGGGCTCCTGCGGGCCGGCCTCCTGCGGGCCGGGCTCCTGCGGGCCGGGCTCCTGCGGGCCGGGCTCGGGCTGGCCGGGCCTGGGCCCCATGGGCCCCATGGGCCCCATGGGCTTCGGCGGCCCGCGGTCCTGCCACCACTCCCGGTTGACGACCCAGTGCTCGAGGATCGCGCGGACGGTGTACAGCCGGCCTCGCCACACGAACCGGGCCGGCCGGCCGTCGTCTCGGGCCTGGACATTCACCGGCTCGCCGTAAGCCCTGTTCATGTTGTGCTTCCCTGTCGCCGTGCTCGTCGGGTCGCCCGCAAGCTGGAAGAGCCCAGGCGGGTCGCCGACCTGGCCGCTGCCGCGCGGGAGAAAGACCCGCAGTGCTGTCTGTGGCCGGGACCAGCCCGGTGCCGGCGTCACGATCGAATATAAGTTCAGTCGAACAAAGAAGCAAATCTACGGTTCTAGCTGTCTAGATTTTCCCAGAATGTCTGGTGTAACTTCGCGTATGCAGCCGCGTTCCCGGCGCGCACGGCCCTGCCGCCGAAACCCGGCTCAGCGGCCCACGTCATCTGCGCGAGAGCGTCCGCTTTGGTGGAGTTATCTGCGGGCAAGTTGCCTTTAGGCCCTTATGCCCCTTGTAGGCGGGTCGGGTTGTGGAGTAGCGTTCTGCCTCCGTACCTCAGACGGCGGGGAGTCCGCAGATTCACCCAGGACCGCATCAAAGCGCACGGCCGCGAGAGCCTCGCGGACCGGCCGGGCATGCGGCTTTGTGTGCGGCTGTGCGCTTAACCGGCGGTAGAGGTCAAGGGTGCCCGCGGTGCTCTGGGGGAGCAACCGCCCCCTCACACGCGGGCCAGATCCCCGAGGGGGGGAAGATGATATCCAAGCGAATCGCGCGAATCGCGGGCTGGGCACTGGCTCCGCTGGTGGTGGCCGGCATGGTGATCGCGCAAGCCGGAGTGGCCTCGGCCGCAGCCACGGGTGATGGCGGTCATCACCGCCAGGTCCTGTACGTCTCGCCACACGCCTGGCCGTGGGGCGCCGACCGGTCCTGCGGTTCGGCCAGGTTCCGGACCATCCAGTCCGCCGTCAACGCCGTCCGGCCCGGAGGCACCGTGGTGGTCTGCCCGGGCACCTATCACGAGCAGGTCGTGGTGACCAAGCCTGTGTCCCTGCAGGGCCAGCGAGCGACCATCGACGAAGCCGGCGTCTTCCCCGGACTCGTGGTGCCCCTGCCGCCGCCCACCGGCAGCCAGAGGATCTGGGCCGGCGTGGTGATCTTCAGCTCCGGCGTCCAGTTCAGCGGGTTCACCGTGGAACACGCCAAGGGCGAGGGCATCCTGGCCGCCGGGCTGGACCGCGACATCAGCGGCCTCTCGATCAGCCGCAGCGCCATCGTGCACAACGACCTCGGCTTCGGCTTCCCGAAGCCCAAGTCCAGCTACTTCGAGTGCGCGGCGGCCGGGCAGATCCCGGGTGACTGCGGCGAGGGCATTCACTTCACCGGCGTGGCCTTCTCCTCGGTCACGGGGAACTTCGTCGCCTTCAACTCCGGCGGGATGCTGCTGAGCGACGACACCGGGCCGACCCACGGCAACCTGGTGGCCAACAACGTCGTCACCGGCAACTCCACCGACTGCGGGATCACCATGCCGGGGCACAACCCCGGGGCGCTCAACGCGACGGGCCAGCGGCAGCCGTCGGTGGCGGGTGTCTACGACAACGTGATCCGGAACAACGTGGTCACCAACAACGGGCTGAAGGGCGAGGGCGCCGGAGTCCTGTTCGCGAACGCCTCGGCCGGCACCGCCGTGTACGACAACCTGGTCCAGGGCAACTTCATCGCCGGCAACGAGCTGGCCGGGGTGACGTTCCACGCCCACACCCTCACAACCGGCACCGAGGACCTGAGCGGCAACCGGGTGATCGGCAACGTCATCGGCACGAACAACCTCGGCGGGGACCCGCTGGACTTCCCGGCCTCGCCGAAGGACCTGGTGACCACCGGGATCCTGGTGTTCTCCGGCGGCACGACCGTCACCGCCACGATCGCCTTCAACCACATCTCCAACAACAAGGTCGGGATCTGGCTCAGCAAGTCGGTTTTCGCGTCCGGGCTGCCCACCAACTCCTTCGCGAACGTGACCACCCCGATCCTGTCCGGCCAGTGAGTTGCGGAAGGCATCGAACAAGGGATACAAATCAGGCTCGCTAGCTGAGCTTTAGTAACTGAAAATGTCAGCCTCCCTCGGCATAGTGGTGATAGTCCCACCATGCCGAGGGAGGCAAAACATGTGCTGGATCTGCGATCATCCGGGCGCCACCGAGCGCGACTACACCGAGCACATGCGGCGGCTGATCACCGCGCACGGCTGGGCCGTGCAGGGCGTGGAACGAGACGGCATCCATCCGCCGTGGGCCTACACCGTCGGGCTCACGGCGCACCGGCGGCCCGAGCTCGTCATCACCGGCATGGGCCTGACCCGGGCCACCCAGGTGCTCAACGGCGTGGCCGCGCAGCTGCTGCACGCGGACGAGCCCGAGCCGGGGACGCAGGCGGCGCTGCGCGACGGGCCGCTGGTCGAGATCGTCAGGGTCGCCGTGCCCTGGGCACACCTGAACCTGGCCGTCGAGCTGTACGGCAACCAGATCCGCGGCCTGCAGCTCGTGCACGCCGACAAGCGCGGGAACTGGCCCTGGGACGGCCGGTACCAGGGCGTCCGCGGCGGGCAGCCGATCCTCGGCCGCCGGGAGCCGCCCGAGCGCCGCAAGCGGGCCGGCTAGCGCTCAATCGCGCCTCAATCGAGGCTGAGGGCGGGGCTGGCACGCTCTTGCCCGAGGGGGCAGCCTCGTGCCGGCCCAGGGGGACCGGCACGAGGCTGACTCGGAGGGAGGGAAGATGGACACCGGCATGACGTTCCTGGACTGCCCGGCCTACATGGACAAGCACGGCACGGCACGGTGCGGGCTCCCGGCCATGGTGGAGTACCGCTACACGATCAGGTCCATCGAGCAGGTCCTGGACGCGGTAAAGATCCGGTGCCCGCGCGGCCACTGGTTCAACGGGCCGGTCGAGGCGCTGACCGTGGCGGAGAGCCCGAGCACGGTGGTCCACACGATCGCGCGTTAAGGGTTCCAGCCGGGGACGGGGAAGGGCTCCAGCAGGTCGCGGACCTCGGCGGCGATGCGTTCGAGGACCGCCTCGTCGTCCTTGGCCGCGGCGGTGATCGCCTCGTCCATCCAGGCGGCGATCGAGGCCATGTGCTCCTCGCGCAGGCCGCGGGTGGTGATGGCGGGGGTGCCGATCCGCAGGCCGGACGGGTCGAAGGGCTTGCGCTGGTCGAACGGCACCGTGTTGTAGTTCGTCTCGATGCCGGCCCGGTCCAGCGCCTTGGCGGCCGGCTTGCCGCCGATGCCCTTGGAGGTGAGGTCCATCAGGATCAGGTGGTTGTCGGTGCCGCCGGAGACCAGGTCGAAGCCGCGGGACAGCAGCGCGTCGGCCAGCGCCTGGGCGTTGGCCACCACCTGGCGGGCGTAGTCGCGGAACTCGGGCTGGGCCGCTTCGTGCAGCGTGACCGCGATCGCGGCGGTGGTGTGGTTGTGCGGACCGCCCTGCAGCCCGGGGAACACGGCCCGGTCCACCGCGGACGCGTGCTCGGCCGTGGACATAATCATGGCGCCGCGCGGACCCCTGAGCGTCTTGTGCGTCGTCGTGGTGATCACGCCGGCGTACCCGACCGGCGACGGGTGCGCGCCGCCGGCGATCAGCCCGGCGATGTGCGCGATATCGGCTACGAGCAGCGCGCCGGCCTCGGCGGCGATGGCGGCGAAGGCCGGGAAGTCGATGGTCCGCGGGATCGCGGTGCCGCCGCAGAAGATGATCTTGGGTCGTTCCTTGAGGGCCAGGTCGCGAACCTCGTCCAGGTCGACCCGGCCGGTGTCGTGACGCACCCCGTACTGGACGGCGTGGAACCACTTGCCGGTCGCGGAGACGGACCAGCCGTGGGTGAGGTGGCCGCCCATGGGCAGCGCCATGCCCATGATCGTGTCTCCCGGCTGGGCGAACGCCAGGTAGACCGCGAGGTTGGCGGGCGAGCCCGAGTACGGCTGCACGTTGGCGTGGTCCACGCCGAACAGCGCCTTGGCCCGGTCCCTGGCCATCGTCTCGATCGGGTCGATGAACTGCTGGCCCTCGTAATAACGACGGCCGGGGTAGCCCTCGGAGTACTTGTTGGTCAGCACGCTGCCCGACGCCTCAAGGACGGCCACTGAAACGTAGTTCTCCGACGGGATCAGCCGGGCCTTCTCGTACTGCCTGCGGGCTTCGTCCTGGATAAGCGCGGCGATCTCCGGGTCATCACTCTCGACGGCCGTGATGGGCGGCATGTGCATGGCTGGACCTCCTCGCATGCAGGCTACACACTGCGGCGCGCGCGGGTCACCGGGGCAGGCACCAAGGTCCGTTCAGTACCTTCATTCCGAGCACCACAAGGCAACCGGAAAGCGGACATGGCCACACCAATCATCCTCGACTGCGACCCCGGGATCGACGACGCGCTCGCGATCGCGTTCGCGCACGGGCACCCCGGCATCGACCTGCTCGGCATCACCACGGTGGCGGGCAACGTCGGCCTGGCCAGGACCACCGCGAACGCGCTGGCGGTGTGCGAGTACATCGGCGCGGCCGGGACCCCGGTTACGCCGGGCTGCGCCGGGCCGCTGCTGCGCCCGGCGCTCGATGCGCGGCATGTGCACGGGGAGTCGGGGCTCGGCGGCGCGGTGTTGCCGCCGGCGGCGGGGAGCCCGGCCCCGGGGCACGCCATCGACTACCTCACCGAGACCATCAGGGCCGCTCCCGGCCAGATCACGCTCGTCGCGACCGGGCCGCTGACCAACATCGCGCTGGCGGTGAAGCGCGAGCCACGGCTCGTGGACTGGGTACGGGAGTTCGTGATCATGGGCGGATCCGCGGGCCGGGGCAACGTCACGCCGGCCGCCGAGTACAACATCTGGGCCGACCCGGAGGCCGCGGCGGCCGTCTTCAGGGCCGGCTGGACCGTGGTCGTGCTGGGGCTGGACGTGACGCTGCGGACCGGGGCCACCCCGGCGGTGCAGCAGCGGATGCGCGGCCTGGGACCGCTCGGCACCGAGTTGCTGCTGCCCGCCCTGGACCAGTACAAGTCCGTCCGAGAGCCGTCGGGACCGGCGGTGCACGACGTGTGCGCTGTGGCCTGGGTGGCGCAGCCCGGCCTGTTCGGGCTGGTCCCGGCGTGGGTACAGGTGGAGACGGCCGGGCAGCTGACCTCGGGGATGACCGTGACCGACTTCGAGGCGCCTGGCCTGGAGCTCCAGGCGGGAGGCGGCAACGCCCGGGTGGCGATGTCGATCGACGTGGATGGCTTCTGGGAGCTGACCCTCGGCGCCTACCAGCGGGTAGCCAGCGCGATGGGACGCTGACCGGGGCCCGGTGAATCCTGGCGGCGTTCAGCGGACGCAGATGAGGTCCTGCTCCAGCTCCAGCTCCTCGTGCCGGCGCACGGTCTGCTCGGCCGCTTCGACCAGGTCGGCGTAGTTCCATCACTGACTGGAGCCCCAGGGGGTGGTCAGCGACACGGCACCGGCCTGGCACCACACGGTCAGGCCGCGGCGGACGGACAGGATCGACAGATCACGGGCGGGCTGGTCCTCGCGCACCAGACCGCTCCCGAACCCCCGCTCGTCCAGCATGACCTCGAGCTCCCGGGCCGCCTGGCGCGCGCTGAGCCGGGTGCTGGCCCGGGCCGCCGTGACATCGGCCGAGAGCGTGTACGAGCGCAGGCCGGTCACGTCCGTCAGCCGGGCATGGGCCAGTGGCGCGGGGACCGCGAACCAGACGGCCTTGCCGCGCAGTCCGTGCCCGTCCAGCCTGGCCCGGGTGGGGTGGTGCCCCCACCGGCCGCCGGACAGCTGGTGCACGATCTGCAGTCCGCGCCCGCCGACGGCGTCGGCGGACATCGCGGACGCCATCGGCGGAGTGCCATCCCGCCAGCCGCGGCAGCAGTCGAAGACCTTGCAGACCAGTTCGCGCCCGGTGCCGAGGCCGCGCAGATACAGCCAGAGTTCGGCCTGCGGGACCCGCGGAGGCGGAACGGCCGCGGCGGCCCTGGGGAGCCGGGAAGGCCGGTGGCGTGGCGGGGCCTTATGGGCTCTGGGGATAAAAGAGCCCCGAGGGGCGGCGTGTGGGGCCGGGCCGGCGGACGTGATCGGCTCGCCCTCCACGCCCGCCGTAACGGGCGCGAGCCGATCCCCCCCTCCGCCGGCCCCGGCCACCGCCTGCGCGTGCAGGGTGTTGGCCGCGAGCTCGCTGGCCATGAGGACGCAATCGTCGAGAAGGCCGGGCTCGAGGCCGACCTCCGAGACCGCGTCCCGGAACTCCTGCCGCGCGACTGTCGCGCACGTGGCGTCGGCCGGAAGCGGCCACGCGTAGCACGTGCCCGCGTGAACTCCCTGCCAACTGCTGATGCCCTGACGCCGCAGACCTGGTGCCACCGACGCACTCCCTTCAATAGCCCGCCGGCAGGAGGGGGTGCCGTCGGCAGCAATTCCGTTAAATCACGATACTTGGATTCCGACTCTTTAATCTGTGAAACACAGATTACGACTCGGCCGCCCGCTTCGCAATATTGCGGGGGGATTATTTATTTTCCGCCCATTTCGTACAGACATAACATACTGGACATATAGGCTTTTTTATGACATAGGCCCCCAATCGCCTCGATTTCGGCATCGGTCGGTGACCGGGAGGTGGCGCGGAGTGCCATTGGCCGGCCTGCGCCGCTGTGGACTGGGGCGGGCGTCGCCCTGTGATGCGTACGATATTCGTGTTCGGTTTGGTGCTAAAGGGCCATGGTTTGCCGGGTTTAACGGGGCAATTTACCGCGTCCTCGCCTAGCCGGTATCTGAAGCAGGCGTGTACAGTTCACTCTTGGTGAGGGAAACCTGACGGTTACCCGCCAGGCCACGAGACAGGCCTGCATAGCGGAAAGCCCCCGGTGGCGGCATCCACCGAGGGCTTTTCTGCCGCATTCGTTACGACCTACTCCTGGTCGTAACGGCCCCCCTTCACGTCCGCCAGGAACTCCGCGAACGAGGCCCGGCCGATGACGTGGGCACCGCCCTCGGGTCTCTTGCTATCCCGGATGGCGGTCATCCCGGGAAGATTGGCCGCGATCTCCACGCAGCCTCCGTTGTGTGCGCTGCGGCGGGCCTTCCGCCAGATGGCCTGAGACAGGTCGATCATTGCCTACTCCATTCGTTTGGCGAGATGTTCGAGGTAGCCCGTCGTGTCCGCGGGCTCGAGCGCGGCATCACGGGCACGTTCGAACGATTCGATGTAGCCCTGAACTGACTCCGGCTTGCTCACCTCCTCAACCGAGTAATCGGTCTCGACGAAGACCAGGCTGGGCTCGTCGTCGCGGAAACCGAAGATGTTGACCATGGACACGATGCCGGTGGGCGGCCCGTCTTCGAAGCGCTGGATATGCAGCCGCACGTTGCGGCGGGCGCTCAGCGCGACCAGGTGCTCGATCTGCTCCCGGCGGTCTTCCCGTAGCCCCCACCGGTACAGCAGGGACGCCTCGGTGATCACGACGCTGACCATGGGCGCGGAGCTGTCCTTGCGGTCCAGGATCTCCTGCCGGCGCAACCGGGAATCCAGCGCCTTGCGCCGGTAGGCGGGGGGACGCGGCCCGGACCGCATCAGCGCCTCGGTATAGGCCGGAGTCTGCAGCAGGCCCGGCAGCACCAGCGGCATGAAGACACGGATGGTGGTCGCGTCGTTCTCGTAGCCGGGGAACTCGCTGTCGAAGATCTCGGGATACTCCCGCCACCAGGGCCGGGCCCGGGCCCGGATGGCCAGGTCCTCGATCTCTTCCCGTTCGGCCCCTTCGATGCCGTAGATCCGGATGAGGTCCCGGATGTCGCTCATCTCCGGGCGCTTCCACTGGTTGGCCTCGAAGCGGCCCACCTTGCCGCGGCCCCAGTTCAGGATGTCGCAGGCGTGGTTGGCCGTGTAGCCGGACCTGACCCGCGCCGCGGTCAGCTGCCGGGCAAGCCGACGCTTGGCGATGGTCGCACCGTAGGTGTCATCGCTCATTTCGGCTCCCCTTCTTGACAGGCGCCCCTGTCATGACCTCACGGTACCCAAATTGTGATTCGCAAACCAAGGATTTAATGAACGAAGAGCGGGTTCAGGGTTCCGCGGCGCCGTCGAACTCGCCGTTGCGGGCGCCGTCGAGGAAGCACTCCCACTCATGATGGTCGAATACGAGCACCCTCTGCTCCGGGTCGCCCGTCACCCGCATGAGAACCCAGCGGCCGGATCCGGGGCTCTCCAGGTCGGGGGCGCGGGCGAACGCGATCTCGATGGCGCCGTGGCCCCGGCCGGAACGCCGCCAGACCTGCGCGGCGGGGTCGATGCCGAGCTCGGAGACCGTGGGCTTGGCGGTCACGGCTTCCGGGCGACGCCGCAGTAGAGCCAGCGCGCGCCGTCGCTGTCGGCGAGCACCGGATCCTCGGCACCCCAGACCCCCGTGTAGCAGATGGCGGGCTCGGCGCCGTCGTAGGGCGGCACCATCACCAGGCCGTCGAAGAACCTGGCGATCCCGGCCCGGGACCGGAAGTACAGGTGCTCGGTGGCCTGGTCGAAGACGGCACGGAACCGCTCGGCCATTACCGGCGGCTTGTAATCGTCGGTCAGGTGCGAGAGCGCGAGGTAACTGCCCGGGGCCACGGCGCCGACGTAGCGCGCGACCTTCCCCCAGGGATCGGAGCTGTCGGACACGAACATCAGGACCGCGGTGAGCAGCAGCCCGATCGGCGCGCTGAAGTCGATGAGCTCGGCCACCTCGGGATTGTCCAGGATCGTCTCGGGCTCACGCAGGTCGGCGCAGATGACCCGGGTCGTCCGGTCCCCGGCGAGCAGCCGGTCGCCCTGCTCGGCCACCATCGGGTCGTTGTCGACGTAGACCACCCGCGCGCCCGGCGTCACCTTCTGCACGACCTCGTGGGTGTTGCCGACGGTCGGCAGGCCGGAGCCGATGTCGATGAACTGCCGCACGCCGCATTCGGCGATCCACTTCGCCGCGCGCTGGTGGAAGCCGCGGTTCGACCAGGCGCAGTCCCTGATCTCGGGCACCACGGACAGGATCTGTTCGGCGGCCTGGACATCGGCCTCGAAGTGGCTGTCGCCGCGCAGCATGTAGTCGTAGATGCGAGCGGGAGAAGGCCTGCTGGTATCCCCTCCGGCGGGCGCGCGAGGAACCCGAGCCGTCACTGCGTAACCCCCTCAGGTGCATCAACAGCTATCAGTGTCGCATACGATTCGCGATTCACGAATGAGCGTATCGATCCATAGGGAGAAATCCCCATGGCGGGCATGGCCAAGAGAATCATGAGCGTTCCCCGGTACCGCCCGGCCGGCCGACAGCAAACTCGCGGGCCACTCACAGGTTGCGTACAGCCTGAACCGGGTGATGTCCAAGACCCAGGTCACACCCTTACTGACATGAACAACATGTATGGCTCACCGGCGGGACCCGCAGACGGTCCCGGCGCGGCGGGCCTGACCGATATTAACGCACAGTGCTCTCCCCCGCGAGACCGCCAGAAGCGGATGCTCCGCTGGGGAGCCGCCATCACCCTGGCCGGCTTCCTCGCGGGCGGCGGGATCGCCCTGGCCCTGTCCGGGGGCTCCAGCCCGGCCGCGGCGACGTCTCCGGCCTCGGGGGTTTCGGGGCCTTCGGGGCTTTCGGGGGCCAGCCAGGCCCAGGGCACGACGCTGAACTCCGAACTCAACACCGCCTCGTCCACCGGGTCGCTGCCGCGGCTGCGGTGGGCGCTGGCGCGGCTGCGTGCTCTCGGGGGCGTGGACGGCGAATTCACCTTCCACAACAGCACGGGCTTTCACACCCTCGCCTTCGAGCGCGGCACGATCCAGTCGGTGAGCGGCAGTGACGTGGTGGTCCGCGCGTCGGACGGCACGACCTGGACCTGGCTGATCGTGAGCGACACGGTGGTCAGGCAGAACGGCAGCAAGACCACGGCCAGCGCGCTGGCCCAGGGCCAGAGCGTGTTCGCCGGCGGCCCGGTCGCGAGCGGGGCCAAGGATGCCCGCCTGATCGTCATCAGGCCAGGGTCTTCCAGCTCGGGATCCAGCTCGGTGTCCGGCCCCTCAGGCACGTCGGTGAGCTAGCCGGCCGAACAGCCGCGGCGCGCCCCGGGGCGGCGGGCGCGCCGCGGCGTGCTGCACACTCATATGCTCCTTCTATGCTGGACGGTGAAACGTGAGACGCCATGACAGACGGTGACCGTATCCCCAAGGTGCTCGTCGTGGACGACGAGCCGAACATCCGCGAGCTCGTCGAGGTGGCGCTGAAGTTCCACGGCTGCGCCGTCGCCGTCAGCGCCAGCGGGAAGGACGCGCTGCACCAGGCCGAGGCCTACGATCCGGACCTGATGATCCTCGACGTCATGCTGCCCGACATGGACGGCTTCGAGGTCTGCCGGACGCTGCGCGCGGACGGCAACGACGTCCCGGTCATCTTCCTGACCGCGCGGGACACCACTTCTGACACCATCCGGGGGCTCACGCTCGGCGGCGACGACTACGTCACCAAGCCGTTCTCGGTCGAGGCCCTGGTGGCCCGGGTCCGCGCGGTGCTGCGCCGCACCACGCGCATGCCCGGCGGTGACGCCCACGCGGGCGGCACCGCCGCTCTGCTGCAGGTCGGCGACCTGGAGCTGGATGAAGAGCACTGGGTCGTGCGCCGCGCCGGAACTGCGGTGGACCTATCGCCGACCGAGTTCCGGCTGCTCGCCTACCTGATGCGCAACCAGGGGCGGATGCTCACCCGGCAGCAGCTGCTGGAGAACGTGTGGGGCTGGGAGTTCGCCGGCCAGTCGCAGGTGGTGGAGACCTACGTCAGCTACCTGCGCCGCAAGCTCGACCCGCTCGGCCCGCCGCTGATCCACACCCAGCGCGGCGTCGGGTACAGCCTGCGGGTGCCGCCGGAAGCCGAGCGCGCGGGCAGATGAGGTTCACCCGGCAGCAGCCGACCGGGCGGGGCAGGCTCTCGCTGCGGTCGCGGCTGCTGGCCGGGCTCGTTACGATCACCGCCCTGTTCCTCATCGTCATGGGCGTCGTCACCACGGTGGTGCTGGGCAATATCGAGCAGGATCAGTTCAACACCGATCTCGGGCTGACGGTCAAGGAGAGCGTGTCGGAGGTCGCGAACCTGCAGAACGGGTACGCATCCGCGTATATCAACGTGGCCTCCCGGTCGACCGGGACCTTGTCCGGGCCGTCGGATACCGCCAGCGACCTGCAGAGCCTGCTGAGCAACCTGCTGGCCACCCGGCAGGCAACGCAATACTTCCTGCAGAATCCGCCGTCCACCCTGTTCCCGATCACCCAACCGGGCGAGCCTGCCCTGACCGCGATCTGGCGGTGGGTCAGCGTCGGGGCCGACGACAGGAGCCTGCTGCCCACCGGCCGGAACATCCTGCTGGTGGCCCGGCCCGACAGCAAGGTGGGCAGCGCGGTGCGCGGCCTGGTACTGACCGAGCTGATTACCGGGGCGGTGCTGCTGGCCCTGCTCGGGCTGGGCGGCCGCTGGCTGATCGGGCGCGGCCTGGCGCCGCTGGACCGGATGGCGAGCACCGCCGACATGATCACCAGCCGGGGCGACCTGACCGCGCGGATGCCCGATCCCGGTGACCACGCGGAGGCGGGCCGACTGGCCGCGGCCATCAATACCATGCTGGACCGGATCCAGCAGGCGTTCGGCGCCCGGTGGGCCTCGGAGCAGAAGGTCCGGCAGTTCGCCGCGGACGCCTCGCACGAGCTGCGCACGCCGCTGACCACCATCCGCGGGTACGCCGAACTGTACCGGCAAGGCGCCCTGGGCCCGGACCGGCTGCCGAACGCGATGCGCCGCATCGAGCAGGAAGCGGACCGGATGTCCAGCCTGGTCGCCGAGCTGCTCGAACTGGCCCGGCTGGACCGCAACTCCTCCCTGGACCTGAGCGATACCGACGTGGCCGAGCTGGTCAGGGACGCGGTGGCCGACGCCAAGGCCGTCGAGCCGGGCCGGCCGGTCAGCGCCACCATGCCACCCCGGCTGATCGTGGTCGCGGACGAGCCACGGATCCGGCAGGTGCTGGCCAACCTGCTCGGCAACGTCCGCGAGCACACCGAGCCGGGCACCCCGGTCGCCGTCCGGCTCGCCCAGGCCGGGCAGGGCGCGCTGCTCGAGGTGACCGATGCGGGCCAGGGCATGAGCGAGGAGGCGGCGGCCCGCGCGTTCGACCGGTTCTACCGCGGCGGGCACAACGGCAGCGGCCACGGCAGTGGCTTGGGCCTGTCCATCGTGCAGGCGATCGCCACCGCGCACGGCGGCCACGCCATGCTCAAGTCCGTGGCCGGGACGGGCACCAGCGTGCAGGTCTGGATCCCGTTCCGTCCTCCGGCCCCGCTCGAGCCCGACACCGAGGATCTCCGGCGCCGCCCCGGCCCGGACGCCGCGTACAACTGAGCCCCTCACCGACCGATGGGGTTTTATGGGTTTTATGGGTTTAGGGCTGTGGCAGCGCGCTGGTCCAGCTGAGCGCCTTTTGCCCCGTAACTGTCTTTTGTCCTTTTCTCCCCTATCCCGTTATCTTTTTCCCGCTCGCCACCGCGCGGTGGCCAACTACGGTTATCCGCATGCAGGACCGTGAGCTGGTCGCGGCCATCGTCGCAGGTGACCCGGGCGGGCTCGCCGAGGCCTACGACCGTTACGCGGCGCCGCTGTACGCCTACTGCCGGTTCATGCTGCCCGACCCCCGCCCGCCGGCCGAGGCCGCCGACGCCGTGGCGGACACCTTCATCATCGCCACCGCCAAGCTGCCAGGCCTCCGCGATCCGGACCAGCTGGGCTTCTGGCTGAACGCGGTCGCACGGAACGAATGCCTGCGCCAGACCGGGCCCGTGGAGCCGCCCGCGGCGGGCGCGATGCCGGAGGTCAGTCCGCCCGCCGGCCTGCGCAAGCGGGTGCTCGAGGAGTGCGCGGACAACACCCCCACCGGGCGCGCCCACCGAGTGAGCGTGGCACATCGCGCGGGTCCGTTCGGCCGGACGGGTTTCCCGAAGCCGATCATCCCGCCCGGGCCGCGCTGGCGGCACGAGATCCGGCGGCATCCCCGGGCGGCAGCCGGCGTCGCGGCGGTGGCCGTCGCGGTCGTGGTGACCGGGACCACCGCGCTGCTGATCGCGGGCGGCCAGCACCGGGCCCAGGCCTCGACCGTCGCGCTGGGCGGCGGCGACTTCGCGGCATCGAGCACGGCGTCGAGCCCGGCGAGCGGAGAGCAATCGACGCCGGGCCGCCGGCCCGGGCCCGTGACGCGCGCGTCGGCGGCCGCGACGGACACGCCGGACGCGGGCTCTAGCACGTCGCTGGTCACGTCCCGGTCACCCGCGCCGGTCCGGTCCTCGCCGGGCACCGGGCCGTCCCGGTCGCCGTCCCCCGCCCCGTCTCCCTCGCCGTCCCCGTCTCCGTCTCCCTCTCCCTCACCGCCGCCGCCGACCCCGGGCACGCTGCGGGCGACCCCCAGAGAGCTGGTGCTGACCGCCGTCAAGGGCAAGCCGGCCAGCGGGACGTTCATCCTGACCGCGGTGGGCGGCCCGGTCCGCTTCACGATCACCAGCCCGAACGCCAAGGTGACGGTGTCACCTACGTCCGGGTCGCTGGGTTCCGCCGGTTCCTGGGTCACGGTCACCGTGACCGTCCGCAGCCTGGTCGCGGTCAACGCTCATCTCGTGGTGAACCCGGGAAACCTGATCATCACCGTGGTATTCAGCATCAAGGCGTAGGCCGGAAGCGGCCGTCCGTGGCCAGGAACGCGTCAAGTTCGGCCCGGGACGGGGACACCGCAGGCCCGGGGCGGGTAACCACCAGCGCCGCGGCCACGTTGGCACGGCGGGCGGCCGCGCTCGGGGGCAGCGCGGCGGCCAGGGCGGCGAGGAACACCCCGGCGTGGGCGTCACCGGCCCCGGTGGTGTCGACCGCCACTACGGCGGGCGCGGGGATGAGGCTGAGTTCCGCCTCCGGGCTGGCCGCACGCAGGGCCAGGACGCAGCCCGACCGGCCAGCCCGGACGATGACACCCGCCCGGCCGGTCCGCGCGGCCAGGCGCCGGGCCGCCTCGGCCGGGTCACCGGCCCCGGTGAGCAGGGCGGCTTCACGCTGGTTGCAGCTCCACCAGTCGCACCGGCCCAGCACCGGACCGAGCACCGCGGCCGGGATGTCTCCGACCAGCGGACCGGGGTCCACGAACAGCAGCACCGCAGGCGGGAGCCCGGCGGCCCAGGCCCCGAGGATCGCGCCGGATCCGGGCGCGGCCAGGCCGTACCCGGACACGTAGACCGCGTCGCCGACGCCGGCCCGGACCGGGTCCCACGCGCCGGGGTCGCGGAGCGTCTCGGCGCCCAGGCTGGTGACGAACGTGCGCTCGCCGCCCGCCTCGACCAGGGCCACGTCGAAACCGGTGTCCGCGTCCGGGTCGGGCGGGCGGAGGACCGTGATGCCCTCGGCGGCCAGCGCCGCGCGGACCATGTCGCCCCACGGCCCGGTGCCGTGACCGCCCGCGTACACGACCGGCAGGCCCTGCCGGGCGGCGGCGGCCATGACGTTGAACCCGCCGCCGACCTGGACCGAAGAGGATTTCGCAAGCATGTCGCCGCCGCGTTCGGGCAGCGCGGGGACCCACATGAGCAGATCGACGATCGCTTCCCCCGCGAACACGAGGCGGCTGCGCGGCTGGTTCATCCTGGCTGGTTTACCACGTCCAGGACACGCTGAGGGGGCGCAGGCGTGGTGCCTGCGCCCCCTCGCAGTTATTGCGGGGCTGCGCCCTTACGCCCACCAGCCCCGCGGGATGATGGTCACGTAAGCGGTGGAGGAGCTCACCGCGTGCTGGAAGAACGGGAAGCCGCCGGACGAGAAGGCGGTGCCGACGACCCTGACCGTGAACCGGAACCCGTGGTGCCAGCCCCACAGGCCGAAGCCGGTCCTGGCGGTGAAGAAGACGGTCAGCTGCCTGGTCTGGCCGGGGCTAAGCGTCCCGAGGTTCTGAACCGCGGTGTTGTTGATGATCCGGCAGCCGAAGAAGAACCCGCAGTAGTTCGCCCGCAGCTGCGACGGCAGGGCGATCTGCGCGGTCACGTTCGGCGCGGAGCCGAAGCCCCGGTTGGTGACCCACAGCGTGCAGCTGCCGCGCTGACCGGTGAACACCTTGGCCGGGCAGCTCAGGTACGTGCTGATGTTGGCCCGACTGAACTGATTGACCTTCACCCAGAACGGGCCGGCGGTGGCCGATCCGAGGCTGTTCGACGCCACGACCGAGTAGCCGAACGAGCCGCCGAAGAACGGGACGGTGCCAAAGACCGTTCCGGTGAACGGATTGATGTGCAGCCAGCCCGGCGAACCCGCACCCAGCGAGTAGCGGATTACCGGCGAACCCACGGCCCGGAACGTGTAGCTGTAGAACTGGCCGCCCCTCGCGGTGAGCGATGGGTGGTCCGCGGTGAATACCGGAGCGCTGCCTATCGTCACCGCGTCCGGGGCGCTGGCCGATCCGTTGAATCCGGACGAACCCCCGTAGGTTGCAGTATTTTGGTAACACCTTGGCAAAAAATGTGTGTAGTGGTTCGGTTGCGGCACATGTGTGCCGATGTGTCCGACTTACGAGCGCAACGCGCACAGATCATCAGCTAGCGCCGTCAGCCCGAGGTCCTGCGCGTCGATGACGGCGAGCGCGTCGGCCGGAAGCGCCCCGAGGCCATGGCAGGCTCCGGCCACCGCGCCCGCCATGGCCGCGATCGTGTCACAGTCGCCGCCCAGCGAGGCGGCCAGCAGGCACGCCTGCCAGGGATCGTCCGGCACCGCGGCCAGCACCGCGAACGCGGCCGGCACCGACTCCTGGGTGGCCAGGCTGGTGCCGACCAGCGTGTAGATCACGTCGGCGGCTGCGGCGCTGTCCAGGCCCGTGACCAGCCCGGTGGCCCATTCGATACGGGCGGCGACGTCCGCGCCGGCCACCCAGTGCCCGCGGCTGGCCGCGATTCCCGCGGCGTCCACGGCGAACGCCGTCGCTTCGCCGGGGCCGGCACCGGATACGCCCGCGCTGACCGCCGCAGCCACCGCGGCGGCGCCGGCCAGCGCCACGCCGGTGTGGTGGGTAACGCGGCTCGCCGCCTCCACCTGGTCGGTCAGTATGGATAGAGTCGGCCGGACCGCCCGGCGCGGGTCGGGGAGGTCCAGGTTCACGGCGATGCCCACGGGGGCGATGCGCATCGCGGCTCCGTTGGTGGCGCCGGAGGCGCCCGCTTCCTCCGGCGGCACGCCGGCCAGCACGGCGGCGACCGCGCGCTTGGTCGAGGGGCCGAGCAGGTCGAGCGAGCCGCGCGCGGCCATGTCGCGCTCCCAGCTGACCAGGGCCTGCGCCAGCTCGCGGGTGCCGACCGCGCCGTGCCCCCTGACCAGCAGCCTGCCGAGCAGGATGGCCTGCTCGGTGTCGTCGGTGACCGTGCCCGCGGGCAGGCCCGCGGCGATCGGGTGGCCCGGGGGCGCGGGCTCGAAGCCGGCCAGCAGCGTGCCCCAGCGCGCGACGATCTGGGGGCGCGAAAGCATCTGCGTGGGCATGCCCAGCGCGTCCCCGATGGCCAGCCCGTACAGCGCGCCCCGGGCGCGCATAAGGGTTTTCATGATCGTGAAGACTTCACTACTCCAGGGAGTAGTGAACCCTCCGCAGTAATCATGGAAGGGCTAGAGGACGTGGCTGCCGTACATCTCGCCCAAGGGGTCGGCGAGCAGTTCCAGGCGGGCGCCGTCGGGGTCGCGGAAGTACAGCGACGCACCGCTTTCCTCCTGGTAGTCGACGCCGGCCGCGTCCAGCTTGCCGCGCAGGTGGGCCCACTTCTCCGGCGTCACCGAGATGGCCAGGTGATGCAGGCCGCCCAGGACTTCCGCGTACGGGCCGAGGTCCAGGCCCGGGAAGTCAAAGAAGGCCAGCAGGTTGCCGTTACCGACGTCGAAGAAGAAATGGTTGGAGCCCTGGTAGTCCCGGTTCTCGATGATCTCGGTCAGCGGGAACTCCAGGATCTCCTGGTAGAACCGGATGGTCTGCTCCACGTCGGAGCTGAGCAGCGCGGTGTGGTGGATTCCGCGCGCGCTGCTCGGCGGCCGGTGGCCGGAAATGTATTCCGCGTGCAGCCGGGCACGCTCCGCCTCGATAGCGGTCAGGTCCATAGGCCAGATGCCCCTAGTCAGATAACACTGTCAGATAACAACGGTCAGATCCGGAAGAACGAGTTGAGGAACTGGTCGGCCACGGCCCGGTCACCCCTGATGGTGCCCGCGTTCACGCGGCCGAACGCGGTCAGGACCAGGGTCCCGGGATCGAACTCGATCACGGCGGGCAGGCCGGACACGTCCTCCTGAGCGTAACTCAGCCCGTCGACGGTGATGTTCACCAGGTAATCCTGGGCGTTGCGGCCCGAGAGGCGGATCCCGACCGCGTAGGCGTCCATGTCGGACGGAACGTCCGTGGTGGCCTGCCACAGAATGAACATGAAGGGCGCGAGCAGGTCGGCGGTGTCACCCAGCAGGCTGTGCGCCCGGCCGGTGCCCTGGCGGATGTCCCAGCCGTGCACGCCGTAGTCCATGAGCTGGAACACCGGGTAGAAGAAGGCCGGCAGCGGGCCCATGTACTTGTGCGGGACGGCCAGCCCGCCCCATTCCTCGGGGCCGAGCGCCTCGCAGATCTCCATCATCTTGCCGAAGTCAGCACGAAGGCGGTCGACCGCTTCGGCCTGGCTCAGGCCGCGGTGCTCCTTGGCGCCCTCGTCGAGGCGGTCCTGCATCACCCGGACGCCGAGCGGGCCGGCGACCGGGGAGCCGGAGCGTGCCGCGTCGAACCCCACGAAGTAGCTCTCGGTCACGTCGATGAGGTGGCCGACGATGTCCCTTGTTTCCCATTCCGTGCAAGCGGTCTTGCCGGTCCAGGGCCCGTTTCCCGCCATCTCGAACAGCGCGTCGGCTTCCCGCCGGAGCACCCGGAGCAGGTTCTCCTTGGCGGCGTAATTGGTCGCGTCCCAGTCATTCATGACGACCTCCGTTGGTCGATCGGTTCGCACCCCGAACGTCGGTTCATAAAGCGAACCCTAGAACCTTAAAGCATCGGGGGTCAACGGGCCGGGACGGGCGGCGGCGGCCGGGTCAACCGGGGCTGGGCCGGGGCCGGGCGGGGCCGGGCGGCCGGGCTACGGGACGCGCAGCTCGACGCTGATGTTGCCGCGGGTAGCCCGGGAGTACGGGCAGCGCTGATGAGCCGCCTCGGCCAGTTCGCGCGTGCCGGCCTGGTCGAGGCTCGGGATGCTGATGACCAGCGTGACGATCAGCCCGTACATGTCGCCTTCCGGGCCGACACCAACCTGGGCGGTCACCGTGGAATGGCTGGCGTCCACGCCCGCCTGGCGGGCCAGGCCTCGCAGCGCGCTGTGGAAGCAGGCCGCGTAGCCGGCCGCGAACAGCTGCTCGGGGTTGGTGCCGTCGCCGCCGGGGCCGCCCAGCTCGGGCGGCACCGAGAGGTCGAGATCGAGGCTGTGGTCCGACGACAGGACATGGCCGTTGCGGCCATCGCCCGTGGAGATGACCTCCGCGGTGTACAGGACCTTATCGGGCATGGGCCAAACACTATCGATCGTGAGCGTTATTCAAAACCGGTCCGCGAGTGCAGGCCTTCTGGGCCTGCGCGAGCGGCCGGTGCGTGGGCGGGCCCGCCCGATCTCCGCGCCTTCGGCGGTCACGAAAGAGTTCAGCGACATGTTCTGCGCCTTGAACGGGGCCACCGAGACACCCTGCCGGGCCAGTCACCGGCACATGCCCGCGACGAGCGCGCTCTTGCCCGCGTCCGATCCGGTCCCCGCCACCAGCAGCGCCCCTCGCACGATGGCAGGCTACTGAGGGTCATGTTTGAGCCGGTCCAGCGGGGTAGCTGTAGGGCGTCTAGAGGCTTAAGTGAGGAGACCCGAGATGATGCTCATGTTGCTGGCCCTGCTGATCATCCTGATCATCGCCGGCGCCGGATTCGCCCTGCACGTCCTGTGGTGGGTCGCCATCGCGGCGCTGGTCCTCTGGCTGATCGGCTTCTTCGTCCGCCGCGCCTGAGCGCGATCAGGACGGCCAGGCCGGTCGCGGCCGCGGTGACGGCCCGCGAGAGCAGGACCGCGCGGCGGATGTCGTCTGGCTCCGGGGCACCTCCCTCACCTAGCCCCGGGCGAACCTCGGCGACGCCGCCGTAGACGTTGGTCCCGCCCAAGCGGAGGCCGAGCGCCCCGGCGAAGGCGGCCTCGCACCTCCCGGCGTTCGGGCTGGGGTGGCGCGGGCCGTCCCGTAGCACGGCCCGCAGCGCCGCCGCGGACCCGCGGACTGGCCTGGCCCCAAGGTGTCCCCCTGCCGGCGGACTCTGGGCGGACGTCCCCGGCAGGGGGGCCATTTGTGTCTTCGCGGTCGCCGAGGCGACGGGGGCGCACGCGATCGTCAGCGCGGCCGTGACGCGCGCCGGGATCCAGTTGGCCGCGTCGTCCAGGCGGGCCGAGGCCCAGCCGTAGCGCAGGTACCGGAGCGAGCGGTGGCCCACCATCGCGTCGAGCGTGTTGACCGCGCGGTAGGCGGCCAGCCCGGGCAGCCCGGCTACCGCGCCCCACAGCAGCGGGGCCACCACCGCATCGGAGGTGTTCTCCGCCACGGACTCGATCACGGCCCGCGTTATCTCGGCGGCATCCAGGCCGGCCGGGTCGCGGCCGCACAGGCTGGGCAGGATCCGCCGCGCGGCGGGAAGGTCGTGGCCGGCCAGGGCCACCATGGCCCGTTCGGCCTCATGATGTAGCGAACGGGCACCGGTGACGGCCCACACCGCGAGCGCGGCCGCGGCCGCCTCCGACAGCGGCCGGCCTCGCGTGCGGCGGTGCAGGAGCGCGGCCGGGGCGGCCACGGCCAGGACGCAGGCGGCCGCGTGCGCGGCGCCGCGCAGCCGAGAATCGGCGTAGTCGCGGGCCTCGAGCGCGGCGGCGGCCCGGCCGAACGCGGCCACCGGGTGACCGCGGCGGGGGTCGCCGAGCAGCGCGTCGAGCGCCAGCCCGGCGGCCAGGCCTACGGCGAGTGGCCATGCCCTCGGGGAGAGGTCTGGCCGGGGAGAGCGGGGCATCACGCTATTGTGCCCGGGGCCTAGGACCATCGGCCGAGGCGGGCCGGGGCGGGCGGCCGATGCGGCGGACGCCTGGGTGCGCGCAGGCTGGACGGCATGAGGACCTATGCGGAGCTTCCCGGGCTGATGACGCTGATGACCGGGGACGAGAAACACGGGCCCAGCGCCACTTCGACGCTGGATGTGCTGTGGGTGCTGTACGACCAGGTGCTGCGGGTCTCGCCAGACCGGCTGGACGATCCGGGGCGGGACCGGTTCCTGCTGTCCAAGGGGCACGGGCCGGCCGCGTACTACGCGGTGCTGGCGGCCAGGGGGTTCATCCCGGAGTCGTGGCTGGCGGGGTTCGGCTCGGCCGGGTCGCGGCTGGGTTACCACCCGGACCGCAATCTGGTCCCGGGGGTGGAGATCGCCAGCGGGTCGCTGGGGCACGGCCTGCCGCTCGGGGTGGGGCTGGCGCACGGCCTGATCGCCCGCGGGCTGGCCGGTGTTGATCATGGCGGCCCGCGGGTGTTCGTGCTGGTGGGCGACGCGGAACTGGACGAGGGCAGCAACAGCGAGGCGATCGTCTACGCGGGGGCCGTCCGGCTGCCCAACCTGGTGGTGGTGGCGGTCGACAACCAGTCCTCGTCGTACGGCTGGGGGCCGGACGGGATCGAGGCGCACTTCGCGGTGGCCGGCTGGCCGGCGACGCGGGTGTCCGGGCGGGACCACGCGGCGCTGGCCTCGGCGCTGGGCGCCGAGTCTGACGGGCGGCCGCGGCTGGTGGTGGCGGCCGTGGAGGCAAAGTCATGACCGACATGCGTACCGTTTTCGCTTCGGCGGCCTCATCGCTGCTGGATGAGGATCCGCTGGCCGCGGTCGTGCTGGCCGAGATCTCGGCCGACCTGTTCGCCAAGGCGGCGGCCAGGCACCCGGACCGGGTGCTCAACGTGGGGATCAGGGAGCAGCTGATGGTCAGCGTGGGCGGCGGGCTCTCGCTGGCCGGGCTGCGCCCGATCGTGCACACCTACGCGCCGTTCCTGGTCGAACGGGCCTTCGAGCAGGTCAAGCTGGACCTCGGGCATCAGGGGGCGCGGGCCGTGCTGGTCAGCATCGGCGCGTCGTACGACGCGGCGCCGTCCGGGCGCACCCATCAGGCGCCGGAGGACGTGGCGCTGGTGGACACGGTGCCGGGGTTCGCGGTGCAGGTGCCGGGGCATCCGGGCGAGGTGCCCGGGCTGCTGCGACAGGCGGTGGGGGTGCTGGACTCCGGTTCCACCTACCTGCGGCTATCGACCGAGAGCAACCGGTCCGCGCTACCGTTGTGGCCGGGGCTGCAGGTGGTGCGGCCGGGTCGGCAGGCGTGGTGGTCGCGGTGGGCCCGATGCTGTCGCCGGTTCTTGACGCGGTGAGCGACCTGGATGTGACCGTGGCTTACACGACGACCGTTCGGCCGTTCGACGGGGAGGGACTGCGGGCGCTGGCCTCTTCGCCGGCTTCGGGAGCGGTGGTGCTGGTGGAGCCGTACCTGGCCGGGACCTCCGCATATGCGGCGTCGGCGGCGCTGGCGGGGAGTTCCGCGTTTCGGCTGCTCAGCCTGGGGGTGGGGCGGACGGAGCTGCGGCGGTACGGCACGCCTTACTATCACAGCGCGCTGCACGGGCTGGACGCGGCGGGCATCCGGCGTTCGGTGACGGACTTCCTGAATTTGACGTAGAGCGCTCGGGGCTTCATCGGTGGCGCCGCTGGAGGAGAGCCTGGCGGCTCGACGCCCGGTACGGCTGAACCGTACGGAGTTGGCTGTGGCCGGCGCACACTCCATAGACTGGGCTGTCCGTGGGGGCGGAGGTCGCGACACACTGCGACCCGTACGTGGCCGAGGCGTGACCTTCGTCGGCGACACTTATCTCCGGGCGCCCGTAGCTCAGTCGGACAGAGCAGCTGCCTTCTAAGCAGCGGGTCGCGGGTTCGAATCCTGCCGGGCGCGCTGGTCAGAGGCTTGT
>Ga0208324_1000176_pt1 | contig 34271 bp, 28 predicted proteins | sample Sb_taG_2_FD_187707 | JGI IMG/M metagenome (GOLD analysis project Ga0208324, IMG submission 187707) | Peat soil microbial communities from Weissenstadt, Germany - Sb_50d_5_LS metaG (SPAdes) (version 2) | ecosystem: Environmental > Terrestrial > Soil > Wetlands > Peat | place: Germany... | reverse complement strand
AACCGCGCGGCCGGTGGCGAGGGAGCCGCGCGCGGCAGCAGCCCGGCGTCCGTAGGGCCTGCGTCCGAAGGACGCGAGCGAAGCTGATGTGACGCCAATCACGATGCAATTTTTCCGCTAGCGGATCTCCGCGCAGATCGCCGCCAGGGTCCGCAGGTCCGCCCCGGCCCGGGCCGCGGTCACCACGATCTCCTCGGCCTCGTCCCGGTACTCCTCCGGGATCGGCCGGGTCCACCGGGCCACCTGCAGCGCCACGGACTTGGTGAGCACCCACCCCTCGGCCAGCGCGGCCACCAGGACCGGGTGCTGCCGGGCCAGCGCCTGCACCGCCTTATGCTCACTGGCCTGCCCCTTGGTGATCCGGGTCGTGTGGATCAGCCAGGTACGGGTGGTCCGCTGCCCGTCGGCGATATACCCATCCTGGGCGTCGAACGCCTCCAGGAACCGGCCCCGCACCGCCGCCCCGGCCGCGTCGGCCCGCTCCAGCACCCGCAGCCCCTCGGCCAGGATCTCGGCGGGCAGCCCGGCCGCATCCGCGGCGGCCAGCACGCCCAGCGCTGATTCCAGCATGGCCAGGGCCTGGCTGGGGGTGGGGCTGGCCGGAATCGACGCGGTGCTCACGGGGCTTTGTCACCTCCCGGGCCGGGATGCGTGGGGGTGGTTTCTGCTTCGACCCTAACCGGGGGTACTGACATTTTCGGCTGGCCTGACGGTGTATTCGATTACTTTTCTTAAGTGATTTAAGTAAACGTGGCTAGCTCTTGTGGCTCAGCTGACGCAGCACGACAAAGGGACGAGGATCGGCACGATTGCGCCCCGGGCCAGCCGGGCGGACCTAGGCGGGCGTGCCGGGCCGGCCAGTGCCCTGGCCCGCGGCCCCGGGCTCCGGCCAGGGATTCTCACGGATGCGATGGACCCGTGCCGAGCGCGATCGTGGAGACGTGGGTACCGGTTGACGGGAGGCGCGAGATGCACGAGACGTGTGATCGGTGCGGACCAGCGGTCCAGGCCAGGTACCGCGCCGACCGGCTGGGCGAGCTCTACCTGTGCCGGCACTGCGCGATGCGGCTCTGGCCGGCGCTCGCCGCGCAGGGCTGGACTCTGTTGCCCGTAGGCGAGCCCGTCCTCGCGACCCGAGCCCGGTAGCGAACACCGGAAACCCGGGCCCACGGCCAGGAGCCCAGGCTGACGCTCCACGGTGCCGAAGCCCCGCACCCCCGGGCAGAGCGATCTGCCGGCCTAGTCACCCCGGCCCTTCACCCCCCTAACCGGCCGGGTTAGGCTGTTGCCAACCGGCAAGTGACGCAATTCCGGGCCGCCCCGGGCTTTCGCCATAGGCCGCAACCGCCCCCAACATCGCACACGCCGCGCCCGCTGCGAACGCGGCAAGCTCGTTGATCCAGGCCTGGAGGCCGTGTGATGTCTCGCGCCCAGCCCCGTCCTGGTGATCAGCGGTGACCCGGGGACATCCGGCCGAACTGACCGACCGGCACAGCGAACGCGGCCAGCTCGACCGGCTCATCGACGCGGTCCGGGCCGGCGAGAGCCGGAGCCTGGTGGTCCGCGGTGACCCGGGCGTGGGCAAGACCGTCCTGCTCGACTACCTGACCGGACAGGCCGCCGAGAAGGGATGCCGGGTGGCGCGCGCGGTGGGCGTGCAGACGGAGATGGAGCTGGCCTTCGCCGGGCTGCATCAGCTGTGCGGGCCGATGCTGGATCACGCCGGGCAGCTGCCCGGTCCGCAGCGCGATGCGCTGCGGACCGTGTTCGGGATCAGCGCCGGGCCGCCGCCGGACCGGTTCCTGGTCGGGCTGGCCGTGCTGAGCCTGCTCTCGGAGGTGGCCGGGGCGCAGCCGCTGATCTGCGTGGTCGATGACTATCAGTGGCTGGATCGCGCTTCCGCGCAGGCCCTGGGGTTCGCGGCCCGGCGGGTGGCGGCCGACCCGGTCGGCCTGGTGTTCGCGGTCCGCGAGCCGGGCGGCGAGCTGGCCGGGCTGCCGGAGCTCGAAGTGACGGGGCTGCGGGACGAGGATGCCCGGACCCTGCTGGAATCGGTGCTGGCGGGGCCGCTGGACGAGCGGGTCCGCGACCTGATCGTGGCCGAGACGCACGGGAACCCGCTGGCGCTGCTCGAACTGCCGAGAGGGCTGACCCCGGCCGAACTGGCCGGAGGGTTCGGGCTGCCCGGCGCGGTACCGCTGCCGGGGCGGATCGAGGAGAGCTTCCGTCGGCAGCTGGAGGCGCTGCCGGAAGCGACGCGGCGGCTGATGCTGGTGGCGGCGGCCGAACCGTACGGCGACCTGTCGCTGGTATGGCGGGCGGCCGGGCGGCTGGGCATCGGTCCTGCGGCGGCCACGCCGGCGCTGGACGCGGGCCTGGTGGAGTTCGGGGCGCGGGTGCGGTTCCGGCATCCGCTGGCGCGCTCGGCGTGCTACTGGGCGGCGTCGGTCCGGGACCGGCAGGCCGTGCACGCCGCGCTGGCCGAGGTCACCGACCCGGCCGCGGAGCCGGATCGCCGGGCCTGGCACCGGGCCAAGGCCGCGGCCGGCCCCGACGAGGAGGTCGCGGCGGAGCTGGAGCACTCGGCGGGCCGGGCCCAGGCCCGCGGCGGGCTGGCCGCGGCCGCGGCGTTCCTGGAGCGCTCGGTGCTGCTGACCGTCGACCCGGCGCGCCGCGCCGAGCGCATTCTGGCGGCGGCCCAGGCCAATCTGCAGGCCGGCGCGTTCGGGCCGGCCCTCGAGCTGCTGGCCACGGCGGAGAGTGGTCCGCTGGATGAGCTGCAGAGCGCCCGGGTGGACCTGATGCGGGGGGAGATCGTGTTCGCCTCGGGGCTGGGCAGCGACGCGCCTCCGCTGCTGCTCAAGGCGGCCAAGCGGCTCGAGCCGCTGCAAGCGGACCTGGCCCGGGAGACCTACCTGACCGCGTGGATGGCGGCCCTGTTCGCCGGGCGGCTGGCGGGCGCCGGGGACCTGCTGGAGGTCTCCCGCGCCGCCCGTACCTTCCCTCCGCCGGCCGACCCGCGTCCCGTCGACCTGGTCCTGGACGGCCTCGCGCTGCTGGTCACCGACGGGCCGGCCGCCGCGGCCCCGACGCTGCGTCAAGCCGTCAGCGCCTTCTCCGGCCCGGGCATCTCGGTGGCGGACGAACTTCGCTGGGGCTGGCTGGCGCAAGGGACCGCCAGCGCGCTATGGGACGATGACGCCTGGCGCGCGATGCTCGTCCGGCAACTCCCGCTCGCCCGTGACGCCGGCGCGCTCGAGCGGCTGCCGCTGCTGCTCGCCTCGCTGGGTACGGCCGTCGCGTGGAGTGGTGACTTCACTGCGGCCGCGGCCCTGGTCGCGGAGGCTGACGTGGTCTGCGAGGCGACGGGGAGCCGCGCCGCCCCGTTCACCGCGATGATGCTCGCCGCCCTGCGGGGCCTCGAATCCGAGGCCGCCCAGCTGATCGAGGCCACCATCGCCGAGGCCACGGCCGGAGGGCAGGGCATCGCGGTAGCCTACGCGCACTGGACGGCCGCCATCTTGGCCAACGGCCTCGGCCGGTACGGCGAGGCGCTGGCGGAGGCGGCGGCGGCCAGCGAGGATACCGCCACGCTCCACGTCTCGATGTGGGCGCTGCCCGAGCTGATCGAAGCCGCCGCCCGCACCGGGCAATCGCACGTCGCCGGCAAGGCGTTCGAGCGGCTTTCGGACGTCACCCAGGCCGGCGGAACCGACTTCGGCCTCGGGATCCAGGCGCGCTGCCGCGCGCTGCTGAGCGAACCGCAGACCGCCGAGGACCTGTACCGCGAGGCGATCGACCGGCTCGGCCGCACCAGGCTCCGCCCGGAACTGGCCCGGGCCCACCTCCTGTTCGGGGAGTGGCTGCGCCGCGAGAACCGCCGCGTGGACGCGCGCGCTGAGCTGCGGGCCGCCCACGGCCTGCTGGATGCGACGGGCATGGCCGCGTTCGCCGAACGGGCCCGGCGTGAGCTGCTGGCCACCGGCGAGACGGTCCGCAGGCGGACCGTTGAGACGGCCGTGAAGCTCACCGCGCAGGAGGCGCACATCGCCCGGCTGGCCGTCGAGGGCAAGACCAACGTGGAGATCGGCGCCCAGCTGTTCCTGTCCGCCCGCACGGTCGAATGGCACCTGCGCAAGGTGTTCACCAAGCTGGGCGTCGGCTCGCGCCGTGAGCTGCGCCGGGCCCTGGCCGACCTGGCCCCGGCCGGCCCGCGGGCCCAACCCTGACGGTTCAGCCCTGACGGTTCAGCCCTGACGGTTCAGCCCCAGCCCTGACGGTTCAGCCCTGACGGTTCAGTCCTGCCGGTTCAGCCCTGACGGTTCAGTCCTGCCGGTTCAGTGACCGGCCGTCTGGCCGCCGTCGACGTGCAGGATCTCCCCGGTGATGTAGGGCGAGGACTCCAGGAACAAGATGGCGTCCACGACGTCGGCGACCTGCCCGACCCGGCCGAGCGGCGGGAGCTGGTCGCCGAGCCCCTCGTAGCTGTCGGCGGGGTGCATCGGCGTCTGGATGATGCCCGGTGAGACGGCGTTGACCCGGATGCCGCGCGAGGCGTACTCCACGGCCAGGGACCGGGTGACCGCGGCCAGCCCGCCCTTGGTCAGCGCGGTCAGCGCCGCGGGCCCACGGGAGTTCGCGGCCTCCGCGATAGAGGCCGAGATGTTGACCACGTGGCCGCCGTACAGCTTGGCCATCTCGGCGATGACCCGCCGGGTCAGCCAGAAGAACCCGGCCAGGTTGACCCCGGTGACCAGCGCGTAGTCGTCGGCGGTGTAGTCGGTGAACGGTTTGGAGACGAACACCCCGGCGTTGTTCACCAGGGTGTCGATGCGCCCGAACCGGTCCAGCGCCGCGTCGGCGATCAGGTCGGCGGTCGCGGGGTCGGTGATGTCGCCGGCCACGGTGACCAGATCCGGGTCGTCCGACGGCTTGACCTTCCGGGCGCTGGTCACCACCGACCAGCTTCGCCCCCGGTAGGCGGCCACCAGGCCGGCCCCGATGCCCTGCGACCCGCCGGTGATGATCGCGACCCGGCCCCCCGTCTCAGTCATGGTCAGCGCCTCCTGGGGTGGAAAGGTGGAACCACGGCCCGTTCGGAAAAAAATTCACATTATGCCGAACGGATCGTGGGTGTCACGAGCTCGGCACTAGTTGCTCGCCGCCGTCGATGTCGTAGGTTGCCCCGGTGACGGCCGTGTTGACCATCAGGTGCACGGCCAGCGCGGCGATGTCGGTCGGCTCGACCACGCGCCGGATGGGCAGCGTGGCGCGGAGCTGGGCGCGGCGCGCGTCCAGGTCGCCGCCGAGCAGCCGGGCCGACAGCGGCGAATCGACGAAGCCGGCCGCGATCAGGTTGACCCGGATCGGCGCCACCTCGACGGCCAGGCTGGCGATCAGGGCGGGCAGCGCGGCGTTGAATGCGGCCATGAGCGACAGGCCAGGTCCCCGGGTGCTGGTGCCGCTCATGAACAGCAGCGTGCCGCCGGGCCGTACCCGTCCGACGGCGTGCCTGGCCACCTCGATGGCCAGCCACGGGTGCGCGTCGAAATCGGCGATCGCCCGCGCGTGGTCGAGGTCGGCCAGCAGCGCGTAGTACGGGCCGGGGCCGGTCACCATCACGTGGTCGACCGGTCCCGGCAGGCCGGCGAAGAACTGCCCGAGGGCGGCCGGGTCGGTGGCGTCGAAGGCCGCCACGTCGCGCGCGCCGACGTCGGCCGCGGCCTCCTTGAGGTGTTCGGCGTTCCGGCCGGTCAAGATGACCTCCGCGCCCTCCTCGCGGGCCCGGCGGGCGGTTTCCAGGCCCATGCCGGAGCTGCCGCCGATCACGACGACGGTCTGCCCGTCCAGTTCCGGTTCGCGGGTCATGACGTTACCTCCTGGGTCAGGGCCGGCTGGGGAGCGGCGGTCCGGGCGTGCCCGGCTGTCTGGCTGCGCAGGGCCTTCAGCGCGGCCACGTAGATCTCGGAGAAGGTCGGGAACGGCTGGATCACGTCGCGCAGCACGTCGAGCGGGACGCGGGCGCGGATGGCCAGCGTGGCCTGCTGCATCCATTCCCCGGCCTCGGGGCCCAGCGCGAAGGCGCCGGTCAGGGTATCGCCGTCGGACAGCAGGGTCAGGAAGCCCGTGGACTGGGCGTAGGCGTGGGTGTAGGTGGCCGTCTTGGCCACGTCGGAGACCGGGACGGTCGCGCTGAACGGGGCCTGTGTGGCGCCGACGGCGGCGGCCTGCGGGTCGGTGTAGACCACGTCGGGGATGGCCTCGTAGTGGGCCTGGCGGGGTTCGCCGAGGATGTTCGACGCGACGACCTCGCCCTGGTACTTGCCGACGTGGGTGAGCAGCCGGATGCCGGTGACGTCGCCGATGGCCCACAGCCGCTCGCCGGCGCTCAGGTGCGCGTCGACCGGGATGCCTGGCCGGCCGGCCGTGACTCCGACCGTGTCCAGGCCGGCCGGGACGCGCGGCCGCCGCCCCGTGGCCACCAGCAGGCGGTCACCGCGCAACTCACGGCCGTCCTGCAGGGTCAGCACGTAGTCCGTGCCGTCGCGCCGCGCGGCGGTGGCCTGGATGCCGAGGACCAGCTGGATGCCGTCGCGCTGCAGCTCCTGGCCCAGGGCGTGGCCCAGCGGGTCCGGTTCGCGGGCCAGCACGTGCGCGGCGGCCTCGACCACGGTCACCTCGCCGCCCAGGCGGCGGGTGGCCTGGGCCATCTCGGCCCCGACCGGCCCGCCGCCGAGGATCAGCAGGTGGCGGGGGACGGCCGTCATGGCGGTCACCTCGCGGTTGGTCCACACGCCGTCCAGCTCGCGCAGGCCGGGGACCGGCGGGATGACCGAATCCGAGCCGGTGGCCACCACGATGTGCCGGGCCGTGTACGCCGTGCCGTCCACCTCGACCACGCCGGGACCGGCCAGGGCGCCGGTGCCGCGGATCAGGTCGATGCCCTTGCCCGCCAGCCAGGCCACCTGCCCGGCGTCGGTGTGGCCATCCACCATGAAGTCCCGGTAGGCCAGCGCGGCGGCCACGTCGACCTGCGCGGTGCACGCCGCCTCCTGGGCGCCGTGGGCCGCCTCGCCGGGGCGCAGCAGGGTCTTGGACGGGATGCAGGCCCAGTAGGAGCACTCCCCGCCGGCCAGTTCCCGCTCCACCACCGCGACGTGCAGGCCACCGTCGGCCAGTTCTCCCGCGCAGTGCTCACCCGGCGATCCGGCGCCCACCACGATCACGTCGTAGTCGTAGCCCGGGCCGTTCATGCGCTCGCGTCCTGCCCACTCACCATGTCCACGATCTCGGCCCTTCTCGTCGGGTACCGGGGCCCGAAGTCTGGGCCACCGAGCTGGTGCTGGCTTCCACCATCGCGCTCGGGACCGGCCGCTCGCGCCAGTGGTTGTCCCTGGCCAGTCCCTGGTCCCGTGGCCCACGGGGCCGCACGCGGGCCAAGATGGCCAGATGGACGCACATGACGGCCGGCGTGATCCCGACAGCGCCTTGATCCTCGAGGGTATCCGCGCACTGCACGACCGGCTGAGCGAGCTCGAGCACCGGGTCGTGCCCGGCGAACGTCCCGGCTTCGGCGGGCATCCCGGCCCGGGCTTCACCCCGGCCTGGAAACGGCCCACGGCAGGGGAGGCCCGCTGGCAGGTCACGGTGGCGGTCGCCGTCGCGGTGGCGCTGCAGTTCCGGCTGCCCGGGGGGCTCGTGCTGCTGCACCCGGTCTGGCTGCTGCCGGCGCTGGAGGGCCTGCTGCTGGTGATCCTGGTGACGGCGAATCCGCACCGCATCAACACCGAGTCGCGGGCCCTCCGCCTGCTGAGCCTCACCCTCGCCGCCCTGCTCAGCCTGGCCAACGCCGGGTCGGTGGCCCGGCTCGTGGTCGGGCTCGTCCAGGGTACCGAGGGGAACACCGCCGGGCCGCTGCTGGTGGCCGGCGGGAGCATCTGGCTCACCAACGTCATCGTGTTCGCGCTGTGGTACTGGGAGTTCGACCGCGGCGGACCGGTGGCGCGGGCGAACGCCGTGCGCGCGTACCCGGACTTCCAGTTCGTGCAGATGGTCGCCCCGCAGCTGGCCCCGCCGGACTGGGAGCCGTCCTTCGGCGACTACCTGTACCTGTCCTTCACGAACGCCGCCGCGTTCAGCCCGACCGACGTGCTCCCGATGTCCCGCTGGGCGAAAATGGGCATGACGGCCCAGGCCGCCGTCTCGATCGTGACCGTCGCCCTGGTTGTGGCCCGCGCCGTCAACATCCTTAAGTGAAGACGGCCATCGCAATCGCGACCGCCAGCCCTCCCGGGGATAATCGATGACGTGCTCCTGCTTCTGGTGCGGCCGCGGCCCGAGGTGACAGCGTGAGCCAGCCCGGCTGGCTCGATCCCGAGCTGGCCACGCTCACCGCGGACCGGTTCTCCGACCCGGCCTGGATCTTCGAGCGCAAGTTCGACGGTGAACGGTGCCTGGCGTTCCGGGATGGCGGGCAGTTGCGGCTGATGACCCGGAACCAGCAGCAGGTCACCGGCACCTATCCCGAGATCGCCGAGGCGCTGCGGGCCCAGGACGCCACCGACTTCATCGTGGACGGCGAGGTCGTGGCGTTCGACGGGGATCAGACCAGTTTCTCCCGGCTGCAGCGCCGGCTCGGGGTCCGCGATCCGGCGCCGGCGCTGCTCGCCGAGGTGCCGGTGTACATCTACCTGTTCGACGTGCTGTGGGCCGACGGCCGCGACGTGCGCCCCCGGCCGCTGCTCGAGCGCAAGGCCGTGCTGCGCGACCTGCTGTCGTTCCGTGACCCGCTGCGTTTCGCCGAGCACCGGGACCGCGACGGCGAGGCGTACTACGCCGAAGCGTGCCGCCTGGGGTGGGAGGGGCTCATCGCCAAGCGGGCCGGCGCACCCTACCGGCCTGGCCGCAACCGGGACTGGCTCAAGTTCAAGTGCCTGAACGGCCAGGAGTTCGTCATCGGCGGCTACACCGACCCGAAGGGGTCCCGGGCCGGGTTCGGCGCACTCCTGCTCGGCTACTACGGCGCCGGCGGCCAGCTGCACTACGCCGGCAAGGTCGGCAGCGGCTTCGACCGGCGCACCCTGACCAGCCTGCACGCGGGCCTGGCCGCCAGCGAGCGGCCGGACCCGCCCTTCGAGCCCGTCCGCGCCCTGCCCCGGTCTCACGTGCACTGGGTCGAGCCCCGCCTCGTGGCCCAGGTCGGCTTCAGCGAGTGGACCGTGGACGGGGAACTGCGGCACCCCAGATTCCAGGGCCTGCGCCGGGACAAGGACCCGGCCGAGGTCGTGCGCGAACTGCCCTGAGGGGGAACACCACCGGCCGGCCCGGTGTTCTATTTATGCTTTGCGCGCATACGGAAGAAGATCAATGGCCCAGTGCATTACGTGCGGGAGCGAACTGCATCCCGACCGGGCGGAGAAATACAACTACTGCATGGCGCCGGAGTGCCAGGAAAAGAACCTCCAGGGCCTGACCATGGTGGCCATCGGGGTGAACAAGTCGGCCGAGCAGTACCTGCTCCTCGACGAGCAGACGCGCGACGAGCTGGCCACCGGCAAGTTCGCCGATCAGCGCCGGGGCTCCTTCGGCACGTCGGTGCCTTCCGAAGCAGGCACCACCACCGTCAAGCCGACCCGGGTCCAGCCTGCCCGACGCCGCCGCGCCGCGTCCCGTCCGGCAGCACCGCGCCGTCCCTGGACCAAGTCCCAGGAGAAGCTGGCCCTGCTGTACAACGAGCAGGGAAAGCGGCCCGAGGAGATCGCGCAGAAACTCGGCCTGAGCCGCTACACCGTGACCCAGATCATCCTGACCTCGAGAAACCAGGGCAAGCTGTAAGTCACCATTCGGCCTGTCCGCTATGATCGGTAGATCTTGGGCAGGCGGGGCGGCGCCCCCGGGTATCCGAAGCGGCTGCACTGACCCGCGCGGGTGCGTGGCATCTGGTCCCATTTCCGGTGGTCCAACTCCCAGTCGCCCGCCTTTGGTGGTAGCCGAACCCGCCGGCGCGGCTTTCGGCCGCCGCGCCGCGCACCGGGATCACGCCCGCCCCTCGTGTCACACGTGTGAGGGTGACCCAACCGGTGGGTGTGACATCCTAATGGCTCTTGCGGGGTCGATGTGCCGTAAGCCCGGGACCGCGAGCGTCGCGCCGTGCGGCGGGGCTCGGTTTCGTCCGTTCTGCCTCACCCGTCACATTTTCACGGAGGGCCACCGTTTCACACTTGGGACAAGGCACCCCTGTTGCCCGGATCTTCCGCAACGGCCGGATCTTCCGCGGTAACCGGAGCAGACGCTCCGCCTGGCGTGACGCTGGTGAAGCTGGGTGAGTGCTGCGGCGTCCAGGACACGCCCCGGAGGCCGCCTCCGGCGGCCGGCGCGGTCCAGGGCGCCGGCCGCGGCCGTCCCGGTGATGAACAGGCGCCCCGCCGGCCGGGGCGAGCCGGTCACAGGTTCACCGTGGCTTCGATGGTCAGCCGACGACCAGGCCGGAGGTTTCCAGAGTTGACGTCCTCCCCTCTACCGGTCTTGTACGCCCAGTGTCCGGGGTGCGTCGGGGCGGTGTGCCAGGCCGGGGCGGGCGGGTGTCTGTGAATCGAGTAGGCAAACCACCCCTATTTACTGCCTTCTCTGGGTGGCAGGGTGGGCTGCATCGTGCAATGGTTGGGTCACGGAGCGAGGGCGGCTTGGGGTGGGAGTTGGCCAGGGTCTATGTATCGTCGCCGATCGCCGATCTGACTGAGGAGCGGCGGGCGGTGCTGGACTGGCTGCGGCTGGCGCGGCATCAGGCGGTGGACAGCTATCTGCCCAACAGCGACACGGTGCGGGATAGCTGCCTGGACGATGTCGCCGCTTGTGACCTGTACGTGCGGCGCAGCAGGCGCTGGCCGCCGCCTGGGGCGACCCGGGATTCGCCGCGTCCGCCCTCGATACCTGGGAGCGGTTCGTGACCCACCCGGAGACCGTCACCTCTACCGTCCGCGACGTCACCGGAGTCCCGGCGCGCGGCTTCGCCGACTGGGCCTCGGCCAACGCCGAGCCGTCCGCTGATCTCAGCTCCGGGCGTAGTTGCTGGCGCCGTACCAGTCGACCACCACGACCGGCTCGTCGCCGACCACCCAGGCGTCGTGGCCCTGGGGGAGCGCGGTGACATCTCCGGGCCGGGCGTCGAACTCCGAACCGTCGGCCATGACCACGTGCAGTACTCCCTGCACGTGGTACTGGAAGTGCGGCGCCTCGCACAGGTCGGTACCCGCGAGCGGCTTGACGTGATCGGACCAGCGCCAGCCGGGCTGCAGCGTGAGCCGGCCGATCTCGGCGCCGCCGATCCGCAGCAGGTCCAGCGTGCCGCGCTCGAACTCGCGCGTCTCGTCGGATGCGGCGAACCTCTTCTGCTCTGCCCTGGCGGTCATGGCCTGTCTCCTTCATGTGGTACCTGATCGGGATGTGCACCAGCCTGACGTGGACCGGTTGCAGCTTCCTTGCAGCCGGGCGGGTGTGGCGGATACCGGTCACGCTGAGGTTTGATACCTGGCATGAAGTCGCTGGCGCTGCGGGTGCTGAGCGACTTCGGCGTGGACGGCGTGGAGCCGGCCGCCTTGGGCAGCAGGAAGGGCCGGCTGGCGCTGTGCGTCCTGGCCCTGGCCGGGGGGCAGATGGTACCGGCCGACGTGCTGGTCGACACGCTATGGGGGGACGCGCCGCCCGTCCGGCCCGAGGACCAGCTGGCGGTGCTGATCAGCCGGCTGCGGTCCGTACTGGGCCGGGACCGGATACAGCATCGCGACCGCGGCTACCTGCTGGTCTGCGACTGGCTCGACGCGTCCGAACTCGCCGCGCTCACCGAGGAGGTGGACCGCAGGCGCGGCGCGGGAAACGTGCTGGGCGCTGCGGCCGCGGCGCGGGTCGCGCTGTCGCTGCTGCGCGGCTACGGGCCGCCGTCGGTACCCGGTGAGTGGGCGCGGTTGCGGCTGGCCGAACTGGACCGCCTGGCCGGCCGGGCCCGGCAGGTGGCGGCCACCGCCCTGCTCGAGGCCGGGGACTGGATGGCCGCCGCCGACGCCGCGGCCGCGGCCGTGGCGGCCGACGGCTACGACGAGGCCTGTTTGCGGATCCTGCTGCGCGCCTACGTCGCGGGCGGCCGGGCGGCCGCGGCCTTGGCCGCCTACGCCCAGGCCCGGGAACGCCTGGCCGACGAGCTCGGCGCGGACCCCTCGCCCGAGACCGCCGCCCTTTACACCGCCATCCTGCGCGGGGAGCTGCCCGCGCAGGCGCCGGTGCCCGCCCGTGTCCCGGCCGGCCTGGTCGGCCGGGACGGCGAACTGGCCTACCTCGACGCCACGGCCGGGCGGGCCCGTGACGGCTCGACCGAGGTCGTCGTGGTCGACGGGGAGGCCGGCATCGGGAAGACCGCCCTGCTCCGCGCCTGGGCCGCCCAGCGGGCCGCGGCCGGCGACACGGTGCTGATGGCCTCGTGCGGCCAGCTCGACCGGGCCATGCCACTCGATGCCCTGCTCAGCGCGCTGTCCGCGCTGCTTCGCCGGCTCGGGCCCGACGCCGCCGCCGACCTGCTGGGCCAGGATGCGCTGACCCTCACCTCGCTGCTCGGCGTGGCCCTGGACCCCGGCGGGCCCCGGGACCCGCGCCTCCCGGGGCCTGCGGGGGCGGAGCCGATCCTGGCCGACGGCATGCTCGGCCCGGCGGTGCTGTACGCGGCGCTGGTCAGGGTGCTGGTCCGCCTGGCCGGACGGGGACCGCTGGTCGTGGTGATCGACGACGCCCACCTGGCCGGGCAGGCCCTGGCCAACTGGCTGAGCTTCGCGCGGCGGGCGGACATGCCGGCCGTGGTCGTCGCCGCGGTCCGCTCCGGTGAGGGACCGCCCCTGCCGGCCAGCGCGTCCGTCCACCTCGGCCTGCTCGACCGGGAGGCCGCCGCCGAGCTGGTGGGGCCGTCCCGGGCCGATGAGCTGTACGAGCGGTCCAAGGGCCACCCGCTGTTCCTGACGGAGCTCGCCCAGCAGGCGGCACGGGCCGAGCTGCCCACGTCGCTGGTGGAATCGGTGTCGGCCCGCTGCGACGAGCTGGGCCTGGCCGGAGCCATGCTGCGCGCGGCCGCGGTGATAGGCCCGGAGCTGGACATCGAGCTACTCGCGGCCCTGCTCGGCCGTCCCGCCGTCGACCTGCTCGACGACGCCGAGCGGGCCGCGGCCAAGCAACTGCTGACCACAGACGGGGGGACGTTCAGGTTCCGGCACGAGCTGGTCCGGGAGGCGCTGGCCGCCAGCGCGACCGCCGGGCGCGCCGCCCTGCTGCACCGCCAGGCCGGCCGCGTACTGGCCCGGCAGCCGTACGCTGACCCGGCCATGGTCGCCTACCACGCGCGGCTGGGCGGTGACCTGGAGCTGGCCGCCCGCTCGCTGCGGACCGCCGCCGAGCGGGCCGCCGAGCGCTTCGACCATGCCGCGGCCGAGGCCCTCCTGGACGACGCGCTGCGGCTGCACCCGGATCCCGAGGGCTGGCTCGAACGGGCCCGGGTCCGCACGCGCCGGCGCCGCTACGCCGAGGCGCTGGCCGACGTCGAGCTCGCCGCGGAGGCCGGCGCCGCCGCCCTGGAGGTCGGCGCGTGGGCCTGCTACTTCGACCGCCGCTTCGCCCAGGCCGCGCAGTTCGCCGCGGACGGCGCGCTGGCCGCGGCCAATCCGGCCATCCGGTCCCGCTGCCTGGCCGTCGGCGGCCGGACCCGGCACGCCGCCGGTGACCTGGCCCAGGCCGAGCTGCTGCTCGGCGAGGCCTTCGCCCTGGCCGAGGGAGCCGACCGGGTGACCGCCGCCGCGTGGCTGGGCGTGCTCCGGGCTCACCAGGGCAAGACCGAGGAGGCACTGGCCCTGCTGCGCCCGGCGGCCCGCGCGCGGGAAGGCGTGGCCCATACCGCGGCGACCCTGCACTCGCTGCTGTTCACCGGGCACGCGCACGCCGCGGCCGGGCGCCCGGCCCTGGCTCTGGACGCCTTCACCCGCTACACGGCCGAAGTCGAGCGCCGCCAGGTGCCGCGGTTCGCGGGCCGCGCGGTGAACTTCGCCGGCTGGGTGCTGCGCAGTCTCGGCGCGGCCGATGAGGCCGGCGACCATCACCGTCGGGCCCTGGAGCTCGGGCAGAGCCAGGGCACCGTGGAGGTCACCATTGCCGCGCTGGAAGACCTGGCCGAGCAGTGCGTGGAGGCCGGCGATGCGGGCGGCGCGCGGGACCGGCTGGCGCAGGCACGGACCCTGCTGACCGGCGATCTGGTCTTCGGCTGGCGGCTGGAGCTCAAGTACCAGCTGCTCACCGCCCGGCTGGCGCTGCTGCGCGGCGACGCGGAGGCGGCCCTGGCCGCGGCCGCCGGCCTGGAGAGCAGGGCGACCGTGCTCGGGGTGCTGCGGTACGTCAGCGTGGCCCGCGTCCTGAAGCACCGGGCCCGCCGGGCGCTGAGCCTGCCCGTGGACCTCGAGATGGTCGCCGCGGACCTGGATCTGGTCGAGGGGTCCGTCGCCGTCGAGGCCTGGTGGTGGACCGGCGAGGCCGCCGCCGATTTCGCGGTCCCGGCCTGGCTGGACGTCGCGGCCGTCCGGGCCGAGCGGCTGGCCCGGCAGGCCGGCGACTACGCGGGCACACTGCGCCGGGCGGCGGGCCAGCGCCTGGACGGCTGGCGGGCCGCGGCCCCATGAGCCCCGCGCTCAGCTCAGGAGCAGGGGGGCCGCCCGGATCGCCTGCGTCTCCCACCACGCGAGCTCCTCGTCATAACCGCCCAGGGCCTTCTCCCAGCCGAACTGGACCAGGGCGCCCAGCAGGCACAGCGCCAGCTGGCGGTCCCACCATGGTTCGGTGCCGATGCCCTGCTCCTCCAGCGCCCGGCGGTAGGCGGCGATGGTGTCCTCCTTGCCCTGCGGCAGGCGGCGGCAGTTGATCGCCAGGTACCAGGCCAGGTCGGACAGTGGCGCGCCGCGCCCGGGCTGCTCCCAGTCGAGCACGACCGTCCGGCCCTGCTCGTCCGTGCCCAGGTTGTCCAGCTTCCAGTTGCCGTGCACGAACGTGTGCGGGGTGACCTCCAGCGCCTCGACCAGCGGGCCCGGGTCCCGGGCCAGCGGGATGACGACCGCGGCCGCGGCCGGGGCCACCTCGGCCAGCCGCGGCCAGCCCTCGCCCACCAGCCGCGGCACCAGATGCGCGGAGCCGGCGGCGGCCTCGGCGCACGCCAGCCAGGGGGACAGCTCCAGGTAGCGGTGCATGACCGGGACGACGTCGCATTCGCGGCCGCACTCCCAGAACGCGGCGTGCAGCGCGGCCATGTGCCGCAGGAACCGCAGGTGCTGGTCCAGGCCGATCGGCTCGTCGCTCACCGGGACCAGCCACCGCGACACGTCCCGCATCAGCAGGGCACATCCGCCCGAAGGCGCCCGGCCTCCGCCCTCCTGCGGAGCCACCCCCACGATCGGCTGGTTGAAACACGCGGGCAGCCGCGCCAGCAAGCCGCGCTCCCAGGCCAGCAGCGGCGCGCCGCGCAGGCAGCCCGACGCCCGCATGGTCCAGTCCTCGGCCAGGTCGAGGTGCTTGAGCACGTACACCTGCCCGCCGATCACCACCCGCTCCAGCCGGGCCCCGGATTTTCCCGCCGCCCCGTCCAGCCCGGTCCGCTCGGTCGCGCCCGCGATGAGCTCGGCCACGCTGGAATGCAGGGGGAGGGGGGCCGGGGCCTGCGGCCCGTCAGGCATCGGCCGCCTCCATCTCCGCGAGCAGCGACGCCGGCCACCGTCCGCCGCACATGACGGTGTCGGCCACGATCCGGTCATCGCGCACGGTGAGCAGGTGCATGTGATGGGCCGCGTGCGGCACGCCGTTCTCGGTCCAGCTGAGCGTGTACTCCACGATCTCGCTCGGGCCCCCGTCCGCGCGCACCGGGTACCGGCGGAACTCGCCGAACTGGCCGGGGTCGGCAAACCAGCGGGCGTACTCGGCGCGGATCGCGTCGGCTCCCGACGCGTGCAGCCGCCAGTTGGGCACCGTGGCGTCCAGCGTCGCGTCGGCGCTCCACGCGTCGCACGCCGGGATGGTGGCGGTCTGGATGGCGTTCAGGAACTGATCGATCGCTGGTGCGGGTGACGGTGACATCGGCGGCCTCCTGATGGTCTTGTTCTGCGACCATCGTCTGCGCCCGGCCTTGCAATCAAGTTGCAGTGCTTCCTGAGGCGGCGCTCACCAGAGCCGGGCCGTGGCCCGGCGCGCGCCCTCAGCCAGCGCCTCGAACTTGGCCCACACGATCGTCGGGTGGATCTCCGGGGTATACGTGGCCTGCGACGAGAAGCCGCAGTCGGCGCTGGCGACCACGTTCTCCCGGCCGACCAGCTCGGCGAACCGGACGATGCGGTCGGCGATGACCTCGGGGTGCTCGACGATGTTGGTGGCGTGGCTGATGACACCGGGCAGGAGCACCGCACCCGGCGGCGGCGTAACCGTCTCGAACACGTGGTAGGCGTGCTCGTGCCGCGGATTGGCGGCCTCGAAGGAGAAGGCGCCGGCCTCGATGGTGAACAGGGTGCCGATCAGGTCGGCCAGCGGCGCGTCGTGCACCCGCGGCCCTTCGTTGATGCCGTAGCAGGTGTGCAGCCGGACCCGGTCGCGGGGGATGCCGCGCAGGCTCCGGTTGATCGCGTCGACATACCCGCGCGCGACCGTCAGCTTCTCCTCGGCTGGCCCGGTGCCGTAGCTGAACACGTCGGTGAGGAAGGGGTCGTCGATCTGCAGGGTGAAGCCCGCGTCGACGATGGCCGCGTACTCCACGTGCAGCGCGTCGGCCACTGCGTCCAGGTAGTCGGCCTGCGATGGGTAGTACGCGTTGCCGCCGACCCCGCTGGGAGCGACGGCGCAGACGAACACCTGGTCGGGGGCAGAATCGGGGGCGGCGTCACCGACCGCCGCCCGGAGCAGCTCCAGGTCGCGCGCCAGGCGCTCGTGCCCGATGTAGGAGACCGGCCCGGTGCAGCGCAGCGGCACGACCGGTACGGCCATCCCGCCCGTCATCGCGCCCTTGAGGTACTGCTCGTAGTACTCGGGGAAGCTGTCGATCTCGGCCCGGAACCCCGCCAGCGGGTCACCGCCGGGCCGTGGCTCGAAGCCGCTCAGCCGCTGCCCGATATAGGCGTAGAACCCGGTCTTGGTCTGCTCGCCGTCACTGATCACGTCCAGCCCGGCCGCGCGCTGCCGGGCCACGGCATCGGCCACGGCCCGGCGTTCGGCCTCGGTGAGCTCGGCCTCCCCGACGGGGCGGCCCTGCGCCGCCGCCCGCATCAGGTCGAGCAGCGCCGGCGGCCGGGCCAGGCTGCCGACGTGGGTGGTACGGATGCGATCGGTGCTGCGCAGCATCACTGCTCCCGTCTGCGGTCGGTCCCAGCTTGCCAGAACTCCCTCCCGAGAAGCTGCGAGACTAGGGACGGTGGACGACGAGCGGCTGTCCCGCCTGGTCGCGGTGACCGGGCCCGCTGGTACCGGCAACGTCGCGCTGGCAGGCGCCGTCGCGGCCGTGCGGAATGCGCCGGCCGGCTCGTGCGCGGTCATCCTGGTGGAGGGGGTGAGCGACCAGTCCGCGATCGAGGCGCTGGCCGCGCGCCGGGGCCGCAACCTGGGCCGGGAGGGCGTCTTCGTCGTGCCCATGGGCGGCGCGACGAACATCGGGTCCTTCCTCGACCTGTTCGGCCCGCGCGGGCTGCGCGCCCGGCTGGCGGGCCTGTGCGACGAGGGGGAGGAGCGGGAGTTCCGGCGCGGCCTGGCGCGAGCCGGCCGCAGCCCCGGTCCGGCCCGCGACGACCTGGAACGGCTGGGCTTCTACGTGTGCGTCGCCGACCTGGAAGACGAACTGATCCGCTCGCTGGGCGCTGCCTCGGTCGAGCGGCTCATCGCCGGGCAGGGCGAACTCGCGCCGTTCCGCACATTCTGCCGGCAGCCCGCGCAGCGCAACCGGACCCGCGAGCAGCAGCTGAGACGTTTCATGGGCACTCACTCGGGCCGCAAGGCCCGCTACGGGCGCGTGCTGGCTGAAGCGCTCGACCCGGCCCGGGTGCCCCGCCCGCTCGACGGCGTCCTCAGGGTTCCAGGGCGAGCAGCTTGGCCGTGACCTCGATGAGGTCCTCGCCCACCACGTCGGGCGGGGCAAAGGGCGCGCCGAAGCCGCCGGACTTGCGGCTCACCCAGCCGGTGGTCAGCCCGGCCCGCTTGGCGCCGTGGCAGTCCCAGTCGTGCACGGTGACCAGCGCCATCCGGTCCGCCGGCACATTCATGACCGAGGCGGCGTACAGGTAGACCACGCCGGCCGGTTTCCACCGGTACACCTCCTCGGCCGAGATCACCCGGTCCACCAGGCCGCCGAACCCGGCGCGGCTGGCGAATGCCGAGCCAGCGGAGGCGGACCCGTTGGTCAGGCAGGCCACCCGCAGCCCGGCCTCGGTGAGGCGCCGCACCGCGGGCAGCACGTCGGGGAAGGCGGGCAGCTCATCCCACCCCGCCATGACCGCGGCCACCTGCTCGTCGCTGACCGTGTAGTGGGTCAGTCCGCGCAGCGCGGCCGCGGCCACGTCGGTGAACGCCGCGTAGTCCCCGGTCGCCGACAGCGCCATCCCGTCCCGTAGCGTGCGGGTGTACCACGCCTCGAGCAGTCCCGGCGGCTGGCCGGTCTCGGTGAGCCGGGCGCGCAGCGGCTCGAGCGAGGCCAGCGTCTCGATCACGTCGAAGGCCACCACGGCCGGGCGGTGGGTCATGACGCGCTCAGCTTCCGCGGCGCGTCCTCGGCCAGAGCGCCGGCCGCGTGCTCGCCGACGGGACCCATGCCGATAACGATCACATCTGTGTGCTGTGGCTCGTCCATGCCGTGCTCCTGCCCTCAGCGGGAGGCCGGGGGGTGTTCCGCCTGGCTCGCGCTGTGGGCACCAAACCTACATCAACCACCAGGAAGATCGTCGCCGTCTTCCAAGTCCGAGATGTCCAGTTCGGGCTGACCGTGCACGAAAGTATCCGGGTTCTCCAGGTCGTCGGTGGCCGGCAGCAGGTCAGGATGGGACCACAGGGCGTCCCGGCCTTCGATGCCCCGCGCCTCGGTCAGGCCCTGCCAGATGGCCGCCGCCTCGCGCAGCCTGCGCGGACGCAATTCGAGCCCGACGAGCGTGGCGAACGTCCGCTCGGCCGGGCCGCCGGTGGCCCGGCGCCGCCTGATCGCCTCGGCCAGCGCGTCGGCGTGGGTCAGCCGGTCCCGGGCCGCGGCGCTGACCACGGTCGCGACCCACCCCTCGACCAGCGCGAGCGCGGTCTCCAGCCGGACCAGGGCGGCCTTCTGTGCGGGGGTGTCCTCCGGCCGGAACAGACCCTCGCCCGCCAGCGCGTCGCGCAGTGCCTCGGGGTTGGTGATGTCGACGTCCGGGATCGCCTCCTGCAGCCGCGCCATGTCGACCGTGATGCCGCTGGCGTACTGCTCGACCGCGCCGAGCAGGTGCGCGCGGAGCCACGGGACGTGGGCGAACAGCCGCTGGTGGGCGGCCTCGCGCAGGGCCAGGAAGAGCCGGACCTCGCCGGCGTCGACCGACAGGCCCTGGCCGAACTGCGCCACGCCCGCGGGCAGCAGCGCGGCCACTCCTTCCGGGCCGAGCGGCAGCCCGATGTCAGACGAGCCGGCCACCTCGCGTGCGAGCTCGCCGACCGCCGTGCCGGTCTGGCTGCCGATCATGGCCCCGCCGATCTGGCGCAGCATGGCGGACAGCCCGGCCAGGCCGCCCAGCCCGCCCGCGCCGCCGCCGAGGGCCCCGAGGGCCTGGCGCATCTCCTCGGGGACGTCCTCGCCCAGTTGCGCGGGGTCGATGTCGAGCATGCCGCTCATCGCCTCGACGCCCTTGGCCGCGATGGGGTCGCAGAGCTTGGCCCAGACGGGGAAGGTGGCCTCGAGCCACTCCGACCGGCTCCACGCCTCGATCTTGTGGATCCCGGAGGGGAACGTGGCCGCTTCGTCCAGCCAGAGATCGGCCAGCCGGACGGCCTCGGTGATCTCCCGGCGCTGCGCCTCCAGCACGCTCGGGTCGCCCGCCGCGACGATCGCGTGCCGGGCCACGTTCTTGGCCAGATCCCAGTTGACCGGGCCCCCCCGCCAGGACAGCAGGTCGGCGAACTGGCGCAGCGCGTCGGCGAACTGCTGCGGGTCGCCCATCGCCCCGAACGGCCCCGGGGCCCCGAACGGCCCGCTGGCGCCAGGACCCCCAGGACCCCCAGGACCCCCAGGACCCCCAGGACCCCCAGGACCCCCAGGACCCCCAGGACCCGAGGGCCCGCCGGGACCCGAAGACCCCTGGCCACCCTGGTCTTCCGGCTTGTCGGGCAGGCCGAAGCCGAACGGGCGGTCAGCCATCGTTGGCTCTGCGGCAGGATGGAAGGGTCATGACCGTCACGTTATCTCGGGAGAAGCACACTGTGACAAACGCCCGGCGGCCGGTTCGCTCCGAGCGCAGTATCCAGCCTATGCCCGTGGTCGCCGTCACCGGTGCGGCCGGCGGCATCGGATACGCCCTGACCGTCCGGCTCGCCGCGTCGCCGAAGGTCCGCAAGGTCATCGCGATCGACGGCCGGCGTGGCGACATCGCCGGGGTGACCTGGCGCGTGGCCGACGTGCGCGACCCGGCCGTGGCCGGCCGGCTGGCCGGCGTGGACGTGGTGGTGCACGCCGACCTGGATCTGGCGCCGGACTCCGACGCCCGGCAGCGGCGGGCGTTCAACGTGCGCGGCGCCCAGACCGTGCTCACCGCGGCCGCGGCGGGCCGGGTCGGCCGGGTGGTGCTGCTGAGCAGCACCATGGTCTACGGCGCACGCCCGGACAATCCCGTCCCGCTGCCCGAGGACGCGCCGCTGGCCGCGGAGGTGGACAGCAGTGTGGCCGGGGACCTGCTGGAGATCGAGCAGCTGGCCCGCCGCTCGCCCCGGTCCAACCCCGGTACGGCGGTGACGGTGGTGCGGCCCGCCGCGCTGGTCGGCGATGGGCTGGACACCCTGGTCACCAGGCACTTCGAGGCGCCTCGGCTGCTCGCCGTGAAGGGCTGCGCGCCCCGCTGGCAGTTCTGCCACATCGACGACCTGACCTCCGCGCTGGAATTCGCCGTCGGCGGCGGCATCGACGGGCAGTTCGCGGTGGGCTGTGACGGCTGGCTCGAGCAGGCCGCGGTCGAGCAGATCAGCGGGCTGAAGAGCATCGAGCTGCCGGCCCGGCTGACCTTCGGGACCGCGCAGCGGCTGCACCGGCTGGGCGTGACCCGGGCGCCGGCCATGGACCTGCGGTACGTCGTGTACCCGTGGGTGACGGACTGCGCCGCGCTGCGGGCCGCGGGCTGGCGCCCGCGGTTCGAGAACGCCGAGGCGCTGCGCGTCCTGCTCGAGCAGGGCAAGGGCCACCACGCCGTGGCCGGGCGCCGCATCGCGCGCAAGGAGGCGACGATCACCGCGGCCGGCGCCACCGTGGCCGTGATCGGAACCGCTGCCACCGCCGCCATCGTCCGCCGCGCCCGCCGCCACCGCCGCACGGACCCCTGACCCGCCGCACGGACCCCTGACCGCCGCACGGACCGCTGACCGCCGCACGCCCGTCAATTTTCCGCCGAACGATCCGTGGTGTCAGTCCGGGTACCGTTGCAGTGTGAGCCCTGTGAGCCCCATCCGCCTGATCGCCATCCGGGACACCGAACTGTCCGTCGACGAGGTCCGGGCCGCGGTCTCGGGCCCCGGCGCCGGCGGCATCGCGCTGTTCGCCGGCGCGGTCCGGGACATCGACCACGCCCATGGCGTCCGCGGGCTGTCCTACAGCGCGCACCCGTCCGCCGAGGCCGAACTGCGGCGGGTCGCCGAGATGGTCGCGGAGAAGTTCAGCGTCCTGGGCATTGCGGCCGTGCACCGCGTCGGTGACCTGGCCGTCGGTGACCTGGCCGTGGTGACCGCCGTGGCCTGCGCCCACCGGGCCGAGGCCTTCGACGCGTGCCGCGAGCTGATCGACGTGCTGAAGGCCACGGTGCCGATCTGGAAGCACCAACGCTTCACCGACGGCACCAGCGAATGGGTAGGCACCGCGTGAGAAGCAAGACATGTCCCGCCGCTCGCTGACGCTGCTGATCGCCTCGGTGGGCGTGATCGCGGCGCTCGCGATCGCCGTGCTGATCCCGGTCCCCTACGTCATCCTCGGGCCCGGGCCGACGCTGAACACCCTGGGCCGGGACTCCTCCGGGCAGCCGCTCATCACCATCACCGGGCACGTGACGTATCCCACTGCCGGGCACCTGAACATGGTGACGGTCGGCTATCAGGGCGGTCCCGGCGTCACCATCAACATCTTCTCCGCGCTGGCCGCCTGGCTGAACCCGCACGAGGCCGTCGTCCCCGAATCCGAGCTGTTCGCCCCCGGCCAGACCCAGCAGCAGAGCCAGCAGGCGGACACCCAGCAGATGACCGGTTCGCAGCAGGACGCGACCGCGGCCGCGCTGACCGAACTGCACATCCCCTACCAGACGCAGGTGGTCGTGGTGGCGGCCGAGCCGGGCTATCCGGCCCACGGTGTGCTGCGGGCCGGAGACGTGATCACCGCCGTGGACGGCCACCCGGTGGCAGGCGAGTCGGAACTGACCTCGCTGATCTCCGCGCACCCGACGGGCAGCACGCTGACCCTGACCATCGTGCGCAACGGCCGGACCCAGACGGTCCAGGTCGGGACCAAGGAGTCCGGGGGGCGCCCGGTGATGGGCGTGCAGATCACCGAGCAGTACAAGTTCCCGTTCACGGTGAAGTTCAGCGTGGGCGACATCGGCGGGCCCAGCGCGGGCATGATGTTCGCGCTCGGCATCATCGACAAGCTGACCCCGATGAACCTGACCGGGGGCCGGTTCATCGCCGGGACCGGCGAGATCACCGCCAGCGGCCAGGTGGAGGCCATCGGCGGCATCCAGCAGAAGATGGTGGGCGCCCGCAACGCCGGCGCGACGGTCTTCCTGGCCCCGGCCTCCAACTGCTCCGACGTCAGGGGCGCGATCCCGGCCGGGCTGGAGGTGGTCAAGGTCGGTACCCTCAACCAGGCCGTCACCGACCTGGAAGCCCTCAAGGCAGGCCGTCCCGTCCCCTCCTGCTGACGCTGCCGGAGCGCACGCACCACGATCCGTTCTGCCTGAAATGGTCGTGCGTGCTCGACGCGCAGCCGGCGGGATGAGGCAAGTGCTCATCCCGGTTTTGCGCAGGGCGTAGGCTTTATTCGCAACGGGACATCACGCTGGCGTGCAGGAGCCGTGCGGTCGGCACGGCTCTGCACTGCGTGGCTGCCCAGGGTGGCCCAGGAAGGGAGCAAGTGCGGTCGTGGCACCTCGCGTACTTATTGATGCGACCGACGTGCCAGCCGACCGGGGCGCGCTCGGCCGGTACGTTGACGGGCTGATCGGCGCGCTCGACGTCGCCGGCGCGGACCTGGCCGTGGTCTGCCAGCGCGCCGATGAGGAGCGCTACGGGCGGCTCGCCCCCAGCGCCCGCGTCGTCACCGGGCCCACCGCGCTCTCGCACCGCGCCGCCCGGCTGGCCTGGGAGCAGAGCGGACTGCCGGTCGTGGCCCAGCAGGTCAACGCCGACGTCATCCACGTGCCGTATTACTCCATGCCGCTGCGCCCGGGCAGGCCCACCGTGGTGACCGTGCACGACGTCACGTTCTTCACCGAGCCGGAGCTGTACAGCCCGGTCAGCGCCATGTTCTTCAAGTCCGCGATCCGCACCGCGGCCCGCCGTGCGGCCCGGCTCATCGTGCCGTCCAAGGCGACCCGCGACGAACTGGAGCGGGTGCTGGCCGCGGATCCGACCAAGATCGACGTCGCCTACCACGGCGTGGACCACCGCCTGTTCCACCGGCCCGACCCGCCGCAGGTCTTGCAGGTGGCCAACCGGCTGGGCCTGCACGGCAAGGCGTACATCGCGTTCCTCGGCATGCTCGAGCCGCGCAAGAACGTGGCCGCGCTGATCACCGGCTGGGCCGCCGCCGTGGCCGACCTCGACGACCCGCCCGCCCTGGTCCTGGGCGGCGGCGGCGGCTGGAGCGAGGAGGTGGACACCGCCGTGGCGGCGGTACCGCCGCACCTGCGCCTGATCCGCCCCGGCTATCTGCGCTTCTCCGACCTTCCCGGCTTCCTCGGCGGGGCGCTCGTGGTGGCGTTCCCGAGCCGCGGCGAGGGCTTCGGGCTCCCCGTGCTCGAGGCCATGGCGTGCGGCGCTCCCGTGCTGACCACCCACTGCACCTCGCTGCCGGAGGTGGGCGGCGAGGCGGTCGCGTACACCGAACCCGACGCCGACGCCATCCACTACTCGCTGCGGGCGCTGCTCGACGACGCCGCCCGGCGCAAGACGCTGGGCGACGCCGGGTACGCGCGGTCGCAGGAGTTCACCTGGGCGGCCTCGGCCGAGGCGCACCTGGCCTGCTACCGGCGCGCCGTCGAACAACCCGCTGCTGACGCCAGTGCGGTGTAACCTCTGCTTTCATGCCGCGTGAACCGCTTGAGGCCATCCTGCTCGTCGGAGGTCAGGGAACGCGGCTGCGGCCGCTGACCCTGTCCGCGCCGAAACCGCTGCTGCCGACGGCGGGCGTCCCGTTCCTGGCCCACATGCTGGCCCGGTCGGCGGACTGCGGCGTCACCCACGTGATCCTCGCGACCTGCTACAAGTCGGAGATGTTCGCCGCGGCCCTCGGCGACGGCTCGGCGTTCGGGCTGTCCATCGACTACGTCCAGGAGGACGTGCCGCTCGACACCGGCGGCGCGATCCGCAACGCTGCCGCCTCGCTGCGCGGCCACGGCCCCGGCGATCCGGTCGTGGTGCTCAACTCCGACGTGCTGTCCGGCCACGATCTGGCCGCGCAGGTCGACCTGCACGGCAAGACCGACGCCGCGGCGACGCTGCACCTGGTCGAGGTGGATGACCCGTCGCGGTTCGGCGTGGTGCCGACCGACGGTTCCGGCCGCGTGACCGCGTTCCTGGAGAAGACGCCGAACCCCGTGACCAACCGGATCAACGCCGGGTGCTACGTGTTCCGCCGTGAGGTCATCGACCAGATCCCGGCCGGCCGCCGGGTCTCGGTCGAGCGGGAGACGTTCCCCGGCCTGATCTCCTCCGGGCAGCTCGTCATGAGCTACCCCGAATCGGCGTACTGGATCGACGTCGGCACGCCGCAGACGTTCGTGCGCGGCTCGTGCGACCTGGTGCTCGGGCGGCTGCCCGCGCCCGCGGTGCCCGGCCCGCACGGGCCTGCGCTGCTGCTCCAGGGCGCTTCGGTGGCGCCGGGCGCGTCGGTGTCCGGCGGGACAGTGGTCGGCGCGGGCGCGTCGGTGGGCGCCGGGGCCACCGTCTTCGGCAGCGTGCTGTTCGACTCCGCGGCGGTCGGCGAGGGTGCCGTGGTCCGGGACTCGATCGTCGGCCGCGGCGCCGTGGTGGCGCCGGGCGTGGTGCTCGACGACGCCCTGGTCGGCGACGGCGCGTTCGTCGGGGCCGGCAACGAACTGGCCCGGGGCATCCGGATCTGGCCCGGCGTGCGGCTCGAGCCGACCTCGGTCCGTTTCTCCTCCGACGTGTGAGGTGAGCCAGCAGGCGGCGCCCCCGGATACGGGGCTGCGGCGCGAGTGGGCGGCGCCGTTCGGCGTGGACGTCCGGCTCACGCTGTCGGTGCACCGCCGCGGCGGCGTGGATCCCGCCTACCGCGCGGACGCGGCCGGCGCCGTCTGGCGCACGTCGCTGACGCCCGACGGCCCGGGCACGCTGCGCCTGACCGCTGCGGGTTCCGGCCGCAGGCTGGTGACCGGCCAGGCCTGGGGCCCTGGTGCCGCCTGGCTGCTGGACACCCTTCCCGCTCAGGTCGGCGCGCACGACGACCTGTCGGGCTTCGCGGCCCGGCACCCGGTCGTCGGCGAGCTGGCCCTGCGTTACCAGGGGCTGCGGATCGGCCGGACCTCGCGGGTCCTCGAGGCACTGGTGCCCGCGGTCCTGGAGCAGAAGGTGGTCGGGCGGGAAGCCCACCGCGCCTGGCGGTTCCTGCTCGGCGCGCACGGTTCCCCGGCCCCGGGCCCGGCCCCGGCCGGGATGCGGGTCTTCCCGCCTCCGCCGGTGTGGGCGCGCATTCCGTCCTGGGACTGGCACCGGGCGGGGGTCGAGGGCGTCCGGGCCCGCACCATCATCGCCGCCGCCCAGGTCGCGGACCGGCTGGAGCAGGCCAGCGAGCTGGACCCGGCCGAGGCCGACCGGCGCCTGCGGTCCCTGCCCGGCATCGGGCCCTGGACCTCCGCCGAGATCAGGCAGCGCGCCGCGGGCGACCCGGACGCGGTCTCCGTGGGCGACTACCACCTGCCCAGGGCGGTCGGCTGGACGCTGGCCGGGCGGATCACCGACGACGCGGGCATGCTCGAGCTGCTCGCCCCGTACGCCGGGCACCGCTACCGGGTGGCCCGGCTGATCGAGCTGGGCGGCCGCCTGCCCCCGCGCCGTGGGCCCCGGATGCCGGTCCGCGACTACCGCGCCTTCTAGCCTCCAGCAGCCTGAGCCCTGGGGCCGCCCGAGATCGCGGGTCGCCACCCGTGCTATGACAAGGACTCTGGCCTACGATCTCGAGCCCGCGCGGCCGGGCCGGGGAAGAACCAAGCCGCGGGGAAGGTTTGGTGCAGCATGAGCGATCTCGGCGGCGACTCAGGGGACACCGGAACCAGCGAGGTCACGGCTTCGGCCATGCGCCGGACGCTGGCCCGGGCCAGGGACGGCAAGGCGCTCGACCCGGACGAGGCCACGGTCCTGCTGCACGCCCGCGGCGGCGACCTGGACACCCTGCTGGCCTACGCCGGCCGGACCCGGGACGCCGGCCTGGAGGGCGCGGGAAGGCCCGGGGTCATCACCTACTCGCGGAAGGTCTTCATCCCGCTGACCCGGCTGTGCCGGGATCGCTGCGGGTACTGCACGTTCGCCACGGTCCCGCACCGGCTGCACAGCCTGTACCTGGAGCCGGACGAGGTCCTGGACATCGCCCGCCGGGGCGCGGCGGCGGGCTGCAAGGAAGCCCTGTTCACCCTCGGCGACAAGCCGGAGGACCGCTGGCGCCAGGCCCGGGACTGGCTGGACGCCCACGGCTATGACGACACCCTGTCCTACGTGCGGGCCATGGCCATCCGCGTGCTGGAGGAGACCGGCCTGCTGCCCCACCTCAACCCGGGCGTGCTGAGCTGGCAGGACTTCCAGCGCCTCAAGCCGGTGGCCCCGTCCATGGGCATGATGCTCGAGACCACGGCCACCCGGCTGTACACCGACCAGGGGGCGCCGCACTTCGGCAGCCCGGACAAGGACCCGGCCGTCCGGCTGCGCGTGCTGGAGGACGCCGGCCGCTGCAACGTCCCCTTCACCACCGGCATCCTCATCGGCATCGGCGAGACGCTGGCCGAGCGGGCCGACTCGATCTTCGCCATCCGCAAGGTCGCCCGCACCTACCGGGGCATCCAGGAAGTCATCGTGCAGAACTTCCGGGCCAAACCGGACACCAAGATGCGCGACGTGCCCGATGCCGAACTCGCCGACCTGGCCGCCACGATCGCCGTGACCCGGCTGGTCCTCGGGGCCAAGGCACGGATCCAGGCGCCGCCCAACCTGGTCGGCGAGCAGCACGACCTGATCCTGCGGGCCGGCATCGACGACTGGGGCGGCGTCTCCCCGCTGACCCCCGATCACGTCAACCCCGAACGCCCCTGGCCCGCCATCGACGAACTCGCCGCCCGCACCGCGGCCGCCGGCTTCACGCTGCGCGAGCGCCTCACCATCTACCCGCCGTACCTCGGCGAGCCGTGGCTCGACCCGCGGCTGGCCGCGCACGTGGCCGCGCTGGCCGACCCGGCCACCGGCCTGGCCGACGAGGCCGCCGTCCCGCGCGGCTTGCCCTGGCAGGAGCCCGACGGCGGCCTGGCCCAGGTCGGCCGCACCGATCTGTACGTGACCATCGACACCGCCGGCCGCACCCATGACCGGCGCGACGATTTCGCCGAGGTCTACGGCGACTGGAACGAGATAGCCGAACGGGCCGTGGCGCGTGCCCCGGCCACCGGCTCCAGCCCCGCCGCCGGTTCCAGCCCCGCCGCCGGCGCCCCCGCGGTCCAGTCCGGCCGCGAGGTCGCCGCCGCCCTCCGCCAGGCCGAACGCGACCCGGCCGCCCTCACCGACTCACAGGCCCTCGCCCTGCTGTCCGCGGACGGCCCCGACTTGGAGGCGCTCGCCGGGATCGCCGACGCGCTGCGCCGCGAGGTCGCCGGTGACGACGTCACCTACGTCGTCACGCGCAACATCAACTTCACCAACGTCTGCTACACCGGCTGCCGGTTCTGTGCGTTCGCGCAGCGCCGCACCGACGCCGACGCGTACACCCTCTCGCTGCGGCAGATCGGCGACCGGGCCGCCGAGGCGTGGGACGCTGGCGCGACCGAGGTGTGCATGCAGGGAGGGATTCATCCCGATCTGCCGGGAACGGCATATTTCGAAATCGCCTCCGAGGTGAAGCGCCGTCGCCCAGATCTTCACGTCCATGCGTTCTCGCCGATGGAGGTGGTCAACGGCGCCTCCCGCACCGGCCTGCCGATCCGGGAGTGGCTGGTGCGGGCCAAAGAGGCGGGCGTCGACTCGCTGCCCGGGACGGCGGCGGAGATCCTCGACGACGACGTGCGCTGGGTGCTGACCAAGGGCAAGCTGCCCGCCTCGGTCTGGATCGAGGTGGTCACGACCGCGCACGAACTGGGCCTGCCGACCTCCGCGACGATGATGTACGGGCACGTCGACACCCCGGCGCACTGGGTCGGGCACCTGCGGGTGATCCGGTCGGTCCAGGAACGGACCGGCGGCTTCACCGAGTTCGTGCTGCTGCCGTTCATCCACGAGAACGCGCCCATCTACCTGGCCGGCCTGGCCCGGCCCGGGCCGACCAGGCGGGAGAACCGCGCCGTGCACGCCGTGTCCCGGCTGCTGCTGCATGGGGCGATCGGCTCGATCCAGTGCTCCTGGGTCAAGCTCGGCGACGACCTGTGCCGTGACGTGCTGCGCGGCGGCGCCAACGACCTGGGCGGCACGCTGATGGAGGAGACCATCAGCCGGATGGCCGGCGCCGACCACGGCTCCTACAAGACGATCAGCCAGCTCCGGGCGATCGCCGAGCCGCTGGGCCGTCCCATGCGCCAGCGCACCACCACCTACGGCGACGTCCCGCCCGCGCGCGTGGCGGCCGCGGCCGCCAGCGACGGCGTGTGCGCCTCCGTCCGTTCCGGCTTGCCGCTGCTGACCCGCTGACCTCAGCGGGTCAGCAGGAAGTCCGCGGGATCCCGCGGCGGGCGGGGGCGCGCCTGCTCGGCCGGGTGGCCGACGGCGACGGCGCCCATGGGCCGCCAGCCGCCGGGCAGATCCATGGCCCGGGCCGCGACGTCCTGGCAGAACAGGGTGCTGGAGATCCACGCCGAGCCGAGCCCCTCGACCGCGAGCGCGATGAGCAGGTTCTGCACCGCCGCGCCCATGGAAACCACGAACATGGCCTGCTCCGACCGGTTGCGCCGCTCGTCGGGGTAGTCATGCGCCGCGTCGGTGACCAGGCACGGCACTACGATCAGCGGCGCGAGCCGCAGCACGTCCCCGCGGCGGAGCCTGCGGGTGATCTGCTCCTCGGTGAACCCGTCGCGGCGCAGGTCGGCCGTCCAGGCCTCGCGCATCGCGTCGAGCAGGGCCGCGCGCGCGGCGGCGGTCTCCAGGATCACGAACCGCCACGGCTCGCTGTGATGCGGCGCCGGCGCGGTGAGCGCGGTGGCGACCGCCCGGCGGATCACCGCGGCGTCGACCGGCTCGCCGGTGAACGCCCTGATCGTCCGGCGGGCCAGCGGTACGTCCGCCGACCCGAACCGGAACATGTCCTCCCCGGCAGGCCGGATGAGTTCGCGTGCTCCCGGGCCGTCCTGCTCGGTGACCAGGTCCGCCAGCCCACGCGCCACGGCCACCGGGACACCTCGTGACTTGCCCTTCACCAGGTCCGCGGCCGCGGCGATCTCGTCGGCCACCGCCGCGACGGTGACCTCCAGGATGTTGCCGAAGGTGTCGGTCTCGCCGCGGTAGTCGCGGACGGGCGCCACCCCGGCCGCCCCGATGGCGTTGTCGGTCTGCCCGGCCCGCCACGGGCGGCCCATCGTGTCGGTGATGATCACCCCGACGGTCCGGCCGGTCCGGGCGTGCAGCGCCTTGCGCAGCCGCCGGGCCGACTCGTCGGGGTCCTCCGGGAGCAGCACCACGCTGCCCGGCGCCGTATTGGACTCGTCCACGCCGGCCGCGGCCAGGACCAGGCCGTGCCGCGTCTGCGCGATGGTGGTGGCGCCGCGCCGGGCCACCACGCGCGCCGTCTCCGCCTCGATGGCCTGCTCGCGGGGGCCGGCCACCACCCGGCCCTCGGCCTTGCTCACGATCTTCGAGGTGACGACCAGGATGTCGCCGTCGCGTACGTCCGCCGCGGTCTCGGCGATGAGCGCGGCCAGGTCACTGCCCGCCGTGATCTCGGGGAGCCCAGTCACCGGGACCACCGTTACCTCGGGGGGACGATCCCCCCCAGACCCCCCCTGCTCCTGGGGGGACCCATCCCCCCAGACCCCCCTTGTCACGCCAGCTCCAGGGCCAGATCCACCGCCGCGCGGGCGATCGCGGTGGTCGCGGGCAGGTCGCGCATGTAGAGCGGCAGGGCCCGGACCGCGATCCCGGCCAGCGCCGGGTCGTCGCCGAGAATGTCGGCCGTGGCCTTGTCCTGGTCGTCGACCAGCCACCCGTTGATCAGCTCCGGCCCGTAGTGCGCGGCGACGGCGGCGGCCGAGGTGCCGACCCCGATCGCGGCCAGGCATACGTCGGCCATGCCGCGCACGGGCGCGCCGCCGATGATGGGCGAGGTGCCCACCACCGTCTTGGCGGCCAGGGCGGCCCGGATGCCGGGTACGGCCAGGATGGTGCCGATGCTCACCACCGGGTTCGACGGCGGGAACAGGATCACGTCCGCCTCGCCGATGGCATCGAGTACCCCGGGCGCGGGCGCGGCCTGCTCGGCGCCGACCGCCACGATGTCCGCCGCAGGCACCTGCGCGTGCATGCGCACCCACCATTCCTGGAAGTGGACCGTGCGCTGGCCGTCCAGCACGACGTGCGTCTCGACCCGATCGTCGGACATCGGGAGCAGCCGCACGCCCGGCTGCCATCGCTCGCACAGCACCCGGGTGACGGCCGACAGCGGCTGACCGGAGGCCAGGAGCTGGCTGCGCAGGATGTGGGTGGCGAAATCCCGGTCACCGAGCGTGAACCAGTCCGGGCTCGCGCCGTAGGCGGCCAGCTCGGCCCGGACGCTGAAGGTCTCGCCGTCCCGTCCCCAGCCCTGCTGCTCGTTGATGCCGCCGCCGAGGGTGTACATGACGGTGTCCAGGTCCGGGCAGATCCGCAGGCCGAACAGCGTGATGTCGTCGCCGGTGTTGCCGATGACCGTGATGCCGGCGTCCGGGGCCGCCTGCTTCAGGCCGCGGAGGAAGCGCGCGGCCCCCACGCCGCCCGCGAGCACGGTGATGCGCATACCTCAGAGTGTGTCAGGTCCCGGCCCGCCCCCCGGTCACCGCGGTCCCGCTCCGCCAAGACCGGTGTGACTGTAGATGTCAGTGTTTCTGACGGTGTTGGTGTGGCAACGCGTCTTGGGATTCTCCCCGTGATTTATCTCGCATCTCAGACAACGAGGCGACCATTATCACCTTCCCGGCTTGACTTGAAGCAAGACACGCGAGTGTAATTTCATTGATGTGATTCTCACCCCGAAGGCAGCGGTGGGAATACGGGGGCTCCGAAGGGGAGGGAGGGAGGATGCGCCGTGACTGAGGTCATCGTCCCGCTGGCACAGGTCTTCATCAGCCCGGAAGAGGTTGACGAACTGGGCTGGCAGGACCGGGCACTGTGCGCGCAGACGGATCCGGAGGCGTTCTTCCCGGAGAAGGGAGGATCGACCCGGGAGGCCAAGCGCGTGTGCCGGAGCTGCGAGGTCCGGGCCGAGTGCCTGGAGTACGCACTCGAACATGACGAACGGTTCGGCATCTGGGGCGGCATGTCAGAGCGTGAGCGGCGCCGCCTGAAGCGCGAGGCCGGTTAGCCGGCCAGGGAGCGTCGCGTGGCCGGCGGCCGCCCCCCGGGCACGTTCCCGGCAGATCTGGATTATCCGAACTTTTGAATATGGCCCTGTGTAGGGTTGGTGCTGTCGTGGGCGCTGGGGGGTCGTCGTTCACGTAGTCCGCACGCTCTTGCCGGGCGGAGTAGCCGCTCAGAGCGCCGTTGTCCATGCCACCGGACAGGACCCTTGTCAGAGAACGCCTCGCCTCTGCGTCACGTCGTGACCCTCGTGGTAGTTGCGCACGACGGCGCACGGCTGATCCCTGGGCTGCTCAACGCGGTACGGGAGCAGACCCATCCGGTCTCTCGCGCGGTCGGCGTCGATACCGGCAGCCAGGACCGGAGCGGGGCCGTGCTGACCGAACTGCTCGGCCCGGACGCGGTCTTCGGCATGGACGCCGACACCGGGTACGGCGACGCCGTCGCGCGCGCGCTGCGGTTTTGCCCCGGGGGGGACGGGGCGGCCAGGGGGGCCAGGGGGATGGAGTGGATCTGGCTGCTGCACGATGACTGCGAGCCGGCTCCGGACGCCCTGGAGCAGATGCTCAGGGCAGCCAGCCGCCACCGGTCCACGGCGGTGCTCGGACCCAAGCTGAAGGACCTGGCCGACCGGCAGGTGCTGCGTGAGGCGGGCGTCACCGTCGACCGGGCGGGGCGGCGCTGCACCGGGATCGAGCCGGGCGAGATCGACCAGGGCCAGCACGACGGCAACCGCCCGGTGCTGGCCGTGAGTTCGGCTGGCATGCTGATCCGCCGTGATGTCTGGGACCAGGTCGGCGGCTTCGACCCCAACCTGCCCCTGATGCGCGACGACCTCGACTTCTGCTGGCGGGTTCACGCGGCCGGCTACGACATCCGGGTGATCACCGACGCGGTGGTGTACCACCGCGACCTGTCGGCCCGGCAGATCCGGAAGGCCCCGGCCGCCGGCGGTCATCCGCGCCGGGCGGACCGGCGCGGTGCCCTCTACGTATTCGCGGCCAACGTGCCCCTCGGCCCCATGCTCGCCATCGTGGGCGGCTGCGTGGCCGGCTCACTGCTGCGGGCGGCCTATTTCCTCCTCACCAAGCAGCAGCGCAAGGCCTGGGACCACCTCGGCGCGGTCGCCTGGCTGCTGCGTCACCCGGTCCTGCTCAGGCGAGCCCGCCGCCGCCGCGCCGCCAACCGCGGGCACTCGTGGTCGATCCTGCGCGGTCAGCTGCCGCGGGGCCGGACGCTGGCCCGGCTCGCCGAATCGGCCGCGGGCCTGCTGGCCGCCGGGCCGGCCCACGACGGCGGCGGGCTGCATCACGCCCTCATCGACGAGCCCGGCGACGACATGCCGCTGCCTGCCACCGATTCGGTGGTCCGGCGGGTGCTGACCAGCCCGGGCGTCCTGCTGTGCGCCGGTCTCACCCTCGTCGCGCTGGTCGCGGAGCGCTCGCTGGCCGGCTCGGTGCTGGCTGGTTCGGGCACGCTCAGCGGCGGGGCCCTCGTGCCGGCCTGGGGTGGCGCGAGCGATCTGTGGCGCGAGTACCTGGCGGGTTATCACGCCGCGGGCCTCGGCTCGGCCGCCAGCACACCGCCCTACGTCGGCGTGATGGCCGTGCTCGCGACCCTGCTGGCGGGCAAGCCCTGGCTGGCCGTCGATTTCGTGCTGTTCGCCGCCGTGCCCGCGGCCGGGCTGACGGCGTTCCTCGCCACCCGCCGCGTGACGTCCGTACTGGCCGCGAGGATCTGGCTGGCCGCGACCTACGCGCTGCTCCCGGTGGCGATGGGCGCCGTGGCGGCCGGGCGCATCGGCACCGCCGTGGCCTTCGTCCTGCTTCCGCTCATCGGCATCGCCGCCGGGCGTATGCTCACCGGCCCGCCCCGGCGGGCCCGCCGCGCGGCGTGGGCGGCAGGCCTGCTCACCGCGGTGGCCGCGGCCTTCGTGCCGCTGGTGTGGCCGATCGCGATCCTCGCCGCGGTCGCCCTGGCCGCGGCTTGGACCCCCAAACCCCGGCTCGGCCGCGCGACCGCGATCAACGCCACGATCGTCGCGGTGGTGCCGGCCG
>Ga0208324_1000174_pt1 | contig 34378 bp, 33 predicted proteins | sample Sb_taG_2_FD_187707 | JGI IMG/M metagenome (GOLD analysis project Ga0208324, IMG submission 187707) | Peat soil microbial communities from Weissenstadt, Germany - Sb_50d_5_LS metaG (SPAdes) (version 2) | ecosystem: Environmental > Terrestrial > Soil > Wetlands > Peat | place: Germany... | reverse complement strand
AGGCTGTGGATGGGGCGATTACGACGACGGAGGTGACGGGGCTGCCGAACTCAGATGCGGCCACGGAGCCAGGGGTCGCCAAGGTCACGCCCCTGCGCTCGCCGCTGCTGCGCGAACCGTCAGCTCACCAGGTGGTGGCGGGTAACATCCCGCGGGAACCGGCTGGTTTCCAGCCACGGGCAGACCTGCTCGCCGAGCTGGACCGAGTCAGCGCGGGCGTGTCGGTCGTGCACACGGCGGCGGAGCAGCGGGGGGCGGGCACGACGCAGCTGGCCGCCGCGTACGCGCGGGCGAAGCTGGCCGAGGGCTGGCGGCTGGTGGGCTGGGTCAACGCCGAGAGCACCGGAAGCCTCCTGGCCGGCCTGGCCGCGGTGACCGACGCCGCTGGGCTGTCCGATGACGGTTCCGGACGGGACGCGGCCGATGCGGGACAGGTACTGCGGCATTATCTGGAGACCGACGGGGACCGCTGTCTGCTCGTGTTCGATGACGCGGAAGATCCAGACGCGCTCCAGCCGTTCATTCCCGTCGGCGGCGCGGCCCGGGTGCTGATCACCAGTGCCAGGCCGTCCGCGGCCAGCCTGGGGACGGCCGTCCCGGTGGACGCGTTCAGTCCTGATGAGGCGCTGGCCTTCTTGACCAAGCTGACTGGCCTGGACGATGACGCGGGAGCCGCTGTCCTGGCCTCCGAACTAGGGCACCTGCCGCTGCCGCTGGCGCACGCCGCGGCGGTGATCGGTGCGGAACACCTGGCGTACGGCGCATACCTGGATCGGCTGCGGGCGCTGCCGGTCAGGGAGTACCTGAGCCGGGAGGACCGGCAGGCGTACCCGCCCAAGGTGGCGGAGGCGGTGCTGCTGTCCCTGGAATCTGCCCTCGCGACCGACCGATCGGGCATGTGCACCCGGATGATGCAGATCATCGCGGTGCTGTCGGCGGCCGGGATCCACCGGGATCTCCTGCATGCCGCCGGGCAGACGGGGGTGCTGGCCAGCGGCAGGCATCGAGTGGCTGCTGCCCTGGTGGACCGGACGCTGGCGCAGCTGGCCGAACGGTCGCTGCTGACCTTCAGCCTGGACGGCCAGACCATCATCGCCCACCGCCTGGTGACGCGCGTCGTCCGTGATGGGCTGGCTCGCCAGAAGTGGCTGACGGCCGTGTGCCGGGCTGCCGCCTCGGTGCTGGAAGCGCATTCGCGGGCGCTCGCCGTAGCGCAGAATCGCCCGGCCGTCAGGGCGGTTCCCGAGCAGGTAATGGCGCTCCTGGATAGCACGGCCGGAGCCGCGGGTGAGGCCGATAAGGAGCTAGCCAGAGTCTTGATGCGGCTCCGGTTCCTGGCCCTGTATCACCTGATTGAGCTGGGAGACAGCGCGCCACAGGCCGTATCGGTGGGCGAGCCGCTGACCGCGGACCTGGAGTGGGTGCTGGGCCCTGACCACCCTGACACCCTGAACGCCCGGAACAGCCTGGCCGCCGCCTATCAGGCCGCGGGCCGGGTCGCCGAGGCGATCCCGCTGTTCGAGCAGACCCTGATGGGCCGGGAGCGCCAACTGGGCGCCGACCATCCGGACACGCTGACCTCGCGGAACAACCTAGCCAACGCCTATCAGGACGCGGGCCGGGTCGGCGAGGCGATCCCGCTCCACGAGCAGACTCTCGCCGCCTGTGAGCGGCTGCTGGGCGCCGATGACCCCAGCACCTTGACCTCGCAAGGCAATCTCGCCGCCGCCTACCGGGACGGGGGCCGGGTCGCCGAGGCGATCTTGTTGTTCGAGCAGACGCTAGCCGCCCGGTCCCGGGTCCTCGGTACCGATCACATAGACACCCGGACGTCCCGGAGCAACCTCGCCAGCGCCTACCGTGAGGCGGGCCGGGTCGCCGAGGCGATCCCGCTGTTCGAGCAGATCCTGGCCGGCCTGGAGCGCCGGCTGGGCCCCGATCACCCCAGGACCTTGGCCGCTCGCCACGATCTCGCCGCGGCCTACCGGGAGGCGGGCCGGGCCGCCGAGGCGATCTTGCTGTTCGAGCAGATCCTGGCCGGCCGGGAGCGCCTGCTGGGCCCCGACCATCCCAGCACCTCGGCCTCGCGGAACAACCTCGCCGCGGCCTATCAGGACGCGGGCCGGGTCGCCGAGGCGATCCCGCTCCATGAGGAGGCCCTCGCCGCTTGCGAGCGCCGGCTGGGTGCTGATCACCCCAGGACCGTGGCCGCGCGGAACAACCTCGCCACTGCTTATCAGGAGGCGGGCCGGCTGGCCGAGGCGATCCCGTTGCTGGAGCAGACCTTGGCCGCCCGGGAGCGGCTGCTGGGCTCCGACCATCCCAGCACCGCCGCCACGCGGAAACTCCTCACCCGGGCCTGCCAGGATGTGGATGAGCGCAAGGTAGCCGGGTCACCCTTAACCGGCCGCCGATCAGGCTGATTTTGAAGCCGAGGGCGAGGGGGATGACGAGCGCGACGGCGACGGCGTGGGCGACGGAGACTTCGACGGCGACGGCGAGGGTGACGCCGACGGGGTGGGCGACGGAGACTTCGACGGGGTGGGCGACGGAGACTTCGACGTCAGCGACAGCCCGGCGCTGCCGGGCGGCGCCGCCGACTGCCCGGCGGCCAGCCCCGGATCGGCCGAGCGCAGACCAGCGGTACGGGACGGTCGCGCGGAGGCGGACGCGTGGGTAGCCGCCGGGGCCGGTGCCCGGGTGGTCGCGGCCGCCGCGCTGGTCGCGGGGGCGCTGACGCTGGGCTCCGCAGGCAGGGCCTGGGCGGAGTGGGAGCCGGTAAGCGTGAGCAGCAGAACGCTCACGACCGCCACGAGCCACAGCACGACGGCTATAGCGGCTATCGCCGCGCCGGGATTGCTCCGGATACTGCCCCATCTCATCGCCGTTACCGCTTCTGAGAAGCTCGTGGGCCGCACCTGTTCCGCGCTCCGCCGGTACATGGGTGTTTCCGGAGTGGTGGGGGAACAGAGCTTCATGACCTCGTCCCGCAGTCCTGCGGGGGGAACGGCCAGCGGCTGCAGGTCGGCCAGCAGGCCGGACAGCGCGGCCGGGCGCACCGCGCTCCGCCGGTGACCAGCGCAGATCCCGCACTGCTCGATATGCTCGCCGACCAGCTCGCGCGTCTGCCCGGTGAGCTGACCATCCCAGTCGGCCAGCAGCGGACCGAGCGCCGGGCAGTCCTTCCGCCCGGTGCGCGCGATGAGCAGCGCACCGAGGTCCTTCTCCAGGTGGCCGCGAGCGCGTGACGTCAGGGCGTACGCCTGGCTCCACGGCACTCCCAGCGCGGTGGCCAGATCGCTGTCATAAAGGTCATGCCTGAGGCTCAGCTCGATGACCTCGCGCTCATCAGGCTCCAACTCGTCGAGAATGGCCTGGATCTGCCGGTGCAGTTCGGCTTGCTCCGGGTCGATCACCTCGGCCGGCTGGTCAGCCTGCTCCGCTGGATGCCCGGCCGGAACCGCTGCGTGGTCCGGCACGTCAGCTTGCTCACCGGGGGAACCGGGCCGGCGCAGGCATTCGTTGCGGGCCACCGCATACAGCCACGGGCGCAGCTTAGGGGCCTCGGGCAGGTCGCCGAGCGTGGCGGCGACGACAAAGGCCTCCCGCACGGCTTCGGCAGCGTCCGCTGGCTGGGGCAGCATCCAATGGCAGTAGCCGTAGAGACCAGCCGCGTACCTGTCATACGCCACGGCGATGCCCGCCGGGTCCCCGGCCGCGATCGCTGCCACAACCTCGCGGTCATCCATGGCCCTCACGGTAGTTCAATTGCCAGCGGCGGCCCAATCGGCTGGGCGGCCGGGGCGGCTCACAGATTCCCGCGCCTGGCCTGTTCCCGCTCGATCGCCTCGAACAGCGCCTTGAAGTTACCCTTTCCGAAGCCCTGTGATCCGTGCCGCTCGATGAGCTCGAAGAACACCGTCGGCCGGTCCTGCACCGGCTGGGTGAAGATCTGCAGCAGGTAGCCATCCTCGTCCCGGTCGGCCAGGATGCCGAGCTCGCGCAGCTCATCCAGCGGCACCCGGGTCTCGCCGACCCAGGAGCCGAGCTCGTCATAGTAGCTGCCCGGGGTGGCCAGGAACTCCACCCCCGCCGCGGTCATGGCCCGCACGCTGGCCACGATGTCGTCGGTGGCCAGCGCGACGTGCTGCACCCCGGGACCGCCGTAGAACTCCAGGTACTCGTCGATCTGCGACTTCCGTTTGCCCGCCGCGGGCTCGTTCAGCGGGAACTTCACCTTCCGGGACCCGTCCGCGACCACCTTGCTCATCAGCGCGGAGTACTCGGTGGCGATGTCGTCGCCGACGAATTCCTTCATGTTGGTGAAGCCCATGACCCGGTGGTAGAAGTCCACCCACTCATCCATCTTGCCGAGCTCGACGTTGCCCACGCAGTGGTCGATCTCGGTGAAGAATTCGCGCTCTCCGGGCGCCACGATGGGCGGCGCGGGCACGTAGCCGGGCAGGTAGGCGCCCGAGTACCCGGACCGCTCCACGAGAGTGTGCCTGGTGTCGCCGTAGGTGGCGATGGCGGCCGAGATCACCTTGCCTGACTCATCCTCGAGCAGGTGCGGCGCCTGCACGCCGCGGGCCCCGTGGGCCAGCGCATAGTCGTAGGCGTCCTCGGCCGAGCTGACCTGCAGGGCCAGGTCCGCCACCCCGTCCCCGTGCGCGGCCAGCCGCTCACCGAGCGCGGTGCCCGGCCGGGCCGGGCCGCGGAAGACGAACCGCGCGCCGCCGCAGACCAGGACGTGCGCCGCCTCGTCCGGGCAGCCGGTCTCTGGCCCGCGGTAGGCGATCCGCCGCATCCCGAACGCGGTCGAGTAGTAGTGCGCCGCCTGCTTCGCGTTCCCGACCGCGAAGACGACGGCGTCCATGCCGATTATGGGAAAGCTGTCGTTCGCTGGGGTGGTCATGCCATTAGCATGCGGACTTGGTCTCAAACTGCGCAACCAAGTGGGATTTCACTGGGCAGGTTGCCTATTAATCCAGCGCGACCCGTGGTATCTTTGTACACCATGACTAGCCGCACCACAGGGTCGATCGACCGGCTGGATGCCGCGCTTATCGAACTGCTGGCCGCCGAGCCGCGGGTGGGCGTGCTGGAGGCGTCCCGGCGGATAGGCGCCGCTCGCGGCACGGTCCAGGCCCGCCTGGACCGGTTGCGTGAACGCGGCGTGATCACCGGATACGGCCCGGACGTGGATCCGGCGGCGCTCGGCTACGAGGTCACCGCGTTCATCACGCTCGAGATCCGCCAGGCCGGCGGCCACGATCCGGTGGCGGAACGGCTGGCCGCGATCCCCGAGGTCCTGGAGGTGCACACCATCACCGGCGCGGCCGACATGCTCTGCCGGGTGGTCGCCCGGAGTAATGCTGACCTGCAGCGCGTGCTTGACGCGATCGTCTCGGTCCAGGGCGTGGTCCGCTCCTCGACGCTGATCTCCCTGGCCACCCAGGTCCGCCTCCGGGTCCTCCCCCTCGTCCGCGCCGCCGCGTCGGGCCCCGGCCTCTCCTTACCCGGTCCTTACCGGATCGGTAAGTACGAACCGCCCCGTTTAGCCTAACGACGTAGGGTAAGTAAATCTCCGTAACCTATGGTGTCACGGTGGCTATCTGTCCAGGTCTGGAATCCTCATAGGGGTCGGGTGGTGGATCGGACCGGTGAACGCGACGAGCGGGAGATGCGTGCTGCGTGGGATGCTGATGCCGCGACGGATGAGCTGACCGTCATCCGCCGGCCCGCACCTGATCCCGGGGAACCGCGCGCCGCGGCACCGCTGGCGCCTGACGCGGGGGCCAAGCAGACGGTGGTGGGCGACATCCCGGCCGAGCGGTTTGGTTTCCAGCCGAGGCCGGGCCTGCTGGCTCAGCTGAACCGGGTCGGCCAGGAGGCGCCGGTCGTGCGGGTGCTGACCGGCAGGTCGGGCGTGGGCCGGACGCAGCTAGCGGCGACGTATGCGCGGGCGAAGCTGGCGGCGGCCTGGCGGCTGGTGGCCTGGGTGAACGCCGAGAACCCCGGAAACGTGCTGGCGGGTCTGGCCGCGGTGGCCGACGCCGCGGGGCTGTCCGATGGTAGTTCAGGGCGCGCCGGGGCCGATGCGGGCCTGATGGTACGGCACTGGCTGGAGGCTGACGGGCACGGTTGCCTGCTGGTATTCGATGATGCCGAGGATCCCGACGTCGTGCGGCCGTTCATTCCTTCGGAGGGCGCGGCGCGGGTGCTGATCACCACGGCCCGCGAGTCGGTCGCGGACCTGGGAACGAGTATCCCCGTGAACGTGTTCAGCGCCGAGGAGGCGCTGGCCTTGCTGGACGGGCGGACCGGCCTGACCGACGAGGCCGGCGCCTCGGCGCTGGCCGCGGAGCTTGGGTATCTGCCGCTGGCGGTGGACCAGGCCGCAACCGTGATCGCCCGGCAGTACCGGGGGTACGGGGCGTACCTGAGGCGGCTGCAGGCCCTGCCGGTCGGCGATTACCTGACGGGCGACGAATCGCCCTATCCGCCCGGCGTGGCCGAGACGGTGCTGCTGTCCCTGGAGGTGGCCAGGGGCGCCGATCGGTCCGGGGTGGGCAGCGGGGTGCTGGACACGGTGGCCGTCCTGTCCGCGGCGGGGGTCGGCCGGGAACTGCTGGATGCCGCCGGGGAAGCGGGCGTGCTGGCCGCCGACCGGCGCCGGGTCGCGCCGGCCGTGGTCGATCAGGCGCTGGCCCGGCTGGCTGACCAGGCCCTGCTGACGTCCACTGTCGACGGCCAGGCGGTCCTCATGCATCGCCTGGTGGCCTGGGTGATCCGGGATGAGCTGGCCCGCCGGGAGCGGCTGACGACCGTGTGCCGGGCGGCCGCCGCGGTCCTGGAGGCGCGCGCGGCGCAGGTGGCGGGATCGCAGGACCGCGAGGCCATCAGGGAACTTCCCGAGCAGGTGACGGCGCTCGTCGCGGCCGCGGGCGAGGCCGACGAGCCGTTGACGAGGGTCTTGCTGCGGCTGCGTGTTCATGCGCTGGACCGCCTGGTGGACCTGGCTGACAGCGTGCCGCAGGCCATCGTTCTCGGCGAGCCGCTGATCGCGGACCTCGAGCGGATACTGGGACCTGACCATCCCGACACCATGAACGCGCGGAGCAGCCTCGCCGCCGCCTACCATGCCGCGGGGCGCACCGCCGAGGCTATCCCGCTGGTACAGCAGATTCTCGCGGCCCGGGAACGGCTGCTGGGGGCCGACCATCCCAGTACCCTCGCGTCACGGAACAATCTCGCCAGCGCCTACCGGGCCACCGGTCGGCCCGCCGAGGCCATCCCCTTGTTCGAGCAGAACGTGGCCGCGTGCGAGCGGCTCCTCGGCGCCGGCCATCCCAGGACCCTGGCCTCCCGGCACCACCTCGACCTCGCCCGCCAGGAGTCGGCGCAAGCCGGGAACGCAGGCCGCAGCCCGCAGCAGGACTAGCGGACCAGGTCGTTGGCGATTTCCAGGACGAGGGCCCGTAGCTTGTCCGGGTCGTCGACCTGCTGCAGGTAGACATGACAGGTCGCGCCGACGGCGAGCACGGCGGTGGTGGCGCGCACCCGGTCGCGCAGCGGCGCATCGAGACCGGCGAGCAGGTCAACCAGCGTGTCGAGCCGGCTGCGGAAGCGGGCGAAGCGGTCCTTGCCCGTTTCCATGCCCTGCATCGCGGCCCGGTTCTGCTCCATGAAGCGGAACACCTCGCTGCGGGCCAGCACGATCCCGACGTAGCGGTCCAGGATCTCGTGCCGGGTCTCCTCGGTGCGCGGCTGGTCCTTGGCCCAGTCCAGGAGGTCGTCGACCTCCGCGAAGTAGTCCTCGGTGAAGCTGTGGACGATGTCTTCCTTGGACTTGAAGTGGTAGTACAGTGCGGCCTTGGTCACGCCCAGCCGTTCGGCGATCTCGCGTAGCGAGGTCTTCTCGTAGCCCTGCTTGGCGAACAGCTCGAGCGCGACCTTCTGCGCCCGCGCCCGGGTGTCTCTACGCGGAGCGGATCCCGCGTGCATGTCCGTTTCGCACTCCCTCGCGGAGCCGGGCCGTAATCTACTTGACGGCCGGTTAGTAAGCAGCATAGCATAATAACTTGCCGGCCGGTAAGTAGTGTAACCGGTGGGATCGCGGACGGGAAGCAGCACCTCCGCGAGCCAACGGGCGAGGTACCCCGGAGGCGAGCGGGAAGACAGGGAGAGAGTACGTGGCGGAGCAAACGGGGCCTGGCGGGATCGGGCAGGGCGGCTCTGGGGAGGCCGTGACGGCCGGCAGCGGGCAGGCAGGACCGGGCGGACAGTTCCTCGCTCACCGCGAGGTGATGATCATCCTGCCGGGGCTGCTGCTCGCCATCTTGCTCGCCATGCTCGACAACCTGATCGTGAGCACCGCGCTGCCGCGGATCGTCGGCGACCTTGGCGGGGTGGCGCACCTGTCCTGGGTGGTAACCTCTTACATTCTCGCGTCCCTGATCGTCACGCCGTTTTACGGCAAGCTCGGCGACATGTACGGGCGGAAGAGGTTCTTCATCGTCGCCATCGTGATCTTCCTGGCCGGGTCGGCGCTGTCCGGCCTGTCGCAGTCGATGGCCGAGCTGATCACCTTCCGGGCCATACAGGGGCTGGGCGCCGGCGGGCTGATGGTCGGCGCGATGGCCACGCTGGGCGACATCGTGGCGCCCCGCGAACGCGGACGCTACATGAGCTACATGATGGTGGTGATGATGCTCGCCACCATCGGTGGCCCGCTGGTCGGCGGGTTCATCACCACCAGCTTCTCCTGGCGCTGGATCTTCTACATCAACATTCCGGTGGGCGGCGCGGCGCTGGTCTACATCATCTCCACCTTGCACCTGCCCGCCAAGCGGGTCAGCCACCGGGTTGACTACCTCGGCGGAGCGCTGCTCGGCCTGGCCGCGACCTCGCTCGTGCTGCTGGCTACCTGGGGCGGCACCGAGTACCCCTGGGCTTCGGCGCAGATCATCGGGCTGGCCCTGCTCGCCGTGGCGGCTACGGCCGCGTTCTGCGTGGTCGAGCTGCGGGTAGCCGAGCCGATCCTCCCGCTGCACGTGTTCAAGAACCGGAACTTCTCGGTCACGATGGCCCTGACCTTCCTGACCGGCCTGGCCATGTTCGGCGCGATGACGTTCCTGCCGCTGTTCCAGCAGACCGTCCAGGGCGAGTCGCCCACCATCAGCGGGCTGGCCCTGACCCCGATGATGCTGGGCGTGACCGTCACCTCGATCGTGGCCGGGCAGGTGACCACCAGGACCGGCCGGTACAAGATCTTCCCGATCCTGGGCGGGGCCATTATGGGCCTGGGCATGTTCCTGCTGACCAACCTGGACGTGACCACCACCCGGGCTACCTCGGCGATCTACTACGTGGTCCTGGGCCTGGGCCTGGGCTTCCTGATGCAGATGGTCTCGCTGATCGCGCAGAACAGCGTGGAGCAGCGGGACATGGGCGTGGCCAGCAGCGCGCGGATGTTCTTCCAGCAGATCGGCGGCTCGCTCGGCGTGGCCGCGTTCGGCGCCGTCTTCGCCCGGAAGCTGACCGAGTCGCTGGCCAGCGCCGCGGGCACCGGCGCGCACGTCAGCGCCAGCGGCGGCGAGCTCGACCCGGCCACCGTCAACTCGCTGCCCGCGGCGGTCAAGCACGACGTGTTCTTCGCGATCGCGCACGCCGTGCAGTCCGTGTTCATCTGGGCCCTGCCGGCCGCCGTGGCGATCTTCGTGCTGGCCCTGTTCATCAAGGAGGTCCCGCTTCGCGGGCGGGTCTCGCCCCCGGAAGCCGGGGAGACCGCCACCCAGCAGCCGGAGCTCGTGTCGTAGCGGAGGCAGCCCCCGGAGTCACACGAACGGGCCGTGGTCGCAGTGCCACGGCCCGGCGTCCAGGATCTCCGTTAACAGCCACGCAGGCCCTGTAGTCCGCCTTAGCATACTGGACAGTATGCTAATTGTATGAGTGACACAACCATCCGCTTGGACGGCGCGGTGCGCGACAAGCTCCGCGCCCTCGCCGACGAAGACCACATTACGCTCGGAGACCTGCTCAGTCGGCTGGCGGAACGAGAGCAGTACCAGCGTGAGATGCGGCGGGCCAACGACATCATGGACGAGATGCAGCGCAACGACCCTGAGGCATGGCGGGAGTACCTGTCCGAGTTGCGCACGTTCGATGTCGGCACGGCCCGCGACGGGCTCAGCGGGGCCGCGGCCGACTGGCCGGAGTACAACGACGCGGCCGGAAGCCCGCCGGATGCCCTACCAAGCCGGTGACGTGCTGCTCGCCGACCTTGACCCGGTGGCGGGCCACGAGCAAGGCGGCCGGCGTCCCGTACTGGTGGTGTCTGGCCCTTCCTATAACGAGCTGCACAACCAGAAGCTCATCGTGGCCGCGATCACCAGCCGCCAGCGCGGCCTGCCGTTCCACATCGCGGTAGGCACCGATTCCGGGCTGCGCACGCCGAGCTGGGTCCAGTCAGAATCGGTCCGGGCGATCTCGGTCCAGCGGGTGATCGAGCGGCTCGGCCGCGCCAGCCCCGGCACGGTAGCCGAGGTACGCAACCGGATCAGCAACTTCCTTCGCGATTGGTAGGGCCGCCCCCGAACGCTTAACGGGCCGTGGGTCAGGAGCACCACGGCCCGTTCGGCGTGAGAAGGTCTGCTGCGCCCCCACGTAGGGGACGGCGTCCAGGATCTCGACGGTGGTGGCGCGGCCGTTGGCGCGCCGCGGGCCGCCCAGGCGATTCATACCCGTGAGCCGTACCGGGCGAGCTCGCATGATTTTCGTGCCGCTACGTCGGTACATACGATGGGCGGGTGCAGCTGACTACCTTGCGGCGCGCTGCCTCGCTCGCGCCGGCGCCGGAGCCGTTGCTGCCGGCGCGGCTTCGTCGGCCGGCCGCCGTGCTGCTGGCGGCCTGCGTGACGGTGCCGGTGGTTCTCGCTGTGCATTTCGTCGGCCGCGGGCAGCCGGGATGGCTCGATTCGGCGATCGACCCCCGGATCACGGACCATTGGTCCTCCTCCGCGCTGAACCAGCTGCTTCCCCGACTGGGCAGGCCGAAACCGGTGGCGCTGATGACCCTGGTCCTGGTCGTGGCGTGCGTGGCGACCCGGGGGTGGTCCGGAGCGGTCCTGGCGGCGGTCGCGGTGCCTGCCGCCACTGGCCTCACCGAGTACGTGCTCAAGCCCTACGTCGGAGGGCCGCTGGACGCGGCCTTCCCCAGCGGGCATGCCACCGGCATGTTCGCGCTGGCGGCGGTCTGGGCGGTGCTGCTGGCCGAGCCGCCACGCCTGCGGGTCCCGGCGGCCGTCCGGGTGCTGCTGGTGCTCATGGCACTGGCGCTCGCGGCGAGTGTCGCCGTCACGATGGTCGCCATCGGCGCGCATACCTTCACCGACGCCCTGGCAGGAGCGGCGGTCGGCGCCGGGGTCGCGCTGGCCTGCGCGCTCGCCTTCGACCTGGTGACCAGCCGAGCGCGGCGAGCATAGCGGCGCTCACCGGCATTACGGTGCTGACCGGACCCGCTGCGAGGAAGTTACCAGCAGGCTGCGCGCCGTCGGTTACACACTCTCGCCTTCGCCTAGTTGAGGAGCTCGACCGCGCAGCGCAGCCTGGGTGCCGCGGTGTACTTCCTGTCGCAGGTGAGCAGGGAAGCGGTCAGGTGTTCGGCGAGAGCGACGTAACCGGCGTCGTAGGCGGTCATGTTCGCCCGCAACTGCCAGATCCGGTCCGTGGTGCTGCGGACAAGCGGCTCGCGCCGGATCGGCATGCGGAACAAGTGCGCGAGGAGCGCGGGCGCGTCGGCGGTCAGGACGTCGCTGCGGCGGGCCAGGCCTCGCAACGCCGCGACGACCTCTATGTCGAGGTAGGCCGGGGCGAAGACCGCGTCGCCGCCGGTAAGGCGCTCGCGGGCTGCCTTGCGGCGGTGAATGTCATCCGCGGCTAGCAAGTCGACGATCACCGATGCGTCGACGACGATCAGGCCCATGCTGTGTCCTGGGCGTCACGTGCCTCCCGCACGGCGGCGACCGCGTCGTCGCCGGTGAGCCCGGTCGGGTGCCTGGTCGCCTCGATATCGGCCAGCACCTCGGACATGGTGGGGGTGTCGGCCTCGCGGGTCAGCACATCGATCAGGTAGGCGTTCAGCGACTGGTGCCGGGCCCTGGCTCTGGCCGCCAGCGTCGCGCGCACCCGGGCGGGAATCGCGCGGAGCGTCAGGTTGCTCGTCGCGTCGTCTGATGGCTTCATGACGCCATTGTAGCGTCAATTTGACGGCACTCGGCACTGGCGCGCCGCATGCGCCGCTGGAGAGTAAGCTGCGGCTCGCCGACGAGCCGTCCCTGATCGTGCTGGCCAAGCACCCGCCGACAACCTCACTTGAAGGACATCACGTGAACAATCTCGAAGCTGCCGCCGGGAAGGCCGAGCTGACCGGCCAGGTCCGCTCGTTCCTGACCTGGCTCGGCGAGGGCCGCAGGCTTACCCAGACCGGCCGGATCGGGCTGGCCGACGCCCGGCACCTGGTGGAGCTGCTCGGGACCGGCGACAAGATCGACCCGGAGGTCTACGGCCAGGTCCACAAGACCAGGTCCAGCGAGGAACTCCCGTACCTCACCCGGATAGTCGAGTGGCTGAAAGCCGCGCGGCTGGCCCGGGTGACTGGCACCCGGCTCGTGCCGGTGAAGAAGAACGCCGCTCTGGCGGACAAGCCATTTGACCTGGTGCTGGCCATGCTGGCGGCCTATCCGGGGCTCGGCCGGTCGCTGTTCCCGAGAAACACCTGGCGGCAGTCGGTCGTCGGCGACGAGTTCACTGACATCGGCCCCGAACTGCTCACGAGGCTGCTGGTGAGCCAGGGTCCCTGCCCGGTCTGACCGCGCCAGCGTTCCCGGTTATCGGTTTCCGTGCTGCGGCGCATTGGATTGATGCCGGTAGAGCAACGGCAGCAGCCCGAGCTCGTGTCCTAAGTGGGCGATCCCCGGGGCATGAAGAGGTCTTTGAGCCTCACGCAGGGTTGGAGGCTTGTCCGGATGACGAAAGTCGGATAAGCAGAAAGGTCGCCTGCTGCTAGTCTGCGTCATGACGCCATTATAGCGTCAATTTGACGGCACTTGTGCTGGCGCGAGTAGTCCCGGACGGCGGGTCACAGCACCGTCAGGTTGGCCTCCTGTGCCCCATGTACCGCGTTCAGCGGGACCGATCGGTCGAAGGTGACGAGCCTGCCGTCGTGATGGGTCGCCAGTGCCAGCAGATACGCGTCGGTCACCTGACGGGGCCCGGCCAGGCGCGAGCGGTCGATGATGTGTTCGTCGAGGAGGCTCACCGAGCAGGGCCAGAACACGTGGTATTCGGTGCTGCTGGCGCGGGTCAGTCGGCTCAGTGCCAGTGCCGGGGACACGGGGCTGGGATAGCGGGGCTGGCTGATGATCCTCACGAAGCCGTTCTGCGTGATCGCGCAGGACGCCCAGCCGTGGCTGATTTCGGCGTTGATCCAGTCGCGGGCGCGATCGTGATCGACATGGTCGCTGTCGAGCAGGGCTAGCAGGACGTTGATGTCGAGGAGCGCGCGCCTCACGCGACGTCGTCTTCGCGGAGCCTGTCGATGAGCGCGTTCGAGACCGCCTCGCCCCGGTGCGGGAGGGGCTTGAAGCCGTGGAAGTCCTCGGTCTCGCCGGACTCGTCCATCTGGTGGGTCAGGGCCTGGCGGGCGAGGTCGGACAGCACGGCGCCCGCGGAGCGGTGCTCTCGCCGAGCGCGTTCCTTGACGGCGAGCAGCACGTCGTCATCGAGCGACAGAGTAGTGCGCATGCATCTGATGCTATCGCATCAGCCCGGTCGGGCGTGAACCCACCGGAACCGTACTTGCCTGCTATAGCGGTACCGGGTTCAGCCAGGGCTTGAGGACCCTGGCCGCCAGCGAACCGCGGGTCCTGCTCGTCGGAACGGGCCGTGGGCGCTGACGCCACGGCCCGTTCGGCAGAAAAGGTTCTAGGCCCCGACGTAGGGGACGGCTTCCAGGATCTCGACGGTGGTGGCGCGGCCGTTGGGCAGGGAGTAGGTGGCCTTCTCGCCGACCTTCTTGCCCATGATCGCGGCGCCGAGCGGGGAGCGGGGCGAGTAGACGTCGATCGGCGACCCGCTCTCCTCGCGGGAGGCGAGCAGGAACGTCACCTCGTCCTCGTCCTTGACGAACCGGATGGTCACCGTCATGCCCGGACCGACCACGCCGTCGGTGCGCGACGGGGCGCCCACGCGGGCGTTCTCGAGGATGTGCTGGAGCGTGATGATCCTCGCCTCGATCTGGCCCTGTTCGTCCTTGGCCGCGTGATAACCGCCGTTCTCACGCAGGTCGCCCTCCTCGCGGGCCGCCTCGATCTTCTTCGCGATATCGATGCGGCCCCGTCCGGAGAGGTCGTCAAGCTCTGCCTTGAGCCGGTCGTACGCCTCCTGGGTCAGCCAGGTGACGGTTTCATCACGCGTCTCGGTCACGGGTACTCCTTGGCACTACTGCGCAGGACTGGCACGTCCGCGGGACCATCGGTGGTCCTCGGGGGTAATCTGCTGAGGCTAACTAGCGTCGGTGACTAAAGCCATCTAGTCAAATGCCGAAGCTTACCAACCCCGGTGGACTGGGAATGTCGGGCTGGTGAACGGGTGTTGGCGCCACCAAGGGGTTACAGCTGCTGGTGGCTTGGGGAGCGGCAGGACGCTGTGGCGATCTTTGGTGATCACCGGTCTGGGCCGGCCGGGGAGGCTGGGGCAAATGTCGGAGGTGGCTGGGATAGTGGGCGCATGGCGGTGATGAAGGTCATCCAGGCGTACCGGTTCGCCCTGCAGCCGTCCCCGGCGCAGGAGCGCGCGCTGCGGTCACATGCGGGGGCGTCCCGGTTCGCTTGGAACTGGGAGCTGGCGAAGTGCACGGAGCGGTACGCGGCCGAGGGCAGGTGGTACTCGGCGGCGGACCTGCACAGGTTGTGGAACGCGGTGAAGAAGGCCGATCCGGCGCTGGCGTGGTGGGACCAGAATTCCAAGTGCGCGTACCAGGAGGCGTTCCGGGACCTGGACCGGGCGCTGCGGGACTTCATCAAGTCGAAGAGGGGCAAGCGGAAGGGCCGGCGGGTGGGGTTCCCCCGGGTCAAGAAGCGCGGGAAGTGCAAGGACTCGTTCCGGTTCGGCACCGGGGTGATGCGCTGCTCGGGCGCCACCGTGACGCTGCCGCGGCTGGGCGCCATCCGCACCCATGAGTCCACCCGCAAGCTGGCCCGGCGGCTGGAGGCGGCCAGGGCCCGCATCTTGTCGGCCACGGTGTCCCGGACGGCCCAGCGGTGGTTCGTCTCGTTCACCGTGGAGGCAGAGCGTGCTGTACCGGACGGGCATGCCCGGCCGGGCTCGGCGATCGGGATCGATCTGGGCGTGAAGACCCTGCTGACGGGCGTTGATGATGCCGGGAACGTGATCAGCATCGCTGGGCCGAAGCCGCTCCGCGCGTCGTTGCGTAAGCTCTGCCGAGCCAGCCGCGCGCACTCCCGGAAGACTCCGGGGAGCGCGAACCGGCGCAAGCACGCCGCCCGGCTGGCGCGCATCCACGCCCGCACGGCGGACGTCCGGGCTGATGCCCTGCACAAGGCCACGACGAGTCTTGCGGTCCGGTACCAGACCGTCGTGGCCGAGGACCTGAATGTCGCGGGGATGGCCAGGAACCGGAAGCTGGCCCGCGCCATCGCCGACCAGGGGTTCGGCGCTGCGCGGCGCATGCTCGGCTACAAGGCCGCCTGGAACGGCGGGACGCTGCTGGTCGCTGACCGCTGGTATCCGTCCAGCAAGACGTGCTCAGCGTGCGGATGGCGAAAGCCAAGCCTGACGCTCGCCGAGCGGATTTTCACCTGCGGGGCGTGCGGGCTGGCCATGGGCCGGGACGAGAACGCCGCGCGCAACCTGCTCGGGCTGGCCGCCAGTGGGGCGGACAGTGAAAACGCTTGCGGAGCCCAGGTAAGACCCGGCCCGGCCGGGCACCGGGCGGTGAAGCAGGAACCCGGCACCGCAGATGCGAGCAAGACCGGGACCGCTGCCTGGCAACCGGCGGCTGCGAAATGAGCGCTCGAGAGCGTTCATACGTAACGGTTTACACGAGGGAGACCAAGTTGCGAAGCCAGCTCCGGCTCATGGCCGTGCACGCCCACCCGGACGACGAGTCGAGCAAGGGCGCGGCCACGATGGCGCGCTACGCCAGCGAGGGTGCGCAGGTCCTGGTGTGCACGCTGACCGGCGGGGAGCGCGGGAGCGTGCTGAACCCGGCCATGGACCGTCCCGAGGTCACGGCCGACCTGGCGCGGATCCGGCGGGAGGAGATGGCGCGGGCCCGGGAGATTCTCGGGGTGGAGCAGCGCTTCCTCGGCTTCGTGGACTCGGGCCTGCCCGAGGGTGACCCCAAGCCGCCGCTGCCCGACGGGTGCTTCGCGCTCACCCCGCTCGCGGACGCGGCCGAGCCGCTGGTCCGGGCGGTGCGGGAGTTCCGGCCGCACGTGCTGCTCACCTACGACCAGAACGGCGGCTACCCGCACCCCGATCACGTGATGACGCACCAGGTCAGCGTGGCGGCCTTCGAGGCGGCCGCCGACCCGGACGCCTACCCCTCCTCCGGCGAGCCCTGGCAGCCGCTCAAGCTCTACTACTTCGTGACGTTCCACAGCGCGAAGTACGTCGCGCTGCACCAGGAGATGCTCGGCCGCGGCCTGGACTCGCCGTACGCGAAGATCTTCGAAGAGCGCCTCAAGCGGCTCGGCGACGACTGGGACGAGCTGGAGATCACCACCAAGGTGCCAGCCGGTGACTTCTTCGCGGTCCGGGACGAGGCGCTGAAGGCGCACGCGACCCAGGTGGACCCGAACGGCTTCTGGTTCTCCTGCCCGCTGGAGGTGCAGCAGGCCGCGTGGCCGACGGAGGACTATCATCTGGCTAGGTCAGTTGTCGATACCGAACTGCCGGAGGACGACCTGTTCGCCGGCATCCGGGAGCGGGTGAGTCTTTGACCCTCGGCCACCTCGCGGCCGCCGCCGCGGCGTCCTCCTCCGCCAGCGACGACGTAGGAACGGGCGTCATTGCCTTCCTGGTCGTCGCCGCGATGGGCGTCGCCCTGGTCTTCCTGCTCCGCTCGATGAACAAGCAGTTCCGTAAGATCGACGCCAACCCCTTGGACCCCTTGGACCCCTTGGAGCCCGGCCGTGCTGACGGCGATGGGGCCGACGGCGAGCAGGCCAAGGCCCCCGCCCAGACGCCAGAGTAACCGACGCATCTGGTAGGCGGTCAGGCGGTCGGCCTCCCGGGTGCCAATTGGCGTTCACGGCCTGGCAGTCCTGCGCCACCGTGTGGGCGGCGTTCACGGTCATTCGCTCCCTGGCTCGCCTTCCGGTAGGGGAGAGACCGACAGCTCGGCTACGATCTGCTCGGCGATGGCCATGGATGACGTCGCGGCGGGGGAGGGCGCATTGCGGATGGCCGTGACCGGGCCGATCTGGTGGATGCGGAAGTCGTCGACCAGTGACCCGTCCGGATCGACGGCCTGCGCGCGTACTCCGGCCGGGGCCGGGACCACGTGGCCGTATTCGAGCCAGGGCAGGTAGCTGCGGGCCTCGGCGAGGAAGGCTCGCCGGGACAGGGACCCGTGCATCTCGCGCAGGCCTGCCCGCCAGTTCTGCCGGGCCAGCTTGCGGAACGCCGCGGAGCGGGCCAGCCGGGCCAGCTGCCCGGCCGAGACGTCGCGCCAGCGGTAACCCTCCCGGGCCAGCGCCAGCACCGCGTTGGGCCCCAGGTCCACCTCGCCGTCCACGCGCGGGGTCAGGTGGACGCCGAGGAACGGGTAGGCGGGGTCGGGCACGGGATAGATCAGGTGGCGGACCTTGTCCCGCATCTCGGGCCGCAGACGCAGGTACTCGCCGCGGAACGGGACGATCTCCGGTGCGGCCGCGTCGCCCGCCGCCCGGGCCAGCAGGTCGGTCTGCAGGCCCGCGCAGATCACCAGCCGCGACACCACCTCCGTCCCGCCCGGGGTGATCACCTGGACGCCGTCGCCGTGACGGTGCACCGCGGTGACCAGGGCGCTCGTCAGTATCTGCCCGCCGGCCGAGGTCACGTCGGCAGCGAAGGCCCGGGCGACGGCAGGGAAGTCGACGATGGCCGTGGTGGGGGACAGCAGCGCGGCCACGCCCGCGATGCCGGGCTCGAGCGCGCGGATGTCCGGACCGTCCAGCCAGCGCACCCCGGGCACGCCGTTGGCCTGCGACCGACGCTCGATCTCCCGCAGCCGCTGCGTCTCCACTTCGTCCCGGGCCACCACCAGCTTGCCGCGCTCGTCCCACGGCAGGCCGCGGTCAGCGCAGTAGGCGCGCAGCAGTTCGACGCCGCGCCGGCAGTTCCTGGCCTTGGCCGAGCCCGGCTGATAGTAGATACCCGCGTGGGCGACGCCGGAGTTATGCCCGGACTGGTGCCGTGCGACTGCGGCCTCCTTCTCCCAGACGACCACCTGGACGCCTGAGGCCGCGAGCTGGCGCGCGGTAGCCAGCCCGATCAGCCCGGCTCCGATGATCCCGACCCTCACCATCCGTACCTCACCTCGCCCGGCGTCATGGCGGGTACCTCCCCAACCACGGAACCCACGTCGGCGGGATCCCGGACAACTAGACTCATGAGCTCTCCTATCGGCACTCGTCATCCTTGAAGCGCGGCCGCCGCGATCAGTGGCCAGATGCGCAACCTTAGATGTACGCCTCGACGGTTCCGCGCGCCGGCCCGGCCCGTGATGACACCCGGGATTCAGCGCGCCCTAGCCGCGCTTGTCCTCTAGAACGGCGCGCACCCCGCCCGCGCGTTTTGCAGCGCGTTTGTCCTACCTTCTTGTTAGCGTGCAGCTGACAGGCATCGAGCGAGGAAGATGGAGCATGCGGGTCATACATGGCGTCTGGACTCGCGGAGCGCTCTGCCTGTGGGCCGAAGACCCGGGCCTGCCGCAGGCCCTGGGGCCATCGCGGTCCGGGCGCCCGTCGCCCGACCCTAGACCGCATCCATTCGCCTGCCAGGCGGCCGAGCTGGCCGACATGCTCTCCATGCTGCCCGGGCTGGCCGGCGAAGCGGCCCGCAAGGCGGTCAACGAGGAGCTCACGCTGCAGTTGCCGTCGGCGGGCGTCCAAGGCCCGCCGATCGCCTCGCCCGAGCTCGTCCGGCCGGACGTCCCGGTGCCCGGGCCCGCGGGAGCGGGCGGGCGCGGAGCCCGCGGCCGGGTCGGGATGGCCGACTGGCGGGTGCCGGTCCTGGCCTTCACCCCAGCCGCCGCGCTGGACCTGCTCCGCGCGCTCGGCCACCTCGGCGAGCTCGTGATTCCGGGCGCCTCGCTGCCCTACCTGGCCGCGCTGGCCCGGTTCGCCGACGGCCTGGCGGCGCGCGGACGGGTGCTGCCGGTCCTGGTCGCCGAGGACCCGGCGTACGTGGCCTGCTGGCGACCCGTGCTAGGCGGCGCCGACGCGCAGCGCGCGCGTGACCTGGCCGCGGCCATGCCCGCGTCATGCCGGGCAGTCGGCGGGGAGCCGCCGGGCACCCTGCTGGCCGCCGCGCTCGAGTGCCTCACCGACGCTGCGGTGCGCACCCGGCTGCCAGGTTCCCTCCTGCCCGCGAGGCGAGGCCGTACTCCGGCGCGCCTTCCTCTGGCCGAACGATACGTGGCCGCACTGACCAGCACCGATGCTCGCCTTGAGGTGGCGACGCCGCGGGAGGCGGCCGAGGCGGCCAAGCTGGCCGCGGAGCTGGCCGCGTGGCTGGAGCGCGCGCGGATCCCAGCCGGCCCGGTGCGGACCTGCTTCCGGCTGGCCGAGCCCCAGGTGCCGGACGCCGATCCCTGGCGGGTCGAGTTCGCGCTGCAGTCCACCGAGGACCCGAGCCTGATGGTGTCTGCCGCCGAGGCCTGGGCGGGCCAGGGCTTCGGGCCCGGCGGCGATCCGACCGAGGAGCTGCTGGCCGGGCTGGGCGCCGCCGCCCGGCTGTTCGCCGAGCTGGAGGAGGCGCTGCGCGAGCCGGCGCCGGTCATGCTGGAACTGGACACGCCGGGGGCGTTCCGGTTCCTGAAGGAAACCGGGCCGCTGCTGGCCGGGGCCGGGTTCGGGGTGCTGCTGCCCGACTGGGTGCGCAAGGCACGGCTCGGGCTCAAGCTGACCACCCGGTCCCAGACTCCGTCGGGCTCGTCGGTGACCCAGTCGAAGTTCGGCCTGGGTGACCTGGTGGACTTCCGGTACGACGTGGCGGTCGGCGATCAGGTGATCGATCCGGCCGAGCTGGCCGAACTGGCCCGGCTCAAGGTCCCGTTGGTCCGGCTGCGCGGCCAGTGGGTCGAGCTGGACGAGGCGCACCTGAAGGCCGCGCTGAGGTTCCTGGAGCGCCACCCGCCGGGCACGATGACCGCCGGGGACGCCGTGACGGCCGGGCTGGGCCCCAGCGAGGTCCCGCTGGCCGACGTGGACGCCGACGGCTGGCTGGGCGACCTGCTGTCCGGCCAGGCCGATCGGCGGCTGGAGCCGATGGCGGCGCCCGCCGGCTTCGCCGGGACGCTGCGGCCCTACCAGGAGCGGGGGCTGAGCTGGCTGTGTTTCCTGGGCGGCCTCGGCCTGGGCGGCATCCTGGCCGACGACATGGGGCTGGGCAAGACCATCCAGCTGCTGTCGCTGATCGCCGCGGAGCCCTCCGGCCCGACCCTGCTCGTGTGCCCGATGTCGCTGGTGGGCAACTGGCAGCGGGAGGCGGCCCGGTTCACCCCGGGCCTGCGGGTCCATGTACACCACGGCGCGGACCGGCTGGACCGGGCCGGCGCCCTGGCCGAGGCGGACCTGGTCATCACCAGCTACGGCGTCGCCACCAGGGACCAGGCCGCGCTGAGCACGCTGACCTGGTCGCGGGTGGTCTGCGACGAGGCGCAGAACATCAAGAACCACGCCACCAAGCAGGCCCGGGCGGTGCGGGCCCTGCCCGCCGCGACGCGGATCGCGCTGACCGGGACGCCGGTGGAGAACCGCCTGTCCGAGCTGTGGTCGATCATGGAGTTCACCAACCCGGGCCTGCTCGGGCCGGCCGAGCGGTTCCGGGAGGACTACGCGATCCCGATCGAGCGGCACGGCTCGGACGACGCCGCGCGGGCGCTGCAGCGCCTGACCCGGCCCTTCGTCCTGCGCCGCCTGAAGACCGACAAGACGATCATCTCCGACCTGCCGGACAAGCAGGAGATGAAGGTCTGGTGCAACCTCACCCCCGAGCAGGCCAGCCTGTACGCCGCCACGGTGGCCGACATGCTCAGCCGGATCGAGGACGCGGCCGACGACATCAGCCGGCGCGGCCTGGTGCTGGCCACGATGACCAAGCTCAAGCAGGTCTGCAACCATCCCGCGCACCTGCTCGGCGACGGCTCCCGATTGCCCGGCCGGTCCGGCAAGCTGGCCCGGCTGGAGGAGATCTGCGACGAGATCGTGGCCGAGGGCGACAAGGCGCTGTGCTTCACCCAGTACGCCGAGTTCGGCCGGATGCTGCAGCCGCACCTCGCGGCCCGGCTCGGCTGCCCGGTGCTGTTCCTGCACGGCGGCACGCCGAAGAAGCAGCGGGACGCGATGGTCGAGGCGTTCGGGTCGCTGGAGGAGCCCGCGCTGTTCCTGCTGTCGCTCAAGGCCGGCGGCACCGGGCTCAACCTGACCGCCGCCAGCCACGTGATCCACGTCGACCGCTGGTGGAATCCGGCGGTGGAGGACCAGGCCACCGACCGGGCGTTCCGCATCGGCCAGCAGCGGAACGTGCAGGTGCGGAAGTTCATCTGCGTGGGCACGGTGGAGGAGCGGATCGACACGATGATCGAGGAGAAGAAGGCCCTGGCCGAACGGGTGGTGGGCACCGGCGAGAGCTGGCTCACCGAACTGTCCGTCGCCGACCTGCGCGAGGTGCTCACGCTGTCCCCGGATGCGGTGAGCGAGTTATGAGCGGGCGCTGGGAGGACTGGCCGCCCGCCCGCCCGATCCGGGTCGAGGGCGGGATCAGGGCGCGGAGCAAGCGGGGCGCGATCGGCGAGCAGTGGTGGTCGCGGCGGTTCATCGGCGTGCTGGAGTCCTACGGCATGAGCGGCCGGCTGGCCCGGGGCCGCAGCTACGCCCGGGCCGGGCAGGTGCTCGACTTCAACCTGTCCCAGGGCAAGGTCACCGCCCGGGTCCAGGGCTCCCGGGTGCGGCCCTATGACGTCCGCATCGGGGTGCTTCCGCTCACCACGGCGCAGTGGCGGCGGGTCCAGGAACGGCTGGCCAGCCAGGCGCTGTTCCGGGCCAAGCTGCTGGCCGGCGAGATGCCGCAGGAGATCGAGGAGGTGTTCGCCGGGTGCGGCACGCCGCTGTTCCCCCGGTCGGCCACGGACCTGGACATGCACTGCAGCTGCCCGGACTGGAGCGTGCCGTGCAAGCACCTCGCGGCGGTCTGCTACGTGCTGGCCGAGGAGTTCGACCGCGACCCGTTCGCCATGCTGGCCTGGCGCGGCAAGGCCCGGGACGACCTGCTGGCCGCCCTGCGGGAGATCCAGTCCGGGGCGGACGCCGACGCCAGCGCGGCGGACCGGGCCGGGGCACTGGCGCTCGACGTCCCGGCCGCGCCGCTGGCCGAGTCACTGCCGGACTTCTGGTCCGCCCGGCTGAGCCCGGCCCGGCTGCGGGCGCTGTCCGCCCCGGCCGGTCCGGTCACGCCCGACCTGCTGCTGCGCATGTTCCCCCCTCCGCCCGTGCCGGTCCGGGGCCAGGACCTGGCCGAAGTGCTGGCCCCGGCGTACCGTCGGCTCGCCGCCGAGGACGCGGCGCCGGGCGCGATCGGTGGGGTACCGTAAACGTACCCGGGGGGTAGTAGAGGAAATGAAAACGGCTCTTACCAAGGCTTCAGCGGTCAAGGTCCTGTTGCCGGTTTTGCTGCTGGTGGTCATCTGCCTGGTGGCCTTGATAGCTGTGCTGCAGAATAAGCCTTCCGTCACCGCCCATAAACCTTCGGTAGCCGAGAATGCCGCTGATGATTTCAACCGGGCCCCCGGAGGACTGGGTCCTGATTGGACCAATATCGGTGACGGAGGATTGTCGATCTCATCTCACGCCGTAACCGGGAGAAGCGGGCTCACCGGCGACATCTGGACCGCCGGGACGTTCACGAGCGACCAGTATTCCCAAATCGAAGTCACCTCGACGCAGCTGACCGGCGGCGAGTGGACCGGGACGGCGGTGCGCGCGCAGCACGGCGGACGGGACGCCTACGTCGGCATCTACTACTGGAACAGCGGCAAGCAGGAACTGATGCTGTTCAGGCGGAGCGGTGGAAGCTGGACTAACCTCGGCAGCTACATTTCCGGGCCGCTCGCCGCCGGAACCAAGTTGAAGCTCGTGGCCGTGGGCGACACGATCTCGTTCCTGGAGGACGGATTCCCGTGTCTCACCGTCTCCGACCGCAGCCTGTCCGGGGGCGCGCCAGGCATCATTATCTACGGCGCCGGCACCGTCGGCGACTGGTCAGGCGGGGATGCCTCGGGCACGGTCGGCTTGCGCGTCCATTACATGAGCACCGACGCCGACGGCGTCCGGTCGTACCAGGTCTCTTCCCCCGACGACGGGCCTGGCATCCAGGTGATGCGGGTGCTGGCACCCACGCATCCCGCCCCCGGGGTGCCGCACAACTTCCTGTACGCACTCCCGGTTCAGCCCCAACTGGGTAACGCCTTCGGCGGCGGGCTGGAGACGCTGCGCAGGCTCGATGCGCAGGACCAGTACAACCTGACGATCATCGAGCCGACCTTCGCGATCGATCCGTGGTATGCGGATAACCCCGAGAACTCGAACGTCCGCTACGACACGTTCATGACCAGGGAAATCGTGCCGTGGGTGGAGAAGAACCTGGCCACCACGGGCCACGAGCAGAACTGGCTGATCGGGTTCTCGAAATCTGGCCTGGGCGCGCAGGATCTCATCTTGAAGCATCCGGGCATCTTCGCTCTGGCGGCCTCCTGGGACTTCCCAGCGGACATGTCCTCATATGATGAGCTCGCCGCCGATTCGGTGGCCTCCTACGGCACCAATGCGAACTTCCAGGCCAATTACCGCCTGACACCGGCCTTCGTGAAGGTACATAGTGGACCGTTCCTGCGACAGGACCGGATCTGGATCGGCGGAGGCACGATATTTCCCACTGACATCTCGGATTATGCGAAGCTGCTGGCCGAGAAGGGCATACTTTTCACCAGAGAAGCGCCGCGGTCTATGGCTCATAGATGGGACAGTGGCTGGGTCCCTGATGCCCTGGCCGCGTTGCGCCAAGACAGCATTGAATTCCACGGGGGACAGAGTTGACCCGCTCGACGGGTTATGTGCCGCCAGACGGCGCCCACACGCGGCGCATGGCCTCGGGCAGGCCCCACCAGCCCAGCGGGGTCAGGCAGTCCTCGTCGTCGATCGCGCCCAGGACCTGCCACAGCGAGGTGACCGGCAGGAACAGCCCTTCCATGCCGAGCTCGTCGAACTCGCCGTCCTCGTCGAGGTCACCGAGGCCGAAGTCGTTCTCGTCCTCTTCGCCCTGCTCGGCACCGTCGGGGTCGTAATCCCGCACGTACCCGGCCAGGTCGGCAGCCGACGCGGATGTACCTGGTCCGCCCGCGGCCAGCGCGGTGATCACCGCCAGCCAGTCGAAATGATCGATCGCGCAGATGGCGGCGATCGTGCTGTCCATCTCGTTCAGCTCGCCCTCGTCCTGGGGCCAGTCGTCCGGCCCCTCCGGCGACGCCACGCCCGTGGCGAGCCGGAGCCACAGTTCGGCGTCGTCGGCGGGCAGGTCCGCCGCCCGCATTCCGCCGCACTCGATCAGCAGCTGACCGGGCCAGCCGGGCCGGGCGACGTACTCGCGCAGCCGGCCGGCTGCCGCCCGGAGGTCGTCGGCCGGCAGCGGCCGGTCACCGACCTGGTCCAGCAGCTCACCGATCGCGGCCAGCGCCTCGGCGTCGGCGGCGTCCCATTCGGCCAGGAACTCCTCATCCTTCTCGTCGAGCAGGACGTCCATCGGCACCCGGCCGTCGGGCAGCGGCGAGGTCATCCACCGCTCCTGCACGGCGATGTAGGCCCGGCAGGCCGCCGGGTCGGCCGCCACCAGCAGGTCCGGATCGATCTCACCCGCGGTGAGCCGATCCTCCAGATGGCTGACCAGCCTGGTGTGCATCTCCGCGGCCAGCTGGCTGCGCTCGGACTGCTCATCCCAGACGTGCAGGCCGATGATCCCGTTCGGCTCGGTGCCGGTGGCCTCCAGCCACGTCCTGACGTCCCCGACCGTGGCGTCGCTGTCATTGATCTTGTGCAGGATGGCTTCGGCCGAGGACCAGAACACGGCGGACAGCGGATTGCCCGCCGCGAGCAGCCCGCGCCTGATGCCGGGCAGCGAGCCGAGAGCGTCAGCGGACGGCACGGTGAGCAGGGCAAGCGCGACATCGCGCCTGGTCAAATCGCTGAGCGGCCGGGCGGCCAGTTCGGCCACGCGATCGGCGTCAAGGTTCACGCCTCGCAGCTTAGAGCAGTTCCCGGCCGCCGAGGTAGGGGCGCAGCACGGCCGGGACGATGACCTGAGCCTGCTCGGTCTGGAAGTTCTCGACCAGCGCCGCGAGGATGCGCGGCGTGGCGACCGCCGTGTTGTTCAGCGTGTAGGCGAACCGCACCGTGCCGTCGGCGTCGCGGTACCGCACGTTGGCCCGGCGGGCCTGCCAGTCCAGCAGGGACGAGCAGCTGTGGGTCTCGCGGTACGCGCCCAGCGACGGCATCCAGGTGTTGATGTCGTTCATCCGGTACTTGCCCGCGCCCATGTCGCCGGTGGAGATCTCCATCACTTCGTACGCCAGGCCGAGCCCCGCCACGAGCTGCTCGGCCGTGCCGAGCAGCTCGGCGTGCCAGCGGTCGGACTCGGCCACCTCGGCCACGCAGATGACGAACTGCTCGACCTTCTCGAACTGGTGGACCCGCAGCAGCCCGCGCACGTCCCGGCCGGCGCTGCCGGCCTCGCGCCGGAAGCACGGCGAGATCCCGGCGTACCTGATCGGCAGCCGCCCCAGGTCCAGGATCTCGTCGCTGTGGAAGCCGACCAGGGCGACCTCGGCCGTGCCGGCCAGGTACAGGTCGTCGGCCGGGATCGCGTAGATGTCCTCGCGGTGCGCCGGGAACATGCCGGTGCCGGTCAGCGCTGCCTCCCGGACCAGCGACGGCACGCTCATGAGCGTGAAGTCCTGGCCGCGGAGCAGATCGAGGGCGTAGGAGTGGACCGCGCGTTCCAGCAGCACCAGGTCCGAGATCAGCGTGTAGGCGCGTTCCCCGGCTACCTTGCGGGCCCGGGCGAAGTCGGCCCAGCCGCGCTTCTCCAGCAATTCGACGTGATCCAGCGGCCGGAAGCCGAACTCCGGCGGCGTGCCGACGGTCCTGATGACCACGTTCGCCGACTCATCAGGCCCGACGGGCGCGCCCGGCCACGGGATGGTGGGGGTCAGCAGGAGCAGCGCGTTCAGCTTCTCGTTCGTCTCGGCCAGCTGCTCGCGGAGGGTCTTGACCTCGATATTCAGGTTTCTCAGGTAGTCCCTGCGCACCTCGTTCGCCGCGACGGGCCCGCTGGCCGAGCTCTTCCTGAGCGCCTGCTTCTGGTCCAGTTCATGCTGGAGCTTGCGACTCTCCCGGTCGAGGTCGAGCAGCTCGTCGACGTCCAGGTCGATGCCCTTTTCCCGGACGGCCCTGCGGACCTCGTCCGGGTGGTCCCTGATGAATCGCTTGTCCAGCATGGCTACGCGTCAGCCTCGTTCGGATTGGAGTTGCCCTGAATTCCCCGCCACGAAAACGCTACCAGCAGTGCCCGCCGCGTCGCCCCGCATGATCGCCCGGCAGCCGGTCGCGTACGCTCGGACGCGTGCTGCTGACCAACCATGTCCTGTCCGGGGCGCTGATCGGCGCCCTGTCTCGCCGCCCGCTGCCGGCCTTCGCGGCCGGCGTGGCCTCGCACTTCGTGCTCGACGCGGTGCCGCACTGGGGCGAATGGGTCAGTATCCGCCAGTTCCTCCGGGTGGCCGTGGCCGACGGCCTGGTCAGCCTGGCCGCAATGGGAACCCTCGCGGCGCTGGCTCCCGCCGAGCGGCGCCCGGCCGTGGTGGCGGGCATGACCGGCGCGGCGCTGCCCGACATCGACAAGCCGGGCCTGCTGTTCCTCGGGCGCTCGCCCTTCCCGGCCGCCGTGGACCGGTTTCACGGCCGCATACAGCGGGAGGCGCCGGACCGCGCGCACCTGGAGCTGCTGGCCGCGGGGGCCCTGGCCGTCGCCGCGCTCACCGCGCTGCGCGCGCGGCGGACTACGGCGGCGGGTAGCGCAGGCCGACCAGGGTGGCCATGTCGGCCAGCGTGAGCTCGAACATGGGCGCCGGATCCTCCAGCGCGAAACTCAGGTGGCCGAACACCTCCATCGCCACCGCGCCGTACAGCACCGTCCAGCAGCGCAGGAACGTCAGCACCGCGCCGACCGGGAGGTCCGTGCCCAGCGCATCGCGGTAGCGCCGGAGCTGGTCCCGCAGGCCGGGGTCGATGTCAGCGGCCTGCGGCACCGGGAACGGGACCGCGTTCCACAGTTCGACGAACAGCGTGAGGAAGGTGCCGGCGAAGGCCAGCGCGCATTCGTCGGCGACGTCGTAGCGCCCGTCGTCGAAACCGGGCAGCGGCACGCCGAACAGCAGGCCGAACTCGGCCTCGTGGGTCAGCGACCAGCGGCGGAATTCCCGGCAGGCCGCGACCATCTTGACCGTGAGCTTCGCGGCCAGCGGATCGGCCGCCTCCACCGGTGCGTGCGCGGCCTCGATGGCCCGGCGGATGTCATCGCCCAGCTCGGTGAAGATGCTGGCGCAGACGTGCCGGTTCAGCGCCTCGTGGCTGTCGAAGTACCGGTACAGCCCCGGCGCGGTCATGCCCATCTCGCGGGCGATGGCGCGCAGCGACATCGCCTCCGGGCCGCTGCGGACCAGCAGCCGCCGGGCGGTCTGGATGATCTCCTCCATGGTCGCCGCGCGCAGCCGGTCACGGCGGGACGGCGCGTGCGCCGTACCCGGCTCGGTCGCGGCTCCTGCCGTCTGTGTCACAGCTGCCTCCCGGGCCAGGCCGTAACGAGACTCGTAACGGGCGCCGTAACGAGGCTCACCAAGAATTAACGGTGGGTTGATGCTAACCCACTTGACAGTGGTGAACACCGTATGCGAAGTTAGCGTCGTAATCAGTTTACATCATTAACCTAAGTAAGCGCCAGAAGCACATAGCTCGGGAGGCAGCTATGTTCGAGTATGGGGACGGGCCCTGGCCCGCAGGCGCCGGCTCGTGCTGGCCAGCACGCTCCTGTTCGTGGCCTTCGCCGGGCTCTGGGGGACCGGCGTGTTCGGCCAGTTGTCCTCCGGCGACAACTTCACCCCGCCGGCCAGCGAAAGCCAGCACGAGGCCAACCTGGCCGCCCAGGTCTTCGGCCGGAACGACGCCGATGTGGTGGTGCTGTACCACAGTGCCGCCATGACCGTCAGCGACCTGGCCTACCGGCAGGCCGTCACGACCGCGCTGAGCCGCCTGCCCCGTGCCGACGTGGCCAGGGTGACGACCTACTGGTCGAGCGGATCGCCCAGCCTGGTCAGTGCCAGCCTGGTCAGCGCCGACCGGCACTCCACCTACGCGGTACTCCAGCTCACCGGGGCCGATGATGCCGCGCGGCACCAGACCTACGACGCGATCAAGAATGACCTGAACCTGGCCGCCGACGGGGTGACGGCCAGGGTGGGCGGGAACGTGGCGATGGAGGTGGCCATCAATTCCGAGGTCACCGCCGACATCGCCAAGGCCGAGGGCTTCTCGATGCCGGTCCTGCTGATCCTGCTGCTGGTGATCTTCGGCAGCCTGGCCGCGGCGTCCCTCCCGGTGGCGATCGGCGGCGTGGCCATCCTCGGCTCGTTCACCGTGCTGCGGCTGCTCACCATGGCCACCACGGTGTCCATCTACTCGGTGAACATCACCACGATCCTGGGTCTCGGCCTGGGCATCGACTACGGGCTGTTCATGGTCACCCGGTTCCGCGAGGAACTGCACCGCCAGCCCACGGTGGAAAAGGCCGTCGCGCGGACCGTCGCGACCGCGGGCCGGACGGTCGCCGTGTCCGGGGTCACGGTCGCGCTCGCCCTCACCAGCCTGATGCTGTTCCCGGAGGATTTCCTGCGCTCGATGGGCTACGGCGGGGTGGCCACGGTCGCGGTCGACGTGCTGGCCGCGCTCACCGTGCTGCCCGCGCTGCTGGCCGTCCTCGGCCACCGGGTCAACGCGCTGCGGATACGACGCTCGGTCCAGCGCCCGCCGCTGGAGGCGGCCCGGTCAGCAGGGCTACGGGACGAGTCGAGCGGCGCCTGGTACCGGCTGGCCCGCAGCGTCATGCGCAGGCCGCTGGTCTACGTCACGGTGATCACGATCGCCCTGCTGGCCCTGGGCGCGCCGTTCCTGCGCATCTCCTGGGGCGGCACGGACGCCCGGGCCCTGCCCGCCGCCTCGGCCATCAGGCAGGTCTCCGAGGCGCTGGACAGCCAGTTCCCGCTCAACTCGACCGCCCCGATCGAAGCGCTCATCACCGGGGCGGGCGCTTCGGCGGGCGGCCGCGCGGCGCTGGTCTCCTACCTGCACCGGATCGACGCGATCCCCGGGGTCACCGGCGCTCAGGTCACCGGGACGGGTGACCTGGGGGGATCCGGGGGGGATGTCCCCCCCGGGAAAAATGTCCTGCGGGTCGACATCGGCTACACCCCGGCCACCATCTCACCGGGCGCCCGGCACATCGTGACCGAGCTACGAGCCCTGGCCCCGCCGGCCGGGACCGCCGTGCTGGTCGGCGGGACCACCGCCGGGCTGGTCGACGAACTGGCCAGCCTCGGCTCGACCCTGCCGTGGATGGCGCTGCTGGTCTGCCTGTCCACGTTCGTGCTGCTCTTTCTCGCGTTCGGCTCGGTGATCCTGCCGCTGAAGGCGATCGTGATGAACGCGCTGTCGCTGTCGGCGACGTTCGGCGTCATCGTGTGGATCTTCCAGTGGGGTCACCTGTCCGGCCTGCTGCGGTTCACACCGACCGGCTCCATCGACCCGACGATGCCGATCCTCATGCTGGCCATCATCTTCGGCCTGTCCATGGACTACGAGGTCTTCCTGCTGTCCAGGATCCGCGAGCGGTACGACCAGACCGGCGACAACACCGTCGCGGTCGCGGCCGGCCTGCAGCGGACCGGCGGCGTGATCACCAGCCTGGCCCTGCTGCTGATCATCGTGGTGGGCGCGTTCTCGGCGTCCGGCATCACCTTCATCAAGCTGATGGGCGTCGGCATGATCGTCGCGCTGCTGGTGGACGCGTCGGTGGTCCGGGTCCTGCTGGTGCCGGCCACGATGCGGCTGATCGGCCAGGCCAACTGGTGGGCGCCGCGCCCGCTGCGCCGCCTGTACGCCAGGTACGGGATCAAGGAGGAGAGCCCGGCACCGCTCCCGGTACCGGCCGGCGCGGAAAGCTGACCGGACGGGCCTGCGGGTACAGTGCTTGCTGGCCGCCCGTGGCGGCGGGGCTTGCCTGGCCGCCCGTGGCGGCGGGGCTTATCCGAGGAGGCCGAGATGAATCAGCCCGTGACCGTGCCGGAAGTGCAGTCGACGGACCTGCCCGCCGGGGCGTTCCTGCTGGATGTGCGCGAAGACGACGAGTGGGCGGCCGGACACGCGCCCGACGCGGTGCACGTGCGGCTCGGTGAGCTCGGCGCGCGCGTGGCCGAGCTGCCGCGCGACCGCGTGGTCTACGTGATCTGCCGCAGCGGGACCCGGTCGGCGTACGCCGCCCAGGCACTGGCCGGCGGCGGCCTGAACGCGGTCAACGTGGCCGACGGCATGACCGGCTGGGCCGTCGCGGGACGGCCGATGATCAGCGAGGACGGCGCCGAACCCCACGTCGCGTAGCGGCACCGGAGTGGACCTTGTCTCCGTCAGGGACCTCGGTGTCGAGGCGGTCATCGGCGCGCACGGCTGGGAACGCGACATCACCCAGACCCTCGTCTTCACCGTGGAAATGGCAGCCGACGTCCGGTCGGCCGCGCGGCACGATGACCTGGCGGATGCCCTCGACTACTCCGCGGTCGCGCAGACCATTGCCGCGGTCGTCCGGGAAGGCCGGTTCCGGCTCATCGAGACCGCCGCCGAGCGGGTCGCCGAACGGCTGCTCGCCGATCACCCGGTCGCCTGGCTCCGCCTCGAGGTGCGCAAGCCGATCACCGGCGGCGGCTACACGGCGGCGGTCACGATCGAACGCGGCGTCCAGGCTGGCTGAGGCCTGGCGTGGCGCCCAGGGCCCGGAGGCGGGCAAGGGCCCGCGATCTGCCCGCCGCCGGGGGCGGGCACCGAGGTGGCCGCCGATACCGCAATGGTCCCGGGCCGGCGCAAAGTTAGGGTTTGGCCGAGGCCTGGGTGCGCTCGGGGGCGAACCGGATCATGGCAGCACGCCCGGCCGTCGCCGGACGGCTGTCGGCAGCCGGGCCGTTCACGGGCCCGGCTGCCGACTCCGGACGCCAGGCGCGGCGGCCTGGGGGGGAGAGGTTACGCCGCGCGGGCGCACAAATTCGATTGTATAACGTATGCCTGACCAACTGTGCACAACTTAACCGAGTGTCCTGGTCAGGCGGCCGCAGTCCGACCCGCAGCCCGCTCATGCCACGCCGGGCACCCGGTGCCTGCGCCGTCCGGGTGGGAGGTGAGAGGCGGATAGCTGGTCGGCCTTCCGCCGATCGGCGGCGCAACCGCCGCCGTCCTACGAGTCAGAGGAGGCCCGAGATGGGCCGGATCGTGGTTATGAACCATGTGACGCTTGACGGCGTGATGCAGGGACCTGGCCGCGTGGAGGAGGACACCCGAGGCGGGTTCACGCAGGGCGGCTGGGGGCACCGGTCCGCAGCGCCAGACGACGCCGCGGCCTAGGCGATGGGCGAGAGGATGACGGCCGGGGGCGGCCTGGCCGGATGGCTGTTCGGGCGGCGTACTTACGAGCAGTTGCTGGCCTTCTGGAACTCCCGGGGCGGCCCGTTCAAGGACGCGCTGAACAACTCGCCCAAGTACGTCGCGTCGACCACTCTCACCGAACCCCTGCCGTGGCCCAACTCGACGCTGCTGCGCGGCGATATCGTCGACGCCCTGCGCACGCTCAAGGCGCAATCCGCCGGCGTTCTGGCGATCATGGGCAGCGGTGAGCTGATCGGCTCGCTGATGGCTGCGAACCTGATCGACGAGTACTTGCTGATGATCCACCCGCTCGTGCTCGGCACCGGGCTACGGCTGTTCCCAGGGGGCGTGCACGTGTCGCTGCGGCTTACCGGCAGCGTCGCCACCGCCACCGGCATGGTGATCGCCACCTACGAGCCGGCGAGGGACTAAATGCAGGCGAACCAGCACTCTCCCGAAAGAAGGGCGTCACAATGAAGCAGTACCTGCTCGGCGTCTACCAGCCAGACGGCGACCCGCCACCGGCCGGCGTGCCGGCCGGGATCATGTGCGAGGTCCGTGCGGTGGACGAGGAGCTGCGCTCAGCGGCGCCGTTCCAAGGCGAGCTGGAAGACTGACAGCGGGCGTGCCGGCCGTCCCCCCCTCGGAGATCGAGTGTGTGTTCCGCGAGCAGTACGGGCGCGCCGTGGCTGTCCTGGTCCGCGTGTTCGGCGACATCGACCTGGCCGAGGAAGCGGTCCAGGATGCGTTCACCACGGCGGTGGCGAGCTGGCCCGACAGCGGCCTGCCGCCGGCGCCGGCCGGCTGGATCATCACCACGGCCCGCAATCGCGCGATCGACCGCTTGCGCCGCGAGTCGTCCCGTAATGACCGCCACGCCCAGGCGATGCTGCTGCAGGTTCGCGGCGAGCCGCAGGAGGAGAGCCCGGTGCAGGATGATCGACTGCGCCTGATCTTCACCTGCTGCCACCCCTCGCTGGCACGGGGCGCCCAGGTGGCGCTAACGCTGCGGCTGCTCGGCGGACTGAGCACACCCGAGATCGCGCGGGCGTTCCTGGTCTCCGAATCGACGATGGCCCAGCGCCTGGTACGCGCGAAGGGAAAGATCCGCGACGCGCGCATCCCCTACCGGGTCCCCAAGGAGGCCGACCTGCCAGAGCGCCTCGCATCGGTGCTCGCAGTCATCTACCTGATCTTCAACGAGGGCTACGCCGCCAGCTCGGGTGACCGGCTGACCCGCGAGGAGCTGACCAGGGAAGCGATCCGCCTCGGCCGGCTGCTGGCCGAGCTGATGCCGGACGAGCCCGAAGCGGTCGGCCTGCTGGCGCTGATGCTGCTGGAACAGGCACGCAGCCAGGCGCGCAGCACCCCGGAGGGGAGGCTGATTCCGCTGCCCGAGCAGGATCGCAGCCGCTGGAACCGCACCCTGATACAGGAGGGACAGGAGCTCGTCCGCCGATGCCTACGGCGAAACCAGCCAGGGCCCTATCAGATCCAAGCCGCGATCAACGCCGTCCACAGCGACGCGCCCACCACGGCGCAAACCGACTGGTCCCAGATCCTGGCGCTCTACGACCAGCTCCTCGCGATCACCCCCACCCCGATCGTCGCCCTCAACCGCGCCGTCGCGGCCGCCGAGATCGACGGCCCACAGGCGGCCCTCGAACTGATCGACGAGCTACCCCTCGAGCACTACTACCTTTTCCACGCGATCCGCGCCGACCTCCTCCGGCGCCTCGGCCACCCAGACCAAGCCGAAGCTGCCTACCGCGCAGCGATCGGACGCACCGGCAACGCCGCCGAGATCGCCTTCATGGAAGAGCGGATCTCGGCAATCAGAGCTGCTACGTCATGAGAACACCTGCTAGCCCGTGTGTGACCACCGCCTGAGAGGGCAAACGCACACCGCCTGACCAGGCACGTCCCGAACACGATCTCGGCTGCCTGCAAGATTGACATGTCCCCTGTTCGCGTGTCGTTTCCAGGAAATGTCGGTGGAACCTGTTAGGATCGAACACAGAAGCAAAAGATCATTTTGAACTAACGGGCCTGGGTGATATGTCCCCCAGGACAGGCCCGTGTACCCCAGCCGGGCGCGATCCAATTCGCCCGCGACCCGCCCAGGGAGGTGACGGCTCAGGTGAGCACGGTCCCGGCTCCGGCCAGCACCGCTGAGGCGGTGGACATGGTGCTGGCCGGGCTGAGCTACCTGGCCGCCGCCGACCCCACCGCCCTGGCCGCCCGGGCGCAGGCCGAGTGCCTGCAGACCCTGGAGCAGGCCGATGCGATCGCCACCGCGG
>Ga0208324_1000170_pt1 | contig 35690 bp, 31 predicted proteins | sample Sb_taG_2_FD_187707 | JGI IMG/M metagenome (GOLD analysis project Ga0208324, IMG submission 187707) | Peat soil microbial communities from Weissenstadt, Germany - Sb_50d_5_LS metaG (SPAdes) (version 2) | ecosystem: Environmental > Terrestrial > Soil > Wetlands > Peat | place: Germany... | reverse complement strand
GGTCGCCTCCCGGGCCGCCGCCAGCAGGGCGTTCAGGCTCTCGTCCAGCTCGCAGTCGCCGACCGTTACCGCCTCCACCGGGACGCCGTACCGGGACTCCACGTCCTGCTGGATCTGCCGGACCCCTGCCGCGAGCGTCATGTCCACGTCGGCGGGATCCCGGCCCTCGAACAGCCAGGACCGCAGCTCGCGCTCCTGCAGCCGGGCCAGCTGGATGACCTTCTGCGGGTCGTCGGCGCGCCGCTGGATCAGGGCCAGCGTCTGCAGCACGGAGTCGTGCACCCGGGCCGCGATGTCGGCCCGTTCCTCGGCGCGCACCCGGGCCTGGCGCTCCAGGACCAGGTCGCGGGCGATCCGCAGCCACCATGGCCCGAGCAGGAGCACGAGGCCCGCGATGACCAGCAGCACCCCGCCCAGCGGCCGCAGCAGGGCCAGGCTCTGGTGCGCCGAGGCCAGCCAGCCCGCGCCGCCGAACACCAGCACGCCCGCGATCGTCAGCCGGATCGCCGACCGCCGTCCCGGCCGCACCACGCCCGCCCCGCTCACCGGCTCGGCCAGCCGCCGCAGCGTGGCCTGTTCCTCAGCGGAGGCGTTCCGCCAGATCAGCGTGAGCCCGGCCACGGTGAACACCTGCGGCCACGCCCAGCCCGACGGCCAGCCCTCGTTGAACACGCCGGCCACGAACAGCACGAAGGCGAACAGCGTGGCCAGGGCGGCCGCGAGCCCGATGCCCGCGGAATCCGACCGGGCCCGGCTGGCGATGCTGCCGTCTTCCCCGGCCGCCGGGATCAGCAGCCAGGCCGCGACGTACAGCGGCACGCCGAACCCGCCGGTGACGACGGCGGCCAGCACGAACACGATCCGCACGGTGTTGACGCTGAAACCTCGCCAGGCCGCCACTCCGGCGGCCACGCCGCCGGCCAGCCGGTCGGCCGTATCGCGGCGCAGCGGCCCGCCGGAGCCCCGGTGCCGCAGCCAGAACGGCCCGCGGTGCGGGTGCCCGAACGGCCCGCGGTGCCAGGGCCCGAACGAGTCATGGTCGCGTTCCCAGCGTGCCGGATCTTCCACGCTCCCATCATCGCTCCGCGCGCGCGTAGTTGAGTATCCGGATCATCCCCGATCCGACCCTGAGTCCCGGCCTCGGGGATCAGGGTCGCACCGGGGAACTTCCCGATGTGCCGGGCCACCTCGCCGACGCAAGCTGAAGCCATGAACACGAACACCGTGAACCCAGAAGACACCACCACCGAATCCGAGCGGGACACCCACACCGCGCCGGAGCGCGTCCTCCTCCGCCGGTCCTACGAGGACCGCATGCTGGGCGGCGTGGCCGGCGGCGTGGCCCGTTACTTCGGCGTCGACACGATGATCGTCCGGATCGCCTTCGTGGTCCTGACCGTCGTCGGCGGCGCGGGCATCCCGCTCTACCTGGTCGGCCTGCTGCTGATCCCCGACGAGGGCAGCGACCAGTCCATCGCCGGCGCCCTCATCGAATCCCTCCAGTCCCGGTCCAGGTAAGGAACGAAACCATGTCTCCGCAGCGTGACTACTCCCGGGGCAGCGACCCCCGGACCAGCCAGTCCTGGACCAGCAGCTTCTCGCCGCTGTTCCGCGGCCTGTACTCCGACCAGCATCTGCGCGTCTCGGACGCCGAGCGCCAGGCCGTGACCGACCGCCTGGCCGAGCACTTCGCCGACGGCCGGCTGGACCAGGCCGAATTCGACGACCGGGTGGGCCGGGCCATGAGCGCCAAGACCCGGGCGGACCTGAGCGGCCTGTTCTCCGACCTGCCGGAAACCGGGGCTCCGGCAGTTCCCGAGGGCCCGCGCCGCCGCCACCGCCACCCGATTCTCCTGCTGGTCCTGCTCGTCATCGTCGCCTCGGCGGCCGCCCACGCGCTGTGGTGGACCGCCGTGCCCGTCCTGTGGCTGGGCGTCCTGGCGGCGGTCGTCCTGCTGGCCACCCGGTCTTTCGGCCGGTCCCGGCCGCACCCTTAACGACAATTTGGACCTAACGAAGCGTGGTCCCAGCCCCCGCGAATCTCAGGAGCGCACCGGGGCGGGACCACTCTCGCGTTTACGCCGCAGGGCCGGCGCGGCGCCAGGCGGGGGGCGGCGGGATCGGCGAGCAGTCCAGCGCGTGACTCGGGGGCGGCGGGATCGCCGAGCACGACACCGCGGTCGTCGGGGGCGGCGGGATGGCCGAGCAGTCCAGCGCGTGACTGGGCGGCGGCGGGATGGCCGAGCAGTCCAGCGCATGGCTCGGGGGCGGCGGGATGGCCGAGCAGTCCAGCGCGTGACTCGGGGGCGGCGGGATGGCCGAGCAGTCCAGCGCGTGACTCGGGGGCGGCGGGATGGCCGAGCAGTCCAGCGCCGTGCTGGGCGGCGGCGGAATCACCGAGCACGACACCGTGTTCCTGTCGGACTCCATACTGCATGCTGCGCCCGCGACCGCCGCAAGTCCAGTTCAGATCCCGCCGGCCAGCTCGGAGGTCCACACCACGACCCGGGTGCGGTCGCCGCGGAACAGGTCACGGGCGAATTCCGCCGGCTCGCCGGGCCCCGGCCCCCTCCTGCCCCACGCACCCCACCCGCCGCACGGCGATAGCCTGGCGCCCATTCGTACGGCCCGCTGCAATGCACTTGCGCACCACGGAGCGCCTCCTCGCCCAAAAGCACGGAGGATCTGGCCGTCGCGGAGGATCCGGGCAGCTATAGTTGCCTAATTCTTCCGTATAAGCCATATCCTCCGCGTAATTCCGGCTTACTCGTGTACGTGAGCTAAATGTGAGGTTGACGAGCTCAAAGAGGCGAGCGAGACATGCGGAAGCGTGGCTGGAAGCCCGGGAAGGCTCCCGGCGGGAAGGCTCCCGGCGGGAAGGCTCCCGGCGGGAAGGTGAACGAGACGGCGACCGGGAGCCGAACGGCCGAGACCGGCCCGCCCGGTCAGCTCAGCCGGCGCAGGTAGGTGTCGCTCGGCTGGGCAGGCTGGATACGGACCTGGCCGTCGAGGGCCACGGCGCCGTCCGGGCGGATGATGACCGGGCTGAGTTCCAGTTCGGCGACCTGCGGGAAGTCGTCGGGCAGCTGCGACACCCGCAGCAGCAGGTCCCGGAGCGAGATCCGGCCGGCGGGGCGGCTGAGCAGCAGCGGGGCGACGCGAACCGAGTGGATCATGGCGTCGGCGTCGGTTTCGGTCAGCGGGGCGAGCCGGGCGGCGCGGTCCGGCATGACGCCGGCGGCGCCGTCGATCCCCAGCAGCACCAGCGGACCGAACACCATCTCCTCCAGCACGGCGATGCTCACCTCGACGCCGCCCAGGATCATCGGCTGGACGATGACCCCGGCCAGCCGGTCGCCGAAGACCTCCCGCAGCGATCCGAACCCGCGCCGGACCTCGTCCGCGCCGTGCAGGTCCGGCCGGGCGCCGCCGACCCGGCTGCCGCGCACCCGGCCGGGCACGTCGGCCCGCAGCGCCACCGGGGCACCGAACCGGTCCGCCGCGGCCACGGCGTCGTCCTCGGTGGTGACCGTCACGCTGTCCAGGAGCGGCACGCCGTAACAGCCGAGCAGCTCCACCGCCTGGCTGCGGGGCAGCCACCCGCCCCCGGGCGTGCCGTCCAGGAAGCTGTCCACCAGCTCATGCGCCCGGTCCTGGCGCAGGCCGTCCAGCTCGGGGACGCTTCCCGGCGGGGTCGCCTGCCACGTTCCGTAGCGCGCGGCGTGGCTGAGGGCCCGGGCCGCGGATTCGGGATAGGCGTAGGCGGGGACGGCGGGGGAGTCCTGGTCCGGTCCCGGCAGCATCCGGACCGCCTCGGTCTGGTCCATGACCGCGGCGGCGACCGGCACCGGAAGCCGGGCGGCGCGCACCTCGGCCACCAGGTCGCTGGTCGCGGTGGTGGCCGTCACGGCCAGCAGCGCATCCACGCCGGGATCGGCCCCGACGAGCTCCAGGCAGCGGCGGAACTGGCCGGGCCGGACGGCCGAGGTGGTGTCGACCGGCCCGGCCACGGCGGCCAGGGCGGGGAGCAGCTCGCGCAGCGCCCGGCGGGTGTCCTCGGCCAGGGTGGCGACCTTCAAGCCCACGTCACCGCACGCGTCGGCGGCGAGCACCCCGCCGCCCCGGGTGTTGGCCACCACACCCACCCGGCGGCCCGCCGGAACCGGCTGGGCGGCCAGCAGGGCCACGGCATCGAGCAACTCGCCCAGGTTGGCCGTGGCGATCACGCCCGCCTGCTCGAACAGGGCCCGCCTGGTGAGCTGCGGGGTCGCCGCGGCGGCGGCCCGCGTCGCGGCCAGCCGCCGGCCGGCGGCCGACCGGCCCACGTCGACGGTCAGTATGGGCATGGCGCGGCCGACGGCCCGCGCGGTCCGGGCGAACTTACGCGGGTTCCCGAACGAGTCCAGGTACAGCACGGCGAGCCTGGTCGCCTCGTCCGACGCCCACCACAGCAGCATGTCGTTACCGGATACGTCCTCCTTGTCGCCCAGGGAGACGAACGAGGAGATCCCGACGCCCAGCCGGGACAGATGCTCCAGCAGGACGATGCCGACGCCGCCGGACTGCAGCGCCATCCCGGCCCGGCCCGGCCGGGGATGGCGTGCTGCGAACGTCGCGTCCAGGGAGGTCGCCGTGTTGGCCACGCCGAAGGATGTCGGCCCGACCAGCCGCATGCCGTGCCGGCGGCAGATGGCCAGCAGCTCGGCGCGGGCCGCGGCGTCCAGGCCAGACGTGGTCACGACCAGAGCCTTGACGCCCCGCTGCCCGCAGTCTTCGGCGATCTCGGCCACGGCCGCGCCCGGCGCGGCGATGACCGCCAGGTCGACCGGCTCCGGCAGCGCGGCCGCCGACGTGACCCAGGGCGTTCCGGTGGGCGTTCCCGCGGGCGACTCGCCCCCCCGGGGGTTAACCGCGTAGACCCGTCCGGAGAAGCCCGCGTCGATGATGTTCTCCAGGATGGCCCGCCCGACCGACATGTGCCGCCGGCTCACGCCGATCACCGCGACCGACGCCGGGCTGAGCACGGGGCGCAGGCTGGCCACGCCGGCCGACCGTTCCCGCTCGGCCACCGCGTCCAGGTAGGCGCCGGAACCGGCGTCGCCCTCGCGGCCCGGCAGCGGGAACGACAGCTCGTAGACCCCGTCGGCCAGGGTCCGGTGCGCCCGCAGCCCGGCGCGGGCGAAGACGTTCAGCATCGGCGCGTTCTGGGCCAGGGTCTCCGCGATGAAGGTACGGAGGCCCTGGCTGCGAGCCAGCGAGATCATGTGCTCCAGCAGCAGCGTGCCGATCCCGCGGCTGTGCATGTCGTCGGCGACCGCCATGCCGATCTCGGCCGACTGGTCGCCGATCATCTGATAGCTGGTGCAGCCGATGACCTGGCCGTCCAGGATGGCCAGGAGCGCGGCCCGATCCGGCGCGGGCTCGCGGCAGACCCGCCGCGCCTCCTGCTCGGCCGCCACCCGGCTGATGCCGAAGAAGCGCATGTACAGGTTTTGCGGGGACATCCTGGCGTGCATGTCCCGCACGGCCTCGAAGTCGTCCGGCCGGGCGGCCCGGATCTCGATCGTCGTCCCGTCGGTCAGCAGCGCGTAGGTAGCCGGCTCGGTGGGGGCACTCATGCCGGCCTCCAGCCCGGGACGGTCCGGCTCTGCCCGCGGAATTCGGCCAGGATGGTCCCGTCGGCGCGGTAGACGCTGACGTCATAGACGCCGTTGCGTTCCATCCGCACCCGCTCGGCGGCCGACGCGGTGAGCTCGTCGCCCTCGCGGGCCGGGAGCAGGAAGGTGATCTGGCCGCCCTGGGCCACCGTCACCGGGCCATAGCTGTTGCAGGCGTAGGCGAAGGCGGTGTCGGCCAGCAGGAAGATATAGCCGCCGTGGGCGATGCCGTGACCGTTCGTCATGTCGGCCGTCACCCGCATCCGGGCCGTGGCCCGTCCCGGCCCTACCTCGCCGATGCTGATCCGCAGCGCCTTGGTCGCCTGGTCGTCGGCGTACATCCGGGCCGCGCTCTCCCGCGCCCGTTCCATGGCCCGGCCGGAAGCCGCCGTTCCGCCGGTACCGCCATCGACAGCCACGCTAAGGAACCTCCCGCGCCGGCCCGAGTGTCGTTACATGCTACGGGCCGCCGCATCCGGGATCCTGTGGGCCCCGTCGCCCCGGAGGAAGCTGGTGATCACCGGTCCGACCTGCTCAGCGCTGTCCAGCAGGACCAGGTGCCCGCCGCCCTTCATGATGCGCAGCGTCGCCCGCCGCATCAGCATAGCCATAACCCGGTGATTCACCAGCGGGGTGATCGGGTCGTCGTCGCCGGCGATGATCAGCGTGGGCTGACTGATAGCCCACAGCCACGGCAGGCTCGTCCAGCCGAACAGCGGGGCCATCCGGTACAGCGCGGCCAGGGTATCCGTCGGGCGCTTGATGTGCATGGAGCGGACCAGTTCCGGCTCGGCCCGCAGCCGCCCGCCGAACAGGGCCCCGGCCACCCGTTCCAGCCGTTCCGGATGGTAGGCGTCCGGGTGGATGAAGTGCCACATGGCCTCCAGGCTGCCGGGCATCGCGAAGCCGCCGAAGGACGTCGTGGCCAGCACCAGGCGACGCACCCGCCGGGGATGCGAGAACGCCATCTGCTGCGCGACCGCACCGCCGAACGACACGCCGAGCACGTGCGCGGACTCCAGGCCGAGCTCGTCCAGCACCGCGTTGCCGAACTCGGCCATGGCCCACATGGTCTGCGGGAACCGGGGCCGCTGCGAGCGGCCGATGCCCGGCGGGTCGAAGGCGATGGTCTGGAATCCGGGCAGGTGCGGGTGCAGCCGCTCCCACAGGCGCGCCTCGCCGAAGAGGCCGGAGTAGAGCAGCAGCGGCTCGCCCTCGCCGCGGACCTGTGCGTGGATGCGCAGTCCCCGGATGCGGAACTGCTCATGCCGGACCGGCACGACGAAGGTGGGCTCGGCCATCGGAAACCCTCCCTGGGGTTCAGGGTCCGGAGCTGGGGAAACATCAGCCCCTCTGCTACGGCGCAGGAACGCTAATTATAGTACGCACATCACGCAAAGGGAAACAGTAGGACCTTTGAGAAATAGCAGGACCTTTGGCTGTTACTCCGTGGACCTCGGACCGTTACCGTCAGCCGGACGTTCAGTAATTCTTGGCTTACCTGGCGGTCTCCAGTCCCCGGAACGCCGGAGCGACCAGAGGGGACTGCCCCGAGGCCAGCATGGAGGCGAAATCCGGGTGTACACGTTCGATGTGCCGCTCAATCGAGCCCTCGCCATCGCCGCCGGGTCCTGCGCGGTGGTGTGTGAAGACAACCGCCGGACCTACGCCGAACTCGGCTCGAGATGCCGCCGCCTGGCCGGGGCGTTGCGTGCGCAAGGCCTGGTACCCGGGGACCGGGTCGGCATCATCGGCCTGAACTCCGATCGTTATCTCGAGCTCTACCTCGGCGTACCGGCCGCGGGCTTCGTGCTGGTGCCGGTCAACTCGCGGCTGGCTCCCGCGGAGATGCGGGCCATCCTGGCCGACGCCGGGGTCAGCCTCCTGTTCGCCGACGCGGACTACCCGGGTGCCGCAGATGTCAAGCGGGTGCTGACCATACCCGGCGACTACGAGGACCTGATCGCCGCGGCCGACGAAGGCGGCGAAGCCCAGCTGGCCGAGGATGACCTGGCCGCCCTGTTCTACACCTCCGGCACCACGGGCGCCGCGAAGGGCGCGATGCACACCCACCGGACCCTGGTCAGCAGCGCGCTGCACTTCATGGCCACCTGGCCCTTCGACCGGCAGACGCGCTGGCTGGTGGCCTCGCCGCTGTTCCACACCGGCGGGATCATCGGCACGCTGGCCACCGTCTGGGCCGGCGGGACCCACGTCATCATGCCCCGGTTCGACCCCGACCTGGCCGTCGACCTGATCGAGCGCGAGGCGGTCACTCATACGCTGCTCGTGCCCACCATGCTCGCCGCGGCGGCCAATGCGCAGCTCGCCCGGCCCCGGGACGTCAGCTCGCTGCGCTACCTGAGCCACGGCGCCTCGCCCATCTCGGCCGAGACGCTCCGCAAAGCGCGCCAAGCCTTCCCCGGCGCCGAACTGCTGCACGTGTACGGGACCACCGAGGCCACGCCGATCACCACCCTCCTGCCGCACGAAGAGCTCATCATCGAGACGCCGCGCGTCCGGTCGTGCGGCCAGCCCGCGACCGGCGTCGAGGTGCGCATCATCGACCGGGAGGGCCAGGACGTGCCGGCCGGGGCCGTCGGCGACGTCCTCGTGCGCAGCCCCAGCGTCATGGCCGGCTACTGGCAGAAGCCCGAGGCCACGGCCGAGGTCATGCGCGGGGACTGGTACCTGACCGGCGACCTCGGTTACCGGGATGACGAGGGGTACATCTTCCTGGTCGACCGGGCCAAGGACATGATCGTCAGCGGCGGCGAGAACATCTACTCCACCGAGGTGGAGAATGCCCTGGCCAGCCATCCCGCCGTCGAAGAGGTCGCGGTCTTCGGTGTCCCGGACCCGCGCTGGGGCGAGTCGGTCTACGCGGTGGTGACCGTCCGGCAGCCGGTGACCGCCGAGGAGCTGATCGCGCAGTGCCGCCAGCAGATCGCCGGCTTCAAGGTGCCGCACCACATCGAGTTGCTGACCGAGCCGCTGCCCAAGTCGGCGGCGGGCAAGATCCTCAAGCGCGAGCTCCGCGAACCGCACTGGGCCGGTCAGCAGTCGCATGTTTCCGGAAGCTAAGGGAGGCGCGCCATGCGCAGCACGATGATGGACTTCCCGCTCACGATCCGTCACATCTTCGAGCACGGCCGGGCGCTGTACAGCGACAGCGAGGTCGTGACCTGCGAGGCCGACGGCGCACGCCACATCGAGTTCGGAGCCCTGGCCGACCGCGCGGAACAGCTGGCGGCCGCCCTGCGCCGCCTCGGCGTCGGCCCCGGTGACCGGGTGGCCACCTTCGGGTGGAATAACCAGGAACACCAGGAGGCGTACTTCGCCATCCCCTGCATGGGCGCGGTGATGCACACCCTCAACATCCGGCTGTCCGCGGACCAGCTTCGCTACATCATCGGCCACGCCGAGGACACCGTGATCGTCGCGGACGCCAGCCTCGCTCCGGTCCTGGGGCCGGTCCTGGCCGACGGCGGGGACCAGGTCAAGACCGTCAGGCATCTCATCGTCTACGGCGACGGCGACCGGTCCGCGCTGCCCGCGCACCTGGACTACGAGGAACTGCTCGCCGCCGAGAAACCCGGTTACCCCTGGCCGGAGCTCGATGAGCACCAGGCCGCCGCGATGTGCTACACCAGCGGGACCACCGGCCTGCCCAAGGGCGTCGTGTACAGCCACCGGTCCACGTTCCTGCACTCACTGGGCATCTGCTCCGGCGAGGCCCTCGGACTGAACCAGCACGACCGGCTGCTGCCGGTGGTGCCCATGTTCCACGCCAACGCCTGGGGCATGCCGTACGCCGCCTGGCTGGTGGGCGCCGACCTGCTGCTGCCCAACCGGTTCGCGCAGGCGGCGCCGCTGGCCCGGTTCATCGCGGAGGAGCGGGCCACCCTGGCCATGGCCGTGCCGACGGTGTGGTTCGACGTACTCGGCCTGGAGGAGGCCAGCGTCGACCTGAGCTCGCTGCGGGCGATCATGTGCGGCGGGGCGGCCGTCCCGCGCAGCCTGATCGAGGCCTACGAGAAGCGGTTCGGCCTGCTCGTCGTCCAGGGCTGGGGCCTGACCGAGACCAGCCCGGTGGCATCGCTGTCCTTCCCGCCCAAGCACGAGCCGGCGGAGCGCGCGATGGATTACCGGGCCACCGCGGGGCGCCCGTTCGGCGGCGTGGAGGCTCGGGTCATCGACGACGAGGGCCAGGTGCTGCCGCGCGACGGGCACGCCACCGGCGAGATCGAGGTGCGCGGGCCCTGGGTGACGGCCGCCTACTACAAGGACCCGGCGCCGGAGAAGTTCCGCGACGGCTGGCTGCGCACCGGCGACGTTGGCCGGATCGACCATCACGGGTACATCACGATCAGCGACCGGGCCAAGGACGTGGTCAAGTCCGGCGGCGAGTGGATCTCCACGCTGGAGCTGGAGGCGGCCATCCTCACCCACCCGGCGGTCCGCGAGGTCGCGGTCATCGCTGTGCCCGACGAACGGTGGGGTGAGCGGCCGATGGCCTGCGTGGTCCTCGTGCCGGGTCAGTCGCCGCCGGCCCCGGACGAACTCCGGGAGCACCTGTCCACCGTGGGAGTCGTGAAGTGGTGGCTGCCCGAGTACTGGGTGTTCGTCGACGAGGTGCCGCGCACCAGCGTCGGCAAGTACGACAAGAAGCTGCTCCGGGCGCGCAACGCCGAAGGCAGCCTGCAAAGCCAAAGCAATTAACCCAAGGAGAGTGTGATGCCAGAAGCCGTCATCGTCAGCATTGGCCGGACACCGATCGGTCGTGCCAACAAGGGCTCGCTCATCGAGCAGCGGCCCGACAACCTAGGTGCCTACGTGGTCGGCGAGGTCCTCAAGCAGGTCCCGCAGCTGGACCGCGGCCAGATCGACGACGTGATCTGCGGCTGCGCGATGCCCGGCGGCGAGCAGGCGCACAACATGGGCCGGATCATCTCGCTCCTGAGCGGGGTCGGAGCCCCCGGCACCACGGTCAACCGGTACTGCGCGTCGTCGCTGCAGGCGGTCCGGATGGCCTTCCACGCCATCAAGGCCGGCGAGGGCTCGGCGTTCATCTGCGTCGGCGTGGAGTCCAGCACCCGCTCGCCGCTGGGCGTGTTCTGCGACCAGCCGGACACCCAGAACCCGCGCCTGCAGGCCGGCAACGCCGAGGGCCTGCCCCAGGCCTACATGGCCATGGGCGTGACGGCCGAGAACGTGGCCGACAAGTACGACGTCACCCGCGAGGAGATGGACCGGTACGCCCTGCAGAGCCACCAGCGCGCGGTCCAGGCCACCCGGGACGGCATCTTCGCCAAGGAGATCATCCCGGTGCCGCTGGCGTCCGGGACCATGACGGCCGACGACGGGCCCCGCCCGGACACCACTCTGGAGAGGCTGGGCACTCTGAAGCCGGTCTTCCGCGAGGGCGGCCGGGTCACCGCCGGGAACGCCTGCCCGCTCAACGACGGCGCGGCCGCCACCGTGGTGATGTCGGCGGCCCTGGCCAAGGAACTCGGGATCACGCCGATCGCGCGCGTCGTCTCGACCGGCGTCAGCTCGCTGGAACCCGAGATGATGGGCCTGGGCCCGATCGAGTCCTCCCGGCAGGCGCTGGACCGAGCCAAGATGACGATCGGTGACGTGGACGTGGTGGAGATCAACGAGGCCTTCGCCGCGCAGGTCATCCCGTCAGCCCGGGACCTCGGCATCGACCCGTTCGGTCCCAAGCTCAACCCGCACGGGGGCGCCATCGCCCTCGGCCACCCGTTCGGCATGACCGGGGTACGCATCCTGGCCACCCTGCTGAACGACCTCCGGACCCGCGATGAGGCGATCGGGCTGGAGACCATGTGCGTCGGCGGCGGCCAGGGCATGGCCATGATCATTGAGAGGTTGTCATGACGACTCCACGCGGCGGCACGCCGCTTACCAAGGACACCCAGAACGGGCACCAGGGCCCGCCACCCGAGACCGCGGCCAAGGCCCCGGTCAGGACCGCGGCCAAGGCCCCGGTCAAGGAGCCGGTCAAGACCGCGGCCAAGGCCCCGGTCAAGGAGCCGGTCAAGACCGCGGCCAAGGACCCCGTCAAGGAGGCCCCGGTCAAGGCTCCGGCTAAGGCGAAGGCGCAGGCCGCGGAGCCCGCCGCCGGGACAGGCAGTCCGTTCGACCTTCTCGGCCTCCGCGAGGCGGCCGGAGCCCTGCGCTTCCTGGGCCAGGTGGCCGCGCACCACCCGCAGGCGGTGCTGCGGACCGTTCCCGGCCTCGGCCAGGAGCTGGTCAAGATCGCCCTCGGCCGGTCGGAGGTCGCCCCGAAGAAGGGCGATAAGCGCTTCGCCGACCAGGCCTGGCAGCAGAACCCCCTGTTCCGGGCGACCATGCAGAACTACCTCATCTGGGGCTCCGGGACGGAGAGCTACGTCGACAACCTCGGCCTGACCGGCATGGGCGTGGACCGGCTGCGCTTCGCGGCGTCTCTGGTCCGGGAGTCCCTGGCGCCGACCAACTTCTTCGTCGCCAACCCCGCGGCCGTCAAGCGTGCCTACGACACCGGCGGCGGCAGCGTCCGCCGCGGGCTGGTCAACTGGCTCGGCGACCAGCGGCACAACCACGGCATGCCGTCGATGGTGGACCTCAAGCCGTTCACGAAGGGCGAGAATATCGCGGCCTCCCCCGGCTCGGTCATCTTCCGGAACGAGGTCATGGAGCTGATCCAGTACAAGCCGCAGCACGAGACCGTCTACGAGCGCCCCATCCTGGTGGTGCCCCCGCAGGTGAACAAGTACTACGCGCTCGACCTCTCGCCGGGCCGCAGCCTGTTCGAGTACCTGCTCCAGCGCGGCATCCAGGTGTTCGGGATCAGCTGGCGCAACCCGACCAAGGAGCAGCGCGACTGGAACTTCGACACCTACGTGCAGGCGGTGATCGACGCGACCAACGTGATCCGTGAGATCACGGGCTCACCGGACGTGAACATCATGGGCGGCTGCCTGGGCGGGATGACCTCCGCGCTCACGCAGGCGCACCTGGCGGCCCTGGGCGAGGAAGACCGGATCAACTCGACGACCATGTTCGTCACCCTGCTGGACACCAACGTCAAGGGGCCGATGTTCCTGTTCTCGTCCCCGCAGATGCTCGCGCTGGCCAAGCTGGTGTCCCGGCCCACCGGCGTGATCAACGGCTGGCAGCTGGGTTCGACGTTCGCCTGGCTTCGCCCGAACGACCTGATCTGGAACTACTGGGTCAACAACTACCTGCTCGGCCAGGACCCGCCGGCCTTCGACATCCTGGCCTGGAACGCCGACACCACCCGGCTGCCCACCGCGTTGCACCGGCAGATGCTGGACATGGTGGACGGAAACCGGATGGTGCACCCGGGCGGCATGACGGTCCTGGGCACGCCCAACGACCTGTCCCGCATCACCACCGACACGTACGTGGCGGCCGGGATGACCGACCACATCACGCCGTGGAAGGGCTGCTACCAGACCACCCAGGTGGTCTCCGGCCACGCCGAGTTCGTGCTGTGCTCCAGCGGTCACATCCAGACCGTGGTGGCCGACCCGAAGCACCGTGGCCTCGGGTACTACCTCAACCCGGCCACGCCGCCCGACGCGGAGGAGTGGCTGGCGGGCGCGGAAAAGCACGAAGGATCATGGTGGGACCACTGGATCAGCTGGCTGGCCGAGCGCTCCGGTGAGCAGCACGAGGCCCCCCACGCCCTCGGCAGCACCCGCTACCCGGCGATCGAGGCCGCACCCGGCAGCTACGTATTCCAGTGACCCCCCGCAGGAGGTAAATCTCTTTTCTGCCGAACGGGCCGTGGTTAAAGAGCCCGGCGGACCTACAAAGGGCCCGCCAGGCTCTTTACCAGCGTCACCAGGTCGTCCAGGTCGGCCTCGAACTCGGCGTCCGGCACCCCGGCGTCGAGCAGGGCCTGGCGCCTGGGAGGCTCCCGCCGAGCTGAATGTCGCCTACGACATCGGCGGGATCCTGTTCTCCGCGCTGGGCGGCGCGCTCATCCCGGCCGCGGAACTCCCCGGCTGGGCCCGGGCGCGGTCGCGGCCTGGCGGATGAGCCGCAGCCTGCCACGGTCCCGCCTGCTCTGAGGCAACGTGACCAAGGACTCTTACCTCAGCCGGGCTGCCGGGGCATCATGGGTCGCTGCTGGGGGTAGGGAGGGTGGCAAATGACCTGCAGCTTGCATGTGGCCTGGGACGAGCGGCTGAACGACTATTACTTCGGGCCTGGCCATCCGATGGCCCCGATACGCGTGGAACTGACCATGCGGCTCGCGCACGAATTCGGGCTGTGGGCCCAGCCGGGCGTGACCGTGGCGGCTCCGGCCCCGGCCACCCAGGCAGACCTGGAGCTGGTGCATGACGCCCGGTACATCACGGCCGTGCGGACGGTCAGCGGCTGGGCCGAGGAGCTCGGTGCGGGCGGCCTTGAGGCGGCCCAGTTCCGCTATGCGCAGACGTTCGGACTGGGCACCGAGGACCAGCCGGTATTCGCCGGCATGCAGCAGGCGTCGGCGCTGCTGGCCGGCGCGACCCTGAGCGCGGCCCGCGCGGTCTGGTCAGGCTCGGCCCGGCACGGGGCCAGCATCGCAGGCGGCATGCATCACGCGATGGCTGCCCGCGCCAGCGGGTTCGGGGTCTACAACGACGTCGCGGTCGCCATCGCCTGGCTGCTGGAACACGGCGCCGAGCGCATCGGCTACGTGGACATCGACGCGCACCACGGCGACGGTGTGCAGGCCGCGTTCTACGCCGACCCGCGGGTGCTGACCATCAGCTTGCAGCAGCACCCGGCGGAGCTGTTCCCGTTCACCGGCCTGCCCGCCGAGACCGGCGGGCCCGGCGTGGAGGGCTCGGCGGTCAACGTTGCGCTGCCCGCCGGGACCGGCGATGCCAGCTGGCTGCGCGCCTTCCACGCGGTCGTGCCGCCGCTGCTGGCGCGGTTCCGGCCGCAGGTCCTGGTCAGCCAGCACGGCGCCGACACCCACCGGTTCGATCCACTGGCCCAGATGAAGCTGAGCATCGACGGGCAGCGCGCCGCCCACGCCGCCATCCACGCGCTCGCCCACCACCTGGCCGGCGGGCGCTGGCTGCTCACCGGCGGCGGAGGGTATGACCTGGTCCACGTCGTACCGCGGACCTGGACGCACCTGCTCGCCGAGGCCGCGGGCCAGCCCATCGACCCGGGCAGCCCGACTCCCTCCCGGTGGCGCGAATACGTCGCAGAGCGCACCGGGCTGACCGCACCCGAGCGCATGACCGAGGGAGCACCCGTGGTGTTCACGCCGTTCGAGTCGGGCTACGACCCGGGCGACCCGGGCGACCGGGCTATCATGGCCACCCGCAACGCGGTCTTCCCCTGGCACGGGCTGATGCCCGTGTGACCGGCCCCCAGACGAGGGCCGGGACATGGCGCGTTCAGAAAGGATTAGGCCGATGGCTGATGAGGAGCAGAGCACACCTGGTATGGCCTCCGGCCTGGTTCAGGGGCTCGTCGCCCAGCTCCGCGCCGTGACCGAGGGGCTGGAAGGCCTGGCCGGATTCGGCGCGCGCCGTTCGCTGGCGCCCGGCACGTTCCCGCTGCCGGGCGCCCTTTCGGCGGCGCAGCTGACCACGATCTCCGGCAGCCTCGCCGCGCAGCGAAGGAGCATCGAGGCGCTGCAGGCCCAGCTGTCCTCGTTCGACGAGCAGCTGGCCGTACTGGAGCAGCTCCTCAGCCCGCTCACCGAGTGGAGCAGGACGTGGGCCGAGCTGGAGGAGCGGCTGCTGAACATGAGCCGTGGGCCAGCGGCCGGGGGCTCGGATCGCTCGTTACCGCTGTCCTGAGTCCGGCACCAGGGGACCCTCGCCGGACGGGTCGAGCAGACCCTCCTCCAGCCAGGTGTGGCGGCCGGCGAGCACGTCCTGCGCCACGGCGTACGTGGCGCTGTCGGCGTTGTGCCACAGGTCGTGGAACAGCCGCTCGGCGCGCACCTGACTCTGCTGGCAGAACAGGTCGGCCAGCTCTTCGATGGCCTTCGCCTGCTCGGGCCGGTCGGCGGCCAGGGTACGGGCGTAGACGACCGCCGCGCAGATGGCGTACAGTTCCGCTCCGATGTCCACGAGCCGCCCGAGGAAAGCGCCGTGGTCCTCCGTCTTCGCCCGCCACCGCGCCATGCCGTAGAAGGTCGAGCGCGCCAGCTTGCGGCTGGCCCGCTCCGCGTAGCGAAGATGCGCGGCCAGCGGCCCGAACTCGCGGTACGCGGAGGGATTCTGTCCCGATCCCACGGTCAGCTTCGGGTACCACTGGCCGTAGAACCGGCCCGCCTGCGTGAGGGCCTTCCCCTTGTCCTTGAGCGGGAGGCCTTCCTGGATGAGATCCCCGGCCACGCTGAGGTGCTGATCGACCGCTTCCCTGGCGATGAGCAGGTGCATGATCTCGGTGGAGCCCTCGACGATGCGGTTACTGCGCATGTCGCGCAGGACTTGCTCGACCGGGACGCCGCGAAGTCCCCGTGCCTTCAGCGACGCAGCCGTCTCATAGCCGCGCCCGCCGTACACCTGCATCAGCCCGTCCGACACCAGCCAGCCCAGTTCGGTGGTGTAGAGCTTGGCCAGCGCCGCCTCGATCCGCACGTCATTGCGCTTTTCGTCGGCCTGCCGGCTGGTCACGTCCACCACGGCCTCGAGCCCGAACGCGGTCGCGGCGATAAACCCGACTCGCTGCGCCACCTCGTCGTGCTGACCGATCGGCTTGCCCCACTGGACGCGCGCGCTCGCGAACTCCCTGGCCACCTTCGCCGACCACTTCGCCGTCGCGGCGCACTGCGCCGGTATGCCCATCCGGCCCGTGTTCAGCGTCGTGAGCGCGATCTTCAGCCCGGCTCCTTCTTTGCCGATGACGTTCTCTTTCGGCACGAACACGCCGTCGTAAAAGGTGAGCGAATTCTCGATCCCGCGCATGCCCATGAACTCGTTGCGTGATTCGGTGATGATCCCGGCGTCGCGCGGCACGATGAACGCGGTGATGCCGCCCTTGTGCCCCTCGCTGCGCGGCACCTTGGCCAGGACCACCATGATGTCGGCGATGGTGCCGTTGGTGGTCCACAGCTTGCGCCCGGTGATGCGGTACCCGGAGCCGTCCTCCGTCGGCACCGCGGCGCACGTCATCTTGGCCGGGTCCGAGCCGACACCGGGCTCGGTCAGCGCGAACGCGGACAGCTGCGTGCACAGCTTCGGCAGCCAGTATTCCTTCTGTTCCTCCGAGCCGAAGTACAGCAGCGGCTGGGGCGCGCCGATCGACTGGTGCGCCGACAGCAGCACGCCCAGGCTGCAGTGCCAGGTGCCGACGAGCATCAGCGCCCGGTTGTAGTAAACCTGTGACAGGCCCAGGCCGCCGTAGCGCTGCGGAATCTTCATGCCCAGCGCCCCGACCTTCTTCAGGCCATCGAGCACCACGTCCGGTATCCGGCCGTCTCGCTCGATGACATCGGGATCGACGTTCTCCAGCAGGAAATCGCGCAAGGTAGCGAGAAATTCCTCGCTCCTGGCCACATCGGCGGCCGGAGCCTTCGGCTGGGGATAGATCAGGTCAAGGCGCATGTCACCGAGAAACAGGCTCTTCCCGAAGCTTGGCAGCGTCCATTCCTTCTCCCGCGCCTCCTCGGCCACAGCTCGTGCTTCGCGGGCATCGGCGTTGCTTGACATCGGGGCCTCCTACTTGCTTGCTAGTTCGCGGCTTCTGCCGCCTTGGTCAGCTCGTTCACTGCTTCGAGCACGTCATTCATCAGGCCATCGACATCGGTGACCAGGTCCGGGCAGCCCATCAACCCGAAGTTGAGGTTGCCGACGTAACTGAGCACGACCATGTTCAGCCCCATGGTGGGGGACAGGAAGGCCGCGGGGTAGAAGGTCAGCATCTGCTTTCCGCCCAGGTAGAGCGGTCCGGGCGGTCCCGGCACGTTGGAGATGTACAGGTTGCCCGGGTAACGGGGCAGGGCCGGGATGGGCATTCCCATCGCCAGCCGGGCTGGCGGAGCGCCCAGCATGGGCATGACGGTCCGCAGCGCGTTGGCCATGAAGTCCCCGCCCATCGCGGAATGCATCCGCTTGGCCGCGGCCGCGGCCGCGGATGCGGCCCGCAGCCTTTCGACCGGGTCGGCCACGGTGGTCGGAAGCGCCGACATCATCGTCGAGACCTCGTTGCCGAAGCCGTCGCCTTCCCCGTCGTCCCGCACCGAGACCGGGATCATCGTCACCAGAGGCTCGCTGGGCAGGGCTCCCTGGCGGTCCAGCCACTGCCGCAATGCGCCCGCGCACACGGCCATGACGACGTCGTTGAGGGTGCCGCCGAACGTGTTCTTGATGGCCTTAACCTGGTCGAGCGGTACCTGGCCAAAGGCCCAGCAGCGGTTTTCCGAAAGCCTCCCGTTGAATGGGGTGCGGGGAGCCCCGAAGATCGGTGGCTGCCAGCCGCGGGGCCCGGTGTCGCGGGCGGAAGGACGGATCAGCCCGAGCATGTGCGGCATGCGGCTCATCGTCCGCCGCTGGAAGTGCAGCACGTCGAGCGGGTATCTGGCCGCGTCGGCCAGTCCGCGCAGCAGCATCTCGCCCGTTCCGGGCAGCCGGCCAGGCCGCGGGAGCTCGGCGATGCTCGTCTGCGCCGCCTCGGGCGCCGCGTCGAGGAGGATCGGCATGACCTTCCCGGCCGACCCGCCGTCGACCGCCGCGTGGTGGAACTTCATGACCATCACGGTCTCGCCGCTGTCCAGGCCGGTGATCAGGTGGATGGCCCAGAGGGGCTTGGAGAGGTCGAGCGGCTGGGCGGCGATCAGGGAGACCTGCTCGGCCAGCTGCCGGTGGTCGCCGGGGGCCGGCAGGCTCACCTCGTGCAGGTGGTCATCGACGTTCAGGTCCGGGTCCTCCGCCCAGTGGGGCTTGCTTAGCCCGAACGGCGCGTGGATCACGCGCTGCCGGAACGGTGGCAGCTGGGGCAGGCTCCTGACCACGGCGGAACGTATCTCGTCGAGGGTGAGCCGCTGGCCGTCAGGTCCCGGTGAGAAGTGGGCCGCACTGCAGATGTTCATCGGGGCGGCGTGTGACTCGCCGTAAAAGAACGCCGCGTCCCATGGGTTGAGCTGTCGCATGAGTCATGTCCTCCATCTTCAGCGCCGGCTGGGTGACTGCCTGGGTCCGGCATGAGCTATACAGGCAAGTTCGTCACGCCACACGCGATCTCCTTGCCGTAGAGCCAGTCGATGTGCTTGTAGTCGCCCGGGTCGCGATCGCGCAGCAGCTCATTCCGGATGGACCGGGTGAGGCCGTCGCAGTGCCACAGGTCACCCCAGGCGCGAGCCGTCAGCTGGACCTGAGCGGTCCGCTCGGTGCGCAGTTTTTCGTAGGCGGCGAGCGCTCCAGGCCACTCATCGCGGCCATCGGAGCCTGACGGTGCGTGCGCGGCCAGGGTCCAGGCGTCCTCGATAGCCTGGCAGGCTCCCTGCGCCAGGTATTGCAGCATCGGGTGCGCCGCATCCCCGGTGAGGGCCAGGCGCCCCTGCACCCAGTTGCCGATCGGGAGCCGGTCGAACATGGGCCAGCGGCGTTCGCGCCCCAGCTTGGCGGCACCGTGCTGCACTTGCGGGCAGCAGGCGGAGAACACCGCGTCGAGTTCGTCGGGTCCGCCCCAGTCCTCTTCGCCGCGCGCAAACGCCGGCGAGGCGAAGACGGCGACCTGGTTCAGCATGTCGCCCTGGCGCAGCGGATACTGCACGAAGTGGCAGCCAGGTCCGAAGTAGACCGTGACATCCCCAAGTGACAGGTGCTCGAGTTCTGTGGCCTCGGACAGCGGGATGGCGCCGCGGTAGGCCACGTAGCCGGAGCAGATCGGCTCGTCGTCGCTGAAGGGCCGGCGCAGCGTGGACCACAGGCCGTCAGCGGCGAGAACCAGCCCGGCGGAGTGCGTCGCCTCGTCCGTGACGGCTGCCGCCATGTCGTCGCCGGCCTCTACCCGCGTGACGCGGGCCTCGGTACGCAGGTCGACGTCGGCCCGCTGGCAGGCGCGGTAGAGGATGTCGAGCAAGTCGCTGCGATGGATCACCACGTACGGAGCTCCGTACCTGTCCCGGAAATCCTGCCCCAGGTCGAGATGAGTGAGCTCACTGCCGTCGAGGGCGTCCTTGAGCACCAGCCGGCGGGGCAGTACCCCGGCGGCGATCACCTCATCGAGAAGGCCCCATTCCCGCAGGATGCGGGTGGCGTTCGGGGCCAGCTGCAGCCCGGCGCCGAGCTCGCCGAAGGAGGGGGACTGCTCGAGCACGCGCACTCGCCGCCCGGCGGTGGCCAGTGCGTAGGCGGTGGACAGCCCGCCGATGCCGCCGCCCACGACGATGACATCCGGCTCGGCAGCCCGGCTGGCAGATGCGGTATTCATGCGGGGTTTTTCTCCTTCGCGTATTCAGGTCACAACCAGGGGGTGAGCGCCGGCCAGGACCGGTCGTCCCTAATGACCAGTCCAAAGGTCCCGCGTCCGGTGAGCCAGCGGGCCAGGGCGGCGGCGGAGCCGCTGATCCGGACCGGCGGGCCGTCTCCCGTTACCGGCCAGGTGTGATCGCCGGAGCTGAGCTGCAGGGCCGGGTCGTGGCCTCGCGCCGATCGCAGCCGGGTGATGTCGGTGATCAGGGCGATGCACAGCTCCTCGGGCAGGTCCTCGAAGTCCACGCCCGCGGCCAGGTCAACGGCGTGCACGGCCACCTCGCGGGTCCGCATCCATCCGATCTCGGTGGCGGCCACGGTGCGTCCCTGCGCGGTCACCACCTCGGCGGTCCAGCGGGCTTGCGGCAGCAGGTCCAGATCGGCGGCCAGCTGTGCCGCGGTGCTCTCCACGAAGCTGCGCAGTCGGCCAGCCGGCCAGGTCACAGCGTCCTCGATGTCTCGCGCACGCTGCCCGGCCGAGGAGTACATGGGAGTGGGCTCGCCGGTACTGGCCCACCGTACGAGCCGGCGCAGCGCCTCGGCGTTGAGGCTGACGTGCGCGATCACGTGCCGCCGGGACCAGCCGGGCAGGCGTGTGGCGGCATCCAGGCCGGTGTCGGGCAGCCGTTCCACCGACCTGGTGAACAGGGCCGTACCCGTGTCCATCCAGGATCGGTAGGCGCCCGGTGCCGCTGTGCCGCTCATGGCAGGCCCGCCGTGTCGCGCCGGGCCACATTATCCAGCCGCCCGATGCCGCTGACCTCCGTCACCAGGCGAGCCTGGTCGGCCAGGTAGCGGGCGGGCCGGCGGGCATGGCCCACGCCGCCCGGGGTGCCCGTGGCGATGATGTCACCGGGCCGCAAGGTAAGGATCGTCGAGACGTACTGGACCAGGGAAGCCGGCCTGAAGACGAGGTCGTCCGTGGCCGCCTTCTGGACGATCTCGCCGTTGACCGATGCGGTCAGCGTCAGGGCCGGTGCCGTGCCGCCGGGAAGCTCATCGGGCGTGACCAGTACCGGGCCGATGGGGGTCGATGCTTCGAAGGTCTTCCCCTGCAGCCATTGCGGAGTGCGGTATTGCCAGTCCCGCATGGTGACGTCGTTGAGCACCGTGAAACCGGCGATCGCCTCCGCCGCTTGCGCCGCGTTCGCCCGGCGCACGGTCCGGCCCACGACGAGAGCGAGTTCGGCTTCCCAGTCGGCTTCCTCGGACTCCGGCGGAAGCAGGATGGGATCGCTGGCGCCGATGAGTGCCTCCGCGTACTTGGCGAACAGCGTCGGGTAGGCGGGCAGCTCGCGGCCCATCTCCAGGATGTGGCCACGGTAATTGAGGCCGACGCAAAGGATCTTCCCCGGTGCGGTGATCACCGGCGCGAAATCCGCGGGTCCCGAGTAAGAAGGGCCCTCGGCGGCAGCCGCGTACGCCGTCCAGTCCGCGCGCCGCAGCACCGCGCCCACGTCCGGCAGTCCCAGGTCGACGTAGCTGCCGTCATCGACTCGCACGGCCCGCGTACCGTGCGAGGTACGGAGGGTAGCCAGCCTCATGCGGACGTTTCCCCCACACGATCCCGGTACAGGTGCAGCCGCTCGAAGATGGGCGTGTCGCAGAACCGGAACAAGTCCAGTTCGGTTCCGGCGCCAATGGTCAGCGGCACCCAGGACGGCACGACAAACAAATCGCCGCGGTCGACGGTCCATTCGCGATGGCCAGCGGTCACCGTGCCGCGGCCCTCGAACACCTGCCAGACCGCCGAACCGACCTCTTGCCGGGTGGCGGTCTGCGTGCCCTGCCGCAGCCGGTGGAACTCCGCCCGGATCGTGGGCAGGACGTCGCCGCCGGTGGTCGGGTTGGCGAAGCGGACCGCTGCGTGCCCCGGCTCCACCACGCCCGGGTGCCCCTCGGCTTCGAGGCCGAGCTGGTCGCGCAGCGCGGCGTCGGTGTATTCCCACCGGTAGGCGCCGATCGGGGTGCTGGGCTGGGCCTGGGCCTGGGCCGCTGGCAGCAGCCCCGGATGCGCCCACAGCCGCTCGGAACGGGACCGCGCGGGGGTGTCCGTAGAGCTGACCTCCTCGGGTCCCGGCTCGAAGAACCCGGTGTTGGCGTAGTGCTGGAATGGGATGTCCAGGCCGTCCAGCCAGGCCATGGGCGAGTCGCTGACGTTGTGGTGGCCGTGCCAGTTCCAGCCCGCCTGCGGGAGGAAGTCCCCGCGCCGCATCGCGATGGGGTCGCCGTTCACCACGGTCCAGACCCCCTCGCCCTCCACGACGAACCGGAAGGCGTTCTGCGTATGCCGGTGCTCGGGTGCCGTCTCGCGAGGCTCCAGGTACTGGATCGCGGCCCACAGGGTCGGCGTGGCGTACGGCGCGCCGCCTAGTCCCGGGTTGGCCAGCGCGATCGCGCGCCGCTCGCCGCCGCGCCCCACGGGCACCAGCTGGCCGGCCTGCCGGGCGAGCGGAAGCAGGCCGTCCCGCCAGCGCCAGACGTGCGGCACGGCCGACGCCGTCGGCTGCGCCGGCATCAGGTCACCGATCTCGGTCCATAGGGGGACGAGGAGCTCCTTCTCGAAGCTCCGGTAAAGCGTGTCCAGCTCCGGCGTGTGGTCCGGCTGGCCCGGCGCGTCTGCGGCACTGATCTTGACGGGGGAATCGGCGTAGTACGTAGTCATACCTCATACTATTCGATATTCTTGACTGTGGGATATATTGTTCTGCTATGAAGAACAGACCGCCATACCCGATCAACTCGGTGGACTACGCGCTCCAGCTGGCGCGACTGCTGCAGCAGGAGGGCCAGCTCAGCGTGTCGCAGGCCGCCGAACAGCTAGGCGTGGCCAGGTCGACAGCCCACCGGCTTCTGGCCATGCTCGTCTACCGGGATTTCGCCGAGCAGGGCAAGGACCGCCTCTACCGGCCCGGCCCTGTGCTCTACCCGGCTGGGCCGGACCCGGAGTCGGCCCAGGTACTCACCCAGGTGGCCCGGCCCCACCTGCAGGTACTGGTGGCCAAGGTCAATGAGACGGCGAACATGATGGTGCGGATCGGAACACAAGTCCGCTTCGCCGCCACGGTGGAATGCGACCAGCTCCTGCGGGTGGGGGACCGGACCGGCCGGGTCCTGCCGGCCGAGCGCGCGTCGGGCGGCAAGGCCCTGCTGGCGACGCTGGACGCCCGGCAGCTCGCCGAGCTCTACCGTGACCGGGACGGAGACCTGCCCGGGCTGCTGCAGGACCTGAGCATCGTCCGCGAGCGCGGGTTCGCCGTCAACGACCAGCTCACCGAGGCGGGGGTCTCCGCCGTCGGCGTGGCCCTGCCTGGACCGCGCGGCGGTGCACCCGCGGCGGTCTCCCTGGCCATCCCCTCCGTCAGGTTCCACGCCGCCCGCCTGCCGGCCTGGGTCTCGGCGCTGACCGCCACCGCAGCCGACATCCAGCGTGACCTCTCCGCCGCTCACCCCGGGCCGTGACTCGCGTAGTATCCGGGCTAGAGCCCAGGAGGTGAAGGCGCATGTCAAGACCCCCGCTGTGGCGCCAGATATACGACCGGGTGGAGCGCGCGGTAGCTCCCCGGCTCGAGGCGGGCGTGCAGACCGGGGTGTTCGCGAGCACCCTGGCCGCGGCGGCGCAGGCCCGGGCGGAACTGAACCGCCGTGGATCGGAGCTCGCGGGTCTCCTGGGCACCGTCAGCGCGCGCGGGCTGCACCTGGTCAACTTGCCCGCAGCCGATGACGTTACCCGGCTGCGGGCGGAGATTCTCGACCTTGACCGGCGAGTGCGGGACCTTACCCGGCAACTGGACCAGGCAGATTGCGAGGCGCAGGCGGATGGCGATGACGGCAAATCCGGCGGAGGTGCTGGCGCGGGTTCGCACTGATGTCGAGCGCCAGGCCGTTCGCGCCCGCAACGGGGTGAAGTACTTCGCCGGAATCGGGCGGCCGCAGGTCGGGCAGACACCCAAGGACGTCGTGTGGAAGCGGGACAAGGTCGAGCTGTGGCGCTACCGCAGCGATCGGCGGCGCTGGCGGCCTCCGGTTTTCGTCATCTACAGCCTGATCTGCCGCAGCTACGTGCTGGATCTCTCGCCGGACAATACGTTCGTGGGGCGCTTGCTCGAGGCCGGCCTGGACGTGTTCCTCATCGACTGGGGGGTGCCCGACGAGCGGGACGCCGACAACAGCTTCGAGACCTACGTCGACTACTACCTGCCGCAGGCGGTCACGGCGCTGCTGGCGGAGGCCGGATCGGATTCTCTGACCCTGCTGGGTTATTGCCTGGGGGGTGACCTGGCGCTTCTTCTGGCCGCGCGCCACCCTGAGCTGCCGATCCGCAACCTGATCGCCGTGGCCACCCCGGTGGACTTCGCCGAGATGGGCATGTTCAGCAGGCTGTTCAGCGACGGCCGGCTCGATGCCGGCGCGCTCATCGACGCCACCGGGAACGTGCCGCCGGAGAGCATGCGCAACGCCTTCAGGGTGCTCAAGCCGACCGGTGACGTCAACTCGTACGTGACGCTGTGGCAGAACCTGTGGAGCGACGAGCAGATGGCGGCCTACCAGGCCATGGGCCAGTGGACCAAGGACCACGTGCCCTTCCCGGGTGCGGCGTTCCGCCAGCTAGCCCAGATGATGCGGGACAATGTCCTCGTCAACGACACGCTGCTGCTCGGCGGGAAGCCGGTGCACCTGAGCGATATCCGCTGCCCGTTCCTCTCGGTGCTGGCCGAGCGCGACCACATATCCCCCGCGCCGTCGGTTGGCCCGGTCGTCGACCTGGTCGGTTCGGCGGACGTCGAGCAGATCCGGCTGCCGGCCGGCCACGTCGGCCTGATGGCCAGTCGCACCGCGTCGAACTGGACCATCCCGCGCATCGTTGACTGGATTCACCAGCACAGCGAGGAGCCCTCGTGAGGCTCATTCCGGCCAGTGAAGTCTCATCCGGCCAGCTGAGTGAGTTCTTCGGTCGCATACCAGACGGTGAGCAGGCCTTCCTCAAGGAGAACATCCGCGATCCCGGCACCGTCGCCGCCTGGCGGAGGCCCGGCCCGGCCCGCCGCGAGGCCGCCATAGACGAGGCGGGGACCCTGGTCGGCGTGGTGACGGTCATCCCGGAACTCGGCTGGTCCGATCACGTAGGCCAGCTGCAGCTGTGGGTCGATCCGGCGCACCGCGGGCAGGGGATCGGCCGTAAGCTGGCGCGGGCGGCCCTGCTGCAGGCGCTCGGGCTCGGCCTGTCCAAGATCACCGTTGAGGTGGTCGCGGACCAGCAGCCCGCCATCAACATGTTCACCTCGCTCGGTTTCGATCCCGAGGCCCTGCTCCGCTCGCAGATCCGTGACCGCAATGGCGATTTCCGCGACCTGATCATCCTCGCCCACATGGTCGATGAGAACTGGCAGGCGTTCGGCGCGACCGGGATCGACGACGAGGTTACGTGACAAGCGCCCGCTCACGGGCTGGGCGGGCCGTCCCGGAAGTCCCTCCGGAGCTCGTACTTCAGGATCTTGCCCGCCGGGTTGCGCGGGAGTTCGCCGAGCACGTGGAGCCTGGTGGGCAGCTTGTAGCGCGCGAGCGACCGGCCGCCGAACTCGCGTAGCTCGGCCAGCGTCACCGAGTGCCCGGACGCGAGCACCGTGATGGCGACCACCGCCTCACCCCAGCGCTCGTCGGGCACGCCGATGATGGCCACCTCGGTGACCGACGGGTGTTCCTGGAGCACGTTCTCGACCTCCACCGAGGAGACGTTCTCTCCGCCGGAGACCACCATGTCCTTCAGCCGGTCGACGAGGTACAGGAACCCGTCGGCGTCGAGGTACCCGATGTCACCGGTATGGAACCAGCCCTCGGCGTCGATAGCCTGCGCGGTTTCCTCCGGCTTGTTCCAGTACCCCTTCGTCACGTTGGGCCCGCGCGCGCAGATCTCACCCGGCACGCCTGGCTCGGTCACGGCAGCGCCGTCATAGCCGGCGATCTTGATTTCGCTCAGCATGGGCGGCTGACCGATCGATCCGAGTTTGGTCAGCGCGTATTCAGCGGTCAGGAAGGCCGCCGAGGGTGCCGTCTCCGTCAGCCCGTATCCGTTCAGCATCGCGATACCGCGCTCGTGGAACGTCTTGATGAGCGTCTCGGGAACCGGGGCGCCTCCGCAGACGATGACCCGCACGCTGCTCAGGTCCGCCGAATCGAAGGACGGAAGCCGGCTCATCATGTGGAACATGGTCGGTGCCCCGAACAAGGTCGAGACCCGGTACCAGCTGATGTCGTCGAGGCTGGTCTGGGGATCGAAGCTGCGGTGAAGCAGGACCTCGCCGCCCATGCGCCAGGTAGTGGGGATGGTGACATTGAGGCCCGCTATGTGGAACAGCGGCGACGAGACGAGGGTCACGTCGCTCGCGAGAACGTCCCACAAGTGCATCAGGTTGGTGTTGTTCCACCACAGGTTGGCGTGCGTGAGCATGACGCCCTTGGGGCGGCCGGTGGTCCCCGACGTGTACATCAGGGCGGCGATTTCATCGCCGTCCACCGGGTCCGGGCGGGCCAGCAGTTCGCCGTGCTCGGTGATCTCCTCGAACGCGCGCCAGCCGGCTCCCGCGCCCTCGACGCCGATGTAGCAGCGCACCGGTAGCTGATCGCGCACGCCGTCGATGACCTCCTGGTGCGCGCCGTCAGCGACCAGCGTGTGCAGGCCCGCATCACCTACGATGTAGGACAGTTCCGGACCGGTCAGCCGGAAGTTCAGCGGGGTGAAGATCGCCCCGAGCCGCGATGCCGCGAGCATCGTCTCCAGGATCGCCGGATGGTTGGTGCCCAGGTAGCCGACGCGGTCGCCATGACGGACGCCCTGTTCCCTGAACCCTGCCGCTAGCCGGTCGACCCGGTCGAGCAGCTGCCGGTACGTCCACGTCTGCCCCTCGAACGTCAGTGCGCGGCGATCCGGCGATCGCGCGGTGCGAGCCGCGAACCAGCCGCTGACGCTGATATCTGGTGCCGTCATCTTGAGCCTCCCCGAACCCGGTCACTGACCTCCCGGTCGCCCAGGAGAAAGCTGGTGATGACCGGCCCGACCCGCTCAGGGCTGTCGAGCAGTGCCATATGCCCGCCGCCCTTGACCGTGTGAAGCTCGGCAGCGGGGATGAGCGCCGCGATGACCTGATGATTCACCAGGGGAGTGACGGGGTCGTCGTCGCCGGCCACGACCAGCGTGGGATGGCGTATGGCGTGCAGCCACGGCAGGCTCGTCCAGCCCGCGAGCGGAGCAAGCCGGTACATGACCGCCAGCATGTCCTGCGGGCGCTCGATGTGCATCGAGCGGATAAGCTCCGGCTCGCGGCGCAGGCGGCCGCCGAACATGGCACCCACGACCGTCTCCAGCCGTTCGGGGTGGTAGCTGCGTGGCTGGATGAAATGCCAGAACGCCACTGGATCCCCGGGGATCGCGAAAGCGCCGTGCGACGTCGAGACCAGGACCAGCCGGCGGACCCGGTCCGGGTGGGAGAACGCCATCTGCTGCGCGACCGCGCCGCCGTACGACACGCCGAGCACGTGGGCGGAGTCGATGCCCAGTTCGTCGAGTACCGCGGGGCCGAACCTCGCCAGGTCGCGCATGGTCATCGGCATGACCGGCCTCTGCGACCGGCCGACGCCCGGCGCGTCGAACGCGATGGTGCGGAAGCCGCGCAGGTGGGGCAGCAGGTGCCCCCATAGCCGTACCTCGCCCCAGATGCCCGAGTACAGCAGCAGCGGATCACCCTCGCCGCAGGTCTGGACGTGGATCCGGAGCCCATCGACCTTGATCTGCTGGTGCGTGAGCGGCGGGTACTCGATGGTCATACCTGATAATAATCGAAATTCTGTAATATAGGACGATCCGTTCTGCTGTGGAGAACTGGCTCGTCCGGCCGGGCCCGGTTGCCTGTGCTGTCAGCCGGCCAACCCCAGCACGCGAGCGGCGTTGTCCTTCAGGATCAGCGGGCGGACCTCCGGCTTGATCTCGAGCGCGTCGAAATCACGCAGCCAGCGATCCGGCGTGAGGACCGGGAAGTCCGAGCCGAACAGAACCTTGTCGCGCAACACCGAGTTCGCGTTGCGTACCAGCTGCGGGGGAAAGTACTTCGGCGACCAGCCGGAGAGGTCGAGGAAGACATTCGCCTTATGCGTGGCCATCGAGATCGCCTGGTCGTGCCAGGGTATCGATGAGTGCGCCAGGATCATCACGAGGTCCGGGAAGTCCGCGGCGACGTCGTCGAGCAGCATGGGATCCGAGAACCTCAGCTTGATCCCGCGGCCGCCCGGCAGGCCCGCGCCGATCCCGGTCTGGCCGGTATGGAACAACGCCGGTACGCGCAGCTCCGCCAGCGCCTCGTACAGCGGATAGGAGACCCGGTCGTTGGGCTGGAACCCCTGCACGCTCGGGTGGAACTTGAACCCCCGTACGCCGTACTCGGTGACCAGACGGCGAGCCCGGCGGACTGCGGCTTCGCCGGTGAGCGGGTCGACCGATCCGAACGGGACCAGTATGTCCGTGTAGTCCGCGGCGGCCTCGGCGATCTCCTCGCTACGGGGCGCCTGCTGGCCCAGGGCGGTCTCGGCGTCGACGGTGAAGACCACCGCGCCGATGTTGCGCTCGCGGTAGTAGGCCGCGACGTCGTGGATCGTGGGGATCCGAGGTTGATCGCCCCGGAAATAAGCCGCCGAGGCATCCAGCAGTTCCTGATCGAGGGACGTCCGGCCGCCGGTGTCGGCCTCGATGTGTACGTGCACATCGAACGCCACGAGGCGGTCGAGATCGGGATGACCGTTCATGGCGTCACACTGATCACTGTGAGGCACGCAGGCCCCTGAATTCTCCCAGGCATAGACCCACTGTTCCATACCGTGCCTACATCGACCAGGGGAACCCGTCGGGACCGGCGCGTTTGCGCCCAAATTGGTCACTATAGGACCATTGGCCCGCCTAGTTGGGGCCGAACGACGGTGGACCAGCGCGAGCCCGTAGGTCACGTTTAGATAACGCGTGGCCGATCGCCGGCCACTAGCGGACGTGCGGCTAGGAGGAATCCGTCATGACCAGTGTCGCGCCCGAAGAGCACAGCAACGCCCCACTCGGCAAGCAGCGGATCAGTGATGCGCCAGAGGCCAGCGGGAACCGTTCGGTGAGGGCTCTGTACCTCGCCGACCCGGGGCCGTTCGGCCTCGCTGCCCTGGCGCTGCCGCTGCTCGCCTTCAGCTGGATCAACATCGGCTTCGCGAAGCCGACGGCCCTCCCGGTCGTCATCACGACGCTTCTGGCCTACGGGGCCCTGGGGCAGCTGGCCGTGGCGATGTGGGAGGTCCTCCGCGGCAACATGTTCGGTGTCGTGGCCTTCGGTACCTTCGGCTCCTTCAACCTCGCCCTGTGGTACTTCCTCGTCCACGAGGTGCCCAAGATTCCCCTCGCGCAACTGCCCGCCAACCAGGCTCTCTTCCTGGCCATATGGGCCATTCCGGCCTTCATCCTGTGGATGGCCTCGTTCAGGACGAATCTCGTCATCAACCTGATCTTCATGCTCGCCACGGCGCTTTTCATCGTGGCTGCCTGGGGGAACGGCGCCGGGATTTCCGGCCTGGTGAAGGCGAGCGGCTGGATCGGCATCGCGCTGGCCGCCGTGGCCTGGTACGGCTGCGCTTCGGCCCTGCTCAAGGAGACCTTCGGGCGCGTGATCCTGCCGATCCCCGAGCTGAAGGGGACGCCAGGTTCAGCACACCGGCCCCGCAAGCACCTGTCGCCCGTCGGCAGCTGACGGTCCACCCCACAGCCGATCAGAAGCCGAGGAGGTAATACCAGATGGGCTTCAACTTGGCAGTAGTTCTGCACGAATCAGCTAAGCGGTGGCCCGGCAAGAAGGCCGTGATCCACGATCAGGGCTCGATGACGTACGCCGAGCTGGATGCGGCGTCCGACCGTGTCGCCGCGAACCTGCGGCGGCACGGCATCGAGCCCGGGATCGCGGTCGGCCTTCAGCTGCCGAACATTCCGCAATTTCTCATGGCGTACTTCGGCATCCTCAAGATAGGGGGTGTCGTGGTCCCGATGAACGTGCTGCTGAAAGCGCCCGAGATCGCTCACTACCTGGGCGACTCCGACGCCCGGGCGGTGATCACGTCAGCAGGCACGATCACCGAGGCCGCGAAGGGAGCAGGCTCGGCCGGCGTCGAGAAGATCTTCATCGTCTCGGCCGGACAGCACGATGAGGATGGCCTCGGCGTGGATTTCGAAGAACTCCTCACGGGTGACCAGCCCGAGCCGCCGCCGTACGAGCAGCGGGACCCGGGCGATACGGCCGTAATCCTGTTCACCTCCGGGACGACCGGCCGGCCGAAGGGCGTCCAGCTGAGCCACTTCGAGCTGTTCATGAACGCCGACGCGCACCGGCAGGGCTTCGAGATGACCGAGGCCGACATCATGGTGGCCGTCGCGCCGATGTTCCACACGCTCGGCCTCTCCGGCGTGCTCAACTCGACCGTGCTCGCTGGCGGTGCGCTGAGGCTCATGACCCGCTTCGACGCCGGCCAGATGCTGGATGCCATAGAGCAGGACAAGGCGACGATCTTTCACGGCGTCCCGACCATGTACCACGCCCTGCTCCAGCATCCCAAGCTCGCCGACTACGACACATCATCCCTCCGCATCGCGGGTTCGGCCGGGGCAGCGCTGCCCGCTGAATTCCTGGACAACTTCGAGCGGAAGTTCGGCGTGGTCATTCTCGAGCTGTACGGTCTGACCGAAAGCGGGCCGGTGGCCACCTTCAACCGCCGCGACGACCGCAAACCCTACAGCGTCGGCAAGCCGATCTGGGGCGTCGACATGCAGGTGTGGGACGACGAGGGCCGGCGGCTCCCGCCGGGCCGGGACAACATCGGAGAATTCGTGCTCCGGGGGCACGCCATCACGAAGGGATATTACAAGAACCCGGAGGCCACCGCGGAGACGATAACCGACGGATGGCTGCACACCGGCGACCTCGGATATCAGGACGAAGAGGGATTCTATTTCATCGTCGACCGCAAGAAAGACCTCATCATCCGCGGCGGCTACAACGTCTACCCGCGAGAGGTCGAGGACGTGCTGTACCAGCATCCCGCGGTAGGCCAGATCGCGGTCGTGGGAATCCCGGACGAGCGGCTCGGCGAGGAGGTCAAGGCCTTCTGTGTGCTGAAGCCCGATCACACGGTCACGGAACAGGAGCTGATCGCCTTCACCAGGGAGCGGATAGCCGCCTACAAGTACCCGCGATCCATCGTCTTCCTGGACGCGCTGCCGCTGGGTCCCACCGGCAAGATCTTGAAGAAGGAACTGGCCGGGGATTGATGCCGCGCGGCATCAACGCGGTGGGCAGACACGCCGGGGTCGGCTCGACCCCGGCGTGTCGGCGGTTATCCGCCGCCGATCAGGCTGCCGAGCAGCTTGGCGTAGCGCAGCAGGTGCACGTCGCCGAGGTACTGCTCGCGGACGTGGGCGTGCGCGGCTTTCCCGATCCGCGCTGCCTGGTCCTGATCGCTGAGCAGGAGGCGGGCCGCCGACCCGAACGCCGCCAGGTCGGCGGGATCCGGGAGCAGGATCCCGGTGCCGTCGGCGATCTGGTCGATGATCCCGCCGACCGTCGAGCCGATGACCGGCCGCCCCTTCCACATGCCCTCCGAGACGGTCAGCCCGAACCCTTCCGCCAGGCTCTTCTGGGTGATGACGGTGGCGTGCCGCTGCAGCGCGTTGACCATGGCCGCGTTCTCGTCGATATCATCCAGCGGCAGGGTAATCAGCAGGACCCGGGCGCGGGCCGCGGGGCTCAGATCGCGCCACTGCAGCAGGCACTCACCGTAAACCGTTGCGCCCTCCGGGTCGTCGCTCACGTTCTTGACCGCCGGGCCGACCAGCATCAGGTACCCGTCGCCGCTGGGCGCGACGTAGTCGGCGAAGCCGCGCATGACCCCGGCCATGTCCTTGAGCCGGTCCCACCGGGAGACCTGGACCAGCACCGGATCATTGGGTCCGGGGCGGCCCTCGCCGATGATGACGGCCGGCCTGATGACGACGTCTTCGCGGCCGTCGCGGCGTACGAACGTCGCGGGCTCCATCGGCGCCGCACCGTCGAACACGCCCAGCTCCACCAAGATGGCCTGGACGGTGCCGGCGGACAGTGGCTGGTTCTTCGGTGAGAACGGGTCGATCGACGGCGGAATGATCCAGGCCTGGTCAGCGGGAATCCACGACGGGACGTAGGTCCGGCGCGAGAACACGTATGCGTCCGGCGCGGCCAGGTACGGCCGCAGGAAATCCCACGCCGCCCGGGTCACGTCGTCTTCCCAGTCCACGCCGATGTGGCAGCGCCACACCACCCGGGCGCCCGCCTGCGCCAGCGGCGCGGCCAGGCCAGCGGTCTGCGGGTCGTGCAGCAGCACCACATCGCCGGGCCGGACCCGGGCCACCAGCTCCACCGCGTTCGCGGCCAGCATCTGCTCGTAGTGACGGGAATCCGCCGCGCCGAGCGGGGCTCCGGTCAGGCTGCCGTGTATCTGATTGTGCAGCCGCTTGGTGATGGCGAAGAACTCGGCGTCGCCGGTAATGACCAGCCAGCCGGTGGGTATGTCCAGATCCTGGACATACCCGACCAGAACCTGCAGCATCTCGGCGACTCCGCCGCCTGCCGCGGTCGAGTTGACGTTCCAGATGGTGCGCCCGGCCAGCTCCTGCCGGACCTCGTAGGCGGCCCCGGCCAGCTCCGCATGCCGCGCGGCGCCGATGACCGGCTCCAGCCGGGACACCGGCAGTCGCGGCACCTCCACCGTATGCACCAGGCTCACAGCATCTGCCTCCCGGTCACGTCGGCTAGGCCACTCTGGTACAAGGCGTGACGTGCCCCAGCACGGATCCTAAGAGTCAATCACGGCCGCTCATCGGCGATCAAGCGCATCGGAGCCGAGTACCTCCCCGTCCGGAACGTGACGCGGGCCGGTCACCCGCACGTCACCCACGGCCGTGACGCCCGCGCCGAAGGTGACGTCGCCGTCCACGTCGAACCGGCGGCAGCGGCGCAGCGACGGTACCCCGGCCGGAAACCGCTGCTCGAAGTCGGATAGCAGCTTGTAAAAGGCCTTGTCCAGCGTGACGACGGGCCCCGGGCCGTCAAAGGTGGGCCTCATCTGCCCGTCACCGGTGAGCTCGTAGGCGTCAGAGCGCACGACCAGCAGGTCGTCGGTGGTCTTCACCGGGGCGAACCGCAAGCGGGGGACGTGGATCGCCCGGGCGCCGGGAATCGAGCCGATCGCCGCGCCCATCGCCCATTCGAGCTGGATCACCGGGGTACTCGCCGCGTCGCGCGGATCCACGGTCTCGCGGTTGACGATCAATGGCAGAGCTGGCGCCGCCGGGTCGGCGGCCCGCAGTTCCTTGAGCCCGCGCAGGTCGATCCAGATGTTGTTGGTGTTGTACCAGCGCCAGCGCTCGACGTCAGCGAACGAGGTGTCGCCGTCGGGCACCTGAGCCGTCTCCCGCAGCACCACCCGGCCCTGGTGGCGGGCGAGGTGGCCGCCCTTACGGTCGGCTGGCGTTCCGCGCACCGCCTCCAGCGCGAACGGCACCTGCTCGGCGGCCAGCCAGGCGGCGATCCGGACGTCGGCGATCGCGCCGAGGTTATCGGAGTTGGACACGAAGGCGTAGCGCAGCCCGGCGCCGAGCAGGGCGTCGAGCATGCCGGACGCCGTCAGCGCGGTGTAGATGTCGCCGTGGCCGGGCGGGCACCACTCCAGCTCCGGGTCGGCCGGCCACTCCACTGGCTGCAGATCAGCGGCACAGATCTTGGGCTCACGGCCCTGCAGGAAGTCCAGCGGCACGCCGGGCACGCGCAGGCTGCCGTAGCGGCGCAACACCTCCAGCGAGGGGCCGCGGGTGGCAGCGGAGTTCATGAGCACGAGTGGCAGCCGGGCGCCGTGCCGCTCGCGCAGGGCCAGTACCTGCGTAGCGATGACATCGAGGAAGCTTGTGCCGGGCTTGACCTCGAGCAGCGACTTCGGCCCCGACAGGCCCATGCCCGTCCCCAGCCCGCCGTCGAGCTTGACGACCGCCAGCTGGTCGAGCACGTCACGGGCCTGGCCGAGCGTCGGCTCGGGCAGCTCATCCAGGCGTGGCAGATCCGGAAGCGGCTCCAGAACATGGCCCGGCAGGAACCCGGCCCGCTGCTCGCTTAGCTGTGAGAGGCGCCTGCGCAGGGCGGCCAGCTCGTCGGCGTGGACCCCTCGGGCCTCAGCCTTGGCCAAGACGGCGGCAACATAATCGGGCGTAGTCATGCCCTCATTCTCCTATGAACCGATGTGGCCTCCCTCTGAACCGGGGACCAGGGTCTCGCCAGTCTGACCAGGACTGGCGAGACCGATTGCCATGGGTGCGCGTGTCCGGATCCCGCTGCGGGTGTCGCTGCCCTGCGTGGCCGTGAGCGTCGCGGCCCCCGGAGCGGTCGCTGCCGGTGCCGTCGGCGGCCCAATGAGGCGCCGGGTCGCCGAGGGGATCTCGCGGATGGAAACGCCCGTAGCGCAGTGATGGAGGTCAACCCCGAGAAGGCCCGCAAGCGGCGTGAGCAGATGGCTAGGCGGACCCGGGTGGAGCGGTGGTCCGAGGACAGCGGGAACGCGGGCCTGGCCGGGCGGGAACTGCCCCCGGCGCAGGTGCTGGCCGCCGACCAGCGGGTGACCGCCTGGGCCAAGCAGCTGCGGAAGGCGGGCCTGGACGGGGACATGGACCAGCTCCGGGCCCGGGCTTTCATGGACCTGCTGCTCGGCACCGACTCCCGGCCCCTGGGCAGCAGCCCCGACGGCACGCAGCACGACTGCGGTGACGGCCCGGACGGCTGCGGCCCGGGCGAGCCGCGGGACCCAGCGCCGGCCGGGCCGTGACTGGGGTGATCCCGCCCGGGTTCGCCGGCCGGGTCACCCTCACCATCCGGCCGCCACCCTCCTCGGCCTGGCGGACCGGCCCGGGGAGATGGCCGGGATCGGGCCCATCGACCCCGATCCCGGAGCAAATACGCGAAATCGTTACCAGGCTGTGACATGATACTGGTCGATTCCGGGATCGCCATCGATCCGTTCGCCCAGCTCAAAGGATAGGACGACCCTGCCAACCGTCCCGCCCAATGGACTAGATACCAGGGTCGTCGTCTGCTGTGCCGAGTGGCACGGGAATCTTCAGGGCAATCTCGGTACCGTTTGAGCTTGGACCTCGCTATATGGCGATCCCGCGGCCGGACTGCGTGGCGAATCTCCGGCAGGGTTCGATGAGCAGCCGAGCGCGGAGTGTGAGTACTGGCCGGCCGCGGGCGCGTGCCCGCCGGATCTGGAGTCTGCGCCCGAAGTACCGCTGGGGCAAAAAGCAAGCGAGAACAGCGGAGATGCGCTCTTGCGTCTCACGCAGTCGGCGGAGGTCGTCCTAGGCCGAAGTTACCGTCACTATGTGTAGATATTTTCGTCCTGACCTGCGAGAACGCCGAAGATAGCAAGGTCTTTCTGCACAGAAAATCCGCCACCATGACCGGCTACCATGATGGGAGTT
>Ga0208324_1000165_pt1 | contig 36505 bp, 34 predicted proteins | sample Sb_taG_2_FD_187707 | JGI IMG/M metagenome (GOLD analysis project Ga0208324, IMG submission 187707) | Peat soil microbial communities from Weissenstadt, Germany - Sb_50d_5_LS metaG (SPAdes) (version 2) | ecosystem: Environmental > Terrestrial > Soil > Wetlands > Peat | place: Germany... | reverse complement strand
CGCCGCCAACCCGCTGCACATCCCGCTGTCCGGCCCGGCCGCCAACGCCGTCACCCGCGGCTACCACCTGTCCGCCATGTCCGGGAACCGGATGCGGGTCCTGACCGACTGGACCCTGAACGGGATCACGTCCCCCGAATCGACATCTGCCGCGGTGATCGATGCCGAATCCGTCCCGCTCGACGTGAACAAACCGCGAGCCTGACCCGGGCAGCACGCTCTGCCTTCCCCGCCCACGTTAAGGAGCCAGGAATGAAAGCTAAGGTCATCGAGGACGCGGACGTCGTCACCTACGTCGTGGTGTGCGACCCTGGCGATGAGGCGGTTTCCGCGCTGACGCAATTCGCGCGGGCCGAACGGCTGGAGGCCGCCCAGATCACCGCGGTCGGCGCGTTCGAGCACGCGACCGTCGGCTGGTTCGACCGCGAGGCCCGTGACTACCGCCGTATCCAGGTGGACGAGCAGTGCGAGCTGCTGTCGCTGATCGGCGACGTCGCCGAGGGCCAGGACGGCCCCATCCTGCACGTGCACGCCGTGCTCGGTCTGTCCGACGGGACGACGCGCGGGGGGCATCTGCTCGAGGGGCGGGTGTTCCCGACGCTGGAGGCCATCGTGACCGAGACCCCGGCGGAGTTGCGGAAGATACTGCGCCCCGATATCGGGATCGCGCTCATCGACCTGGATCGGTCCGAGTCATGACCTGGCCAGGCCCAACGGCCTCTCCTAGCCTGCTGCCCGGCTTCGAGTACCGGCCCGTAGACGTCGGGGGCGTCACGTCAGCTGCGCCGTCCGGGGGTCGGGTCCGCCGCTGCTGATGCGGCACCTCACCCGTCCCGTAATTCACCAGCATATTCGAAACACTGGAAGTTTATGCGGAAGATATGGCTTATACGGAAGAATTAGGCAACTATAGCTGCCCGGATCTTCCGCGTGAGCCGGATCTTCCGCGGTATCGGGACGCTGGCACACTCCTGGGGGCTGCGGGACGACGGCACGCACGGGCATCGCGCTGACGGCAGCACATACGATCCTGCGGCACCCCGATCCCGCAGGCGAAGCCTGGTGACCACGATCACTGGCATCGCTACCCCTTCTCCGAGCCGTTGGCGAATAGCCAGAACGTGACGCCGGTGCCTGCTCCGTAGGCGAGGTGGCCGGTCAGGTCCCAGGCCAGGGTCTTCGCGTCGTACTCCAAGATCGGCTTGTACAGGCCTCCCTCAGGGAGGATGACGTAGCCGGCGGCCCACACCGCCGCCCCGAACGGCAGGCCATACGCGGCGTGCGGCCTGCGCAGCGATCCGGCCAGGATGCCGTACGCCGCCGCCGAGCCCGATCCGTAGGCCCAGTGCATGACGGTGCTGATGGGGAAGGCCCAGCGGTCGGGGAGTTTGCGCTGGGTGAAGCCCTCGACGACCCGCTTGGCGACCTGCCCGGGGGCGGGAGCTTGCTCCCAGGTCTCGACCGGCGCGAATTCCCACTTCAGCGGGCTTTCCTTGCCGCCCCCGCGGCGGTGCTTGAGGTACTGGACCGCGTCCAGGCAGACGGTGCCGACGGCTCCGGCCAGAAGACCTCCGGCTACCGCCGCGAGCGGGGTGAGGCAGTGCTTTCCGGTGCGCATTTCCAGGCTCCGATCATGTGGTTGAAGTCAGCGTACGAGCCAGGCCAGCGCGGCCGCGACCAGGGCCTCGGTTCCGGTGCGCAGCGTGGGCTGCATGGGGGGCAGGAATTTCGGGGAGTGGTTGGTGGGGAGGTCGTCCAGGTGCCCGTCCTTCTCGGCCGCGAGGTAGGTATCCCGGTCGGTGAACCCGATCGCCCAGTAGCAGTACGGGACGCCGACGGCATCGGGGATCTTGCTGAAGTCCTCGCTGACGGTCTGCCGGGGGATCTGGCCCGCGCGGTCGCCGGTCTCCTCGGCGGGCTGGAACAGCGTGATCAGGGTCCCCTGCCACTGGTCGCGGTGGTCGGCCATGAGCTTGGCCATCGTGGTCATGCAGGCCATGTGCATGTCGTGGCCGCCGGCATGATCGACGGGCACCTCATGACCGCCGGCGTCCTGGACGGTGACGGTGCTGGCGTAGGGCGCGCCGGTGTCCTCCCGCAGCGGCAGCGCGTCGAGTTCGCAGCGCAGCAAGACGGTCGGCCCGGCGCCGTTGGCCAGCACGCCGACCACTCCGGTGCCGCCGATGCCGGTCTGGACCGTCAGGCCATCACCCCGCAGCCGCTCGGCGACGCGCCGGGCGGTGTCGTGCTCCTGGTGTGACAGTTCGGGGTGCCGGTGCAGGTCCTGGTAGAAGGCCTCCTGGCCGGGCCGCAGCGCCTCATAGCCGGCCAGGATCTCGTCGATGCTGCCCATCACCGCTCCCCGCCGGAGAAGATCTGCAGGAAGAACAGGAACACGTTCAGCACGTCGAGGAAGATCGACGCGGCCAGCAGCGGCGCGGCGGCGATGTCGGTGTTGGTGCGCAGCCGCTGGAAGTCGAACATGGTGAACCCGGCGAAGATGACCAGGCCGAGCACGGAGTAGACCAGGTCGCCGCCCGGGATGTTGACGAAGATCAGCACGATGCCGAACACGATCAGCGCCACCAGCGCCCAGAAGCAGACCCGCACGACCGCGGTCAGGTCCCGCCGGGTGGCGTACCCGGCCGCGCCGAAGCCGGCGATGAACAACGCGGTCGCCCCGCCCGCCTGCCACAGCGCGCGCGGGTCCATGCTGCCGTAGTAGGCGATGACCGGGGCCACGGCCAGCCCGATCAGCAGGCCGAACGCGGCCAGCAGCCCGACGGTGAGCTGCACGGACCGCTTCGCCGCGACCCGCATGCCGATCAGGACGGCGAAGGCGGCGATGAACGCGACGATGCCCACCCCGCCGGTCAGGTTGCGGCCCAGCCAGGCGCCAAGCGCGAAGAAGGCGGCGGTCATCGCGACGTAGCCCATGGTCTGCGCGAACAGCGCGTGCGCCTGGTTGCGGGCCGAGGTTCCCATCTGCTGGTAGTTAAGGGTCTGAGTCATGTACTGCTCCTGTATCTTCTGGCGTCAACGGCCTGTGTCCCGGCCACGCGGTCAGTGCTGATATCTAGCGTCGCGTTCGGAAGCGGTCGCAGCACCAGGGAATGACCCTGGTGCATGCCCTGGCCTTGACCGCGGATAGTCCAGGTCCGAACGGAACCTGATGCATACCAGTGAACAGGCCAGGGTGTTCTACTGGTGCCGCAAGCCGTTCTGCGGCGCGAGGGTGGTGCCATTCGGATCGGCCGTCGGCGTGACGGCCGGAAGGGAACGTCTGATGACTACCACGGTGGCTGATGTGATGGTGGCGACGCTGAAGGCGTCCGGGGTACGGCAGATCTACGGGATCCCAGGGGATTCGCTGAACGGGTTCACCGACGCGCTGCGCCGCGACGGCGGTATCGCCTGGGAGCACGTACGGCACGAGGAAGCCGCGGGATTCGCCGCGGCGGCGGAAGCGGCGCTGACCGGGGAACTGGCGGTGTGCGCGGGCAGCTGCGGGCCGGGCAACCTGCACCTGATCAACGGGCTGTTCGACGCCAACCGCAGCCGGGTGCCGGTGCTGGCCATCGCGGCGCAGATTCCCGCGGTGGAGATCGGCGGGGGGTATTTCCAGGAGACCCATCCGCAGGAGCTGTTCCGCGAGTGCAGTGTCTATTGCGAGATGGTCAGCGTCCCGGAGCAGCTGCCCCGGCTGCTGCAGATGGCGATGCGCGCCGCCGTGCAGCGCGGCGGGGTCGGTGTCGTGGTCGTGCCCGGGGAGGTATTCCTGGCCGATGCCCCGTCAGCCAAGGTCACGCCGGTACGGACCGCGTACTCGATGATCCGCCCGGACGATTCCGCGCTGGCGGCCGCCGCCGACGTGCTGAATGCCGCCCGAGCGGTGACGATCCTGGCCGGGGCGGGCTGCGCCGGGGCGCACGACCAGCTCATCGCGCTGGCGGGTGCGCTGCAAGCTCCGGTGGTGCACGCGTTCCGGGGCAAGGAGTTCGTCGAGTACGACAACCCGTACGACGTCGGGATGACCGGGCTGATCGGGTTCAGCTCCGGCTACCGGGCCATGGAGCACTGCGACGCCCTGCTCATGCTCGGCACCGACTTCCCCTACCGGCCGTTCCTGCCCGAGCGCGTCCCGGTGGTCCAGGTCGACGTGCGCGGCGAGCAGATCGGCAAGCGGATACCGGTCCAGGTCCCGCTGGTCGGCACGGTCGGCGCCACCATCGACGCCCTGCTGCCGCTGATCGCGGCCAAGGCGGACACGGCTCACCTGGACCGGATGACCGCGCACTACCGGCGGGTCCGCGCCCGGCTGGACAAACTGGCCCGGGACCGGCGGAACGACTCGCCGCTGCACCCGCAGTACGTCGCGGCCACCGTCGACAAGCTGGCCGCCACCGACGCGGTGTTCACCGCCGACGTCGGCACGCCGTGCATCTGGGCCGCCCGCTATGTCCGCATGAACGGCGCCCGCCGGCTCATCGGCTCGTTCAACCACGGGTCCATGGCCAACGCGCTGCCGCACGCCATCGGCGCTCAGGCCAGCCACCCCGGGCGTCAGGTCGTCGCGCTGTGCGGGGACGGCGGCCTGGCCATGCTGCTGGGCGAGCTGATCACGCTGCGCCAGATGCGGCTGCCGGTCAAGGTCGTGGTGTTCGACAACGGCGCGCTGTCGTTCGTGGAACTGGAGATGAAGGCGGCCGGGATCGTCACCTACGGCACCGACCTGGATAATCCCGACTTCGCCGGGATGGCGCGAGCGGCCGGGCTGTTCGGCGCGCGGGTGGAGAAGGCCGGTGATCTGGAAGACGCGCTGCGCGAGGCGTTCGGGCACGACGGACCCGCGCTGGTCGACGTCCGCACGGTCCGGCACGAGCTCTCGCTGCCGCCCAAGCTCACCTACGGCGAGATCAAGGGTTTCACCCTGTACGCGACCAGGACCGTCCTGTCCGGGGGAGGGGAGGAGCTCGTCGAGCTCACCAAGGCCAACCTGCGCGAACTGGACGTCGAATAAGGGACCACACCGGCCACCGCCAGCTCAGCGAAGCGGTCACGGCCTGGAGCGCGGGAGCGTCCGGCGCAGGCCGTCGCGGCCTGCGGTCGTGGTCCCGGCGAAGCCCTCGGCGGCCCGCCGGGCCCAGTCCGCCTCGCTGATCGCGGCCGGGTCAGCCGGGTGGTAGTGGTTCAGGATCAGCTCGCCCGCTCCGGCGCGTTCGGCGACCCCGCCGACCTGGGTGACGTCGGTGTGCAGCTCGGCCATCCGGTCCAGTTCGGCCCGGCCGGTGCCGTGCCGGGCCAGGTAGCCCAGGTCGGCTACCTGGTGGACCAGGATGTCGGTTCCCTGGGCCAGCGCGATCAGGTCCTGGTTCACCGCGGTATCGCCGGAGAACACCACCGACCCGTCGGCGGTGTCGAACCCGGTAGGCCAGCGCCGGCCCGCCCGCCCGTGCATCACCACCACCGCGGTGACCCGCACCGCGGCATCGGCGACGACCACGACGGGGACCTGGGTCCGGTCCGGGGCCCAGGCCGGGGCGGCGATGTCGATGCCCCGGACCAGCGCGCCCGCATCGGGCATCTGGGCGTCGAGCGGCATCACGTTCAGGTGATAGGCGTAGCCGGCCAGGATGTGGCCGATCAGGTCCGCGGCGCCGGGGGCGGGCAGGTCCGGGCAGATCGTGGTCTGGCGGTGGAAGACGGCATCACCGGCCGGCAGCACGCCCGGCCGCGGCGGGCCGTAGACCCGGATCGGCGGCAGCGGGCCGCCGCCGGCGGCCACCCGGACGCCCCACGGGTACAGCAGCATGCCGGGCAGGTCACCGCAGTGGTCGGCGTGCAGGTGGGTGAGGAACACCGCTTCCAGCGCGCGGAAGTCCAGTCCCGCGTCGGCGAACGCGGACGGCGCCCCGCGACCGCAGTCGATGACGAACACCCGCCCGTCGACGACCAGCGCCGAGGAGATCCCGCCGCGGCCAGCCACCGGCATCGGCGCGCCCGCCGTCCCGAGCAGAACCAATTCGGTGGCCATACTCCTTCTTCCTCTTAGGCCGGGACGGCCGCTCGTTCCAGGCCGGGCAGCACTCCGCGGAGTTCTCTGCGTGACCTGACGCGCATCGCCGCGTGGATGCCGTCGATGGTCGCTTCCTCGATCGCGAAGGATGTCCCGGACATAGCCGCTCCTCCCCAGAAGGGGGACGTCCCCAGCCGCGAATCAGGGTATCGACCAGGGTATTCCCGGCCGCAACCAGCCGGCCCTGATTCAGAGGTCCGGTGACTGCTGGCCTGGTGATAAAGTAAGATAGTAGGAAAATCTTACTCGAGAGGAACCGGTCGTCATGAGCGTGCCTGCCGCCAAGATCGAGCCGCAGCCTCGCCTCAGCGCCCGGGTGAAGGTCCGCGCCAAGGCGCAGCTGACGCTGCCGGAGGAGATCAGGCGCGCGCTGCACATCAGCGAGGGCGACGAGGTGGAGTTCTCCGTCCACGACGACGGGACGATCACAGTCCGCGGCTATGTGTCCATCCCCACCGACCAGGCATGGTTCTTCACCCCGGAATGGCTGGCCGGTGAGCGGAAGGCTGATGAGGACATCGCCGCGGGCCGGGGAACGGTGCACGAGTCCGCCGATGACATGTTCGCCCACCTGGACGCGCTCGGCGCGGCCGATGCCTGATGCCGACGTTTCGGACGCTGCCTCGCTTTGAGAGGGACTGGAAGAACCTCACCTCACAGCAGCAGGCCCTGTTCCGCAAGGTGGTCCTGGAGGCCTTCGTGCCGGACCTGACGGCCCCGGACCGGCCGTTCCGGCCGGGCCTGCGGGTCAAGGGGCTGACCGCCCATCCCGGTGTGTTCGAGATGACCTGGGACAACGACGGCCGGGCGACTTTCAGCTACGGGGAAGAACGCGTACCTGGCCAGCCACACGTCATCTGGCGACGGATCGGAACACACGCCATCTTCACCCCGCCGCCCGGCCCATGAACTACCCCCGGGGGGAGGAGGAAGGGATGCGGAAGATATGGATCGACTGGTCCTTGGCCCGGCACCGGCGGTCCTGCTCCGGCTTGGCCTTGTCCGAGACCATGACCACCTGATCCGGGGCGATCCACGACACTCCCTCGACCGTCCCGTAGACGATGCTGCCATCAGCCGCTCTCGGGAGCGCGTAACTGGTACCTGCGCCGGTGATCTGCCAGCTGGACGATTCGAGGTTGCCGAGCCACAGCGCCGAGGAGACCTGGGATATGACCGCGATTCGGTCTCCGGTCACGGCAACGCCGCTGTAGTCCTCGAACCGCACCGTCTCCGGCAGCCGGATCTTGCCGACGCGGTCCCAGTTGCGGCGGCCGCGCTGGAACACGTGGATCCGGCCGCCTCCGGGGATGCGGCCCTCCGCGCCGCCTTTGCACCTGTTGCCCTCACATAGCCCGAGCAGGTAGGTCTGCCCTTCGCAGTGCAGGCAGGTCAGGCCCTCCAGGCCCTTGTTCGGCCGGTCGAGCGGGAAGTCGAGCCAGGTACTGCCTATATACCTGAAATTGGCATCGTACTCCTGTACGGCGGCCATGAATTTGGCGCGGCCGCGGGGCAGCGACTCGATCAGGACGTAGAAACGAGCGGACGACGAGTCGTACGCGATGTCCTCGAAGCCGCGGGGGTGTCCCCTTTGCTGCATGATCATGTGATTATCTCTGGCTGCCGGGGATAGTTCCGGCCCGATGCATGCGACGTGCGGCAAGTTGTCGAAGATGACGTAGAACAGCCCGTCCTTGGCGAGCACGCCGCTGGCTTCCAGTCTCGGATCTAGCGAGCCCTCGAGGATATCGAAGACCTTCGCTTCCTTGACCAGCTCAAGCTGCTGCATTGGTAGTTGCGTGGCGACCACGGCTTGGATCCCCCTCTGGCTGTGCCCAGTCACTTCTGCGGCAGCGGTTCCATCGTGGCCGGGAAATCCGAGCTGTCGCTACCGCGCGGTGTTGTCTCCCGCAGCTGCTCCAGTTGCCGGCGCGCGCTGTCGCGCCGCATGCGGACATAATGAATGATGCCCTCGGCCTTTTCCTGCCAGTGCCTGAGCTCGTTCTGTCGGCAGCCGCTCAGGTAGACCTCATCGTTGGTGAACTGGCGGCCGGTGAATGGCTGGCCGTAGGGCGTCTCCGATTCCAGGTACGCCGCCTGGCGTATGCGGGCCCATAGCCCACCGTCGGAATCGGCCGCGATCTGCCGGCTGAATGCCTCCGGGTGGAACTGAGTATCGAGGAGGAACTCAAGATAGTCCAGGTAATACTGGCGGTAGTCGCGGTTGCGCAGCAGGTTCTGCACGAGCGGTATGCGGGACGTCGCGTGTTCCCGCCAGTAATGCCTAGTATTGCTCGGCCAGTCGAGAATGTCGGTGTACTGCCATTTCGTGCTGAAGTAGTCGATACCCAGGCAGTTGTCGTAGTCCCATGGAATGAACGTGAAATAGGGGGAGCGCATGAAGTCGTCCTCGGCGCCCAGCCGCCCGGAATTGTAAAGGTAGTAGTTGGACGGGGTTGCGTAGTAGTTGTCCCAGCTGCCGAGCAGCAAGTTCACGCTCGCCCACCTGAGGAAGGCGCGGGCGTTCATGATGCCGTCGACCGATTCGCGGAACGCTTCGGTATCGAAGCGCTCTTCCCCGCCAGGAAGGTCCCTGCCGTTGATCGTCCTGATGAACTTCGCCAGGTCGTCGTAGGTGGCGGCGTCGTGGTCGTCCTCGTTGGTCTTGAGCCGGTAGGTGCGGTGGTCCTCGTCGGCCCTGTAGTACTGCCGCCCGCTGTCGTCTCCGTCGGGGCCAGCGCGGTGTTCCAGGGTCGCGCACCCGACGTCCCCGCAATAGGCCTTGTAAAGGTTACCGCGGTCATTAGCGCCGAAGTGATCCTTCAGGAACCTCTTGTCAACCTGCTCAATAACGGAGAACAGGCCGTAGTAGGTCGCGTCGAATGCGAGCTTCGCGTAGGTGTGCCGCGCCGATGGCACGCCCGCATTCCGGAAAAGCCGCCAGGCCAGCGCCTCCCGCATCTGGGAGGGATCGTTGTACATCGACTTGAGATTGACACGCGTCATCCCGGCAAGGTGATCGGCGCCACCGGCGGCATGCTCGAGGCTAATCTTCCACGACCTCTTCGGGGCGTGCAAGGTCCGGTTGCCGCTATTCGCCAGGGAGAAGCTCGACGTGCTAAACGCCAGGCCCCCGGCGCCCGGGCCGGGAATGTGCCACGTGTCGGCCGGGTCGGTGCGCCACACATCCAGCCGCGCGCCCTGCGGCGCTCTCACCTGACCCGTCAGCACCCCGGGCTGCTGCGGGAAGCCCGTGATGTGGAACATGTACATGCCGGCCGAAAAAAACTCGTCCTTAGCGCGTACCGCGTGCGGTGCTCCGCTCGTTTCATCCATGCATTCTCCCTAGATGACTCGCTGGCCGTGGTGCCGCGGCACTCTCGCTGCCGCAGACCCCTAATGAGTCGGAGGCCGCCGGCTTTGTCCTGATACGCCCGGTGGGCAGGCGTCTTCGATGACGCGGGGCTGACCGCGCAGCTTCGCCTCAGCGACCATGGCGAAGGCCGCTCTCCCGGCGCATGAGGAACGCTTATCCGGCCCGCTGCCTGAGCCGGAGTCCGGCGAGGAGCAGGAGCGCGCAGGCCCCGATGAGTACCGGCTCAATAGTGAACGCGGCCTGCAGCCCGAAGTGATCGGCGAGGCTTCCGAGCAGGTAGGGGGCGGCGATCACGAACAGGCCGCCGAGTAGCTGGGTGCGGGCGTTGGCGGTGTCGTCGTTTCCCGACGCGGCGGCCAGGGTGAGGGCGAGTGAGAGCGGGTAGAGGTTCGCGACGCCGAGGCCGCAGAGGAATAGCCCGGCGATCGCGAGGGTAGGCAGGCCGGCCAGCCAGAAGGACACGAACCCCGCGGCGGTGACGGCCAGGGAGGCGCACAGCAGCGGAACGGTCCGCCCGGCGCGGCGGGTAAGCCACGCCCCGCCGAGACGGCCGGCCAGGATGCCGAGGTAGAAGCCGCTCATGGCGGTGGCGGCCTGGGCGGTCCGCAATCCAGCCGCGGTAAGCAGTTCGGCACCGAAGTAGACCACGCAGAACTCGACCGCGATGCCGGCCGCGACCAGGGTGGCCAGCAGCCAGCAGCACAGCGGCAGCCCGGCCCGGCCTCCGGTGGGCCGGGCGGCAGTCGCCGTGGGGAGCGCCTGATGCCGGTAGCGCAGGTAGAGACCGGCGAATACGAGGGAGGGCAGACCCATCGCCGCCCGCCAGCCTGCGGGGGTGCCCTGGAGCAGGCCGAGCAGGAGCGGGGCGAGCACCGCGCAGGCGGCCGCGCCGACGTTGGCTTCGGTCAGCGCACGGTCGCGTCGTTCGCCGTGCCGGTCGGACAGGATCGCCTGGGTGCAGGTGAGCAAGGTCGTGCCGGCGAAGCCGAGCACCGCCGCGCCGAGCATGGTGAGTGCGACGCTGTGGGCGGCAGCAAACAGGCCGGCGCCGACGGTGGCACCTGCCGCCGAGCACCATAGCAGCGCGGCGCGCTGCAGCCGGCGCGCGAACGCGGCGAAGGTCACCCCGGCGAGGGCCGCGCCCGCCGCCCACAGCGCCGAGTAGACGCCGAGCAGGGTATAGGAGAAGTGCAGTTCGGCCCGCAGCAGCGCCAGCGCGGGCCCGAACGCATACAGCCAGAAGGCGTAGCCGGCCAGCGCGGCGTAGCTCAGCCGCGTCGGCGCGTCCCGGCGGAAGGCCCCGCGGGAATCGTCAACCCGCGGCAAGCCACTTGCTCACGCGCCCGAGGCCTGGCATACGTGGACTCTAACCGGTTAGCACCAGGCCATAGGCGGAGGTCCGGACCAGGCCGCCACTCAGCTGGAGTGGAATCCTGGGCGGCATTGCCCTCCCTCGGGCGGTGACGGAGCCGCTGGATTGCTCACTAACTCGGCGGCTGTTGCTTTCCCTAATTGATGAATCATCAATTGATTCTCAATTGGAGATCGGCGGGCATGATTATGGCCGCCAGAGCTCACCGCATGCCCCGAGCGGCACAATCCCACCGCGCTCATCGCCTGGACCGAGGAGAACATCAGTCTCAGGCAGCAGTGATACCCTGGCGGGTTCCTGCCTAAATGCCTGGCCGGGTAGATAACGACAAGAATAAATTCTTCGCTTGCTTCTCCGCAGGTCAGAGGGCACGATCTGAGCGGCGCCAGAGGCTCAGGGCACCCTCGGTTTTGTCTTCTGCCGTCCCGTGCGTAGTGTAAGAGACTTCTCGGCGCAACGGCACCGGGAAAGACTGGAATGGTGCCGCGGGAAATTCCGGTGAGCGCGGCGAGCCTGCCGGACTCACGGGTCACCGGTGCGTCTCTTTGTACTCAGACTGTGGTGGTTACGGAGGTGGTTGTGGGCGTTGTGGTATTCAGTCCGGATCGGGCAACTCACAGCTCCCGTCGCCGGACGGCTCTGGTGCTCGGGGCGGGCGGCGTGCTCGGCGCGGCCTGGATGACCGGCGCGCTGGCCTGCCTGCAGGACCGGCTGCCCTGCGCGGCGGGCGATGTTGACGTCGTCGTCGGGACGAGCGCGGGCAGCGTCCTGGCCGCCGCCCTGCGCTGCCACGCTTCCTTCGACGAGATAATCGCCTGGCAGCGCGAACAGATCACCGGGATCTTGAGCGAGTCAGTCGCGCTCGCCACGCGCGACGGCCCGCTGCCACCGCTGCCGCGCTGGCGCTTCGGCTCCATACGGCTGGCGCTCGCCACCTTGACCACGCCACACCGGGTACCTCCGTGGGTGGGCGCGAAAGCTTGGCTGCCGCCCGGCCGGGGCCAGCACGCCGCGCTGCGGTCACTGGTCAGCGCACTGCAGCAGCGCCATTATCAGCAGGCCTCCCGCAGCGGGCCGCCACCTCACTGGGTCGGCGGCCACACCTGGGTCGCCGCCATGGACTACGACACTGGGCAGCGGGTGCTGTTCGGGCGGGGAAGCGCCCCGCGAGCCACATTGCCCGAGGCCGTGGTCGCCTCCTGCTCGATTCCGGGCTGGTACGAGCCGGCCATCATCGGTGGACGCCGCTACGTCGACGGGGGCGCGCGGTCTGCGACCTCGCTCGATGTCCTCCGCGACACCGACATATGGGACGTCTACGTACTCGCGCCGAGGGCCAGCACCGAGCTGGATTCTCCGCTCCTGCCGTACCTGTGGTGGGAGCGCCGACGTCGGCAGGTGATCACTCATGGCCTGCTCCGGCAGGCGGAGGCGCTGTGCGCGCAGGGAAAGCGCGTGACCGTGCTGACGCCTGGCCCAAGAGACCTGGCCGCGATGGGGATCAACCTCATGGATCGCCGGCGCAGGGAGGACGTACTGGAACTGTCTCTCCGCACCTCGGCCGATGCGCTCCGCAAGGGCTAGACCTGCCCCGCCGGGACCGCATAAATAACAAACTGGGTTGATACAGTTTCGGTTGTGGGGGCTGCCGAGGACCACACGGAACTAGATGCGCAGGACTTCCTGCGCCTGGCGGGGCACCCGCTGCGGTGGCGGCTGCTGCGGGAACTGGCCAGCAGCGACCGGCGGGTGTACGAGCTGACTGGCCTGCTCGGCGAGCCGCAGAACCTGGTGTCGTATCACCTGGGCCAGCTGCGATCCGGGCGGCTGGTGTCGGCGCGGCGCAGTTCGGCCGACCGCCGCGATCTGTATTACACGGCGAATCTGCCGCGGTTCGCCGGCCTGCTCGCGGAGACGGGCCGGTCGCTGCATCCGGGCCTGCGCTTGGAGGCGGCCGCGCCCGGCCTGTCCGGGGACATTCCTGACGCGCCGGTGAGCCGGCTGCTGTTCCTGTGCACCGGCAACAGCGCCCGGTCCCAGATGGCTGAGGCGCTGGCGCGGACGCGCTCGGGCGGCCGGGTGCAGGCGTATAGCGCCGGGAGCAGGCCCAAGCCGCTGCATCCCAACGCGGTACGGGTGATGGGGGAGGCGGGGATCGATCTGGCCTCCCACCGGCCTAAGCACCTTGAGGTGTTCGCGGCGGAGTCCTTCGACCTGGTGATCACGCTGTGCGACCGGGTACGCGAGGTGTGCCCGGAGTTTCCCGGCCATCCGGGCTGTGTCCACTGGAGCATCGCGGACCCGGCGGCCTCCAGCGGATCCGACGAACAGACCTATCCCGCGTTCCAGCAGCTAGCGGCCGAGCTGGAGACCCGGATCGGCTTCCTGCTGGCCGGCCGGCTCTGGCGTGCGGCGCAGGGCTCCCGCGGGTCAGGTGCCACCGTCGGGTAACTCGTCCGCACAGCCCCAGATCACGAGACGTCCGGGGATTTACCTATAATCGACCGTAGGTACCGAACCAGGGGTTCAAAAGCTTAACGGTGCCGGTAAGGAACCACATGACCCTGATAAAGAAGATCCTGCGGAGGATCTTTCCTATCCTGGTTGTGCTTGTGGTCATGGCCGGCACACTGGTTATCACGGCATCGTTCGGGGATTCCTCAACGACCACCAGAAACTCCGCGGTTATCGCGGTAGCCGCCGAGATGAAGGCCCTTCTGAATGAAGGCGAGGGCGACACCGCGGCGGGCTACTTCGAGGCACCCAGCCCGGCTCTTGTTGCGGCGGCGGCGGGCGACTACAACTCGAAGTTCCATGACCTTGGCAAATTGCTGGTGATGGACGGATTCAGCCATACCATTATCGACCTCGGCCGCGAGATGAACGGCAGCTGGTACGAATGGAGCGAGCACCGCGCACCACCGTCCGAGCCCGATGCTTACATCCTCGCGTGGCGGCAGATAGTCACGACTATGCGGTCAGTACCCGGTCAGCATTTCAAGTTCCTGTGGACCGCGTATATGGCGAATACGTCGGTAGCCGAAAGCTGGCCCGGCAGTGCTTACGTTGACTACATCGGAACCGATATCTTCGACTGGTACGGCGGGGGTAACGGCACTTACCCGCATACCGCGTCTGGGGCGCTTGATCACGAGGAAAAATGGCAGCAAATCCTTACCGCCGAACCCGGTGGCTTGAATTGGATGGCCGCATTTTCGCAAGCCACGGGTAAACCGATCATCGTCCCCGAGTGGGGACTCGACTTCCATACGTTCGGTGGCCAGGACGACCCGCTGTTCATCACGAACATGATGGCGTGGATGAAGGCTCATGACGCTATCGGGCTCTACTGGGACCAGATGCACGTCAGCCCGGTCTCGACAGCAAGCGGTCCGCTGCTGGTCAACCAGGGTGCATCGGCGCAGTACAATACCCCAGACGCCGTCAACGCCATGGGGGACCTGATGGGTGGACGCTTGCAGTACGCGGGCGTTTACCTGCCTGACCGCCAGTGGCTGTCGGACAGCACGGATCAGCCAGTGCTTGCCCCATGGGAACACGCGGGGTACCAGTTGATCCTGAGCGTGCCTATGGTCCCGAACCCCCCAGCGATCAAATCGTATTCCGGCCCACCCGAGCCGGGAAACAAGCCGTATCAGCTGGCCGACTACCCAGATGCGGTGGCGGCACTCAAACAAGGTTCGTGACCACGGGGAGCGCGGAGCAGATGATGCCGGAAGCCGTTCATGCCCTGTTCCAGCAGCGCGTCGCCGGGGACGACGCGCTGCTCAAACTCGCTGGGCTCCGCTTCGCCCAGATGGGCGTCGCAGCCGAGGTATACGCTGATACGCCGGATCAGCTGGAGTATGTCCTGCGCTTCGTGCCCGCCCATGCGCGCTTGCCTGTTGTGCACCTGAATCGCGGCGTCAATGTGCTCCACGAGCGAGGTCGGTCCGCGGTGCAGGAATTCGCTGACCGCTTCGCAGGCCGGATCGCCGGAGTGGTCGTCCATGATCAACGCGAGATGGAGATGCACACCGACCATCTCCTCGCCGGGCTGCGCGAGCTGAGTTCCCGCCTTAGCGAGCGGCCCGATGGCCCTGTCGTCTTTCTCGAGTACGCCGCTGGCCTGGATCTGGGCTGGTTCACGCAACTGTCGGAGCAGCTTCGGGACGCAGAGCGGGTCAGCTTCTGCATTGACGTCGGGCATGTCGGCATCAAGCAGGCCGGCGCCAGGTTCTGGCTCCGCCATCCCGGCCTCGGCCTGGGACACCTCACCACGGGGGACGACCGGTTGCCCGACCTGGTCGCGGACGTTCAGGACGCGGTCGGCGGCGCCTTGCCGGACGTGCTCGACGTCATACGCTCAATCGGCCGGACCGGCAAGCCGCTGCACCTTCACCTGCACGACGGGCACCCGCTGGTCCCGGGTCTGCATGATCACTTCAGCTTCCTGACCCGGCTTCCGATTCCCTTCACCTACCAGGGTCGCCAGTCACTGAGCACCATGTATGGACCGGCCGGCCTGGCTGCCATCGTGTCGGCCGCCAACGAAGCATCTCCAACGCGGGCAGTATCCTTCACCCTCGAAATCCACCAGGTCGAGGGCCGGCTGCCCCTGGCCGACGCGGCGTGGCTCTTTGGCCACTGGCGGGACACCACCAACGCCGAACGGATGAATTACTGGCTCTCGGTCCTGTCGGACAACGCGATGCTCATACCCCAGCACGCTGCCACCGGGCCCTGATGTGCGGCCGGGCCTTCAGTAGTGAACTGACCAGCGGTCCATCCGTTTTCGGGCGGCACTGCCGAGGCCCATGCCGATGCCCAGTCCGATTCCCATGCCGATGAGCACACCCACGATCAGCGCCACCGCTCGGGCCGCGTTGCCCCCGCTCTCCTCGCCGCTGCCGCCGGACGCCTCGGCGGGAGGCGACTCCGGTTCAGTGCCTGCCGATGGATCGGACATGGCAGATCCTCCCTCCTAGCGGGCAGATAGCCATTTCCCTCATCATGATGGTCCCGCCGGTCTCCCCGGCTCACCTGCCGCGGGTGATTCGGCGTCCTACTTGATGAGCGGGTCGCGGGGGAGGCCGAGTATCCGTTCGGCTATCTGGTTCCGCTTGATCTCCGACGTGCCGCCCGCGATCGACATGGCCCGGTTCATCAGCATCAAGGTGGCCCCGATCGCGCCGTCACCGTCCAGGAACGCCGCGTCAGGTCCCGCGAGTTCCGCCATGATGGCGGCCGTCTCGTGGCCGATCTCGGACAGCAGCAGCTTGGTGATGTTGCCCTCCGGCCCAGGGCTGTGCCCATCACCGGCCCCGGCCACCGCCCGGTACGCGGCCCGCTGATTCAGCACGCCCATCGCGTGCGTGCGGGCGATGTGCCTGCCGACCCGCCCCGCCCCGCCGGCCAGCCGCTCCGGGTGCGCGTCGAGGGGGGCGATGAACGCCTTGACCGGCATGGACAGACCGTCGCCGCCGCCGATGCTGACGCTCTCGTTGCCGAGCGTCGCGCGTGCCACGGTCCAGCCGGCGTCGACCGGTCCGACCACGTCGGCGTCGGGCACGAATACGTCGTCAAAGAAGATCTCGTTGAAGTTGGAGTCACCGTTCGGCATCCTCAGCGGCCGGATGGTGACGCCGGGTGCGTGCATGTCGATCACCATGGCGGTGATGCCCTGGTGCTTGGGCGCGTCCGGGTTGGTCCGCACCGTGGCCAGGCCGAAATCGGACAGGTGCGCGCCGCTGGTCCAGACCTTCTGCCCGTTGATGAGCCAGCCCGCACCTCCCTCCACCCTGGTCGCCCTGGTCCTGATGCCGGCCGCGTCGGACCCGGCGCCCGGCTCGCTGAACAGCTGGCACCAGATCACGTCCTGGCTGAGCGCCGGGCGGACCCAGCGCGCGACCTGCTCCGGGCTGGCGTGCTGGATAAGGGTCAGGATGATCCAGCTGGTGATGCCGAGGCTGGGCCGCTTGATCCCGGCCGACGCGAACTCCTGCTCGATCACCAGCTGCTCGATGGCGGCCGCGTCCCGGCCCCACGGCTTCGGCCAGTGCGGCATCGCGTAGCCGGTGTCGATCAGCGCCTGCTTCCGGGCATCTCCTGCCAGGCCGCGCAGCCGGGCCACGTCGGGCCTGATCGCCGCCCGGATCGGCTCGGCCTCCGGGGGCAGGTCGATCGCGGCCGCCCGGCGCACACCGCGGCGGACCAGGTCGGTGACCTCGATCGCCGCCCGCTCGGTGTCCAGCACCGCGGCGATGGCCGTGGCCCGGCGCAGGTACAGGTGCGCGTCGTGTTCCCAGGTGAACCCGATCCCGCCGTGCACCTGGATGTTGAGGTTGGCGTTACCGACCGCGGCCGACGCGGCCAGCACCGCCGCGATGGCCGCCGTGTAACTGAGCTGGTCACCGCCGCTGAGCCCGGCCCGGCCCGCATCCCACGCCGCGGCCGTCGCCAGTTCGGCCGCTACCAGCATGTTCGCGCAATGGTGCTTGACCGCCTGGAAGGTCGCGATCGGGCGGCCGAACTGCTCGCGGATCTTCGCGTACTCGGCGGCCTGCTCGGTGGTCTCGGCGGCGATGCCGGCCGCCTCCGCCGCGAGCACGGCCCGGGCCACGTCGGTCAGCAGCCCGCGCGCGCCCGCCAGCACCGTGGCCGGCGCCGCGTCGAGCCTGACCCGTGCGGCACGCCGGCTCTGGTCCATGTTGGCGGGCACCTCGACGTGGACGCCGCCGGCCGACTTCTCGACCACCAGCACGTCGTCGCCCGCCGGGATCAGCAGCACGTCGGCCAGGTGGCCGCTGATCACGACACCAGCCTGCCCGGTCGCGGCGCCATCGGCATAGGTCACCTCGCCGCCGAGCGCGGCCGCCCCGACCGTGCTGCCGTCGGCCAGCGCGGGCAGCAGCCGCTTCTGCAGGTCATCAGGCCCGGCAGCGGCCAGCACAGCGCTGGTGATCACGGTAGGGACGAACGGCCCTGGCGCCAGGTGCCGCCCCATCTGCTCGGCTACGACCAGGGTTTCGGGCAGCCCGAAGCCCGAGCCGCCAAGTTCCTCCGGCACATGCAGCCCGAGCAGGCCGAGGGTGCTCAGCTCGGCCCAGAAGGCCGGCGGCGTGTCCGCCTCCGCCGCGAGCAGGCTGCGGGCCGCCGCGCGCGAGTGATGGTCGGTGAGGAGGCCGGCGACGCTCTGGGCGAGGGCTCGGTGTTCTTCGGAGATGGCGATCGACATAGCGAAATACTTCCCGTTCAGCTGGGCCGGCACCCGCGCGGATGCCAGCTGTCAGCAGCAGCGTAACGGGTCATTTCATCCGTTAGGGATGATCGGGCTTCCCCCGGCCGAGGATCTAATGGCGCTTAACGCGTGCCTGCGCGCAGCTCGATCCTCATCGGATACGGCCAGGCCCTGCCGGGAGGAGGGAACACTGATGCCCGAGGGACTGGATCCGATCGAGACCGGCAAGAAGCTGCGTGAACATGGCGAGGCCGCACACGAGGAAGCCGAAGAAAAAGGCGGTCACCAGGGGCCTGCCGACCGTCATGCCCGGATCGTGCAGATCTGCGAGGCGGCGCTGCTGGCGATCGTCACCCTCACGGCTGCCTGGGCCGGATACTCGGCGGCGAAGTGGGGCACGGCATCGCGGGTCGACATCGCCAAGGCCTCAAGCCTGGGCAATCTCGCCACCCGCGACGACCTCACGGCCAACACGCTGCGCAACTTCGACGCCTCGACCTTCAACGCGTGGTTCATCGCGTTCACCCTGAACAGCCCGCAGAAAGAAGCGATCGCGGTGCGCCGCTTCCGGCCCCAGTTCCTGATCGCCTTCAACGCGTGGATGGCGACGGACCCGCTGCACAATCCGCATGCCCCGCCCGGCCCGACATATATGCCTCAGTACCAGCTGCCAGAGCAGACGCAGGCCAACACGTACGACAACGAGGCCACCGCGGAGTTCCAGGCGGGCAACTCGGCCGCGACCACCGGCGACAACTACGTCCGGATCACGGTGTTCCTGGCCGCAGTGCTGTTCCTGGTGGGCATCGGCAGCTCGTTCAAGCTGCCCGGGGCGCGGTACGCCCTAGTCGCGTTCGGCTCCGTGCTGCTGGTCGTTGCGGTTGTGCTGATCTTGCAGCAGCCGGCACTGCCGAGCTGACCCGAGGCTAGGTGGACCGGGCCCTGCCCCGTCCCGCGGGGTGGGCGAGCGCGCACGCCACCTGGGCGAGGAAGCTGCGAATGGCCGCCGCGGCACACTCGCGCACCACGTTCCGGTCCAGGCCGGCGCCGACCTGGCCGGGCTGCGGCCGGAATGCCCCGGCCAGGGCGAGCGCCGTGATCTGGTCCCCGGCCGGTACCAGCATCAGGTCGGCATCCAGGGCCGTGAACAGCTTGCCGTCCGCCGCGATAGCCTCCCACTGGAGCACGATGTGGGCGCAGTCGGGCGTTTCTGCCTGGTCTTCCAGGCGGGCCTCGGCCAGCCGGGTCAGGCCGGCCTCCGGGCCGGCCGCCTTTACCAGGATGGTGGTACCCGCGCCGTAGGCCACTTCGGAGGCCCGCAGCAGTATCCCGTCCCTGGACAGGATCTCCAGGCGGGTTCTGGCGGCCCGGAAGCTGGCGTCGAACAGAACGCGGTCTCCGACAACGATTTGGTCCTTCACAGGTCCAGTCCACGGGTCTGGCGACGCCCTGGGTAGCGGTCACAGGTCCCGTCCGCCCCCGCCAAAGGTCAGAAGCGCAATGGCCGAAGTACCTGGGATGGGCCGAATAGGCGTGGCTTCCGGTTAATGCCCTGCTCGGGAGGTACGCTGCCACCAGATTTACCGAGGAGGGACCAACGTGAAGACCGCGATACTCAACTCAGTGGGGATTATCCTCGTGGTAGCAGCTTGCCTGATGATGTGCGTGGCACTGAACACCGTGAGCTGATTTCGGGTATTGCCTGAGCGGGTCATCCCCCCCAACTATTCACCAAAAACCGAGCGCTCTCAGGCTGGCCTGACCCGGCGGTAGCGCGGCTCCCACATCAGCGCCCTCACCTGGCCGGTGAGGTCGGCGTCCAGCGTGGCGGAGGCCACGCCCTCGGCGCGGGCCGCGCGTGCCACCGCGGCGGCCACCGCGACCGATGTTCCCCGCAGGTCGGCGACCCTTGGCAGCAGCGGAGCGCCCGGTGCCGATATATCGACCATGTCTGCGACCGCGCGGGCCGCCGCCAGCAGCATCCCGTCGGTCACCCGCCGCGCCCGGGCGGCGATCACGCCCAGGCCGAGGCCCGGGAAGATCAGGGCGTTGTTGGCCTGGGCGATCTCATGGCGGATGCCGTCGTGGTCCACGGCACCGAACGGGCTCCCGGCGGCGACCAGCGCACGGCCGTCGGTCCACCTGATGAGGTCGGCCGGTACCGCCTCGGCCAGGGCGGTCGGGTTGGACATCGGCAGGATCACCGGCCGTACGGCCTGGGCCGCCATGTCACGGACGATCGCCTCGGTGAACGCCCCAGCCCGCGCCGAGGTCCCGATCAGCACGGTGGGATGCACGCGGGCGACCACCTCCGCGAGACCGATACCGGTCTCGCGGCGCCACCCGGCCACCTCCGCGGGGTCGCGGGCGTAGCGGCGCTGGGTGCCGCTCAGCGCGGTCATGTCCCGCGTCAGCAGGCCCGGCCGGTCGATGGCCCAGAACCGCCGCGTGGCCTCCGCCTCCGGTACTCCCTCGGCCACCATGGCCGCGGTCAACTGGTCCGCGATCCCCGCCCCGGCCGTCCCCAGGCCGAAGATCACGATCCGGTGGCTGGCCAGCGGCACACCCGACGCCCTGGTCGCCGCCAGCACGGCGGCCAGGTTGACCGCGCCGGTGCCCTGGATGTCGTCGTTGAACGTCAGCCGCTCATCCCGGTACCGCTCGAGCAGCCGCCTGGCGTTCGCGACCCCGAGATCCTCCCAGTGCAGCAGCGCCAGCGGAAACAGCTTGCCGACCTCACAAACGAACTCGTCGAGGAAGGCGTCATACTCGGCCGGGGGCACCCGAGGATGCCGGTTGCCGTTATACAGCGGGTCTTCGAGCAGGCTCTGCCGGTCGGTCCCCACGTCCAGTATGACCGGGATGGTGCGGTCGGGGTCGATCCCGCCCGCCGCCGTGTAGACCGCGAGTTTGCCCACGGCGATGTGGATGCCGCCGACTCCCCAGTCCCCGATGCCCAGGACGGCGCCCGCGTCGGTCGCCACGATCAGGTCCACGTCGCCCGGCCCGACATCGTAGGCGAGCAGCGAGGCCTCTATCAGTTCCGGGTGATCGACGGACAGGTAGATCCCGCGCGGCCGCCGGTACTCCTGACTGTAATGCTCGATCGCCTGCGCGACCGTCGGCGTGTAGACGATCGGCAGCATCTCACTGAGGTGTTCGGTCAGCAGCCGGTAGAACAGCACCTCGTTGCGGTCGTGCAGGGCGTTCAGGGTGACGTTACGGGCCAGGTCGTTGGGCTGCCTCAGGTACTGCGCGTACACCCGCGCGAGCTGGTCTTCCAGCGTGAAGTGCGCGGCCGGGATGAGCCCGGTCAGGCCCAGGTCGCGGCGCTCGCCGTCGGTGAACGCCGTTCCCTTGTTGATCCGCTGATCGGCGAGAACCTGCCGGCCGTGCAGCACGGTCCGCCACGCACCATCCTCATCCCGCCACATCGTCCGCATAGCGTCAGATCGTAGAGCCGGCCGCGCATCCGCCCTCAGCCGGCCATAGCCTGACCGCGCTCTTCCTCGGTACGTTCCGGGAGAAGCAGCACGGCACCGGCGAGGAAGCAGATCGCACCGATCAGAGTCTGCGTATTGGCCCGCCCGGCATTGTGCACCTGACCGGTCACCGGGTTGATGTAGCCCGCCACGGCGGAGATGCCGAAGGCGATGGAGCCGATCAGGTTGAGCAGCGTGATCCACCAGGACCAGGCCCGGGGGTGCCAGGCGGCCCAGCCGTGGCAGGCCTCGTACCAGGCCAGCGCGCTGGACACCAGGAAGCAGACGGAGCCGATCGCGTCGGGCCGCCATACGTGCCGGTGGGCGGCCTGCGCGGACAAGTTGGTCACGATGGCGGCCCCGGTGCTGACGTTGAAGTACAGCGTCCCGGCGAGTTGCACCGCGGTGGCCCACCAGTCGATCCGGCCCGGCTGGTAGCTGAAGAACCGCCGGCGGGCGGGGTTGTCCGCCTCCGGGGCGGCATCGACCGCCTCCCGGTAGGACAGGAACGAGGCCGTGGTGAAGAACAGCGAGCCGACAAAGTAGGTGACGGTATCCCCGAGGCTCCCGGCGGCGTCGGCGTACCCTGGCACCGAACCCAGCGCGAACAGCAGCGATCCGATGGCGAACAGGATCGCGATCCACCAGCCGCGGGCCGCGGGCGCCCACCACGTCGACCCGGTCGCTGGCTTCCGGTGCTTACGGTACCAGCGCGATCCCCAGCGAATTACGGTCCCGTCCGGGCGCACGTGGTCAACGAACGTCGCTAGGACGCCGGTACTGCGATATCGGTCGTCGCGGTCCCGTTTCGGCATGAGTCCACACCAGCCAGGCCGCGGCCGTCTGACATCACCCCGGCGGGATGAAGTATCAGGCCGACCGCTGGTAGCATCCGGGGTGAACTGCATACGCACGGGAGCCCGGGCCGACCGGGCTGAGAGGGTGGCTGGCGCCGCCGACCGTCTGAACCTGTCCGGGTAATGCCGGCGTAGGGAGGCTGCCATGGCAGCGACCGACACCGAAGACACCTTCGTCACCGTCCCGGGTGACCGCCATTCGGAGGTGGCGCGGACGCTGGCCGAGCCGGTGCCGCAGGCCCTGAGCCTGCTCGACCAGTTCGGGCTGTGGGGCAACCTTGGCGTGAGCCTGCTCGGTTTCACCGGGGCGATCTTCGTGCTGCAGCCCGGCGGCGCGGGCACCCCGGAGCTTTCCCTCGCCGCGGCGCTGACCGCGATCGTGGTCGGCACCTTGCTCGGCACGACGGCGCTCGCGCTTACCGGGCTGCCGGGCGCGCTGACCGGCGCGCCGGCCATGGTCCTGCTGCGCGGGCTGTTCGGGGCCAGGCTGTCCTATCTGCCCACCGCGCTGAACATCTTGCAATGCCTCGGCTGGGCCGTGTTCGAGCTGGTGACCATCGCGACGGCCGCCCACACGGTGGCGCCTGCCCTGCCGAAGTGGGGGTACGTCCTGATCGCCGGGGTGGCCACCGCCTTGCTGACCATCCGGCCCCTGGGTGCCATCCGGGTGCTGCGCCGGTACGCGACCAGCGCGGTGCTCGTCGTGATGTGCTATCTGTTCGTGCAGCTCATCCGGCATCCGCTGCCGGGATTCACACACGGGACCTGGTCCGGTTACTGGGCCGCCACCGACACGGTGGTCGCCGTCGCCATCTCGTTCGCGCCGCTGGCCGCCGACTACACCCGGCACTCGCGCAGCCCGCGTGCCGCGTTCGCGGGGGTGCTGGCCGGGTACAGCCTCACCCAGGTGCTCTGCTACGTCATCGGGCTGCTCGCGCTGGTCACCGTCGCGCACAACCCGGCCGATATCTACGGCGCGTTCATCGCGCTGCCGGTCGGCTCGCTGGGCTTTGCCATCTTGGCCACGCGGGAGCTGGACCAGTCCTTCGCCGACGTCTACTCCACCGCGATCTCGATCCAGAACCTGCGGCCGCTGTGGGACCGGCGGATCCTGGCGGGCACGATCACCGCGCTGACCACGGCGGGCGCACTGTGGCTCAACATCGCGGACTACGAGAACTTCCTCGTCCTGATCGGCTCGGTATTCGTGCCGATGTCGGCGGTTCTTATCGCGGACTACTTCGTCGTCTCCGCTCGTCACTGGGACCTGTCTGCGGCGTCCCGCTCGCGCTGGCCGATGCTGCTGCCCTGGGCCGCGGGGTTCGTCACCTACCAGCTCATCAATCCCGGGTACGTCTCCTGGTGGGCCTCGGCCTGGACGTCGATCGGGCATGCCATCGGCTTCACGCCGGCGAGCTGGATGTCGGCGTCGATCCTGTCCTTCGCCGTGGCCGCGGTGATCACGCTGCTGACCGGGGCGCTGACCGGGGCCTCGACCGGCCTGCGGCTCAGGACCGGGGGCCGTGCCGAGCGGGAGCCCGAGCCTGGTGCAGGGCGGTAGCGGCCCGGCGCCAGGCCATCCAGCGGCCCGCCAGCCTCATTGACCCCATACGTTTCATTTGCGTGATAATTCCGCAGCGGACCGCACCATCGGACGCTCGCCTATCGCGATGCGCACTGGGATCAGACGCTCACTATGCGATGGCTCAGCGCTTGGGCCAGCGCCAGGCGGGCTGGTCGAGCAGTTCCTGGCCGACCACGGTGGTCTCGCCGAGGTATGATCACCCGCCGCAGCGACCGGTAGTTCTCGATCGCCAGCGTCCGGATCATGGGCCCGACGATACGCGTCCGGGCTCCCGTCAGCCGGCCATCCCGGACGGCCGCAGCGCCCGGCGGACGTAGGACTCGGCCTGCGGCTGCCAGCGTGCCCAGAGCCCGGCGAGCTCCCCGACCGGATCCTCGTGCCAGTCGACCCGCAGGTCGGTGACCGGCCAGGGCTCCGACCCGGCGATGACCATCCCGGCTGACCGGACGGGGGAGACCTCGCCGCCCGCGGCCAGGCCGGCGGCCAGGGCGGCGATCAGCCGGTCGCCGAGGCTATCGCCGGCCCGGTCGGCGAACGCCGCGAGCATCGCCGCGGGGACCCCTCGATCGGCCAGCAAATTGCCCGCGGCGGCGGCACCCGCCGCACAGATGTCCGTCGCCTCGCCCAGTGCCAGCTCGCCGGTGTAGCCGGCCGAACCGCCGGCGGCATCGACGGCCGCCAGCTGCCGGTATGCGATGTCCGGCGTGCGGCCGACGAGGGCCGCGAGCGCATCGTGCGCGGCCTGTCCGTCGGCCATCGCCTCGAGCAGCGCCTGCCGCAGCCGCGGATCGGTCGTGCTCTGGCTGCACACCGCGCCCGCGCCCGCGCGGACCGCCACGCACCGCGCCGCCACGGCCATGCTGGCCGAGGCGATGACGGTGCCGACCGCGCCGGTGCGTTCGCAGCGCCCTGCCAGCGAGAACGTCATGGCCTGACCGCCACCACGGTCACCTCCACGAGCCACTCCGGCCGGGCGAGCGCGGACACGACCAGGCCGGTGAATGCCGGGTAGACGCCTTTGAGCCGCCGTCCGAGCACGCGGTATACCGGCTCGCGGTACCGGATGTCGGTGAGGTAGACGGTGCAGCTCACCACGTGCTCGACGAACGCGCCGGCCTCCGCGAGGAGCGTCTCGACGTTCGTCATCACCCGCTCGGCCTGGGCGGCGGGATCCCCGATGTGGACGCTCTCGCCGCTGTCCAGGTCCTGGGGCACCTGACCGCGCAGGTAGATGGTTTTCCCGGCCACCACCGCCTGGCACAGGTCGTTATCGAGCCGCTGCTCCGGATAGCTGTCAGCGGTGTTGAACGGCCGGATCCGCAGGTGACCGCCGACGGTGATCGGTTCGCTCATTTGCGCACCGCGTCCGCGACGTCGGAGTATCTGGCCACCAGGTCGAGCGGACCGCTGAAGTCGTAGTTGTTGTACACAGCGAGCAGGTGCGAGAACGGCGGCGACTGCGCGAACAGCTGGAACGTCAGCCGGTGCCCGGCGTAATCGGAATTGAGCAGGTCCCGGGCCAGCGCGAACAGCTTGCGCCGTTCCTCCGCCGGGATCTCCCCGATCGTGAAGTACTTCCGGAGCCACTTCCCGGCGCCGGGGCTGTCGAACATCGCCTTGCTGGGCATCAGGCTGACCTGGCAGCCGCACAGGTCGCGGAGCGTGTGCATGACCGCGGGCAGCTGGGTGGAGGCGAAGACCCGGCCGGCGTACATCATCGGCTGGTTGGGCATCAGCAGCCCGCCCGGGCTGGGCTGGGCCAGCTCGATCGCCGCGGTCAGGTGCGCGTTGACCCCCTCGCGGTAGCACGCGATCTGCGCGATCTTCTCGCGCACGCCCTGGTGCATCGTGACCCCGGTCGACCGGGCGCTCGCGTAGGCGACGCCGAGGAGGAAGTCGGCGAAGCGCAGGTAGCGCTGGACGTACGGATAGATGCTGTACCGGTGCAAGGTCGCGCGGATGAACGCGGCCGCCTTGGTGTGCCGGTAGAAGAAGACGTTCTCCCAGGGAATCTCCACGTCGTCAAAGACGATCATCGTGTCGATCTCGTCGTACCGGCTCGTCAGCGGATACTCATCCGGGTCGTGCTGGGCCGCGAAGGCCGACCGGCAGATGTGCTTGATACCGGGAGCGCCCATGTCGGCCAGGAAACCGACCGCGTAATCGCTGAGGACCTCGTTGTTCCATTCGCCGATGGTCGGTTTTACGAACGCCTGGTTGGCGTAGGCCGCAGCGGTCTCGAACTTGGCCCCGCGCACCACGATGCCGTTGTCGGTCTCGCCCACCACGTGCAGCAATACGTCGGGGTCCTGGTCTTGCGGCCGCAGGGCACGGTTGCCCTTCGGGTCGGTGTTGGCCGAGACGTGGAACGGGTCCAGCAGCTGCGCGCGCCGGACATGATGGGCGATGTTGGCCGAGAACGCCGAGTCGATCTCGTTCAGCACGTCCTGCCCGTCGAACAGCGACCACATCTCGCCGACCGTCTCGTCGCCCACCCGAGTGACCACGCCGCCGGCGCCGTCGAGGATGGCGTCGACCGACGCCCGTTTGGCCCGCCAGTCCTCGCGGGTACGGGGCGGGCGCGAGGTGGTGGCGCAGCACTCCGCCGAATCTTCGTCGGTGTAGGTCAGCAGGCTGGCGGTGCCGGCCTCATGGCCGAGATCGTAGATCCGCGCGCGCACGTTCACCATCGGCGCGAAGGCCGGGTGTGTGGCCACGTCCTCGACCCGTTCACCGTCGATCCATACCTCCCGGCCGTCGCGGAGCGACTCGATGTAGTCCCGGCCCGTTCGCAGCACTTTCGTTCCTCGGTTTTCGCTAGAGTTCCAGGACCTCGGCCAGGACGGCGCGCAGTTGCTCGGCGCCGGCCGCGATGGTGTCGGCGCGGATCCGTTCGGTCGGGGCATGCATGTCCTCGCCCTCGCAGCAGCCGAGAGCGACCGCCGGTATGCCGACCGCCAGCGCCGCGTTCGCGTCGGTCGAGCCGTCCCCAGTAGTCGCCGGCAGGCCGATCGAACGGCGGGCGCGCAGGACCGCGGCGACCAGCGGGTGGGTGAGGGGCACGGAGCCGGCCGGCCTGCGGTCGAGGCGCTCCACCGACAGGCGCAGGCCCGGGGCGGCCTCCAGATCTGCCAGCGCGGCTTCCTGCCGGTCGAGCGCCGCCTGAGCGGTCGCGCGCCACTCGACCGTCGCGCTGGCCCGGGCGGCGATCGCGTTGACCCCCGTTCCCCCGCCGACCAGGCCGACGTTGACCGGCAGTTCCGCGGAAGCCGACGCGATTATCCCGTCCAGCAGGCTCACGAGCCCATGGACGGCGCTCGGCCGGCCGCGGTCCCACCACGAGTGCCCTCCCGGACCGGTCACGGTAAACCGCACCCGCAGCGAGCCGACGGCACCGGTGAAGACGCGGTCGCGGCCGTGACCTTCCAGGGCCAGCACCGCCCCGGGCGCTAGCTCGCGGCAGGCGTGGCGAGCCCCGCGCAGGCCGCCGATCCCCTCCTCGCCGACGGTGAAGACGACGGCCACCGGACCCGGCCCGCTCCGCTCGGCGACCGCCACGGTGGTCGCGACCGCGATCGCGTTGTCACCGATCCCCGGACCGCACAGCCAGCCGTCGCGCTGCACGACGCCCCGCGTCGTGGCCTCGCCGAAGACGTCATCAACGTGAACGAGGACGGCGAGACGGTACGGCGGCGGGCCGAACGTCCACACCAGGTTGCCGACCTCATCGACCGAACGGCTCCCGGGTGCCTGCTCCAGGCGCCGTTGCAGCCAGTCGATGCGCACACGCTCGTGGCCGGTGCCGCCGTGCAGCCCGGCCAGCGCCACGGCATCCGCGGCGATCGCCGCAGGGTCGAAAGGCACCGGCTCAGCGTACCATCTCATTAGACTATTGGTATAGTTCACTGGCATGGCGAATGAAGCTTCGGAACGGGCGTTCGCTGACGTGGGGGACGTCATCGCGGCGAACCTGCACCGGCTCCGCACCGCGCGCCGGATGTCGCTGGCCACCCTCGCGGCCCGCGCGGATGTCGCGAAAGCGACGCTGGCGAACCTGGAGCAGGGCCGCGGCAATCCGACGATCGAGACGCTGTGGTCGCTGGCTCTGGGGCTCGGCGTGGCCTTCAGCGACCTGCTGGAAGACCGAAGTGGAACCGCCACCGCGGTCGTCCGGGCCCAGCAGGGTGCGCGGGTGCACGGGTCGACGCCCGGCAGGCAACTCGATCTGCGGCTCCTCGACCGGATCGAGCGCGGTGGCCTGGTCGAGATCTTCGACATGTTCCTGCCCGCCGGGACCGAACATCTCGGCGGGCCGCACGGCAGCGGCGTCATCGAACGGGTGCTCGTGCACCAGGGAGCGATGACGGTCGGCCCGGCCAGCGAGCCCCTGACGCTCGGCCCGGGCGACTACGCCCGGTACAGCGGCGACCGTCCCCACGTCTACCGCTCGGCCGGCGAGGACTGCCACGGCGTCTTGCTGGTCGGATATCCGCCCCCCTGAGCTCCCCGCCCTCCTGGTCTAGCTCTTTGGCCGAGTCATGGTTACGATAGGCGATTGCATGGGTACGAACAGTGCTATAAGCATGTTTCGGTGAAATGTGCGTAACCCATCGCACTTATCCGCCTGTGCGGTACCACCCGCCTGCGCGGCACCGAGGAGGAGGAGGACGCCCGATGAGCGCGCCAGCGAGCCCCACCGTGCGGCGCCGCCGCCTCGCCGCTGAACTACGCGAGATCAGGGAGGACAAGGGCAAGAGCGGAGACGTCGTCGCCGCCGCGCTGAAATGGTCGCCCTCCAAGATCAGCCGCTATGAGCGGGCCAGGACCGGCCTCCGGCCCCGGGAAGTCGAGAGGCTGCTCGACTACTACCAGATCACCGGGCCCCGCCGTGCGCTCCTGCTCGGGCTGGCCGAGGATGCCGCTCAGAAGGGCTGGTGGGAAGAATTCGCGGACAGCCTTTCCGAGGACTACCGGCAGTTCATCGGCTTCGAGCACGAGGCGGCGTCCATGGCCATATGGCACGTCGACGTGGTGACCGGCCTGCTGCAGACCGAAGCTTATGCCCGGCATATCATCAGCAGCTACAGCCGGGTCGAGCCGATGCCGCCGGGCATGATCGGCCGGATGGTCAAGGTCCGCACGCGACGCCAGCAGGTGCTCAATCGCGAGGACCTGCAGTTGTCGGTGGTGCTCGATGAATCGGTGCTGAAGCGCCAGGTCGGTGATGAGTCGGTCATGTACGAGCAGCTTCAGCGGCTCCTCCAGGAGGGCGACCGGCCGAATCTGACGCTGCGGATTCTCCCCCTCAACGCGCAGCACACGGTGTTCGGCGAGTCCTTTGTCATATTCGGCTTCAAGGACGACAGCGACGCGATAGTGCGCGACATGGTGATTACCGAGCAGCTCAGGAGCAGCGTCACGCTGGAGGGGGAGAGGGAGACATACCTGCACCGGATCGCTTTCCAGGCGCTCTGGGAGGCGTCGCTCGACCCGGCGACCTCCAGGGCGCTGATACTCGAGACGGCGGAGTCGTACTGGTCAGACACCTGGCGTCGCGCTAGCGCGTAGCTGACGGTTGAGCCGAAGGGAACCGGGGCGCGCGCTTCTCGGTCAGCGCTGCCGCGCCTTCGATGACGTCGGGGCCCATGAAGCAGAGCATCTCGTAGGCGGCGGACTGGTCGAAGATCGGGCCGGCCATCTTGAGCCAATTGTTCAGTGACCGCTTCGTCCAGCGGATCGCAGGCTGCGAGCCTGCGGCCAGGCCGCTCGCCACGCGCAGAGCCTCGTCGAGCACCTGTTCGCGCGGTACCGCCTTGCTGACCATGCCCAGCCGCTCGGCCTCCTCGCCGGTAATCATCTCGCCGGTGAGCAGGTAGTAGCGGGCCTTGGCCATGCCGCACAGGAGCGGCCACAAGATGGCGGCGTGGTCGCCTGCCGCGACGCCGAGCTTGACGTGCCCGTCGCCGAGCCGGGCGTCGCGGGCGCAGATCGAGATGTCGGCCAGCAACGCCACCACCGCTCCCGCCCCGACGGCGACGCCGTTGATCGCCGAGACGATCGGCTTCTCGCAGTTGATGATGTTGTAGACCATGTCGCTCATCTCGGAGAGCATGTGCGTCACGCGGTCGTAATCGCCGGCCATCCGCCTGACCATGTCCAGGTCGCCGCCGGCGGAGAACGCCTTCCCGGCCCCGGTGATCACGGCCACCCTCGTCTCCCGGTCGGCGGAGACCTCCGCCCAGACCCGGGCGAGCTCGCGGTGCATCTGCTCGTCGGCGGCGTTGTACTTGTCCGGTCGGTCCATCGTGATGAGCAGCACGCCACTGTCCCGGCGTTCGAAGCGGAGCTGCTCGTACTCGGAGAAGTTCACGGGTGTACTCCCTGGCTACTTGAAGGACGGGGACCTCAGCTCATCGTGAGACCGCCGCTGACGCTGATGGTCTGACCGGTGACGAAAGATGCCTCATCCGAGGCCAGGAACGCGACGACATTGGCGACGTCGGCCGGCTGGCCGAGGCGGCGGAACGGGATCGCCTGGGTGAGGGCCTCCCGCAGCTTCGGCCCCGCGAACGACGCGAACAGCGCGGTATCGGTGGGGCCGGGGCACACGCAATTGACCCTGACCTGGTGACGCGCCATCTCCCTGGCGAGCGACTTGGTGAAGGCGATGACCCCGCCCTTGGCCGCGGAGTAGACCGCCTCGCCAGACGAGCCGACCCGGCCCGCGTCCGAGCCCAGGTTCACCACCGCTCCGCCGCCCTGCCCGGCCATGACCGGCAGGATCGCCCGGCAGGTATGCAGCACGCCGTACAGGTTGACGGCGATCGCACGGTCCCAGTCGGCCGGATCGGAGTCCACGAAGGGGCTGGCCTTGTCCCAGCCGGCGTTGTTGACCAGGACGTCGATACGGCCGAACTGCGCCATGACGCGCCCGGCCAGTGCCTGGACGCCCTGGCGGTCGGTGACGTCGGCGCGGATCGCGACGGCAGCTGGCAGCGCACCCGCGGTCCGCGTGGCAGTCACCTCGTCCACGTCGGTGACGATGACGGTCGCCCCCTCGCTGGCGAGCTTCTCCGCGATCGCCCGGCCGATGCCCTGTCCGGCGCCGGTCACGATCGCGATCTTGTCGTCGAGCCTTCCCATATACGGCATTCTCGTACTCAGCCGGGTCCGGCGGTGCCAGCCCGGCCCAGCACGGGTCACCCGGGTACCACGCACCCCGCTCACCACACCGACACCACATCCCGGTCCGTCAGCCTGCCCGGCCGTTTGACCCGACCTGCCGACCTCTCCTGGCCCGAGAAGATCCGTCAGCTGACCGATGTCTCTCACTGCAAGTTGCAGCACCATTTTTAACGCAACCGGTCGGCGCTGAGCGCTCGCGTAACTGCTCGGGTCGCCCGGAACAGCTCAACCCGGCTCGCTAAGGAAACCCGATGAACGTGATGGCGCCGACCCGTCCGACCGAGTTGTGCGGACGCCGCGTCCGGCTGACCGCGGGACCGGCCGCAGCGGGCGAGGCCCGCCGCCAGGTCCGGGCGGCCATCTCGGCCTGGGAGATCCCGGTCGACCCGGACGTAGCGGTCCTGCTCACCAGCGAACTGGTGACCAACGCCATCACGCACGAGGTGACCGGGATCATCATGCTGGCCATCACCTGTTCCCGCGGCCAGCTGCGCGTTGATGTCCACGACACATCGCGCTCATTGCCGATGCTGGTAGACGCCGCGGTCGACGCGGAGACCGGGCGGGGCCTGATCCTGGTCACCACCCTGTCGGCCGAGTGGGGCTTCTACCGCACCCCTGCGGGTAAAGCCGTGTACTTCACGCTCGCGTTCCAGCCCGACGTGGCCGAGGGCGACGGACGCGGCCCGCAGGGGGTTCAGGCGTGGGGACTGTGAACCATGAGCCCTCCCCCCGAGGTTCACAGTCCCCACTGAACGCTCTCGCGGTTCACGCGGCCCGGTTACCTCGAAGCCGCGGTGCGCAGGGCGGACTCACGGGCGATGTCGGTCCGCGAATTGACATCGAGCTTCTTCAGGATGTGCGAGACGTGGGTGGCGACGGTCCGGCGGGAGAGCAGCAGCTTGGCCGCGATCTCCGGGTTGGACATGCCCTCTTCCACCAAGGTGGCGATCTTGATCTCGGTCGCCGTGAGGCTGTCCCAGCCGCTGCGCGCCCGCCGGTGCTTGGCGTGCGGCCCGCGCCGGATGCCGTGCGCGCGGAACGTGGCCTGCACCCGGGCCAGGTCCGCGGCCGCGCCCAGGGCGGTGTAGATCTCCACGGCGCCGGTGAACGCGTCCCGGGCCTGGCCGCGGTCGTCGGTCTCCACGAAGTGCCCGGCGGCCGCCTCCAGCGCCATCGCCCGCGGCAGCGGCCGGCCGGCGTCGTCATAACGCTGCGCGGCCGCGAGCAGCCCGGAGGTGTCCTGGTCCAGCAGGCCGCGGCAGTACAGCGCGTTGGCCTGCCGGTGCGGGACCTCCGATTCGGCGGCCAGCGTGGTGGCGTGGCCCGCCAGGGTCCGCGCGGTGCTCAGGTCGCCGGTCTGGGTGGCCAGGCGGACGGCGTCGGGCAGCAGGTCCTCGATCTCCCCGAGGTCTTCCGTGCTGTTGGCGAACCCGGCCGTCAGCGCGGCCAGCGCCTCAGCCAGCGCGCCGGCCTGCTCGCAGTCCAGGCTGCGGGCCAGGGCAAGCTCGCTGATGGGCCGGCTCCCGATCCGTCTGGCGTGCGGTTCGGCCGCGGCCAGATAGCGCCGCGCCGCGTCGGTCTGGCCGCGGTGGAAACCGATCACGGCCGCGATGCCGAGCTCGGAGCAGTACGCGCCGGGTTCCTTCAGGTCCTCGGGCACGGTCTCCAGCTCGGCCAGCGCCTCGTCCCACCGTCCCGTTTCGAACAGCAGCTGGCCCAGGGCGTAGTGCGCCTGAGCCAGCCGGACGGCCGTGCCGACCCGGTCCGCGAGGTCGCGGGCCTGCCCGGCGGCGGCGAAGGCCTGCTCGTACCGGTCCAGGCAGCCCAGCGTGATGGCCTGGTTGATCTGCAGCATCAGGCGCAGGTCCGCCAGGGCCGGGTCGGATTCGGTCACGGCCAGGGCCCGGTCGAACAGCGGCAGCGCGTCGGTCAGGTGCCCCTGCACTGCGGTCACCAGCGTCAGCACGTGCAGCGCCCAGCCCATGGCCCAGCTGTCGTCCGCCTCTGCCGCCGCCGCGAGCGCGTCGGCGGCGACCCGGCGGGCCTTCTCGACGTTGCCGAGGTTCTCGTGCGTCCGCGCGGCCAGCACGAGCAGCCGGGCGCGGTGCCGGGTCGAGATCCCGGACGAGGCCAGCGCCCGGTCCAGCGTGGCCAGGGATTCCGCGGACTCCCCGACCCGCATGCGAGACTGGGCCAGCGTCCAGTGCAGGTCCGCGAGGAGGTCGGGCTCGGTGGCGTGCTCCAGCGCGCGGATCGCCACCTGCCCGGCCTGGGCCGTGTCACCGATGCGGTAGAGGGCGTCGGCGAGCCGGCTGGCCAGCCACCCGTGCCGGGCCGAGCCGGCCGGGGAGCTCGCCACGGCCCGCTCGAGGAGGTCGGCCGCCACCCCCGGCGCCTGGCCGACCAGCGTGTCCGCGGCGTCGGTCAGCCAGTCGAGCATCCACTCGTCCATGGGCTCGGCCGGGCCGTCAGGCCCGCCGGTGGCCCGCAGCAACTGCCGGGCCACCCGGTTCGCCGACGCGCCCGCCGCCACCAGGGCACGCCCCGCGTCGCGGTGCCAGGCGGCGCGGACCGGCGCCGGCATCTCGTCGTACAGCGCCGCCCGGATCAGCGGATGCCGGAACCCCAGGCCCTGGCCGGACTCGGCCAGCACCCCGGCGGCGCAGGCCTCGTCCACCGCCGGGATCAGGTCGGCCACGCCGCGGCCCAGCACGACGGCCAGGTCGGGCACCGCGAACTCCGTGCCGAGCAGGGCCGCCGCCCGCAGGACGTCGCGCACCGGCCCGGTCACGAAACCCAGCCGGTCCGCGATCGCCGCCGACAGCGAGCCCGGCGCGGAACCGCCGGCCAGCTCGACGGCTCCGGTCTCGGTGACGGTCAGCCCGGAGCCGCGGGCCAGCGCGGCGACCAGCTCGGTGACGTAGAGCGGGTTGCCCGCCGCCCCGTCGGCCAGCCGCAGCAGGCCGCCCTCGGGGCGGCCGTCGGCCAGGGCGGCCACCAGGTCAGCCACCGCCGCGTCGGTGAGCCCGGGGAGCTGGAGCCTAGCCGCCTCGCTCGCCACCCGCCGCAGGGCTAGCAAGTCCTCGCGCCGGGGCACCGGGCGCATCATCCCGGCCAGCAGCAGCGGCATCTGACCCGCCGACCTGGCCAGCCGTCCCCACAAGGCGACGCTGGCCTGATCAGCCCACTGCAGGTCATCGACGACCAGGACGACCGGCTGTACCGCGCACTGCTCGGTGACCAGCGCCAGCAGTTGCTCGGCCAGCACGGCCGGCCCGTCCGTGTCGCGGTCGGCCGTCACCTCGCCGCGCAGCAGCCGGACGATCGTCTCCCGCCGGGGGTTGGCCGACGGCTCGCGGACCCGCAGCCCGTCCAGGAACGGCAGCAGCGGCAGCGCCTGGCTCAGCTCGTCGCCGGCTCCCCAGTACACCTGGCAGCCGACCTCCGGCGCCTGCGCCACCGCCGCCCGCACCAGCGCCGACTTGCCGATGCCCGGCTCGCCCTCGATGAGCACCGAACCGCCGCGCCCCCGAGCCGCCTCCTTCATGAGTCCGGTCAGCAGCGCCATCTCGCTGTCACGCCCGACCAGGGAACCGGCCGAGGTTGCCGGGTGCATGGAACAAACTGTACTACCAGAATATATACCGAACAAGCAGGATAATTTCGGACATTAATTCGGTGGCAGGGCCGTTCTGTCCAATGTCGTCTGCCATTTCCACGGTGCGTAGAGGACCTGCGGCGCAAATTGCAGAGAACCTTTCGCCGCATATATCACTGACATTTTCATATCCAGATTCCGGAAGATTTCCGTGAAATTACGACGCAAAATGTGCGGTGCATAATTTGGTATTTGCAAAGATTGTACCTGATAACTTACGCTAAGTGCATGAAATAGCCGAATGGCGGCTATTTCACCGGACAGGTCAGATTTGCCCGGCATGACAACCAGGTCACAAAGCAGGCACCTGACCTGGGTAGACGCCATGGAGGAATCATGCGCATCCGGCGATCCGTCATCATTCCCGCCATCCTAGCACTTAGTGCGGCTGGGTCAATCCTGGCTGGCTCCACGGCATCCGCCGTGGCGGCCCAGGGAGCGACGGCCCACGTGGTGGCAGCGGCCCCGCACACGTGGGTTCGCACGTGAACCACCCTAGGTTCACAACAAATCGCGCGTCACCGGATTCACTCAATCTGCGACTGGCCCATCGGGCGATTGCCCGCCATTCGCGAAAAGGCCTCCTGTGTCGTGTCTAATGGCAGCCGGAGTCCGGCCGGAGACTCCGGCTGAATCAGCAACTCCAGGCCCAGGGTTCACCAACGTCCCTCCCTTTTCAGCAGTCGCAGCGTTAATCGTTTCCCCTGTATTCAACGGTGAGTGAATGAATCGATCGTGCCCGGATAGCGGCCCGGCCTGCATCAGCGGCCGGGCCCAGACGGCATGAAACCCGGAGTCCATAGCGTTCCCACGCGGTGATCCCGGGTTTCCGTACGTTCGGGCGGCCCTGGGAAGTTGGGTGTACCGCGGAAGCTCGGCGGGCGCGGGCTAAGCGCCGCGGCCAGGGCAGGTGCCCTATCCTGGGCCAGCGCGGCCGGGCACCCCGCGACGCGGGCGCCAGAACCGGGACGGTTCCGGGTGTCAGTGCTCGGTCTCCCTCTAGCCGACCGGGTCACCCGGTGCATGGAGCAAACTCTACTACCAGAAAATATACCGAACAAACAGGGTATTTTTGGACATAATTCGGCGACGCCGATGTCCCGCTCGATGCCATCCGCCGTTTTCCGCGGTCCGCGGCAGCCCGCGGCACAAATTGCATTGAACCTTTTCTCGTATATGAGTCTGACATTTTTTATGTCCAGATGCATGAAGATTCCTGGCAAATTATGCAGCAAATGTGATACGCACTATTTAGTATTTGCAAAGATTGTACCTGATTACTTACGCTAAGTGCATGAAATAGCCGAGAAACGGCTATCCCACAGGACAGGTCAGGTTTTGCCCGGCATGACAACCAGGTCACAAGACAGGGGCCCTGACCTCGGTGGATGCCATGGAGGAGTCATGCGCATTAGGCGAGCTATCATCACTTCCGCCATCCGTGAATTCGGCAGCGCTAAGGGTGCAGCTCCGTAAATCGGTCAAGCCCGGGAACCGCGGAACCGCGGGCAGATAACACCAACAACGCCTCTCTGACACGCCATCAGGGTCCCGGCAAGGTTATTTAGCCTGTTGACAGGCCCATTCGCTTGAGGATCTGGCGGTCGGAGCCGTTGAGGCGGCGGCGTTCGGCGGCGATGTTGGTGACGCCGTGTATACGGAGCAGGTTCA
>Ga0208324_1000164_pt1 | contig 36866 bp, 29 predicted proteins | sample Sb_taG_2_FD_187707 | JGI IMG/M metagenome (GOLD analysis project Ga0208324, IMG submission 187707) | Peat soil microbial communities from Weissenstadt, Germany - Sb_50d_5_LS metaG (SPAdes) (version 2) | ecosystem: Environmental > Terrestrial > Soil > Wetlands > Peat | place: Germany... | reverse complement strand
GCAGCGTATCTTTGTCCAGCGGCGTATGGATCTTGATGAACCGTTGTTCTTGCGTGAAAGGCGTTGTCGCCACCGTTGCCTCCTGTTCGCGAGTTCAGCCCGCGCTCTGAGGACCACCCCAGGCCGGTGCTAAGCGGAGCGCATACCGTGGACAACATTATCACCAACACGCTCTTGCCGGAAATCTCCCGGCGAATTCTGGACGGACTGGCGGAACGCCAGGGGCTGAGAGACATCCATGTCACTGCTGGACCCGACGGCGCGTTCGCGTACACCTGAGCAAGCCGGTTCCACCAATACCAGCACTTGCAACGAGCGCATAACACCTCCTCCGTCCCCACAACCAGGTGCGTTGGGTGGGAGCAGTGTACGCCTACTGGTGGATGAAATCAAGCCCCACGTGGCAGGCCCACGTGAGGGCGCGTCAGCGCCGGCCCTCTAGGGCGGATAGAAGCAGTGCGATGACGAAGTCGATACCTTGGCTTGGCCCCACGCGGGCATTCTGCTCACACGCGGTGAATTCGCAAGGAAAAAATGGCCGAATCGAATCGGTGCCCTTGCAAATAAAATCAAATAGATAGGCCGGCGATGTTCTACTGCGGAGACCATGCGGACGCCAAGAAGACAGTCGCGGAGTTGATCCGTCAGACCGGATTTGAGCCCTATGACCTGGGACCGCTCTCGAATGCCCGGCTGATCGAAGCGCAAGCGGAACTTTGGATCTGGCTCGCATCGCGAGGCGGCCTCGGGAGAGAGTTCGGATTCCATCTGGTCCGGCGCTAGTGTCGTTGAGTGAACGATTTTCGATGCCGGAGAGAGGGATTCGGAATATCGGTCCCTGCCTCTGACGCGCAAGTTACTGATTCCGCGATTCGCGAGATTCGCCAAATTGGCGAAATTCGCCCCATTCGGGTACACGCAGGGGACACAGCAAGGAAAGGCGCCGGACGGCCGCGGGTAACTGTCACCCCCGAGGCGGTTGCCAGGCTTCGTGACCAAGGTGTCAGTTGGCGGAAGATTGGAAAAATCCTTCGAATCGGAACCAACAACGGCCCGACGTCTCTCTGTCGCCCACTAATCTCGACGCAGAGGCGTACCAAAATCCTACGGTTGGAATTCCGGCCGACCGTGCAGCTGGAATGCCGGGCACATTGCAGCGACTCCCTAATTGGGTTCTGGCGCGCTAGCCGCAATGCTGTCTTCCCCAACAGCAGCCAGACCTGCTGAGTTCGGCAAATATGCCTTTTCTCTCAATGTGTTAGACTCTCGTCTTCATGCAGCAACCAACGCAGGAATATTTGAAATCTCTGGAGCAGGAGCTTGCGCTGGGAAAGGCGACTGAGCATACTCATCGGCCAGCGCTGAAAACGTTCGTCGAAAGCTTCGGTGGCGTACTGGCAACAAACGAACCAAGCCGGGTCAAGTGTGGGGCGCCAGACTTCCTGATTTCCAAGCCAGGCCCTTTCATCATCGGCCACATCGAGACGAAGGACATTGGGAAATCATTAGGCGCTGCCGAGAAAACTGAGCAGCTGAAACGATACCGGGGCTCCCTAGCAAATCTGATTCTCACCGACTATTTGGAGTTCAGGTGGTATGTCAGAGGAGATCTGGTAAGGACCGCGATCCTTGCTCACACTCTCGATCACGGCCGTCTGAAGCGTGACTCTACGGGGGCTACCGAGGTTGCGGGCTTGCTCCGAGATTTTCTTGCGTATGAGGCCGAGCCGGTTTCAACGCCGAAGGAACTTGCAGAGCGAATGGCCCAGCTCACGCACATTATCCGCGATGTCATCGTTCGAGCTTTCGAAACCAGCGAAGCCTCCAAAAACCTGAAGGACCTACGTCGGGCATTCGCGGAAACACTCATCCCTGATCTTGATTTGCCACAAAAAGCCGGCGAGTCGCTGATATGTACGCGCAGACCGTCGCGTATGGTTTGTTCGCGGCGCGCTGCAATCATCCGGCCGGCAAGGAATTCAAGCGCACGGAGGCAGCAGCAGAAATTCCCAAAACGAATCCGTTTCTTCGGCGCATTTTTGAGACCATCGCCGGGACTGAGCTGAATGACGAACCGTACGCCGGATTCGTTGACGAGCTTGTCCAATTGCTGGCGATGGCCGACGTTGCTGAAATCCTGAAGAACTTCGGCAAGCGCACCAAACAGGAAGATCCCGTCGTTCATTTCTACGAAACTTTCTTAGCCAGCTATGACCCAGAGCTGCGCGAACGACGCGGCGTGTATTACACTCCCGAGCCGGTTGTCCTCTACATTGTCCGTTCCATCGACAAGCTGCTGAGCGCGAGTTTCAAGATGGCGGCTGGTCTGAGCGATACGACAACGGTTACCTATGAACGGCAGATCGAAAAGGACAAGAAAGAGCAGGTGACCGTTCCGAAAGTCCTCGTTCTAGATCCCGCGTGTGGCACCGGCACATTCCTGTATTACGTGATTGACCACATTCGGGAGGGCTTCATGGCGAAGGGAAACGCGGGTCTCTGGTCCTCCTACATTGAGAATCAGCTCCTAACACGCCTGTTCGGTTTTGAGCTTTTGATGGCCCCCTACGCCGTGGCTCATTTCAAGCTCGCTTTGCAACTTGCTGGTCAGGATCTTTCAGATAAATTGCGCGAGAAGTGGGGGTACAAGTTCTCGAAGGAAAGCCGTCTCTCGGTCTATCTGACGAACACGCTGAAGGAGATTGAACATACGCCGCCGGCACTCTACGGTCCCTTGAGAGTCATCACCGAGGAAGCACAAGCCGCGAACCATGTGAAGAAGGCGATGCCGATTCTCGTGGTCCTGGGAAATCCACCATATAGCGGCCATTCATCAAACCGCAGCTGGAAAATCGACGCCAGAGGGAAACGCGTCCCGACTTTCGTTGGCCGATTGGTACGAGACTACTACTCGGTTGATGGCAGACCACTGGGAGAGCGAAATCCGAAGTGGCTCCAAGACGACTACGTCAAATTTATTCGGTGGGGCCAATGGCGCATCGATCGATCCGGAGCGGGCGTGCTTGCGCTGATCACAAATCACGGTTACCTCGATAACCCGACGTTCCGCGGTATGCGCCAGTCCCTAGTAAATTCCTTTACAGATATTTTTATCTTCAATCTGCATGGGAACAGCAAGAAGAAGGAAACCACTCCAGACGGCTCGTTTGACGGCAATGTTTTCGATATTCGCCAAGGCGTTGCGATCGGTCTTTTTGTTAAGCAGCCGGACAGGAAACCCCCGGCGGTGGTCCATCACGCCGATCTGTTTGGAACGCGTGAGCACAAGTATAAGCAGCTACTGGCGCAGGACGTGGAGACGACAGCCTGGAATAACATTCTGCCGAAATCGCCTCTCTACTTGTTCGTTCCCGTCGATACGAAGCGTGAAGCTGAGTATCATCGTGGCGTTCAGGTTAGTGAACTGTTCGGCGTTCAGTCAAACGGAATTGTCACTGCCCGCGACTCGCTGACGATCCATTTTACCGAGACAGAAACCTGGCGCGTTGTTCGTGATTTTTCAAAACTCGACTCGAAGGACGCCAAAGAAAGCTATGGCATCCACGACTCGAAGGAGTGGACTATCAAAGCAGCACAAGCGGACGTCCAGAGGTCGGGGCCAAAAAGACAAAAAATAGTGCCGATTCAGTATCGTCCCTTTGACCGGCGGTACACGTACTACACCGGCGAGATTGGCTTCATCGGAAGGCCCCGCCCTGAAGTCATGCATCATCTTCTGAACCACGACAATGTGGCGTTGCACATCTGTCGCCAAGTCGTGACCGACATCTATCAGCACGCGCTTTGCACCAGGCGCATTACGGATGACTGCTACGTTTCCAACGTCACTCGCGAGCGTGGTTTCACGATGCCGCTCTACATTACGCCATCGGGCTTTGACTTTTGTCCATGGCCGCAAAACGCCAACGGACAGGTTCCGAATTTCAATCCAGCGATCATAAGCCAGATTGAGAACCAGCTCAACGCCTCGCTGACGGCAGATGGCTCCAGCAAGGCTAATACCTTTACGCCGGAACAATTGTTCGGCTACGTTTACGCCATTCTGTACTCCGAGGGGTTTCGAGACCGGTATTCCCAGTTTCTAAAGCAGGATTTTCCAAAGATCCCGATAACCTCAGATTTGCAGCTTTTCAAGGAGTTAGCGGCGCACGGCTATCGCCTCGTGCAGTTGCACACGCTACGGATTCCCGACCTTTCCATTGATGATGTTTCGTACCCGGTACCTGGCCCGCATCTCGGCGCGACGGGTCACCCGACCTTCACTGATGCTGATCCGGCCACCGGCAAGCCGCTTTCTAAGTCGCGGGTCTACATCAATGGTGAGCAGTATTTTGAGGGCGTCCCATCTGAGGCGTGGGAGTTTGAGATAGGCTCCTATCAAGTTTGCGAGAAGTGGCTGAAAGATCGCAAAGGGAACAATTTTACGTTTGAGGAACTGACCACCTATCGTACGATCGTTGCTTCGATCCGGGCAACGATTCGGCTGATGGATGAGATTGATGACCTGATTCCAAGATGGCCCTTACCCTAGTACGGCAGTCACCGCCAAGACAAGTCCCCGCGAGATCAACGGAGGCTTCCATGACTTCGTGTGCGGCGGCGTGCGCGCCAGCCCGGCAGTATTATATAGTACCGTACGCGCCCGCGAGCCTATTTTTGCGTGGCGATTCTTTTCGATGGGAACTGTCCAAGACGACGGATTCCATCTGGTCCGGAGGTAAATGTCGTTGGTTGAGCGATTTTCGATGGCGGAGAGAGGGATGCGTACCCTCGTTACCACTACTGAGTCCCGCAAAATATAGCGCTTTGTTTGCCAAACCCGGCTGTCAATGGAATCGGAACGGCACCTCGTACCTCACCTCAATTGCCACGCGTTTGCCGTCCTTCTTCCCCGGCCCGCAACTCCATGTTTTCACCGCTTCGATGGCGGCCTCGTCGAGCCCATATCCAATCGGCTTGTCAACCCTGAAGAGCTTAGGCCGCCCTCGTTCATCCACCACGAAACGGAGAATAATAGCCGCGGGCCTTACCCCGGCTTTGATCGCCTCTCGAGTGTAGAGCGGCAGGGCCCCTTGAGTGCATGACGGCTGCGTGACTCCGCTACCGACTTTGGTCACTCCCGCAGCCAGGTTCTCTCGTGACTCATTGCGCCACTTGGTTGCCTTGAGGTCTTGAGGATTCAGAGCGACTGATTCTTCCAAATCGTCAAGAGCCTCCTTCCATCTCCCGAGTTCATAGTATGCGGCACCCCGATTGAAGTAGTATGCAGCCTGGCCCGGTTTCAGTTTGATAGCTTGGCTGAAATCAGAGATGGCCTCGGAATAATCCTTCCGGGCATGGGCACTGACACCACGTCCGTTAAGTAGCTCCGCCTGAGCGTCGGAGTTCGGTTGGGTTTCCTTTGACTTTGACACGCTCTCGGTCACGGTGACCGGCGGCTGTGGGGGCGTTAATTGCCGCAGCCTGTCAACTATTTCGGCGTGATGATTCCCGGTCGGATGTTCCTTGTCAAAGGTTTCCAAAGCCCGACGGTCATCCTTGTTTAGGGCACTCCATTCGCGTTCCTCGTTCGTCTTGTTCGGCTCGTTATCTCCCTCTCGCCCGGTACCCGTCGTCGTCGGCGGCGGGGAGACGATGGTGGTTCCGGATGTTATATGAGTGTCGCCCGGCGGAGCAGCCCCGGCAGTCTTTGTCGTGTCGGTCTTCGGGGGCGGTGGGGGCAGAACGGACACGTGGTCAGGTGGTCCTGGTTTGGATTGCGAACCACCGTGAGTGTCTAGACTCCACCACTCCAAATTGGACTCACCTTTTGGCCCGCGGCAGGACAAGATGGCCTGGCCTCTGCTAACTTCCCGAACTAGTATCACGCGAGAGCCATCGGCGTTTTTCACTCTCGAGCCAGTCAACTTGACTTTGTCTCCCCTGGCGAAGTGAATTTCAAATTGTTTGACCAAGTCAGACGGCCCCAAGTGAGCATCGATGACCTGCGATTTTGACTTTAAAGATAAGTGAACCCCGCTGAGAGGGTTGCCGAGCGGCACCTCCCGAACATTCGTGACCACGGCCGATATGCTGACTTCGGTCGCACGATCGTAGCGCGGTTCCTCCACTGGAACCGGCGTTTGGGTCGCGGGTTCTCTAATAGGTTCCGGCACGGTTGGGTTCGGAGGGCGCTCGATTTTCACTGGAGCGGCAGCCACAAGCGGTTTCTCAGATACGCGCGGATGCATCCACCGGTAAACCGCGGCGATGGAGGCGCCCAGGACCGTGAATGCAGCGACAGCCAGCGCTACGCGCCGCCAGTTACCTCGCAGCAGAGTCTCAACGGGAGACAGAGCCGGTTGTCGCGCAACCTCCGGCGGCGGTTGCGCCGGCTGCGCCGCACTTTCGCGCCTTTGTGCCTCTTCCGCCTCCCGCCTGGCGCGAAGCTGATGCTGCACTTGCGTGAGCAGTAAGGTAAGCTCGGGCTCGCCGGAGAATCTTCGCAGATTTTCTTCAAGCAACGAAATCGCAGCCTCGAAGAGATGCTGGCCCATCAGCGCGCGTGCCTGGTCCGAGACCCGCTGCACCGCCTTGCTGCGCTGCTCCCAGTCCGCATCAATTCTCGCCTTCAAGGCCAGTAGATCGGAATTATTTGGATGCGCGCGCAATGCCGTCGCCACCACGCCGGCTGCGTCCGCGAATCGGCCCTCGCGGTGCAACTGGATACCTCGCTGTAGGGCTTCCTGCTTCTCCTGTTCTTGCTGGTAGCTGAAACGCACCCGACGCGTAGCCTCAAGACAACGGCTCAGGGCGGCATCCTCCGGGTGCCGCCGCAGGGCTCCCTGGACCACCTGTTCCGCACGATCGAACTGGAGTCTCTTGGTCAGCTCTTTCGCCTCGTTCACCGCCAGGTCAATCGCTTCCGCGCGTTGTTGTTCCAAAACCTTGGATTGCGCGACTTGCAGCAGAGCAGCCAGCTCGGGCTCCTCCGGAAATTGAACGGTTGCGCCTTGAAGAATGCGGGTGGCCGAACCCGGGCGGCCCTTCGTCAGCATGTCCCGTGCTTCGCCCAGCAGCTTCCCGATCGCTTCGATCCGGTTTTGATGCTCCCACTCTGCTTGCGCCCGTTTTCGAAGGTCGGTCAGAGCCGGATCACTTCCATGCGCGGAGACAAACCCGTCGATACGGCGAACGGCCTCCTCGTAGCGCTGTTCGACAACAAGCTTCTGGCCGAATTGCAGCGTTTCGGTAAGGGCCCACCGGCGGTCCCAGGAAGCCTTCGCCGCGTTTGCGGTCTGGAGCAGGTACGATAGCGAGTCTTCACCGGGAAACAACTGCAGTGCCTTGTTCAGCGTATCGATAGCTCGATCGAATTCGTTGGCGTCCAGCAGAGCGCGCGCTTCTTCGGTTGCCCGCTTGATCGCCTCAGCCCGTTGTTGGGCGGCCAGCTCTTCTCGGGCGTAGGTGAGCAGATCACGCACCTCCCCGGTCTCGGGAAATTCGCGAGCCAGTTGTTCCAGAAGCTGGATGGCATCTGCCAGGCTCTTGTTCCGCAGCAGGTCTTTGGCCGCAGCGATGCCGGACATGAGCCGCTGGCGCCGCTCGTGGACGGACTTGTCCAGGCGGATCCGCGTGAGCAGCTCGGATATCTCGCGAGATTCCGGATAGTCCGGCTGCAGCGCCAGCAACAAACTGATGGCATCGTCGAAAGACTGCAGCATCAGAAGGCCCTTTGCCCGGCTAATGGCCTCTTGCAAACGGCGCTCTCGTTCGCGTAGAGCCATCTCGTGGAGCACAGTTTCCAGCAGCACCGAGGCCTTGGAGTTACCCGGATCCAACTGCAACGCTTCGGTCGCATTCTTGTATGCTCCGGTGAGATTTCGAAGATCGAGCGCGCGCTGCGCCTCGTCGAGAAGAAGCCGGGCGCGCTGCACTTGCTCCATGGCGTCCCGCGCCTGCTGCATCAGGGTCTGGATGGCGGGATTCGATCGGTCTACGTGCAGGGCCGATTCAAAGCTGGCTATGGCACCGCTATAGTCCTGCTGGGCCATTTTCTCGCGGCCGGTCTTCAGCAGCCCCTCGACGCGGGCGCGGACCGCATTTTGCTGTGCCTGCTCATGAAGCATTTCGCGGAGTTCCCGGGCACTCGTGTTCGCGGGATCCAGGCGCAGAATCTCCCGAACCAGAGCCTGGGCAGCATCCACTTGGTCCCGCGCCGCCAAATCCTTCGACCGCACCAGCAGCTCGGCGCTGTGCGTTTTCTGCAAATCGAGCAGGATCGGCTGGATATCGAATTGCACGTCTTCAAGCGATTGGTACCGCAGTTCGCGTTCCTTCTCAAGAAGCCGGCTCACCACTGTCTCCAGGCCATTCGGGCAATCGGAGCAAACCTCGCGAATCGGCCGAGCTTGTGCCCGCATGATCTTGTACATCACACCCGCGGGTTCCGCCGCATCGAAGGGATACGTGCCCGTGAGGAGTTCGTAGTAAACGAGACCATAAGAAAAGATGTCACTCTGGACGTCGGACGCCGCGCCCTCGAATTGCTCGGGCGCCATATAACGGAATGTCCCCAACGTTGTGCCCTGACGAGTAAGCCGCTGGCCCGTCGCCTGGGTCACCAGCGCGATCCCGAAGTCCATGATCTTCACACTGTCATCGGACAGCAGCATGATATTTGCAGGCTTCACATCTCGGTGGACCACTCCGTGCAGGTGAGCGTAATGCAGTCCTTCGGCCACCTGAGACATGATCCGGGTCTTCTGCAAAGCGGTCAAGGGCCGGCGGTGTGCAATCACCTGCTGGAGATCCTCGCCTTCCAGCAGTTCCATGACGATGTAGGGCACCCCGTTCTCTTCGCCGAAGTCGTAAACCGTAACGATGTTCCGGTGCTGGAGTTTTCGTGCGGCGGCGGCCTCGTTGCGGAACCGGATCGGCAGGTCAGGCTCGTTGCCAGCCACCAGGGTCTTGATGGCAACCATGCTGCCCATAGTCGGATCAAGCGCGCGGAAGACCTGTCCAAACCCTCCGCGTCCCAGTTCGACTTGGATCTCGTATCTGCCGATGCGCTTGGCCATGACGAGCCGAATAAGGACAGTCTACGCTATAACCCCAATCCTAGACCGCTCCATATTGTAAGCCAGCACGAGATGGGGTCTCATTGGCACTCGAAAGAGGAACCCGAGATTCCGGAGTTCGTCGGATCCGTTCCCGCCACTTGGCTGCCGTTGGGCGATGATAATTGACGAATGGAATGGCGTGAGATCGCAACCGGGAGCCGGATACTGCCGCGGGAGTTTTATAGTCGCGATACGGTGACAGTGGCGCGGGAGCTGCTTGGCAAGATCCTGGTGCATGGACGGATCGCGGGGAGGATCGTCGAGACCGAGGCCTATTTGGGGGGCGACGATCTGGCGTCGCATTCAGCGCGAGGGATCACGAAGCGCACGCGCGTGATTTTCGGGCCGCCGGGGCATGCGTATGTGTACTTCATCTATGGCATGCATGAGTGTTTGAATTTCGTGGTGGGGCCGGAGGGAACCGGGGGCGCGGTGCTAATCCGCGCGGCCGAGCCGATGGTGGGAATCGCCGGCATGCGGCGGCGTCGGCCGAACGGGCATTCCGTGGCAAAACTCGCTTCTGGTCCGGGAAATCTTACATTGGCTTTCGGCGTTACCCGCGCGCAGAACGGCTCGGATGTGACGCGCGGCGCACTGGTGGTCCGCGCATGGAACCAAGAGCCACGGTTCGAGATCCGCGTGACCCCACGGATTGGCATCCGGCAATGCGCGGATTTGCCGCTGCGATTTGTGATCGCGGGCAGTCCCGCGCTAAGCGGGCGGACTCACATGGGCCTGCCAGGCACGGCTCAGGGCGCGAAATAGCCGAAATTATCAAGGATCAGATACGTCGGGTTCGAGCCGAAAACGGAAATCGCGCGGTGACCGGCACGCCGCAGTTGCTTTTGGGGATCGGGAGCGAGCGCGTGCTCTGAACTAACAGCCCCGGTCCGGCGGCGCCTGCCGGCACGAAGTAGCCGTTAATATCCAGGATGACGTCGGTCTCATCGGTGGCGAACACGCTGACTGCGCCTTGGGATCCGGCGGCAACAATTGCGGCATTAGATTTGATCCGCCCATCCGGGGAGTTCATCGTGGCCACTACCGGCTGCGTTTGACCAGCGGGCCAGACCGTCACATAACCCAGGGTCTTTGGGAACCACGGCCACGTCAGCGAGTACGCGGCTGCAATAGACGGAATGCCGCAGGTGCTGTCTGGAATCACAAAATCGCAGGAAGTTTGGCTGGCGACGGACGGTCCGCCGAATGGCCCACTGGGGTCTCGCGTAATCTGCAACCCGGCAGGGCGTGATGGGGACGAATTGCGCTCCGCCCGACGCCCCCGATGATCCGCCGGAAGTTATTGTCAACGTGACAGGAATCACGACCGCGACCAGACAGACAAGCGAGAAAACTCGAAGGACAGGCCGAGTCTCAGAACTGGCACGCATATTCACACACTATAAGGCACAAGACGCCCGGCAAGATCCCTATAAGTGGATGATGTAATGTTAATTCTGGCTTGCTGAAAGGGCCTTCAGGTGTGTAAACGAGAACCGGGGCGAGGCCTGGCCTCACCCCGGAAATTGCAGGACGAAGGGTTACTGAATGTCGGCGACTTTGCCGTCGCGGAAAGTTACTTTCGCGTCTTTGTACACGTAGATTTTCTTCGCTCCAAGATCCATGATGCTCTTAGGCTGGCCGAGAGCGGCTATTACCTGATCTGGCGATTGACCCAGAGCGACGGTGGGAGGCTCGCCAACCGGGGCGCCTATGTCGGCCGAAGCTTCCTTCTCGGCTTGATCGGCTTCCTTCGACTCCTGGTTCAGCGTGGCAACAACTTCGCTTTCCGGCGGCGGCGGCGGCGCGTTGGCGGCGATGGCGGATTGGGTCGGGGCGGCCTGCGCGGAAGCTGGAGCAGCAGGCAATCCGCCCTTGCCCTGTTTCTTTTGCAGATCCTGCATACCCTGGTCGATGGTCTGTCGCATGTGGTTCTGCATTTCCTGCAAGTCTTGGACGGAAACGGCGACCGTGTCGCCCTTCGGGCATTCCTTGCCGCCCTTGCTGGCCAACACCGAGAGATTCACGGTCGCTGCGTCAGGCGCGTTCTGGCCACTGAGTTGAATCGCATCGCCTTGGCTGAGGGCACATTCGTTCCCAGCCGCATCGACGACGTCTAGATCGGTGCCGGCCACAAACACATGTGCGGTGCCGTCGGTCAGGTCTCGCTGGATACTGCTGGAGGCCGCGTCCGGCGTGCCGGTCTTCGCCTCGGAATTCTCCAGCGCAATCTGCCGCTTGACCTCGTCGGCGATCTGTTGCTTAACGTCGTCAGTGAGAGGAGCGGCATTACTCACAGCCGCCGCGTTCGCTGCCCGAGCCGCGTAAGCCGCTTGCAAGGACTGTGAGATCAGATAATCGGTCAGCCAAAACGAGGCGCTGGCGTAGACTGGAAAAGGATTGTACCAGCCCCCATAGTAGCCATACCACGGACTGCCACCCCAGCCCCATCCGTAGGATATAGGTGAGACCCAAGGATTGTAGGCCCAGCCGTAATACGCAGGCGCCCAATAGGCGGCGGGGTAATATGGATTCAAGTAAGCGCCGCCATAGTAGTAGTTTCCGTAGTAGGCCCTGCCGTAGCCCCCCCCGTAATAGTAGGAGCGCGATACATATGTCGTTCCGCGGTACGAGTAGGACCTTTGCACATATCCGCGGCCATGGCCGTCAACCACGACACGGCTGTGATCTGCCCGCTCGTGTACCACATGGCGATTTCCGCTTAAAGAGTGATGGACGTCCATGTTGCGTTTGGAATCGTGCATCGAGGCAACCTTGCCATCAGCTCGCTTGGTCACAGATCCGTTTTTGGTCGCGACTTGTGAATGGCCTTTGGCAACCGGACCGTGCGATCCGCCAGCTGTTGTTGAGTGTCCGGCAGCGGCTCCGCCTGGGCGTGCGCCTGTCGTAGCAGAGTGCGCGGCAGAAGTACCGCCAGTCGTACCGTGCGTGGCAGTGGTCCCTGTGGTGTGCCCCGCGGTAGAAGCTGCTGTCGCATGCCCAGCGCCCCCCGCCGTCGTGCTGTGTCCGGCCGTTGAGGTCGCCGTGGTGTGTCCAGCCGTTGAACTGGTCGTGCTGTGTCCGGCGGTGCTAGTGGTTGCACCGTGGCTCGCGGTGGTTGGGCCGTGGCTGGCGGTTGTTGCACCATGGCTGGCAGTGGTTGGACCATGACTGGCGGTGGTCGCAGGGTGGCTGGCCCCGCCGCCACCAGACGGGTGCGAGCCGCCACCACCGCCCGAAGGATGTGGCGCAGCTGCGGGCTTAGGCGCCGGAGCAGACGCGTGCTTGTCGGCGCTGAGTAGAGAGCCAACCGAGAGCACCCCAACCAAGCTCACCGTCAAAAATCGAGTCGAGAAAGCGTTGCGAATTCCAAACGTACTCATTACATTCCCCTCCTTTTTCCCCGTCAGCCCCAGGCGCGCAATTGCTAGCTATTGAATGTCCTTCACCTTACCGTTGACGAACGTCACTTTTATGTCTTTGTAGAAGTAGATTTCCTTGGTACCGATCTTGGCCTTCTTCTGCGGCTGCCCCAAGATCGCGGTCACTTGATCCGTCGTCTGATCCATCGCGACAGTCGGCGGCGGGGCTGCCGGTGCATCCGGCGGTGGCGGCGGGGGCTCGATTGGCGCCGGCGCTGCGTTGGCGGCGGGCTCAGCGGCTGCCTGCTGTTGTTGGCCTGCATCTGCGGCGGGCGCCTGCTGCTTGCCTCCGTTCCCCTTCGCCTCCTGTTTCTTGTCGTCTTTCTTGTCGTCCTCGGACGGTGCCACGGTTATCACTTCCTGCACCAGCTTCAATGCATCGTCCGCCGATGGCATGGCACCCTTAAACGGAATGTTCAAGGTGGTTCTGTAACGAACGTCACTGACGGCGTCGGTAAAAAAGTCCAGCACCACGCCGGCGTCCTTACCGTCCTTGATATCGATCCTCGTTACCCAGAACTTTTCGCCGGTAACGTAGGTTCGGGACGTGACCTGCGCCTTATCCATGCCCGGGATCGTGTGGCCGAAAAGGGGCACTTTCTTGAACGTCTCACTGGCGCGGCAGGCCCCGTTCTGAGTAAATTTCCCGCTCTTGTACGTATTGGGGCACGGATTGCCCGAGGTAGTCGTGGCCACCATCAACAGGTTGTCTTTTTGGAGCACCAAGACCGCGCCGGCAGTCACGATATCCGTCTGGTCGGCGGTAGTTTTCGTGAGAGCGTACTCCGACTGCAACTTCTTGATAATGGACGCTTTATCCTGCGCGTTGAGTATCGCAGATATCCCCACCAGAACGACCACGGCACGAGTCATAACTTTCGTTCTCATGAGAGCATTCTCCTCGTCGTTTGTTTAGAGAAGGTTACCGAACGACAGTGCAGAACCGAACCCCCGCCGCGATAGTGTAACATAATTCGCAAATCTTCGGAAATGCTTGTAAACTCGTTCTTTGGCTTCGCCCAAGGCCCTGCCCATAAGTCTTGCGATAATGGCAACATTGGATCGGCCGGGAGGAGCGTGCCTGCGGCGCGGTAATCGGGGCTCTGAGTGGCTGGCATTTACTACGCAATGCGTAAACGCGGAGACAAAACTGTCACGCCGGCTCAGAATCTGGGACCCGAGGCGGGGCTCGACCGGGCCGACCTGGATTATCTATTCAGCGTTACCTACGAGGAGCTGCGCCGCCTGGCGGCATCGGTGAGGAGGAGCCATCCCGCGGCAACGCTGAATCCTACCGCCTTGGTCCACGAAGCATGGCTCAGGCTGGCTAGTTCGCCGGCGTTTGTCGCCACCTCGCGCTTACATTTCAAAAGAATCGCGGCTCGGGCGATGCGCCAGCTTCTGGTGGAGTCAGCGCGGCGCCGCAGCTCGAAAAAACGCGGTGGCCCGGAAGCGTTTGTTACCTTTGATGAGGCGCTCGGCCAGCCCGCGTCCCGCGATCAAGACATCCTGAAGCTCGATGGCGCCCTGGAGGAACTGGCCCGTCTCAACCCGCGCCATGCCGTCATGGTGGAAAGCCGCTTTTTCGGCGGTCTGGACGTGGGCGAAACCGCGGAGTTGCTCGCGGTATCCGAAGCCACAATTCTCCGCGACTGGCGCGCGGCCAAAGCCTGGCTGGCGCACGAACTGCGCCAGGGCGGATAATTAGCGTCGGTCGGGAGGCACGATGGACAGCACGCGCTGGGAGCTCATTCAGGGCTTGTTCCACCAGGCGCTGGACCGGCCCGCGCCCGAACGCCTGGCCTTTCTCGAGGCAGTCAGCGGCGGTGACGGGCAGCTCGTGGCCGATGTGCAGGCCCTGCTCGAGGAAGACCTGCGTGGCTCGTCCCTGTTGGATCGCGACGTGTCGCAGGTCGCCAGCCAGATGCTCGGCCCGCCCCCACCGCTCGTCGCCGCCGAATTCGGTCCGTACCGCCTGCGCGAGATGTTGGGTGAAGGCGGCATGGGGGTAGTGTATCTGGCGGAGCGCGAGGATCTCGGCAGCCTGGCCGCCATCAAAGTTTTGCGCGACGCTTGGATGTCGCCCGCGCGCCGCGAGCGCTTTGCCACCGAGCAACGCACGCTCGCGCAGATGACGCATCCCTCCATCGCGCGGCTCTATGACGCCGACACCCTTGCCGACGGGACCCCCTGGTTCGCGATGGAGTACGTTAAGGGTGTTCCGCTCGCCGAGTACTGCCTGCAACACCAAAGCTCGGTCGAGGAGCGCCTCAACACGTTTCGCGAGGTATGCGAAGCGGTGCAGTATGCGCACTCCCGCGCGGTGATTCACCGCGATCTTAAGTCGTCGAACATTCTGGTCCAGTCCGATGGGACCGTTAAGCTGCTCGACTTTGGGATTGCCAAGCACCTCGACCAGCGTGACAGGCGGGTGGACCGGACGCGCACCGGACTGCGGCTGATGACGCCGGCCTATGCGGCGCCCGAACAGATCCGCGGCGAGCAAGCCGGTGTTTACACCGACGTTTACGCCTTGGGCGTTATTCTCTACGAGCTGTTGGCCGGCGCGCTTCCTTTCGAGGTGGCGGACCAGACTACGGGCGCGATCGAGAGCATGATCGTCGAACAGGAGCCCGAGAAACCTTCGTTGCGCGCGAAGCGGCAGGGCGCGGGTGGACGGGCGCCGCAGGCGGGCAAGACATCGTGGGCCGATCTGGACGTGTTATGCCTCACCGCCATGCACAAGGATCCACAGCGCAGATATGGTTCCGTGGAGGCACTGACCCGCGACATCGATCATTACTTGAAGGGAGAGCCGCTCGAGGCGCAGCCCGATTCGCTGCGGTATCGAGCGGGCAAGTTCGTCCGGCGAAACCAGCGTGCGGTGCTGGCTGTCACGGCGGTTCTGGTAACCGTGATCGCCTTGGTCGTCTTTTTCACGGTGCGCCTGGCGATTGCGCGGAATACTGCCCTGGCGCAAGCGGCGCGGGCGCAGCGCATCCAGCGCTTCATGCTGAGCTTGTTCAGCGGCGGCGACAAGGAAGCGGGTCCGGCGGATAGTCTGCGCGTGGTGGACCTGCTCGACCGTGGCGTTCAGCAAGCGCGGCTGCTCGATCGCGAGCCGGCTGCGCAGGCCGACCTGTATCACACCCTGGGTGGCATCTACGCGACTCTGGGCAAGCTCGACCAGGCCGATGCGCTGCTTGGCTCCGCGCTCAAACAACGCAAGTCCATAGCAGGAGCGGGAAGCGCCGAAGCGGCAGAAAGCGAAGTGGAGCTCGGTCTGCTCCGCTCGGAACAGGACAAGCTCGACGAAGCCGAACGCTTGGTGCGCGACGGCTTGGAGAAGGCCAAGCGACAGCGGCCAATCGACAATACACAGGTGGCACAAGCCATGCTCTCTCTCGGGCAGGTGCTAGAGAGGCGCGGCAAGTACGCCGAGGGCATCGCCGTTCTGGATGAAGCCGTGAAGCTTCAATCAGGACCAGGTCCACCCACGGCGGAACTGGCGGACATCTTGAATGAGCTGGCCAACAACCACTACCAGTCCGGCCACATCGATACAGCGAAGTCTCTGCACGAGCGCGCGCTGGGCATCCACCGGCAGCTATTCGGAGATCGCCATCCTATGGTCGCAAGCGATCTTCTCGACCTGGCCGACATCCAGCAGGAGCTAGGCTATTACCCCGCGGCCGAGAGCCTGGTGCGGCAGGCGCTCGCCATCAACCGGCCCTACTATGGCGAAAACCATCCGGAAACGGCGCATAACCTCACGGTATTGGGGCGCACCCTGGTCTTCCAGAAGCGCTATGACGAAGCCGAAGGCGCATTGCAGCAGGCGCTGGCGATTCGCGAGCGGGTCTACGGGAAGGTGCATCCCATGATTGCCGATACAGTGAACGAGTTGGGCGGCCTCGCGTACCAGCGCGACCAGTTGGACGAGGCCGAGAAGCAATATCAGCGCATGGCCGATATCTATCAGGCGGTTTATCAGGGCCACTACTTCGGGATGGCAACAGCAGAGTCCAACCTCGGCACGGTCTGCATGGATAGAAGACAGTGGCCGCGCGCTGAGCAGTTCTTCCGGCAAGCGCTCCGGCTGTACATCGAGACACAAGGACCGGACCACATAAATGTGGGAATCGTGGAGGAGAAGCTGGGGCACTCGCTGCTGCGGCAATTCCGTTACCGCGAGGCGGAGGAGCACATTCTGGCCAGTTACGGGATTCTTGCCAAGCAGGCCAGCCCGTCGGCTAGCTGGTTGCAGTGGGCGCGCAAAGATCTGGGCGAAATCTACACCGACTTGCACGAGCCGGAGAAAGCCAAGAAGTTCTTGGCCGAGCGCGAAGCGGTTGGGGCCGGCGCGCAAAGTGCGGCGGGCAAGAAGTAAGGCTCGCAGAAATTTTTCGAGAACAGAAGCGAGCTGTCGATCCTGCCCATCCCTGTTCGACTAACCAGTAGAGCTGAGATCCAGCCGCTCATGGTGGCTGGAGCCCAGCTCCACTAACCAGAGGAAAGGAAAACTACGATGCGATTTTTGTGCTTGTACAAACCGGGCAAATCCGAGCGCCCTCCAACCCAGCAGGAAATGGCCGACATGGGGAAGCTGATTGAGGAGTCTATGAAAGCCGGCTGGCTCCTTGCGACCGAGGGATGCCTGCCCACCGCCGCGGGCGCGCGCGTCCGGCTGTCAGACGGAAAGTTCCTCGTGACTGACGGGCCGTTTGCCGAGACGAAGGAAGTGGTCGGCGGCTTCGCCATCATCCAGGCGAGTTCGAAGCAAGAGGCGATCGAACACACCAAGTACTTCCTCCAGGTGGCGGGCGGAGGCGAAACAGAGATTCGCCAACTTTATGAGGCGCCGGCTGCGGCCTCCGGGAAATCGTAGCCGGAGAGTAGGAACCTCGTCTGAAAAATCTCTTCCGCGCTTTACAGTTTTTGCGGGTCCTTTCCGCCGTATAAAGTGACGGCGCGTTGCATGGAGGCTGTTCGGGCCTTCCTATCTCGCCGCACTACTGCCTCAGGGATGGGCAATAAAGATCCCAAAATCGGAGGAGAAGACTCGATGAAACGCACAATCACCTACGCAAAACATGTCGCGGTTGCGCTATTCCTAACGCAACTGCCCACCCTTTTACGAGCCGACTGCATACCAAGCGGCGCGACGGGCGACACGGTTCCGTTCACCCTGGTAACGCTGAAGAACACTCAGGTGGCCGGGTACGCGGCCGGTTCGTTGACCATCAGCAACAGCAGCGGCCCTCTAGCTGTAGATCACAGCACGACGCTTTCGGGCAAACAGATTCCGCAACTATTCAGCGATCGCCTAGCCTGCTCCGGCGGCGGTCCCTGTTTGAGCCCAGACCAGCCATTCGATTTTTCAACACCCGATCATTTGGGCGTCTCGATCACAGAAGCGACCACGCTCACAGTCTCAGGGCTGACCACCGGTATCACTGTGACCTTGACCCTGGAATCTTGGGGAAATGCGAAGATCAATTTCACTGGCACCTGCAACAATACGGGCGAGCTGCAGGGAACTTTTGACAGCAACACGTCCGCGCTGATCGCGTTCGGAACACCGGCATCGGTTCCCCCGCCTCCCAAGTAACACGAGACTCACCGGCAGAAACCAGGGCCATGCCCAAGGTGTGGCCCTGCCGCATCCGCCGTGCACCGCCGGCCCACTTGTGACAGACTTGCTTGTCGAGGTGTCAGGGGACGTGTTCGGCGGCGTCGAAGCCGGCGGGACCAAGTTCGTTTGCGGCGTCGGGACGGGGCCCGATGATCTCAGGTTGGGTTGGTTTCCGACCACGTCGCCTGAAGCTACCGTGGCGAGCGTTGCTTCGTTCTTTCGAGAGCAAGCGGGCGCGCAGATCAGCGCGGTGGGCATTGCCTCGTTCGGTCCGGTCGATCTGCATCCCGAGTCACCCACCTTCGGCTACATTACTTCTTCTCCGAAGCTGGAGTGGCAGTATTACAACCTGGCGGGGGCGTTGGGGCGCGCGCTGCATGTGCCGGTAGGCTTCGATACGGACGTGAACGCCGCGGCTTTGGCGGAAGCGCGTTGGGGCGCCGCGCGAGGGATCGCGGATTTCATTTACCTCACGGTGGGCACGGGAATTGGCGGCGGCGCCGTGGTCCACGGAGAACTCGTTCACGGCCTGGTGCATCCGGAGATGGGGCATATTCGCGTGCCGCACGACCTCGCTAAAGATCCGTATCCGGGCGGCTGCCCATATCACCAGGACTGCCTCGAAGGGCTGGCCTCAGGTCCGGCGATGGAGGCGCGCTGGGGAACGCCTGCGCAAGAGCTGCCCGCGGATCATTCCGGCTGGGTGCTCGAGGCGCACTATCTCGCGCTCGGCCTGGCTACTTGGGTCTGCACACTGTCGCCAAGCCGGATTGTGGTCGGCGGCGGCGTCATGCAGCAGCAACACCTGTTCCCGATGGTGCGCCGCGAGCTGACGCGCCTTCTGAACGGCTACATCCGCGCAGCCGCGCTGATGGATGAGATTGACCAGTATGTGGTGCCGCCACAGCTCGGCAACCGCGCGGGCGTGCTGGGGGCGATTGCACTGGCCGAAGCTGCCCACCGCTCGTCCGGAGAGAAGGACTGATGACTCTCACTTCCACGCTGGTGAAAAGCACCGTCGTTGCCGCGCTCGGTGGGCTGCTGTTCGGATTCGACACAGCGGTGATCGCCGGAACCACCGCTGCGTTGCAGCACTTCTACGGGCTCACGTCCGGAGGGTTGGGACTGACCGTCTCAATCGCGCTCTGGGGCACCGTGATCGGCGCTCTCGTGGCCAGCGTTCCGGGAGACCGCCTTGGTAGACGCGACAGCCTGCGCATCCTGGCAACGTTCTATCTGATTTCCGCTTTGGGCTGCGCACTCGCCTTCAATTGGTATTCGCTGGTGTTGTTTCGATTCCTCGGCGGGCTCGCCATTGGCGGATCTTCCGTGCTCGGCCCGATGTACATCGCCGAAATCGCCCCGGCGAAGTGGCGCGGACGCCTGGTCGGTTTTTTTCAATTCAACGTCGTCACCGGAATTCTACTCGCGTATTTCTCCAATTACGCCATCGGGCTCCAGGGCCTTGGTGCGACGGAGTGGCGCTGGAAACTGGGCGTTGCAGCCGTGGCCGCGGCGCTTTTCTTCGTGATGCTATTCTTCATTCCGCGCAGCCCGCGATGGCTCGTACAGAAGGGTCGAACCGAGGAGGCGCGCAGGGTGCTCGAACTCATCGGCGAGGAAAACGTGGAAGCGGAGCTGAGCGAGATGAGCGCCGCCGTGGAGATCGAGCGCATGTACGGTCAGGAGCGGCTGTTCTCGTCCCGGAACCGGCTCCCGGTATTTCTCGCTGTTTCCATCGGGATGTTCAACCAGCTTTCGGGCATCAACGCCATCCTGTATTACTTGAACGACATTTTCGCGCGCGCCGGATTCAACAAGATCTCGGGCGACAAGCAGGCTGTGGCGATCGGTCTTACCAATCTGATTTTCACCATGCTCGCCATGTCCGTGATCGACAAGGTTGGCCGCCGAAAGCTCCTGATCACCGGCGCCGTGGGGACGGCCGTGTGCCTGGGCGGCGTCGCTGCCATCTTCTGGACCGGAACGCACGAAGAACTTCTCGTTTGGCTGTTGATTGGGTTCATCGCATCATTCGCCTTCTCACAGGGCGCCGTGATTTGGGTGTACCTGGCCGAAGTTTTCCCCACAGCCGTCCGGGCAAAGGGGCAGAGTTTGGGTAGTGCTACGCACTGGATCATGAACGCGCTGATCTCGTGGGCCTTCCCAATAGTCGCCGAGTACTCCAAGCCGGCGCCGTTCGCTTTCTTTTCGGCGATGATGATTGTGCAACTTTTTGTAGTGGCGAGCCTGTACCCCGAAACCAAGGGCGTGACGCTCGAGGAAATGGAAAAGAAGCTCGCTTTGGGTCATTAACGAAGCACTAGCTAGTCTTCTGTCGGTGCGCCGGGATAGACCGGCATGTAGTGGGGAATGAAAGAGTCCTACAGGAAAGGAGTAGCGAACCATCCGGGCCTTGAGTCTTGCGTGCACCGTCGCGAGGCGGTGGGCGAAGCGTAGACAGAGGCATCGGTGGGCCGGGTATTGAGCTTCGTAAAACTAATTCGGGGCGCCGACCCTGTGGACAGAAGGGGAAGGCAACACGGCCAGCGGCGGAAGCGCGAGCAGTTGGTCGGCCCGGCGTAGTCGTAGACCCCGAGCACGCTGAGAAACTGCATGCACGAGAACCGGGAGACCTCGACACCGACGGGCCGCGACGAGCGGACCAGTCCGGCGGGAGCAGGCGGAAGCCGAACGTCCCGCGTGAACGATGTCGAGGAGTCGGAACGCTCTGTAGTACCTGTGAGCCAGCCGAACAAAGCCGAGTCATCGGCAGCGGAGGTTGGGGAGGAAGAGGGCGGACCAAGGAGAACACTTCGCCATCACACACGCTCTCGACACAGCGCGAGGCCGGCGTGTCCCAGGGATTGCGGGGTGTGCGACAAGCGGCAAGGGAAAGGAAGCGAGAACGGTTCACCGCTCTGCTCCATCATCTAAACATCAATCTGCTCCGGGAAAGCTTCTACGCTCTGAAGCGGCAAGCAGCACCGGGAGTGGATGGTGTGAGGTGGCGAGAGTATGAGACCGGATTGGAGGATCGGCTGATTGATCTGCACAATCGGGTGCACCGGGGAGCGTACCGGGCGCAACCCTCGCGGAGAGTCTACATACCGAAGACTGATGGCCGGCAACGGCAATTAGGCATCGCTAGCCTGGAGGACAAGATCGTTCAACAAGCAGTGGTGACCATCCTCAACGCGATTTACGAGGTGAACTTCAAAGCATTCTCTTACGGGTTCCGGCCTGGACGCAGTCCGCACCAAGCGCTGGATGCGCTGAATGTGGGCATCTGCCGGAAGCGTGTGAGCTGGATTCTGGACGCCGACATTCGAGGGTTCTTCGATAACATGAGCCACGAGTGGACGGAGAAGTTTATTCAGCATCGCGTGGCCGACTCGCGGATCCACCGTCTCATCCATAAATGGCTGAAGGCGGGGGTGAGCGAGGAAGGCGCATGGTCAGAGTCAAAGGTAGGAACTCCGCAGGGAGCGGTGATTTCACCGTTGCTGGCGAACATCTACCTGCATTACGTCTTTGATCAATGGGTAGAGGTCTGGCGGAAGCAATGGGCGAAGGGCGAAGTGGTTGTCGCTCGCTACGCCGACGATCTGGTTGCAGGTTTCAAGTACCGCGAAGACGCGGAGCGGTTTCTGGGCGAGTTCCGGGAGCGGCTGGCGAAATTCGGACTGGAAGTGCATCCAGACAAAACGCGACTGATCGAGTGCGGGCGTCTGGCTGAATCGAACCGGCGAAAGCGTGGAGAGGGAAAACCGGAGACCTTCGACTTCTTGGGGTTCACTCACTACTGTGGATGCAAGAAGGGGCGCTTCATCGTATGGCGCAAGACGGCGGGCAAACGGATGCGCGCGAAACTGCAGCAGTTGAAGCAGGAACCGCGCCGCCGAATGCACGAGCCGTTAGCGCAGGTTGTCACGAACCATTGGGACAGGAGACTAGCGGAGATGATTGGCGCCAAGCGCGCCGGCGGCTCCAGGGGCAGGTCTGAGGCATGCTCGTCATTCGGATGCCTCCTTGGATTTTGGATTGTGCCAACAGCCGTTTGAAGCGATAATCGCGTCCGCCTTTTTCGGCCCCCAGCTGTGGCGCCTGTAAGGGCGCACTCGGTTGTGCGTCTTCAGGACCGGATCGACCACAACCCAGGCGGCCTCCACCGCGTCCTCACGAGTGAAGAGCGCTCCATCGCCAGCCATGGCGTCGCTCAGAAGCCGCTCGTAGGGCGCTTCCTCTCCAGGCCGTTCTTCGAACAGGTAGAGCTCTCGCTGGTCCCCGACGAACTCCTTCCCTGCGACCTTGACGCGAGCGGCGAGGGCGACGGCCGAGTTGGGGGAGAGCCGGAAGCGCAGGTAGTTGGCCCGGCCGGCCGTTGGCGCTGAGTCGGCGAAAAGCCTCTGGGGCGGCGGCTTCAGTTCTACCAGCACCTCAGTCGCGGTATCCGCCAGGTATTTGCCGGAGCGCAGGTACCACGGCACTCCCTCCCAGCGCCATGAGTCGATGAAAAGCCGCAGGGCGCAGAAGGTCTCGACGTCGGAGTTCTTCGCCACGCCTGGCTCCTTCCGGTAGCCACCGTACTGGCCGCGCACCAGGTCATCGCGCGTTAGGGGGCGCATGGCTTGAAAGACCTTAGCTTTCTCGCTGTGCACGGCCCCAAAGTCCCTGCCAGACGGCGGCTCCATGGCAAGTAGGGCGACGATCTGAAAGAGGTGGTTCTCGATCACGTCGCGAAGACAGCCGGCGCTTTCGTAAAATGCACCGCGCCCCTCCACACCGAAATCCTCGGATAGGGTGACCTGGATGCTGGCCACGTAGTTGCGGTTCCAGATCGGCTCCAGGAACGAATTGGCGAAACGGAAATAGAGGATATTCATGATCGCCTCCTTCCCGAGGAAATGGTCAATGCGGAAAATCGAGTCTTCCGGGAACACCGTCCGCGCGACCTGGTTGAGCTCCTGCGCGGAGGCCAGGTCACGTCCGAACGGCTTTTCGACAATGACGCGCGCATTCTCGGCCAAGTTCGCGGCACCGAGTCCTTTGATCACCGTCTCGAAGAGCGAGGGCGGGATAGCCAGGTAGTACGCCGGGCGCCGAGCCTTATGCAGCGCCTTCTTTATCGCTGTGAAAGTGTTGGGGTCTTTATAATCCCCGCTGACGTAACTGAGCAGGGACAGCAGATGGTGGAGGGCACGCTGGTTATCGATTCGGCCCGATCGCTTTATGCTATCCGTCACGCGTTTGCGCAGACGCGCCAAACTCCAATTCGGGAGCGCGACGCCGATTACCGAGACCTTGAGAGTACCTCGCTTCACCATCGCATAGAGTGCCGGGAAGATCATCTTGTGGGCGAGATCGCCCGTCACACCGAAAATCACGAGTGCGTCCGAACGGGAGGCGGTCATCAGGCATCTCCTTTCCGGCGGCCTTTTCCTCATGACCACCGAACTGGCAACGCCCCGAGGACAACAATCCTGCCGGAGGAGTGGTCCTCGCGGCGCCGCCGAAGCGGCCAAGGGCACCTAACTCATGAATGGATGGCAGGGTCGGTGTGGCTGAAGCGATTGCCCGGCTATCCCGTTGATAGAATCTTCGGACCGAACTTTGCGACCATGTCCTGAATGGCTTTCAATTGAGGTACCGCGATCCGCTCCAACACAAACTCGGCATGGTCAAGCACTCTTGATTCCTCGGCAACGGTTCGCGGCGGCGTTCGGTCGGTTTTAAGGATTCCAACAAACGATGCCTCTAGGTCGTCGAACGCGGTCAACGTCTGTTGAAGTAACGGTTCACATACTTGTCCGCCTTACCCGCGAGTTGACCTTTCAGCTCAGATATTGACGCCAGTCCCGCTAGAACCCTGGATCGGATTCCTTCCATTCGCTCATTTGTATCACGGTGCATGAATTCCCTTGCTGTCAATCAACTTCCGGGCCAAGGCAATCTGCTGCGTCAGTTTCGGCCACGCAACGATTCAAGCATTCCCGGCGGTGTCGTGTCTGTTCAATATCGCTCACAACTGTTTTACCTGTACCCAAAAAAAGTGCGGTGCGATATCGAAATCGCGCTCCGTTAACATTCTGTAATGGGGGTGATCGAAGATCCGGGTGGCTTGCTGAATCCGGAGCCTGTTCGAGTGGCATCCGGCCAACGGTAGCTGCTACCTCGCAAAATCCAGATACCCGCGCTGTGGGTCTGTGCTCAACAGTTTTACCTGAAGTTGATCACCCACATCCACTCCCTGCTGACCACGCACCAGAAGTCCTTCCGCGGGCGGGCCTGATACACGCACGAAAACACCTTTCGGCGTGACGCCCGTCACAACCGCGGCGAAGTTCTCGCCGATCCGAGGCTGGAGCGCCACGGCCGCAATGCGCTTATTCATCACCCGTTCCACTTTGCGCGCCGCATCCTCCTTGAGCGTGCAGTTCCGCGCAATGGAATCCAGTTGCGGGTCCGAATACGGCGGCGGCTGCTTGGAAAGGACGGACTTGATCAGCCGCTGCGTTACCGTATCGGCGAAGCGGCGGTTGGGAGCGGTGGAATGGGTGTAGTCATGGGCGGCCAATGCGAAGTGCGCCTGATCCTTATCGCCCGGGCGTGACAGTACATACTCGCCCGGCCCCATCAGCTTGATCACCGCCAGGGAGACATCCGCGTAGTGCACTGCGTCGGCGGTTTTTCTTTTCTGAAGGAAGAGATTGAGCGCTCCCGAATCGGGTTCCGGCGGCAGTTTGTCGCCATAGCGCGCCGCGAGCTCGACAATGCGCTGCCAGCGCTCGGGTGTTCTGACCACGCGCCGGATGGACGAGACGCCGGCGTTCATGAGGGTTCGCGCCATCACGCCATTCGCGGCGACCATGAAATTCTCAATGAGTTCGCTGGCGCGATTTTTCTTGCGAGTATTGACCCCCTGGACCTGACCGTCAGCAATGATCGCCTCTGCCTCCACGCGGTCGATGTTCAATGCCCCCAACCGCTGTCGTTCTTCGAACAGGATCCGCGCCGCCTCATCCTGCAGCTTCAATTGCGCTGCCAGATCAGCGGAGGCAGCAACTTTCGGAGGAGCGGCCGAAGTTCCTTCCAGCCACGGTCCGACTCCGTTGTATGTCAGCTGCGCCTGATTTCGCACCAGCGCGCGGTAAATGCCGCCGGAAGTAATCGAGCCGTCGGGGGCAACGACCATGTCCACCACTACCGCTAACCGGTCGGCGTCCTGGTTCAGCGAAGTCAGATCCGTCGATAGTTGCTCCGGCAACATCGAAAAAGTTTGAATGCCCGTGTATACACTGGTCGTCTGTGCAGCGGCATGTTTGTCGATCGGCGACCCAATCGGTACGTCGGAATCGACATCGGCGATCGCGATGAGAATGCGAATTCCGGCGCTGACGCGCTCGGCGGCTTCGCCCTGGTCCAAGTCCCGGGAGGTGTCGTTATCGATGGAAGACCACAACAGAGAGCGCAGGTCGCGCACGCCGGCGTCCGTGCCGGATGCCGCACGGGACTTGAGCGCATCCAACTGGTTGGCAACCTCCGGAGGGAATTCAGGTTGGAAGCCCTCGTCGATCATCTCCTGACGGGCGGCTGCAAGAAGATCAAATCCGCTGTGAGCCATGAAAACGCAAGCCTATCACAGCAACCGTCGGCGCCTCACGGTTGAAGGGGGGTCCTGAATTGTTCAGCAGCTTTCGTTTGCGACGCGAGATGGCTTCCGCCCGAACCGCATCTTGAGCGGGCACTTCCAAGAAGCGCGCGACCCCCGCCGGGATTTATCCCAACAATCAAGCATGCCGATTTCACGAGTTGGGCGACGCCGGCCGCATCCGCAAGCGGTTGACGAACGGGCCAGTGTCGGGGGTCTGCGCGCGTTGGCCACGTTCGAAGCGGTGAAGGGCGTGATTGTTCTGCTCCTAGGATTGGGGATTTTGGGTCTCCTACACAAAGATGTGGAAGCGGCGGCGGAGAGTCTTCTCCTGCACTTGCATATCAATCCCGATTCACCGGCCGTCGCACGCATTTATCAACGCGGCTACACGTATGACAGATGCGGGCCTTTGGGTGATTTTTTCCGCCTCGGTCGTATACGCCGGCGTGCCGTTTACAGAGGCGTGGGGGCTATGGAACAGGCGTGTGTGGGCAGAATGGTTCGCATTGCTTTCCGGTGCGTTATATCTGCCGTGGGAAATGTTCAAACTCATGCAACTGCCCAACCGGTTGCATTTAACCGTGTTCCTGCTAAATATAGCGATCCTGCTTTATCTACGTCCGGATCGCCGCATACAGAAGTCTGACGCGTGAAGGAGCCGGACCCCTATAAGCTGGATTGGAAAACTGGTTAGAGCACGACGATGATCTCAAGGCGAACGCCCGGATAGTACGGGTTGTACAGGTAATACCCGCCATCGGCGTAGTCAAGGTAAACGTTGTCAGTGTAGTACCAACCTTCCGGCCACGGCTCAGCAAGTCCGAACCAATAGCCGCCGTACCGGAAGCTCCGTATTTCTAGCTTGTGTTTCACAAGGCATTCTGCTTTGGTCACAAATCTGCGCGATGAATTAAGGTATGTAAGACCTACAACTACCTCAACCCACTCGGCGGCTTTTGCGGGGCTCCGGTAGCACGGCTGCATCTGGTTGTCTCCGGTGAAATCATTGGCAGTGAGATCGGATCGCCAATCGCTGCTAAGTAAACCCTGAATGCCGCTCAACTCAGGGCCGGATTTGGATGTGCCGCCGGCCCTGATGAATCGAAAGGCCAAGCAAGATGAAAGTAAGTACAGTGTTCGCCATCATTCTCATTGCCGTTCGGGATCATGGCCTTTGCGTATCAAGGCTTCACCTACACGACCAGAGAAAAAGGCGGGGATCTCGGTCCAGTCCACGTGACGGCGGAGAGGACTCGAACGCTTCCGCTTCTGGTTGTCTTAGTGTCAGTTGCTGTAGCTGCGATAAAGGACACTCATCTCGCGAACGCCGCCGCGAATACAAAATCGAAATGGAAGTTTTCGATGACTGGCGGTGGAATGCTCGCGGATTAATCTCTCTCCAAGTACTCCGAAGGCACATCGTCCTCTGGGACTTGTTTCGTGTGGACTTCAGCCACGTCTGCGTCCGGTGCGTCTTCCACGCCGCTGATCACTTCGGCCTCGAAGGATTGCCCCTCCTCGGCCAGTTCCCCGACGCTCTCTGAGGCGGCCTCCGCGAGGTGGGACAATCCCTGAGTGTCCCCAGACTGACCAGCTGAACCCGTACCCACGCCCTTCTCTTCGTTCGAAACGGTGCTGTACGTTCGGATTCCTTCATCGTCATGCTTCTTCATGGGTTTTATTTTCGCACGTCGTCTACGGATGTTACTTTGTATCGGCACTGAAGCGCGCGGCCACCATCGCGCCCGGATCAGTCTGGAAGGCGAGGATCTCCTTGCCGCCGTTGACCAGAAATCCACGCATGGTCATTGGCAAAGGCTCGGCGACCTGCCCATCCTGAGCAGGAAGCGTCCAGTCGAACCGTACCGAACAGTCGCTCTCGACCTCGAAGCTGCCGTTCTCGATCGTATCGAGCGATCCCTTGGCGGACACCGTGACCGAGAGTTCGCCGGGTAGCATCGGTGTGGTGCTGCCGGAGACCGTGAAGTAATACTTCGTCCGGAGATCCGCCGCCGAGCAGTTGTCGGATGTTTTCTGCATGATTCCGTGCTGGGCTCCACCGGGGTCGGTCTGTTTGAATTGCATCCTGGTTCCATCGGTCGAAGACGTCCCGCTGAAATTCTGGAACGCGCCGGAATCGTCCTGCAGCTTCCAGATCACCGAACAATCCGATTTCGCCACGTAGCTCCCGGTCACCGGGTTTCCCAGAAGTAGTCCGGCGAAGGTGGCAGACGCTGTCCCGCTCAGGCTCCCGTGCCCGTCAAAGGCGATCCGGCCCAGGCTGGCAGTCGGTTTTGGCGTCCCGGAAATGTCCGTCAAGCCCGTCAATTGAAACGCATACGGCCCAACCAGATCCGCCGGATTACAGGCGTCGGCCGCCTGCGCAGGCAAGCACGGGAGCAAGACGAGAAGCGATAGCCAATTCGTTCGCATGATATATTCTGAGAGCACTTTTTGAACCAAACATCGGCCCAAAGTGTGAGTAACCTCCTCAACGCTCGGATGAATCAATACCTATACGATCCTGAGCCGCTTAAACACCGGGACTTTGGCAACGTCTACGATGAACGCAAAGACTGCTGCCGCCACGAGTATTCCTCCCACCACGAATATGGGCAGAGGATTCATGGCGATTCCGCAGATCGCCAGCGTTGAAGCGATCAGCAGATCAACAACAGACGATCCGACGAGCCATCGGCTCGGACGAGAGGACCCCATGTGCTGCCGTTCTCGATTCGTATAGGTGGTTGCTTGATTGCCGAACACGATGGCTACGAAAGCGAGAGTTCGAAGCATTTCGATTCCAAGACCCAGGCGAAATTTGGCAACGGCCAGGACGGCGGTGCAAAAGACCAGCTCGGAGATTCCCATGAAAACACCCGCGATCGTCAATTTGCCGATTCTCCAGACATTGGGCATCGGGGATGGTCGCACGTTGTCTGTCGTCAAGGACATGCCGAGGAGGTCGCCGGTGAGCATTATGATGACCATCAAGATTGGCGTAAGGATCGCGTGCCCGGTTATTACCAGACCTACCGCCAGGAAGAGCACCTGGACAATTTTCTTGGTGACCGAATTTAGCGTATAAGTCAGGATCCGCTGGAACGTCACGCGGCCTTCCTTTACCGACGAGACGATGCCGCCGAGCCCTGGCTTGGTCAGGACGATACCGGCCGCTGACTTGGCAACATCAGTCGCCGTTGATACCGCGATTCCCATCTGTGCCTGGCGCAGCGCCGGCGCGTCGTTGGCGCCATCCCCGCACATCCCAACGGTGTGGCCGCTATTCTGAAACGCCTTGACGAGGTTGTATTTTCCCTCCGGAAGAACGCCTGCGAAGACAGCGAAATCCTCGGAGCGTACGCCATCGGGGATGGGCCCGGGCGGACACACCGCTCCATCGAGACCTACCGCGTGAGCCACGATCGCGGCCGTCGCCGGGGCATCGCCCGTCACCATCACCGTGCGAACGCCCAACGTGTGCAGTTCCGCAATAAGAGCCGCTGAATCCGTTCGAGGCGGATCGCTGAGAGCGATGATTCCGGCAAGTTTCAGCGCGGCTGGTGGACCCACCGCAACGGCCAGAACGCGAAAGCCCTGCGCTTCAAGTTTGCTCGCCGTCTTGGATGCATCAGGAGCTGATTGCGTAAGGCCGGCAACTGCGGCAAAGGCCCCTTTGACTATCCGAACCGAAGTGCCGCCCAGATCGGCGGCAGTCGCCTCCGACATCTTCGTCCCAGGATCGAACGGAACGAACTTGATCAGTTTCGGCAGATCGGCGGCTACTTTTTTTCCAGCGGCAGCCCGGATGGCCGCGTCTACCGGATCTTGCCCGCCGTCCGAACTCGCCAGGGCCGCCCATCCCAACACGTGCGACTCGTCAAAGCCAGCCATGGCATGGACAGCGGTAACCGTCAGTTCGTTTTGTGTCAGCGTGCCGGTCTTATCCGCGCACAGCACGTCGATGCTCGCCGCTTCATCCACGGCTGAGAGCCGCGTCGGAAGAACGCCCAGGTGTGCCAGAGCCCGCGCGCCGAGTGCCGCCGCAAGCGTGAAAGTAAGTGGAAGCGCTACTGGGATCGACGCCAGAACCGCGGTGAGCACCAGGGGAATGATCTCATCAATCGCGAGCTTGAGAGCGTAGGCGTACGCCACCAACAGCACGATGATGACGCCATTGCACATGGCGAGATTGCGCACCACGCGTAGAACGGCCTTCTGCTGGGAACTTTCGACGTGCGCGGTGCGAACCAGTTCCGCAGTGCGTCCAAACTTTGTGTGCGCTCCGGTCGCCGTGACCTCTGCAACCGCTTCACCGCGCCGCACCAGCGCTCCCGCATAAGTTTCAAATCCGGCGCCAGCTTCGATCGGAACGGATTCGCCGGTCAGCATGGACTGGTCGAGCAATACGGATCCCTCGGTCAGCCGCACGTCGGCGGCGACCACGCCGCCGAGCGATAGTTTCACAATATCGCCAGGCACGAGTCCGGCAGCGGGCACGGTCGCCCAAACATTATCACGAAGGACCGCCGCCTTCAGCGCGAGCCGCGATTTCAGCGCGGCCAGAGTTGCCTGAGTGCGCCCTTCCTGGAAGAACCCGAGAGCGGCGTTGAAGGCGAGCAGAACCGCGATAATCGCAGCCTCGACGTACTTGCCGAGGACAATTTCGAGCACGATCGCGGCCTCGAGCATCCATGGAACTGGCGCCCAGAACTTGGTCAGTGCTCTGCGCAGTGGATGCTGAGCCGTGTTGGGAATTGCGTTTGGACCGAATTTCTCGAGCCGCCGGCGGGCTTCATCGGTCGTGAGGCCGGTCGAGTGCGGGGCATCCTTAGCGGAAATTGGTGGAGTCATCGAGCAGTCCGAGATTCTCAAGTTCCTGTTGCGGCGGTTCCGAACAGTGCCCCGACGCCTGCGGTCAGTGCCATAGCTAGAGCACCCCAAAACGTGACGCGCACAGCGCCCAGCGTCACACCTGCTCCCCCAGCGCGTGCTGCCAATCCTCCCAGAAGTGCGAGGAACAAGAGGGAAGTTCCAGAGACAACGGGAATCAGCCCCCCTGCCGGGGCGATGGCTGTGACCATCAGAGGCATGACCGCTCCCGCGGCGAAGCTGCCCGCCGATGCCAACGCAGCCTGAATCGGACGCGCCCTGAGGGCGGGGGAGATGCCGAGTTCGTCGCGGGCGTGCGCGCCTAGGGCATCATGAGCCATCAGTTGTTTGGCAACCTGTTTGGCGAGCGTGGCGTCGAGCCCGCGAGCGACGTAAATGGCCGCCAGTTCCTTGTGCTCGCCCTCGTCGTCCGTCTTCAGTTCCCTGCGTTCCAGCTTGAGATCGGCCTGTTCGGTGTCTGCCTGTGAGTGCACCGAAACATATTCACCTGCTGCCATCGACATCGCCCCGGCGACCAGGCCGGCGACGCCAGCGACCAGAACGTTGCTGTGAGTTGCGTGCGCGGCTGCTACACCGAGCACCAGACTGGCCGTCGAAAGGATTCCGTCGTTCGCGCCCAACACCGCCGCGCGAAGCCAGCCGACGCGTCCGGCGCGGTGTCTTTCCCTTTGGTGTACGGGCATGCTTGGCGTCCTTGAACCTTGAACCGACCGGACAAACTTCCACACGTGGCCCACCGGCTTTCCGAGTCGCAGCGGACTCGGAAACATCCCTGCATCGCCTGGCGCGCTACCGGAGGCCCGGATTAACAAGACTACGCAAACGCTCGCTGCTCAGCTACAGCGCGACGGTGATCGCGAGTGCCATGCTCGGATACCTGCGATCGTAAAGGTAGTACCCGTTGTCATAACCAATGTAAAGGTCATCGGTGTCGTACCAGTTTTCTGCCCAGGACTCCGGGTAGGGATCCACGAGCAGAAACGAAAAGCCGCCATACGAGAAGCGTGGATACCCCATGTAGATCGCGGGGAGGCCGTGCATCCGGAACCCAATCCCATCCCGAAATCGAGATCGAATTGGGCTTCAGGAATGTAGTAACCGCCATAGCCTCCACGCTGCGCCCAGGTGCGATGATCGCGATCCCAGTGTTGAGCACGATCCGGCTGCCATGTACTATGCCCCTGCCAGCCGCCATGCTGCTGCCACGCGACTGCCTGCTGCCGCGTACGTTGCGGTTGTTGTTGCTGGCCCTGCTCGGAACGTTGGGCCTGCGGCTGTTGCGGGCGCTGCTCTTGTGCGGCCTGCTTTTCAGGCTTGGCCTCTTTTTCGTTTTCCTTTTCGTGCTGCGCGTACGCAGGGGACAATCATCCCGAAAAACAGAAGCAGGGCAGCGGTACTGGTAGTTCGAACAAACTGCATAGTAATCTTCTCCTTCAAGGTCGCTTATGCAGTGTGCACGCAGGTGGCCAGTCCGCCGTTAGACAGTGTTCCGCCGCCCTCCCCGGCCTCCGTCTCGGCCACTGTCTTGCGGAGTTACTAGTGCGATAGCACGCGTGGGTGCAAACATTGTCTCTTGGAATGCATATTTAGCTGATAGAAGAGACCGGATGATGCGACTCGCGGCGGTCTAGCCCTGGAAATTTCTCTCATTCAAACGGCGGTAAACGTGCCACAGGTAAGTCATACCGGACGGCCGGAAGAAGGAGATAACGTGAATTGGGACCAAATCGAAGGTAAGTGGAAGCGCTTCACCGGCTCTGCTCGCGAGCGCTGGGGTAAACTGACCGACAATGACTGGGACGCCATCGCCGGCAAGAAGGATCAGTTGGTCGGGCGAATTCAGGAGCGGTATGGAGTGGCGAAAGCGGAGGCCGAAAAGCAGGCCGACGAATGGTCGCGCGCAATGAGCGCGTCTGAGCGCGACAGTTACAAAGCTAGCCGCCTTTAGAGGTTGCCAGTCTGGGCATGAACGGGGACCGATGAAGCCGAAACAACAGCGAATCGCGGATCCAATGTTCGTAACAATGGGCCTTCGCTTTGAGGGCTCTTTCCTTAAGGTCATGTACAATCACCAGCAACTTGCTAGGGAGCGGAACCATATGAAATGGATTGATGAAATGTTCGCGGGTATGGAGAAAGACAGAGGCCCGGTTCCAGTCAAGAGCAGCGTGGGGGGGACCAAAGTCGGCCGGACAGAGCGTTTGAACAAGCAAAGCCCGGGCGCGCTTAGCGCTTGGAGCGCCCTAGTTTCCTCGATTTCGAGCGATGTGAATGAGTTCAATCAGCACAAGAAGCGCGCCGGACAGACCGCGGTATGCATGTGCCAAGGGCCTTTCCAATGCCAGGTTTACCTCCCTGGAATGCATAGTAAGCGGCTCGTCCTCACCTTAGCCAACAGCGGCCTCAAAGTCTCGGTACACCCGGATTTTCCAAAGCAGCAGTCGACTATCACCATCGAACTCGATAAAGAAGGCCAGCACGGTTCGTGGATCCTCGGCAAACTTACAAAAGAAAACGCACAACTATCGGGCCAGGAGTTATCTGAGTATTTGCTGAAGCCCATTCTCGCCTCCGCCGATATCAACAGAGAAGTGTAACTCCATTGCCGTGCCTCAGTGTCCTCGGCCACGATCTCGACAAAACGCGAACTTCATCTCAGGCCCCGCCAGACAAACCGGTGGACATTTGTTCGCGATGACAAGCATACGCCCGGGTGAATTCAGCACCTAGATAAAAAACTTGCGCGGAATAGTAGACCCACACAAGCACGATTACCAGCGAACTCGCTGCTCCGTAGGTATCCGTGAAACTCGCCTTGCCGAGATACACTCCTAACAACGACTTTCCAGCAGTGAACAGCAGCGACGTGAAGACCGCGCCGACGGTCACATCCTCCCATTTCATAGGCACCTTAGGCAGAACTTTAAAAATGAAAGCGAACAAAACCGTGATGACCGTCAAGGAGACCACCCAATCGGCGGTCTGAATTAGGGCACGTGGCGGAGCTGCGACTGAGGTCAGGAACTGGTCCGCGGCAGAAATCCATACATTGACAATCAGCGAGGCTAGTAAGAACAAGCCGGCGCCAAGTACGAGCACGAATGAAAGAAGCCGCTCTGTCACCACATTCAACATGCTCCGGACGCGGCTGCAAGTCGTGTCTTCAGGAACTTTCCAGATCGTGTTCAGCGCATCCTTCAGCTCGCTGACTACGGCGGTGGCGCTGAAGAATAAGGTAACTAATGCAAGCACGGTAGCTGTGATCCCACTCGAAGGCTGGTGCGTCCCTTTGAGCAAGGCGTGAATTACCTTGGCACCTTCGACTCCCACTAAGCTTTGGATCTGCGAGACCAGGTGGCCCTCAGCGGCGTTAGTGCCGAATGCAAACCCAGAAATAGAGAGGAGAATCAGCAAAGCCGGCGCCAACGACAGGGCCATATAGTAGGCCAGGGCGGCCCCTAGCCGTGGCGCTCTATCCTCCTGCCAATTATGAATCGTAATTGTGAATAGAGTCGCGATCTCCTTGAGCGAAATAAGCCTCATCTGCTACTCGACGACTTTGCTTCGGCAGTCGCTAGATCCATTTATTCCGTAGCAACCAGACTTTGATCATCTGGGTAAGGCCCATATAGCTAAGGAGCGTCAGCATCAGGATCGGCCAGTATGTCCGTGGCAGGCTTGTGAGGCCCAGCGAAGGCGCCAACGGGGAATACGGCAACCACATCCCCAGGGCCATGATGGATAGCGTGGTGACCGTCAGTGGCCAACTCGCACGGCTTTGTATGAAGGGAATCTTATTTGTGCGAATGACGTGGATGATCAGCGTTTGCGTCATCAGCGACTCGACGAACCAGCCCGTCTGAAATATGGGCGCGCGGGATGGGTCCCAGCACTTGAAGACCCAGAGCATCACGAAGAAAGTGGTGTAGTCGAAGATGGAGCTGATGGGGCCGATGTAAAGGATGAACCGCGTGATCTCACCGATGTTCCACGGCCGCCGCCACTTGCTCTTCGTCCACGGCGTCTATTGGGATCGGTACTTGCGAGAAATCGTAGAGCAAGTTGTTGGTCAATACCTGGATCGGAGCCATCGGAATGAAAGGGAGAAAGGCACTGGCGCCCAGCACGCTGAACATATTGCCGAAGTTGGAACTCGCCCCCATCCGGATGTACTTGAGGATGTTCGCGAAGACCTTCCGGCCCTCGATCACACCCCCTTCCAGCACCATGAGGTCCTTCTCAAGCAGGATCAGATCCGCTGATTCCTTGGCGATGTCGGTGGCCGTGTCCACCGAGATGCCGATGTCCGCGGCTCGCAGGGCGGGGGCATCGTTGATTCCGTCACCCATGAATCCGACGACATGTCCCTTGCTCCTGAGAGCGCGGATGACCCGCTGCTTGTGTGAGGGAGAGAGACGGGCGAAGAGCGTGGTCTTCTCTGCCGCATCGGCCAGTTCGGCGTCGGACATTTTCTCCACATCGCCGCCGAGGAGCATCGGATCAGCCGAGAGGCCCACGTCCTTGCAAACCTTCCGGCTGATGAGCTGGTTGTCCCCAGTGAGGATTTTTACTGCCACCCCATTCTTGTGAAGAGCTTCGATGGCACGTCCCGCGGTGTTCTTGGGCGGATCCAGAAACGCGACATACCCTTTGAGGACGAGGTCGCGCTCATCGTCCTTTGAACAGGCCTGCTTCCCCGGCAGTTCCTTCTTTGCCACCGCCAGCACCCGGAAGCCGTCGTTGCTGAGGCTCTCGTACTGTTCCTTGAGCCCGACCATCAGGCTGGGGTCCATCGGCGACACTTTCCCGTCCAGCTCGAACTGAGAGCACTGTTGGAAGACCTCTTCCGGAGCCCCCTTGGTGAGTAGGATTGCCTTGCCATCGGGACCCTCCACCAGCACGGACATCATGCGCCGCGTGAAGTCGAAAGGGATTTCGTCCAGCTTCTTGTACTTTTCAACCAAAGTTTTCCCGTGGAAGTCGGAGCTATCCAGGATGGCCAGGTCGAGGAGGTTCTTGAGGCCCGTCTGGAAGTAGCTAATCAGGTAGCCGTCCAGGAGCACTTCCTCAGTTTCCCTGCCAGCAACGTTGCAATGCCGCATGAGGACGACGCGGTCCTCGGTGAGAGTGCCCGTCTTGTCAGTGCACAAGACATCCATTCCCCCGAAGTTCTGGATGGCATTGAGGCGCTTGACGATCACCTTCTTACGGCTCATGGCGAGCGCGCCCTTGGCAAGGCAGACGGAGACAATCATGGGCAGCATCTCGGGCGTGAGGCCCACGGCCACGGCCATCGCGAAGAAGAAGGCGCCCTTCCAATCGTGCTTTGTGAACCCGTTGATGAGGAAGACCAGCGGCACCATAACCGCCATGAGCTGGATCATGAGCCATGTGAAGCGGCTGAGACCCTTATCAAAACTTGTCGGCGCCTGGGCTTCGGTGATCGAGCCGGCCATGCTGCCAAGATAGGTGTGGATCCCCGTCGCAGCCACGACTGCTGTCGCCGTGCCGCTTTGGACACTTGTGCCCATGAAGCAGGTGTTCTTAAGCTCAGTCGGTGAGCTGACAACCTTGGTTTCAGGGTCGGGGAACTTCTCGACAGGGAGCGACTCCCCGGTGAGGCTCCCCTCGCTAACGAAGAGGTCTTTGCAAGAGAGCACCCGCACGTCGCCCGGGATCATGTCGCCCGCGGACAGCTTGATGATGTCCCCGGGCACCAGGTCACGGAGTGGCATCTCCCTCGCGGCTCCATCCCGAATGACGGTGGCGGTCACGTGGATCATGGCCTTGAGCTTCGCCGCAGCCGCGTCCGCCCGGGCCTCCTGGATGAAGCGCAGTGCGACGCTGAGCACTACCATGCCCGCCATCACAGTTCCAGCGCGCGCGTCGCCCGTAGCGTACGAGACTGCCGATAAGGTCGCCAGCAGGATGACTAGCGGGTTGCGGATAATTTTCAGCAGGCGCACTGGCCAGCCTTGCCGGCGTTCCTGCGCCACTTCATTCGGACCCGCCGTGCGCGCGCGCTCCTCGGCCTCCGTTTGCGTCAGGCCCCCAGTGGTCGTCCGCAAAGATTGGAGCAGCTCTTCGCCGTCCTTCCCGGCGGCGTCGAGGACAGCAGGGGAAATACGAATGTTATGGTT